>Ga0115002_10000082_pt1 | contig 121809 bp, 109 predicted proteins | sample ArcticOcean_MG_C_8_FD_89576 | JGI IMG/M metagenome (GOLD analysis project Ga0115002, IMG submission 89576) | Marine microbial communities from western Arctic Ocean - ArcticOcean_MG_CB11_86 | ecosystem: Environmental > Aquatic > Marine > Oceanic | place: Arctic Ocean: Canada Basin | collected... | reverse complement strand
GTTTGAAATCAGAATGGATTCCCGAGACAGGTTACTCATCATTCGAAAAGGCCAGCCAGGGCGTCACTGATTATATTCTAGGCTACTATAGCTGGCTCAGGCCTCATACTCATAACAGCGGACCGTCTCCGAACGCCGCTGAAAAGCTTTACTGGAATGACTATAAAATCGTGGCGAAATTTACTTGACCACTACACATAGCTTTTGTTCTACTTATACTCGAAAGTTCACTCAAAACCCGTCGAGGTGCTCCATGTCTTATCGCAATCCAATCGTATCCGTATCCGTAGCCGCTCTGCTCGCACTCGCTTCTATGTTTGTGCCGCAACAATCCGCTGCGCAGAACTCCACGAACCCGTATGCGATCGTCGAAGGGTGGGCGAAGCTGCCGGGTGGAAGGGTGATGGGAGCAGTCGGCAAAGCGAAGGTCGACCCCGACGGGCGCCATATCTGGGCCGTTATACGTTGCGATGCCGGGCCTGATCGTTTCGGTTCGGAGTGCGTTGATTCAGACTTGGACCCCATCTTGAAGTTCGATCCCGATGGCAACGTGGTCGAGTCCTTCGGCAGCGGAATGTTTATCTGGCCGCATGGAATTGACGTTGACTCCAACGGCAACGTCTGGGTGACGGACGCTGTGAGTGATAACAACATTCCCGCGGGCGACGACCGAGGCCATCACGTCATCAAGTTTAGTTCTACTGGCGAAGTGCTCATGACACTTGGCACTCCTGGAGAACAGGGAGACGGCCCGAACCACTTCACTTCCCCGAGTGATGTGGCAATCGCGTCTAACGGCGACGTGTTCATAGGGGACGGCCACAACGCGAACGGAAACAACCGAGTGGTGAAGTACAACAGCCGTGGCGAATTCCTCATGTCTTGGGGAGAGACAGGCTACGCCCCGGGACAGTTCCGCGCCCTACACGCCATCGGCATTGATCCAGATGGTCGAGTGTTCGTGGGAGATCGCAGCAACAGCCGGATTCAAATCTTCGACCAAGAGGGCAACCACTCGGCCACCTGGACCCAATTCGGGCGCCCGAGCGGAATCGCCTTTGACGACGAGGGCCGGATCTACGTCGCGGACTCCGAGTCGGACAACGTACAGAATCCAGGGTATGAAATGGGAATTCGCATCGGCGAAGTTGAGACGGGATGGGTGAAGGAGTTCATTCGCTTCCCCTGGGCGAATCCCAACATCCTACCGGGGAACGGAGCGGAGTTCGTCACCGTCGATAGCGAAGGCAACATTTACGGAGGAGAGCCCGTCCCCAACCCTCATATTAATGACCGAACACTCAGGAAGTACGTGCGAGTGCGACCCTGAGCGATGGTCCACCTCGATCTGGTGTGCTGCAATGCCGTAGGGAGAAGGACGCCCGGGCTGTTTCATAGTCGCCTCCCTGGCACCACCCCCGGCCCATACGAAGTCGTCGCAAGATTGGCGAAAGCGGCATGGGAGAGGTGTATGGCACAGTACGACCAAGACATCCAAGTTTGAAGGAGTCCCAATGCGTCTGACTATGTGCGGTCGTGGTGCAGAGCGCAGCGATGGTGTCCAGTTCTCCGTATAGTGCAGAAATGGTGTCAGGGACGGAATCGAACCACCAACACGAGGATTTTCAGTCTTCTGCTATACCACCACTGAGGGTGTAAAGTTTTCTGTGTAACTGCCATGGTTAAATGTATTCCGCCAGGCGGCCTTCGAATTCAATCATAAATCTATTCAATGCCATTTTCCAATTCCGGATCGGCATCGTCCATTTCTTGGAAGCAGCCTCTATCGCCAGATACACCACTTTTTTCGCCGAGTCATCGGTCGGAAACAGCTTACGCTTTTTAATTGCCTTGCGAACCAGAGGGTGTAAAGTTTTCTGTGTAACTGCAAGGCACAGCCTCTGGCTGGCGTCTAAAAACTCCCCTTAATGTTGAACACTATCTGGATTTTATTCACGTCCGGATCGTTCCTGTTGGTCAGGGGTATGGCAAAATCAATATGGGCAACGCGCCCTGACGCTGCTTTGCTGGAAAGCAACCTGATGCCGAAACCTATATTGGCAAGCAGGTCGTCTTCGAAAGCATTGTCGACATCACCCCCCCCCCCAGGCTCGACCTACATCGATAAAAAAGCACCTCCTACTCTGATCAGATTGAACAAATGTATGTCGGTGTAGATCCGCTCTTCCAGTGTCAGTAATACACGGCGATCACCGACCTGAAAATGACTCTCAAACGCACGCGCGCCGGTTTGACCACCAAGGGAAATCTGTGAATTGGTATTCAGGTTTTTCGAATACACTGCTTCCAGGCTCGCAAAAAATGAGCGGTGTGATGTAGTCTGCCTGAAATAACGGGATTCATAGCTTATAACAACATCCTCCGCTGCGCTGGTGTCCAGGTTCCAATTGCCTTCCCAATCCAGTCTGTGCTGCCAGAGAATATCATCGTTGTAAAAAAGCGTGTCACTAAAGAAGCCGTTAGCAACAACTCTGTCCTGATCAGAACCAAAGACGGTGTCAGCAAACTCAATCCTGCTGAACAGATGATGACCTAGCTGCAAATCCTCGGTCCGATATATTTGCTCCAGATTGAACGCGGTATCAAATTTATCTTCTATCAATTCGAAACCCAGGTAGAGGTAAGATAACTCTTTATCAATGGGAAATACCTGCGGCGGCGGTAATTCATCGCTGCCACTGAACTTGTCGCTTCTATATCGATAACCCATTGTCCAGCGACGACTTACACTGTCTTTAAGACCCGCTGACAATCCAAACTCAATGCCTAGATCATCAAATTCGTGCTCCACCTGGCTGAACTCTTCGCCTCGAAAGTATTGCCTGTCTTCACGCTCTCCATGTTCCAGTGATAAAGCCCAGGACCGTTTTGAATCCAGGAAAAAATGGCAGACTGAGCTCGAACAACTGGTTTGAGCCATCGTCGCTATTGATAAATTTACCCCGCGTCCGGACACGCGAACCCAACACATTGTTGTCTTCATAAATCAGCGTCTGCGATCGCCGTGCAGCATCTTTACTGCTGGCGATCTCAAACTGTTTTCCCAGGCCAAGAATGTTTGAATCACGAATACCAAAGCCGTAAGTGTTATCTCCTCCGGATCGATCTAAGGAAAGATTAGGTGTAAGCGACCAGTTATCTTTGGTAATGACTTCAATGCCGACTTCATCACCACACTGACCAAGAGGACGAACATCAACATCATAAAAATACCCTTGCTTTCGCAGCAACCTACCAGTCTCTTCCATCAGTTTATCGTTGTAGAGTTCACCCCTGGCGAAAAGAATTTGCCGTGATATTACATCCTTGTGAGTAAGAATATGCATTCTGTTCGCCCAACGAAACAGAGCATTATTTTCATCCGGATCAATCTCATCAAAAATAGGTAGTCTTGTGAAATGAATTTCACCGATTTTAGCGCTACCGGTAATATTGTATTTGGAACTCTGTTCTTGAACGAATTGGTAACTACTGTTAGCCGGCTCAAAACCAAGACCACATTTTGCGGCGCCAATACCGAGCTCAGGCTCTGCGGCAAAGCTGACTTGAGCCGTTACAATCATGAGAATGCAGTAGAGTGCTATGATTTTCATATTCTGACTATATAGATACTATCTCCGTTGTTTCTTGAATAAGAACCTCTGCTATGATCTTAAATATTTCGGCAGCAAAAAATGTCGGCAACAAAAGGGAATTAGTAAATTATCACGGTCAAATTCGAAAATCCTGAACCAAATCATGAATTGGGCTATCTATATCGAGAGAATTTGGCTGTTATCACGGGCGCTGAGTGTGCTGCCGATAGCGAGCATCAATGCCGGTTGCTTAATTGCCCTTCTGAGCATGTGGCACAGGCAGGATTTTCGCTACTAGTATCTTCCTTGATGCCGTACTAATGCGTCTTAATCAGAGGAATAAAACAAGGCATTGAAGCCCTAGGCATATGTGCCGATACCCCATAAAAGAAGCTGCAGAGTAGCTTTTCGAGCGGTCATTCCTGCTGAAGAGGGCATTGATTTATGGGTTTTGACGAAGACGACAACGACGACATCGAAGACAGCAACGAATTCAATACCAAGGGCGATGAAAAAACGTCCGAAGACCTTCTTTGGTCTGGAAATGAGTGATGGTGTTGTATACACGCTTGTGGTGATTCTTAGCCTGGTCTTTATTCGCCAGATAGTCATCGTGTTACAGGCGCTGAACTAGAAATCTGCCGACCCTGTTAGCATTTCACCGACTACCCGCCCACTTTCTGCAAATTAATCAGGCAGCTCTTCCCATCGACCTGTTCCTGTACCGCCGCACGTGCTAAATTACGCGCCTTCTTGAGTCTGTCCGACACAGCAAGCTGCCCGGACGGCGCGTATCCAGCACTGCAACTACAGGTAACACCCCTTTATGACCGCATACAAAATTGCCCTCTTGGATGGGGATGGAATCGGCCCGGAAATAATGGCCGAAGCCGTAAAAATTCTCGATCTCGTCGCCACCCGCAATAACATCGAATTCGATCTGCAACACGGGAGCTTCGGTGCTAACGCCTATTTCGACCACGGCCACTCCTTCCCCGCAGCCACCAAACAACTCTGCGATGAAGCCGATGCGATATTGAAGGGACCGATTGGGCTCAGTCACGAAGAATCCAAAAAAATTCCCGTCGACATGCAGCCAGAACGCGGTGCGTTGTTGCCCTTACGCCGACGCTACAACACCTTCGCCAATTTTCGACCTGTGTTCTTGCCGAAGGGTCTGGCGCACTTTTCTCCGCTGAAGCCGGAAATCATCGGCGAGGGCATCGATTTCATTATTATTCGCGAGTTGGTGGGCGGCCTCTATTTCGGCAAAAAGGAAACCGGCATCAATGCGCAAGGCAGGCGTTTCGTCAATGAAAGCCTGGAGTACGATGAAGATCAGATAGCCAGAATCGCCAGGGTCGCCTTTGACACGGCGCAAAAACGCAAGCGAGTGCTGCACAACATCCACAAGAGCAATGTGCTGAAATCCAGCGTGCTGTGGAACGAAGTAGTAGTTGAAGTCGGTCAGGATTATCCCGACGTCGAGGTCGTGAACATTCTCGTGGATGCCGCGGCCACCTATCTCTGTCTTAACCCCGGCCAGTTCGATGTCATGGTGATGGAGAATATGTTCGGTGATATTCTCAGCGATCAGGCCGGCGGCATTCTCGGCTCGCTGGGCTTGATGCCATCAGCCTGCATCGGACCGGACAAAGCCTACTACGAACCATCCCACGGGTCGGCACCGGACATCGCCGGTCAGAACATTGCTAACCCCTATTCTATGATCGGCTCTGTGGCAATGATGCTGGAAATGAGTATGGGTCTGGAAGCGGAAGCCAGGAATGTCTGGCAAGCCATGCAGAGTGTATTCACGCAGGGTTTTAATACGGCGGATCTGGCCAAACCGGGCATGGATGCGAAGATGATCAGCACCGACGCCTTCGGCGATCTGGTCACCACGGAGCTAGCCAAGCTCTAGGCTAAGCGCTACAAAGTCACCACAATTTTAGCCTGCACGCAGTGCCGGGCTATTCAGCTTTCGCGTTCAGCGTGCAATCTGATGTTGATCATGCGCAGGGTGGCTTTAACAGCCGCCAGCACCTGATTGGAATCTACACCCCGGGTCTTGAACTCATGTTGTTGCCACTGCCAGCTGATAATACATTCGGTAAGAGCGCTGATTTGGCCTCCCCGCGGAATGTGAACTTCATAGTCCATCAACTCTGGCATGACAAAATCCTCGCGCCGCAGTATTTTTTCGACAGCGTCGAAGAAGGCTGCATAGCCGCCATTGCCGGAACCCGAGCCCTGCTGCTCTGCACCGTTAATCAAAACTCGAATGCTGGCAGTACTCTCGACGTCGAGCCCGGTATTGATATAGCAATTCAATAATTCGATGTGCTGATATTCCTTGCTCTCCATGACGTCGGCGATGATAAAAGGCAAGTCATCCGATGTGATATTCTGCTTGGAATCGCCAAGTTCGACGATGCGCTGCAACACCTTGGCCTGGTCCTGCTCAGACAGGCGAATGCCCAGCTCTTCCAGGTTATTAATCAGGGAGGCCTTGCCACTCATCTTACCCAGGGCGTAAACCCGCTTACGGGCAAATCTTTCTGGACCAAGCTCGGACACATAGAGGTCGCCCTTGAGATCGCCGTCGGCATGAATACCCGCCGTTTGAGTAAATACATCGGCGCCAACTACAGGCATATTGGCGGCGATCCATTTGCCGGAAAAATTTTCCACCATATTGCTCAGCAGACCAATTCGGGTCTCATCGATGGACAACTGCAGGCCTAATTTGTCCTTCAGCACCACCGCAACTTCGGCCAGTGATGCATTGCCCGCGCGTTCGCCAAGACAATTAATTGTGCAATGAATGGTATTAATGCCAGCGTTTACCGCAGCCATGACATTGGCCGTCGCCAGGCCGTAGTCATTGTGGGGGTGAAAATCGAACTGCTGTTGAGGAAACGCCTGCATCATATCTGTCAGCGAAGCTGCCACCTCGGCGGGAGCAAACACACCGAGGGTGTCGGGCAGCATATAATGATCTATACCAAGTTCACGGGTGGCAGCCATCAGGCCGAAGACATAATCCTTGCTATCCCGGTAGCCGCTGGACCAATCTTCGAGATACATATTGACGCTCAAGCCCCGTTCTTTGGCATAGGCTACGGTTCTGGCGATGCCCTCGACGTGAGTTTCCAGGGTTTTTCCCAATTGTTGCCGGCAGTGCTTCTCACTGCCCTTGGCCAGTAGGTTGATAACCTTGCCACCCGCCGCGATTATCCAGTCGACGCTGCGCCGGTGATCGACGAACCCCAACACCTCCACGCGGTCTGCCAGACCTGCCTGTGTCGCCCAATCGACGATTTGTGCGACTGCTCGTTGTTCGCCCTCGGACACACAGGCCGAGGCGACTTCAATGCGATCGACTTTCAGCGATTGCAGCAGCGCACGCGCAATATTTACCTTCTCATTGGCTGAAAAAGACACACCCTGCGTCTGCTCGCCATCTCGCAGCGTAGTATCCATCAATTGAATATGGCGGGTTTGCTCTGCAGCACTCATGCTCTGTCCTGATTAATCGTCGATTTAGTCGCTGGCTGATGCCAGCGCCGGCGATTCTAACCAATATCGCCACTGTCAAACTACTACCAACTGTAGAAACTCATCTAATTTGACCTTACCGCTTATCGTTATATACTGCGCGCTCCATAAAATACACAATAACTGAGGTTTCCTACGACGATTCAGAGCAGCAATTACCAGCCCTGCGCTCAACCTCACCGAATGCACACCAATGAACGAATCCCAGCACTCTCAACTAAGGCAAGCTATAGTTTATCCTCGAGCTGTACTATTAAGACGCCTGGCCTCGCTGCTATACGATGGCTTTATCGTCGGCGCCATCTGGATGCTCATTGGCTTTATTCTGCAACTGGTGGTGGGACCAGATACCAGTCAGTTGATCGATGGACAGGTACAAACCGACCCAGTGCTGGATAATATTCTATTCGTCTTGATGGTAGTCAGCTGCGCTGGATTCTTCCTCTGGTTCTGGACCAGAGGCGGACAGACAGTGGGGATGTTGGCCTGGCGCATCAAGGTGGTCGACCTCGAGGATAGAAATATTAGCGTGCGTCAGGCAGGGCTTCGGTTCCTGCTGGCCTGGCCGGCTTTTTCCCTGCTGGGAGCAGGTTATCTGTGGCTGTATATCGATGCGCAGGGGGACGCCCTGCACGATAAGCTTTCCGGCACCAAGGTAGTGGTCGTGCCGAAATCAGGCAAATAAAAGCCTATCTGACTCGTTGCATAAAATAGAGCCCCAGCCCCCCACAAATCACTATTGGTATGAGCACCGCAAACAGCGGGGGTATGCCGTAGAGCAAGCTGGCGGGTTCCAGCAGCCGCTGCAGAATCGTGAACACCAGGCCGATGCCAATCGCCACAAACACCCGAAAACCCATAGTCGCCTCACGCAACGGACCGAACACAAAGGCGATGGCCAGTATTACCAACGCCAGCGTCGCGAGTGGCTGCAGCAGTTTGCTCCAAAATGCCAGATAGTAATCAGTGCTTTCCAATCCCTCCGCTTCGAAGAAGCCGGCTAATCTGTACAGCCCGGATATAGACTGCTGCTGCGGACGTATCCATAAGGTACTCATCAGTTCCGGCGACAATTGCACCTGCCAGTCTTCCTGTAAATAATGCTGCACCGAAATAGAATCAGAAGACAAGAGACTTTCAGCGACGTTATTGAGTTGCCAGTAACTGTCTTCACCACGATCAATATAGTTGGCCGATTCGGCAAAACTGCTGGCTGTTATTCTTCGATTTTCATCCAGTTGATAGCGCGTTATGCCGTAAAGTAAAGCACCGCTGGGCGCACTGGCATTGATATGAATATACTCGTTGCCAATTTTTCGCCAGGTGCCCTGCTCTGCATTAATGGTTTCTTTACCGCTGGTCTGTATGGCCTTGTTGCTCCGAGCAATCTGCTCCAGCGGTGGTGACACATATTCTCCCAGTAGCAACCCCAGCAACATGACCAGTAACGTGGGTTTCAATACCGCCCAGACAATGCGCCAGACCTTCACGCCCGCCGCCTGCATGAATAGCAATTCATTATTTGATGCCAGCACACCGAGTCCGATTAGCGCCCCACCCAAGGCTGTGAACGGCAGCAGTTCATAGATACTGGTGGGCAGGGTAAATAAAACATAGCTGAAGGCGTTGGCCATGGAATAGTTTTCATCGGTATCTCCAAGTTGGTCGGCCAGGGTGAACACCAATTCAGAAGTGGCGATCAGGGAGACTACCACCAGCATGGACAATAGAACCGTGTTACGAATATGGCTGTCGAGTAGCTTCATTTATGCGCACCGGTCTCCATCAGCTTCTCGCTCTTGGGGAAAAGCGCCGCACAATAGCAGGATATTGATAAGCCACAAATGCGACACCACAGAACAACAGATGCACCCACCACATGCCGATGAGGCTGCTGAGATTGCCATCCGCTATCAAATCTTTGCTGAATTGCAGCAGCACAAAATAGCTTGCGTACAACAAGGCAGCAGGCACTAGCTTGCTATAACGACCCTGCCTCGGATCTACCTTACTCAATGGCACCGCAATCAGGGTAATCACCGGAATCAGTAATAACATAGACAGTCGCCACTGCAATTCTGCCTGCTCATCGCTATCACTGCTACCGATGAGTTCAAGCGTCGGGAGTGTCTTTTCTTCCAGGATCGGATCAAACTCAGTGGACTCAGGCAGCAGAATAGACTGCACGTCAAATTGCGCTATGGTGAAGTTGGCAGTGCCAGGCACGCCATCGTACTGCATTACATCCTCCAGTCGCATGAAGCGCGCACCGGTCTGTGCATCGATCTCTGGACGTGCCGATGCGGCTACAGTTATCCGCAGATTCTGCTCACCATCGACTGCGTTGCTGAAGGCGACAAAAACGTTTCCCAGGCGCCGTACTGATCCATCCCGGTTGCTGCGCTCGGCGTAGGTAACTCGACCGCCGTCATCGAAAGACTGAAACTGTCCAGCCACGATCAAGTCAATTTCGGTAAGTTGTTGCTGGCTCTGCTTGAGTTGTTCACTGTGGCGCGCACCCCAGGGGGTGACCCACAGGCTCAATATGGCAACAAATAGTAATACCACACTCGAACTTCCCAGTGTGAGCAGCAACAACCTACGCTGGCTAAACCCGGCACCGAACAGAATAACCATTTCGTTTTCCGCATACATACGACCATAGGCCAGCAATATGCCGAGGAACAGAGCCAGGGGGACGATGACCAACAGAAAATCCGGCAGACGGTAGAACATCAATAGCAGCAAAACATCGGACGCGAGCCTGCCGGCCACTGCATCTCCCAGGTATTGTATAAAGCGACTGGTGAGCGCGACCACCAACAATATGAATGTGACAGCAGCCATCACCTGCAATATTTGCTTGCTGAGATAACGGAAAATGATCAAATCGACTAAAAAACCTCTGAAAACTAAGCTGAGCTGATGATAGCGCAGTGTACTCGAAGAATCGCTCAGAAGTCAGTAGGGTTAGCCGGGGGGTTATGCTACCTGGGTTTGGGGCCGGTCGAGGATGGCTTTGAATGCCGGTGGCAATTCCGTGATCTGGTGGCGATCGAAATCGAAAAACACTACACCCATCTTGGCATTACAAACCACCGCATCCAACGCGCTGTTGGTCACCTGCAGCCCTATATCGAAACCATAGCGATTAAAACCACTGACGCCTACATCAACGATTAGCAGGTCGTTGGCAAATGACTCCGAACGATAATCCACAGCAAGGTCGGTGACCACCATGCCGAGCCCGAAAATATTACCTTCGGTAAAACCCAGGCCTGCCAGAAACTGTAGCCGGGCCTCGTGCAGAATATTGACCATGGCTACACTGTCGAGGTGTTTCGCATAGTTGACGTCACTGATTCCCACGCTACGCTCCATACTGAATAAAAATCGGTCTGGAACTGAGACTTTAATGCGTGGCATGGCGACTCCAATTAAGTTTTACAATTAACTATCAATACCTTGTGACAGCGGATTTTGCACTTGGTTCAATCACAAGGCAAGTTTGGCGTTATTCGTTATTGCGAACTACATTTGAAAGTGAGATCTAAAGTCCCTGCAGCACCGTAGTCGCAATGCCGTCGCCCGCTATTGTTCTATTGCTTAAGCGATTGAATAACTTTAGGATTGTCGATGCAAACAAGTAAACTCAGAACTCAGGCCAAAGCCGAATTGCGACTCAGCAAACCTGTTATATGGAGTTAATAAACATTCATGAAGTTTTCAATTAAAGCCGGATCAGCGGAAAAAATAAAATCAGACTGCCTTGTAGTTGCGGTCTGGAGCAAAGGCACCCTCAGTGATGAAGCCAGGCTCATAGACAATGCCGGTAACAAGGCCCTCAGCAAATTAATACGCAGCGGTGATTTCAGCGGCAAACTGGGTGAAATTCACCTGATCCATAACCCAGCTGGGTCTGCGGCCAAGCGACTAATTCTCGTCGGTGGCGGCGAACGCCGAAAATTGACAGCCAAGAATGCGGCGAAATTCATTGCCGTTAGCTTAAAAAAAGCGTTCTCGCTGCATGCTGGCAGCGTCCATTTTGCACTCGCGAGTCTCGAACTAAACGATAGAAATTCGTCGTGGCTGGCGGCGCGGCTAGCGCAGCAGGCAGAAGCCAGCAGTTACAACTACGACACTACCAAAAGCAAGAAAAGTAAAGCGCCGGCCATCAAGACCATTAGCCTGGCTGCCGCCGCGGGTAGTCGGCGCAAGCATCTGGAATTGTACCTGAAGCAGGGTCAGGCCATTGGCAAGGGCATCAATCGTGCCCGACAGCTGGGCAACTTGCCCGGCAATATCTGCACCCCTACGTATCTGGGCAACAAGGCTAAAGCTCTTGGAAATCGACACAAGTCACTGACTGTCAGCGTATTGAGCGAGAAGCAAATGGCGCGACTGGGCATGGGCTCGCTGCTATCGGTGGCTGCAGGCTCTGCCGAAGAAGCGAAGCTGATTGTCATTCAGCACAAGGGCGCAAAAGCCGACAGCAAGCCCCACGTCCTCGTGGGCAAGGGTGTAACCTTCGATACTGGCGGCATTAGCCTCAAATCTGGCGCTGGCATGGACGAAATGAAATTCGATATGTGTGGCGCCGCCAGCGTAATGGGAGTCATGAGTTGTGTCGCCGAATTAAAACTGCCGGTCAATGTTGTTGGCATCATCGCTGCTGCCGAGAATATGCCCGGCAGTAAAGCTACCAAACCTGGGGATATTGTCACCAGCATGTCGGGCAAGACTATCGAAGTTCTCAATACTGATGCCGAAGGCCGATTGGTATTGTGCGACGCCCTCACCTATGCGGCTCGCTTCAAGCCACGAACTGTAATCGATATTGCCACCCTCACCGGTGCCGCCGTGGCCACCTTTGGTTCTCATGTTAGCGCGCTGCTTAGTAACGACGACAAGCTGGCGAAGTCTTTGCGTCAAGCTGGAGAGCAGTGCCTCGACCCAGCCTGGCAGTTGCCTTTGTGGGAAGAGTATCAGCCCTTGCTGAATAGCAATTTCGCCGACATTGCCAACATTGGCGGGCCTCGGGCTGGCACCATTACCGCCGCCTGTTTTCTATCCCGATTTGCCGAGAAATATCAATGGGCGCATCTGGATATAGCGGGGAGCGCCTGGCACTCTGGGATAATGAAGGGAGCCACAGGCCGACCGGTGGGCTTGCTTATGGAGTACCTGCTTAAGCAAAAAGCCTGAATACATTGACACAGGACTCGATCAGGCTCAGTGCCGGCGCGCTGCGCCTTCGCTCTGCAGCAGCTGACAACAACTTTAATGACCCAGATTAATTTTTATACGGTTAGTGAAGAAGGTATTGATGCCCGCATTCGGTTTGCCTGCAGATTGATCGACAAAGCCTGGAATTTGGGTCATCGGGTATTCATTCAGACTGAGTCAACTGCTCAGGCAAAGCACCTGGATGACATGCTCTGGCAGTATAAGACTACAAGTTTCGTACCCCATTGCCGGCTTCATGAGCCGCTAGCTGACCCGCCACATAAAAATACCGGCGCTGAATCTGTAGTGATAAGCACCGAGTTGCCGGATGCGAGTCACGACGATGTGCTGATCAATCTGAGTGCCGCCACCCAAGCACAGCATCTGCGATTTGCCCGCATCAATGAAATCGTTGCAGCCGACCCAACCAGCCTGGAACAGGGTAGAGTCCGCTACCGCTTTTATAAAGCCCAGGGCCATCAACCAATCACCCACAAGCTATAACAAGCAGGGAGCCTGGAGGGCACATCTGAACTATGCAGAGACTCCCCCGCCTTTACTTTTCAGGCACAGCCCGCGTCCATCATGTATAATCGCGCCCTTTTAATGCACGGCCCGTTACTCGATTTATAACTCGATTTATTACTACAGCACCGCTAACTAAATGAAGGCTTACCGAGGCCATGGAAAAGACCTACCAACCGCGACAACTCGAAGACCACTGGTACCAAACCTGGGAAGATCGGGGTTATTTTTCACCCCAGGGCGATGGTGATCCCTACTGCATTGTGATTCCGCCTCCGAACGTTACCGGGCGACTGCACATGGGCCACGGTTTTCAGCACGCGATCATGGACGCGCTTACTCGTTATCATCGCATGCTTGGTCGCCAGACTCTCTGGCAGGTGGGAACAGATCACGCCGGTATCGCTACCCAGATGGTAGTGGAGAGACAGCTTGTTGCCGTTGGCAGCAGTCGCCAGCAACTGGGCCGCGAAGCCTTCCTGGAGAAGGTCTGGAACTGGAAACATGAGTCTGGTGATATAATCACGCAGCAACTGCGGCGCATGGGCTCATCGCTGGACTGGTCCAGAGAGCGCTTCACTATGGACCCACAACTCTCCTCCGTAGTGGAAAAAGTCTTCATCGAGCTTTATGAGCAGGGCTTGATTTACCGGGGCAACCGACTCGTAAATTGGGATCCGGAGTTCCACACAGCCATATCTGATCTGGAAGTAATCTCCGAAGAAGAAACCGGTTCGCTGTGGTATTTCCGCTATCCGGTCGCTGACAGCACCGAGTATGTGACCATCGCCACCACCAGACCGGAGACGCTGTTGGGCGATACCGCTGTGGCGGTGCACCCGGACGACGACCGCTTTAAGCACCTGGTGGGCAAACTGGTGAACCTGCCCCTTTGTGATAGAAAAATTCCCATCATCGCCGATGAATATGTGGACCCTGAATTTGGCACCGGCTGTGTCAAAATTACCCCTGCCCATGACTTCAATGACTACGAGGTGGGCATACGCAACAAGCTGGAAGTAATCAATATTTTTACCGTGGATGCCTGCATTAACGAAAATGCACCAAGCGCCTATCAGGGCATGGATCGCTTCGACGCCCGCAAAGTCGTGATTGCAGATCTTGAGGCCCTGGGCCTGGTTGAAAAAATTGAGCCACACAAGTTAAAGGTGCCACGGGGCGACCGCAGCGGTGTCATTATTGAACCCTATCTTACCCATCAGTGGTATGTGGCAGTGCAATCACTTGCCGACCCGGCTCTGAAGGCGGTGGAGGACGGCACTATCGAGTTCGTTCCCAAAAACTGGGAGAACACCTATTTTGCCTGGATGCGGAATATTCAGGACTGGTGCATAAGTCGTCAACTGTGGTGGGGACATCGCATTCCGGCCTGGTATGACGAAGCCGGCGAGGTCTATGTTGGCAGCAGCGAAGAAGCTGTGCGTGCCAGGCATAAATTAGGCGATGAGGTTCAACTGCGGCAGGACGAAGACGTACTGGATACCTGGTTCTCCTCGGCTCTATGGACCTTTTCCACTCTGGGCTGGCCAGATGATAGAGAATATTTTGAACGCTTTCACCCGACTGACGTGCTGGTAACCGGCTTCGACATCATTTTCTTCTGGGTCGCCCGCATGATCATGATGACCTTGAAGTTCACCGGCGAGATACCCTTTAAGAAAGTCTACATCACTGGGCTGGTGCGAGATGAGCACGGGCATAAAATGTCCAAGTCCAAGGGCAACGTGCTTGACCCTATCGATTTGATCGATGGCATCGAGCTGGAAGCTCTGGTTAAGAAACGCACTGCCGACATGATGCAACCGCAGCTAAAACAAAAAATTGAAAAGCTTACCCGGGAATCATTTCCCGACGGCATAACAGGTTATGGCACGGACGCGCTGCGGTTCACCTTCTACTCTTTGGCCTCCACCGGCAGGGACATCAAGTTTGACCTGGGCCGGACTGAAGGATTTCGCAATTTCTGCAACAAGATATGGAACGCTGCCCGTTACGTACTCATGAACACCGAGAACAAGACTGTGGCCAGCGCCGATGTCGCCGCGGAGAATTTATCCGTGGCTGATCGATGGATAATCAGCCGCTTCGAAACAGCGGCTAAAGAAGTGGAGCAGGCATTGGCTAACTATCGCTTCGACCTGGCCTCCCAAACTCTGCACGAATTTATCTGGGACGAATACTGTGACTGGTATCTTGAGCTGTCAAAGCCCGTACTCTGGGATGAAGACGCAAACCCAAAATACGCCGAAGCAAGCCGTTGGGCGCTGCTAACAACCCTGGAGAAGAGCTTGCGTTTGCTGCACCCATTCATGCCGTTTATCACCGAAGAAATCTGGCAGCGAGTAGCGCCACTGTTGCAGATATCCGGTGATAGTGTGATGTTGCAGGCCTATCCTGTTTTCGATGAATCCCTGCTGGATACCGAGGCCGAAGCCAGTATCGAATGGATTAAAGGCATCATCACCGCTATTCGAAATATCCGTGGAGAAATGGATATTTCACCGGCCAAATCGATTGAAGTGCTGCTTCGCGGCGGCTCGGATGCAGATGCGTCACGCTTACAGAGCTACAAACCCTATCTGCAAAAACTTGCCAAACTCGAGAGCATCGAATACCTGGCGGCGGATCAGGAAGCACCCGCAGTTGCTACCCAACTCTATGGTGGCATGGAAATTCTTGTGCCTATGGCTGGTCTTATCGATGTGGATGCAGAGCGCTCGCGACTGCAAAAGGAAATTACCAAACTGGAAAGCGGACTGAAGGCTGTCTCTGGCAAACTTGGCAATAAGAAATTTGTCGACAATGCACCCGCCGCCGTGGTCGACAAAGAGCGTAGCAAACAAGCTACAATGTCTGCGGCGTTGCTCGCATTGCAGGAAAAAATTACGCTACTGGATGAGCTCTAAGCAGTGGCTGTCGAGCTTTTAGCCGGCGGCGCCAACGGCCGAATAATTAGCGCGAACTAAATTTAATGAAGGCTACGGCAAGCCGGATTAGGCTCGAAGCTCTTTTGGTGTACTAAAGACGATGTTTTCTTTAGCGCCTTTTAACTCGATCGGTTCTTGCTGGCAGATTTCCCGTAGTCTCGTTACAACTTCCCGCACCAGCACCTCTGGTGCCGAGGCCCCCGCTGTTATGCCAAATCTGGATTTGCCCAGAAACCAATCGGTCTCGATATTTTCGGCACTGTCGATCAAATAAGCTTCGCAACCCAAGCGCTCCGCTAATTCTTTCAATCGATTAGAGTTTGAGCTATTGATTGAACCTACAACCAACAGCAACTCACACTCCAGCGCCAGTTGCTTCACTGCGTCCTGGCGATTCTGTGTTGCATAACAAATATCTTTCTTGCGCGGCCCCTGGATGCGGGGAAATTTATTCTGTAAGGCGTCGATGATTTTCGATGTATCATCCATGGAGAGAGTGGTTTGAGTCACATAGGACAATTTCTCCGGACTCTGTACCTGTAAGCGTGCCACATCATCCACCGACTCGACCAGGTAGATTCTGCCACCAACGCTGTTGTCATACTGGCCCATAGTGCCTTCCACCTCCGGATGATGGGCATGACCAATCAATACACATTCTCTTCCAGCTTGACTGAAATTACTTACTTCCAAATGAACCTTAGTAACCAGGGGGCAGGTGGCATCAAACACCTTGAATCCTTTCAATTCTGCTTTCTCTCTTATTTTCCGAGAAACCCCATGCGCACTAAAAATAACAATAGAAGCACGGTTATGGGAATCTATATCCGGAATCTCGTCTAGTTCTTCCACGAATATAGCACCGCGACGTCGCAGGCTGTCGACTACAAATTTGTTGTGGACCACTTCATGCCGCACATAAACCGGCGCCCCAAAAATATCCAGCGCCCGGTTGACAATGTCTATGGCACGGTCCACTCCTGCGCAAAACCCCCTGGGATTTGCAAGGTGAATAAAGGCATCAGGTTTTGAGTTTGGCTGCATGCTCATGGGCGATAAAGGTATCCGGGGTACAGGGTCTCAGTTGCTTGCTCAGAGCTTTATGTTAACGCGGGCTACGTCCGCTGGTAATACTGCCACAATATCGGCCTTGAAGATGATCTGTTTTCCTGCCAGTGGATGATTAAAATCGACGGCAACAGCCGCGTCTGAAATTTCGGCTATCACGCCGGGAAGATCAAATCCCGCGGCGTTCTTAAAGGACACGACCGCTCCGACTTCCAATGTAATCAGGTCATCTTCCAGTAAATTCCTGAATTTGGCAACGGCAAATCGATGCTGGTTTTTGGCATTCACCGCCCCGAATGCCTGCTCAGGCTCCAACATTGTTTCCAATTGCTGGCCTTGTCGTAAGCCCAGCAGTGCTGCCTCGAATCCTGGCAACATACTGCCGTCGCCGAGGCGAAAACTGGCGGGGCTTGTGGTGAAATTGGAATCGATTAATTGACCATCCACCAGCGCGAGGGAGAAGTGCAGGCTTACCTGGCAGCCTTGTTCGATCTGGACATCTTCGTTGCCACCCACGTCGACAGCTCCCTATGCAAAACTACGCTGTTCGCCCGAACCTTCGATATTATCGATGCAGCGCTGACACAACTGCGGATGGAAATCATGACTACCAACATCTTCGCGATGATGCCAACAACGCCCGCACTTAGGCTGTACCGAGGCCGACACTCGAAGATGCAGCCCCGCCACTTCAGTAGCCACGGTATCGTCATCTGCCTGTTCGAGTGGAAGCACCGTTACCCGGCTTGCGATCATCGTAAATCTTAATTCGTCACCCAGACGTTGCAACTGTTCGACCAAGTCATCGGCGCAGTACAAATCTATTTCTGCACTTAACCCTGAACCCACCGTCTTATCCGCTCGCTTGACTTCCAATTCCTTGTTGACGGCTGTTTTTACCCTAATGAGAAGACGCCAGAATTCATCAGAAAATTCCGCCGCTTCCGCATAATCTGCCGCGCCGGCATCGAAATCACTAAGAAACACCGACTCCACCCTGTCGCCGGGAATATTGTTCCAAATTTCATCCGCCGTATAACAAAGAATTGGTGCGATCAATCGACTCAGCATTTCCAGAATATGGTACATGGCCGTTTGTGTAGAACGCCGGGCCAGACTGCCAGGCTGGGTTGTATATTGCCGATCCTTGATGACATCGAGGTAAAAGCCGCCCAACTCCATGACACAGAAATTATGGATCATTTGGTAAATATCCAAAAAATTGTAGTTGTGGTAGTGATCAATGACTTCTTCCTGCAACAACTGACACTGCCGCACTATCCAATAGTCCAGAGCTAACATCTGCTGCGGTGCCACCAGATCCTGGGACGGATTAAACTCATTCAGATTCGCCAGCATAAACCTGGCGGTGTTTCTTATGCGCCGGTAAGCATCGGCAACTCGCTTGAAAATCTCTTCCGAGACAGTCATTTCACCGCGATAATCTGTCGCCGCCACCCACAGCCTTAAAATATCCGCACCGTACTGCTTATAGATTTGCTCCGGTGCTACGGTGTTTCCCACCGACTTGGACATCTTTTTGCCTTCAGCATCGACGAAAAAACCATGGGTCAAAACCTGTTTGTAGGGTGCGGTACCGTTCATCGCAATGGCGGTCTTCAGGGAAGACTGAAACCATCCTCGATGCTGATCAGAGCCCTCGAGGTAGAGGTCGGCCGGGTATTGCAGCTCATTGCGCTGCTGGATTACCGAGTAGTGAGTCACGCCGGAATCAAACCAGACATCCAGGGTGTCGGTGACCTTTTCATAGTTGGCTGCGTCTTCGCCTAATAATTCTACCGGGTCTAATTCAAACCAGGCTTCAATTCCCGACTGTTCGATGCGTTGCGCAACCTGTTCGAACAGTGCTGCCGTGTCTGGATGCAGGGCCTGGGTTTCCTTGTTAACGAACAAGGTAATTGGCACTCCCCAGGTTCGCTGTCTGGAAACACACCAATCGGGACTGCCCTTCAGCATGAGCTCGATTCGAGCCTTGCCCCAGTCGGGAATCCATTGCACATCTGCCACCGCAGTTAAAGCAGATTTCAGCAAATCATTCTCAGACATGCTGATAAACCATTGCGGCGTCGCCCGATAGATCAGGGGTGTTTTCGTGCGCCAACAATGGGCATAACTGTGGACGATGGTAGCTTGCGCCACCAGAGCATCGGCCTCTTCCAGCGCGGCAATTACCTGCTCGTCCACCTTGTACACATGGGCGCCGGCAAAATCTCCGGCAGCGCTTGTGAATACGCCATTTTCATCTACCAGGTTGAGTGTTTCCAGGCCATACAGTTTACCGACGTTGAAATCATCGACGCCGTGATCAGGCGCAGTATGTACGGCGCCAGTGCCAGCCTCAGTGGTGACATGCTCACCCAGGATGATCGGTACTTTACGGTCGACGAAGGGATGTTGCAGCAGGAGGTTTTCGAGATCAGAACCTGTAGCCTCGGCAACGAGTTCAAAATTCTCGCAGCGATAGCGAGCCATGATGTCGTTAACCATGTCCTTCGCCACCAACACCAGCTCCGGCTCGGCCCCTATCTCACAGCGTAGCAAGGCATAGTCCAGATCCCGGTGCAGACACACCGCCTGATTGGACGGCAAGGTCCATGGCGTTGTGGTCCAGATAATCACCGCTATGGGCTGATTGGTATTGGCAAGAGTATCCGCACCGAGGGCGCTGAGAAAAGCGTTGGAATCGACTGCCTTAAAACGCACATCGACTGCAAATGAGGTCTTATCCTGGTATTCAACTTCTGCCTCCGCCAATGCAGACGCGCCAACCACACTCCAGTAAACCGGCTTGTAGCCTTTTACCAGGTGGCCATTTTCTACTATTTTTCCCAGCGCACGGACGATATTGGCTTCCGTGTCAAAATTCATGGTGAGGTATGGATTATCCCAGTCACCGAAGACTCCCAGCCTGATAAATCCCTGCTTCTGGATTTCTACCTGCTTGGCAGCGTATTCGCGACAGGCTTGGCGGAACTCGGCGTGGGTGATTTTTTGACCGGCTTTCCCCTTTTTCTTCTCTACGTTGTGCTCTATGGGCAAACCATGACAATCCCAGCCTGGAATATAGGGCGCATCAAACCCACTAAGTGACCTGGATTTAACGACAATGTCCTTCAGCGTCTTGTTGATGGCGTGACCGAGGTGCAGATCACCATTGGCGTACGGGGGACCATCGTGCAAAATGAATTTTGGCTTGCCACTGTTCTTGGCACAAATCTTCTGATAAAGATTGAGCTTCTGCCATTTTTCGAGCATGATCGGCTCGCGCTGAGCCAGGTTAGCCTTCATCGGAAATTCGGTGAAAGGCAGATTTAGACTGTCTTTATAATCACTCATGATTAACGTTCAAAATTCCTGATTGCGTTCTCTGTTACTGGTACTAGGGAAGCTCTGATTGCTTGCTCGGCAGGTTTGTTAAATTCTCGGCGCACTCAGTACTTCTCGTACCTGTGCTACATCGACGCCAATTTGCTGCTTCAGCGCATCCAGACCATCGAATTTCACTTCTTCCCTGAGCTTGTGCCTGAAGATGACTTCGATGGTTTTACCATAGAGGTTTTCGTCAAAATCCAGAATATGTACTTCCAGCAGCGCGTCGCCGTTTTCGGTCCCGGTCGGCCGGTATCCGATATTCACCGCCGCCTGTCTATAACGGTCTCCCAACCTAACCTCACAGGCATAAACGCCGTGCAGAGGAATGCGCCGGTGCGCAAGGTTGATATTGCAGGTAGGAAAGCCAAGATCGGTACCAAGCTGCTGCCCCCTACTTACTTCACCCTCTATCGAATACGGCCTGCCTAACAGTTGTTCAACCAGTTCAAAATTTGCTTGTGCCAACTGCTCTCGAATGAAGGTGCTGCTTATGCGTTGACCATTGCGCTCATAGGACGCAGTTTCCATCACTTCAAAACCGAACTCCTTGCCCTTCGCCTGCAATAGAGAAAAATCCCCCTGGCGTTTGTGACCAAAACGAAAATCATTACCCACGATAAAACAGGCGATTCCGAGGCCGTCCACCAGGATGTCCTGAATATACGATTCCGCACTCAACTCACTAAGTGCCTTGTCGAAGTTCAGCTGAAACACGAAATCGATAGCAAAACTCTCCAACAACGCTAATTTTTCCCGCAAGGAAGTCAACCTTGCCGGGCAATCGCCAGCTGGACCCGCGAAAAATTCTTCTGGGTGGGGCTCTATTAGAATCACCAGGGAAGGCAGATTCAATTGCATCGCCTTATGCTTGAGCTGGTCCAGAATTAGCTGATGGCCCAAATGCACCCCATCAAACTTGCCGATGGTCGCGACACAGCTCTGCTGAAATTGAGAGAAGCTGTTTGTATCTTGAATAATTATCATCAAATAAGGACTACATATCGGAAAAGCGCCGAATTATACTCCTTTCTCCAGATTCTGTGCAGCTTAATTCGGCAATGCCCCGAATCGAAACGGGACTGAGTAATCTGGCTAAATGGCCCGGAATTAGTAACTCTCAGACAGTGATTTTGATTTGAGCACGAACTGGAATTGTCTAACTGGAACGGGTATCTGATTGACTGCCAGCCTTCAACACAGTCAGGCCCTTTCGAAACAAGATGTTGGCAATAGCTAGCATGCAGACGATCAGGACACCCTGACCAATCATGGCATTCACCACCGAAATAGTTTCCGGGCGAGTTGAAATCAGAAGCAGGTTTATACCGGTGGCTATAGCCGCCACGACCATGATCACGGCAGTTAAGAGCTGAATTATGGCAACGAGTTTAGTCATGTCGCAATTATAGGGCTCGCCCCAGCAGTCTGCAATGCAACATCGGTCGAACCCACACAACTGGAATCAATACGAATCGACGCTCAGGCTGAATCTTGTAGCGTGTGGAATGACATAAAATGCTTATAACCCTCGACACCCAGGAAACGACTGAGAGTCTTCGCCTGGGTTTTTCTGACGTCAACAATAATCAATCCCTCGAGCGAATTGTTGAAACTCGAGTGCACGTTAAAAAAACACACCAGTTTGCCATTCAAGGAAAGATAATGTCGCAACAGCACCGGTACTGCCTTACCCGGGTCGCAACGGCCGATGAGCTTCCCCAACATCTTGATATTGGCTAAATCACCAAGAATTTCTTTACTCCAGACTCGATTCAATATCACCAGGGGAGTTATGGGTTTCACCAATTGCTCGAACTCACTGGCTTTGAAGTTTTCGAGCATAGTATCGGCAATCAAGGCACGAGCCAGATCACTGTATTCCCTGGAGATGCTCACCGAACCAAACAAAGTGTGATACCTGGGCCTTTGCACCAGAACGTTACCAATGCCTCGCCACAATAGATTCAACGACACCGGTCGGCGCTGATAGTCGGGGTGGATAAAGGATCTGCCCATTTCAATTGCCGAGCCCAGCTGTTTAATGAAACTCTCGTCATATTTGTACAGTGACCTGCTGTAGAGCCCCTTGACTCCATGCTTGGCAACGATCTCATCCACCAGACCAATTCGATAGGCACCGGCAACGCGCTGCTCTAACTTATCCCACAGGAATAAGTGCAGGTAGTGGGGATCAAATTCATCCGAGTCATTGGACAAGCCCGTGCCCTCACCCACCGAGCGAAAAGTCACTTCCCTGGCGATGGCAATTTGTTCCATAATCGCACCGAGGCTGGAGAATGGCGCACAGTAAACGTCCAACTCTTCATGCTCAATCAGGCGGTATTCTGCCAGATCTTCTATAGCCTGCAATAACTTACTGCTGATAGCCGCTCGATCCAATTGATCTATAGCCTGTGGCGTAGCGGCTTGCTCTCGCGCCGGTAATTTTGCCAGAGCGTCAGTGCTTACGCATAAATATTCAGTGACAGCTTTCGGGCTCTGCAATAATCTCAATTCTGGTGCTGGCACCGCTCGACCAATCGTCAGGGTCAGCTCAAAGCCTTTTTTATTGGCTAACTGGCGCGGCAGCAAGGCCGTTCTAAGCCGCGGATGAATCATCCCGGCGGCATAGAAATACCCACTGTTTTTCCCGCCAACATGAATCGGCAGGCAGGTACACTGATAGCGTTTTAGTAACTGGCCAACCAGTCTATTCCAGGGCTTATCCTGAATACGACGTTGCTTGAAATCATAGCTAGCCACCGTGCCGGCGGGAAATATCAGCACCGCACCATTATTTTTAAGGTGTTTGTGCAGTCGCTTTATGCTGGCTATATTGCCGACCGCGGCCGCGCTTGAAAGCACATCGACACCAATAAACAGATCGGAGAGCTCGGGGACACGACACAGAAGTTCATTGGTTAAGACTTGCAGGTCCAGTCGGATATCAGCAATCACCTTGGCAATCGCCAGACCTTCCAAGCCGCCCAGTAGATGATTGGCAACAACCAGTAAGGGTCCGCTACGGGGCATGCTTTCCAGGTTCTCAGCATTTTCCAGGTGCACGGTCACGCCCATGGTATCGAGTACGGCCTGATTAAAATCACGGGAATTCAAGCCACGTGGAACGGCATCGTAGATCGCAGCAACACGATCCAGACCCATTATTTTCTCCAACACGGCGGAGACAAACCTGGGCTTAAAGGGGAGTACGCAAGGGTTAGTCATTTTGAGGGTACTGTTTCACGAGTTGATTTTCGAAGCGCCAGGCTCTTAGTAAGGCCAGCAAACCGGGTGTTTTATGTCCACGCTTGCGGTTTGCGCGGCCAAGTCTAAACAGAGTGCTGTATTGCTGCAACAAGGTATTTATCGCGGACCAGAAGCCTGCATTTCGGTCCCATATATCAATAGACTCGGAACTGGCTCCATTTATTTCAATAATGACGAAATCTTTTCCAGCAAGCAGGCTGTCGATATCCTTGAATTTCACATCCAGTCGTCCGCAGTGGAAACCCGGAATGTCGTCGAAAATTCTGTCCAGTGCCTGTGACAACTTTGGGTTAATCAAATGCCTGGCATCCCTAAATACAGCGCCGCGGCAATGGCTGGCAGAAAACACCAGACGATAAGCTTCTCCAAGGGGAATCACACGCTGCCAGTTGTCAGCGTGGCGAGTGCTATACAAATGTAGCAACTCACCTGCCCGTGAATCGTCGGCCACCAACTCTTGTAAAGTGCGAACACCATCACCGACAACATAGGGCGTATATTTGAGGGTTAGTGATGTTATCTCACCAACCGTTGCATCCGGATCACGTACGTAAAAAATACCTGCCTCGGCGTCCCACTCGCTCAACTCCTGAAATTGAATCCAACCACCTAGGGGGAAGCTGCCCAGGTAGCCCTTGAGGTCAGCTTCGTTGTGCAACAAACTTACACCGAACCCGCGACAGCCAATGTCGGGCTTGCCGACGATTGGCAAGCCCAGGCCCGCCGCTGCCAGCGCCAGCCCGACACTTTCGCACTGCACTTCAACCGACTCATCGGTTACCTGGTGCAGGAGCCAGGGTAGTATCCCAGCGTCTGGCATCCTCGCCGGCAACATCGAATACGGCCGATTTTGCCACCCCCACCATGCCTGAAAGCGGTATAGCCGGATTCGCAATCAGGGGCAGAGTCAGACCGCGATGTCTTATGGACAGCAACAACCATTGCACCACTACCGGTAGATACATCAAACACACCGGCAAAAATTTAAAAAATGATGTAGAGCGCCTGCTAAGATCCAGCGGCGGCATTCCAGGCGGCACATAGAGCTGACCTGGCTTGGCTGGCTTATCTGTGAATAAATCACTCACTATTGACTGCCCACTTGATGATATGGAAAACTGATAACTGCCTAACAGACCGGTTATGGCTGGAACTCTTTCCACAGAAAGTAAAGTCGTTCTCAACGGCTTGGGTGTTGGCATTTCGCCACAAAAGAGTCCTGCATTATCGCATTGCGCAGTCTGAGTCTCAAATTCTGCACCGGACCGCCGGCCCAGGCACATAGCTCGATTGCTTGTGTTTGCTATAACTCGCCCCAGCAGCCCCGGTATAAGTCGACACCATCTCTGGCTATGCTCCCAAGCGCACTGCTATCATCAACACCGGGCATCTAATGCAGGAACAGTTCCTCCCATGCTGAGTAAATTCCTCCTCACACTGGCGGTCATAATCGCCGCATTCCTGGTACTCAGGCAACGCAAGCTGACCCCACCTCCTGTCACAGGCTCCGATTCCAGTCGCCCTGCCGCTGGCAGCAGCAATAATTCCAGCGCTGCTGTCAGTAAACAGCAAGATGACACTCTGTCCTCCGACATGCGCTTCGCCGCCTATACATTTTTGATCCTCATGGTGGGCCTGGGAGCTACGATGTATTATTTCCGCTGGCAGGATGATCACAACATACTGACTATCAGCTTATACCGCGATAATCAGGCTGTGCCGGTGATTTATGATGTCTACAAGTACCAGCTACAGGATCGCTCTTTTATAACACTCGATGGTACTAGCGTGACGGTAGCCAGCAGCGAGCGCATGGAAGTGTCAGGATTAACCGACTAGGGCAATAGTTCTGCCTGCTTGCAAACTAATCAGAAGTCAGCTTGCAGCCGGACTACTGCTTGCTTCGAGACGATGCTCAGACCTGCGCCATCATTGTCTGCATAACTGATGATTTTTTGCTTCATCGATCGTGCCCAGAATCGCTGCAGATGGTCTGCCACCTGCAGCGCAAGCTCGTCGTTTTCAGCACTGGCGATTGTCGCGATATTGGCCGAGATCTGGTTAATCATCTTCACTAAATGCTGCAGTTCCGTGGCTGACATCACTAAGCCACCAGCCGCCTGGAATTGCTATAGACAATGTGGCGATTCTCTCGAGAGAAACCGATCAGGGTAATATCTGCCTGCCTGGCAATGTCGATAGCCAGAGAAGTGGGGGCGGAGATCGCCACCACCACGGCAATATTTCCCAGCGCCGACTTTTGTAGAATTTCGTGGCTGGCGCGACTGGAAATCAACAAGCAACCCGCTGGAGCCAGCGGTGCTTGCATTGGCCCCAATTGTTGGTGCCAGAGCATGCCTATCAATTTATCCAGGGCATTGTGTCGGCCCACATCTTCACAAACTTGCAACAGGTTTCCGTCCACATCACACCAGGCGGCGGCGTGTAATGCTCCGGTTAGTGATTGCAAGGGTTGATGGCTACTGAGAGCCCTGGTTGCCGTGTCAACCGCGGTATGGGATATGGAAAAATCGGCCGTCACAGGAACTACCGGCAAGCGCACTTGTTGCAACGACTCAGCTCCACAGAGTCCACAACCGGTACGACCCGACAGGTTACGCCGCCGATCTTTCAATTTCACGAAACACTGGCTAGATATAGTCAGCGCCACTTCGATGCCCAATTCACCCTCCTCGACACGAATTTCGTAAATATCCTCAAGCCTCTCAACAATGCCTTCTGTCAAACTAAAACCGCGGGCGAAGGCTTCTAGGTGTAACGGAGTCGCCATCATAACTGCGTGAGACACACCGTTATAAACCAGAGCAACGGCAGTTTCCGTGGCGATAGCATCGCTGCAGCTGGCATTCTCGCTGGCCGGCCAAACTTCTACAGCTCTGTTGACCACCGCCGTTGCGGTGACCTCGCTGGCAGCACTACTCTGCGCCGGTTTCTTATCGACGACTTTCCTCATCACGAGCCGGCCTCGTCCATGAGTGCAATTTGTCGTTCTGAAAACAAATCCCGGCGCCTTTGCCAATCTGAAACCGCGGTCGCTGGCTTCACCTGCACGGCGGTCACTTTGTATTCGGGGCAGTTAGTAGCCCAATCGGAGTTGTCAGTAGTGATCACATTGGTGCCGGTTTGCGGATGATGAAAGGTGGTATAGACAACACCGGCTTGCACTCGATCGGTGACGTCTGCGCGCAGCACCGTGTCTCCCGCGCGGCTTCGCAGCTGCACTAGCTCACCATCGTTAATGCCCCGGTCTTGTGCATCGTGAGGGTGAATCTCCAGCACATCTTCGTTATGCCAATGCATATTTTCGGTGCGGCGGGTTTGCGAGCCGACGTTGTATTGGGACAATATTCGCCCGGTAGTAAGTAGTAGAGGGAACCGCTTATTCACTTTCTCATCGGTGGCCAGGTATTCTGTGACGGCAAAAAAACCCTTGCCACGCACAAACTCCTCGATATGCATAATCGGCGTCCCCATCGGGGCCGCCTCCGTGCAGGGCCACTGTAATGAACCTGCCTCCTCCAGTTTCTGATAGCTAACAGCGCTAAACGTTGGCGTCAGGGCGGCAATCTCAGCCATGATTTCAGAGGGATGATTATATTCCATAACATAGCCCAGCGCGTTTGACAGAGCCATAGTGGCTTCCCAGTCAGCCTTGCCACTTAATGGTTCCATGACCTTGCGCACGGGAGATATCCTGCGTTCGGCATTGGTAAACGTGCCGTCCTTCTCCAAAAACGCAGCGCCGGGCAGGAATACGTGGGCAAATTTCGCGGTTTCATTGAGGAAAATATCTTGCACGATCAAACACTCCAGGCTGCGTAAGGCCGCTTCCACGTGTTGAGTATCGGGATCTGACTGAGCGATATCCTCGCCCTGACAATATAGCCCCTTGAAGCTGCCGGAGATGGCAGCATCAAACATGTTCGGAATTCTCAGGCCGGGTTCATTGTCAATCTTCACTCCCCAGGCTTGTTCAAACGGTCTTCGCACAAGGTCGTCGGCGACATGCCGGTAGCCGGAAAGTTCATGGGGAAAGGAACCCATATCACAGGCCCCCTGCACATTATTTTGACCGCGTAGAGGATTTACGCCGACACCTTCCCGGCCTATATTGCCTGTTAGCATAGCCAGGTTGGCGATGCCCATTACCATAGTGGAGCCCTGACTGTGTTCGGTGACACCGAGGCCGTAGTAGATAGCAGCATTATTCGCACTGGCAAAGAGTCTCGCTGCAGCGCGTATCTCGTCTGCCGCAATACCCGTGACTACCGCCATAGCATCCGGCGAATTGCGTTGCTCGGAGATGAAGGTCCGCCAGCGTGCAAATGCCGCTTGCTCACAGCGCTGGTCAATAAATGCCTTAGCCTCCAGGCCTTCTGTCACGATCACATGGGCGATGGCATTAATCAGCGCCACATTGGTGCCCGGCAGCAAATCCAGGTGATGAGCGGCGGCCACATGTGGACTGAGCACTAAATCGATGCGCCGGGGGTCAGCAACTATAAGCTTTGCTCCCTGTCGCAGACGTTTTTTCAGCCGCGAAGCAAATACCGGGTGCGCATCGGTGGGGTTGGCACCGATCACCATAATTACATCCGCTTGCTCCACCGAATCGAAGGTCTGGGTTCCCGCCGATTCACCCAGGGTGGTTTTTAGTCCATACCCCGTAGGCGAATGACAGACGCGGGCGCAGGTGTCTACATTGTTATTGCCAAAAGCCGCTCGCACCAACTTTTGCACCAGGTACGTTTCTTCATTGCTACAGCGCGAAGAAGTAATACCGCCAACACTGTCCTTACCGTATTGCTGTTGAATGGCTCGAAGTCGCCCCGCGGCAAAAGTAACCGCCTCGTCCCAGGACACTTGTTGCCAGGGCTGCTCGATACTGGATCGAATCATTGGCGTGATCACACGGTCTTTGTGGGTGGCGTAAGCAAAGGCGAAGCGACCTTTGACACAGGAATGTCCTCGGTTCGCCTCGCCACCTTTGTAAGGAACCATGCGCACTAGCTTGTCGCCTTTAAGCTCTGCCTTAAACGCACAACCGACACCACAGTAGGCGCAGGTTGTCACCACGCTGCGATCAGGCACGCCCTGATCGATCACGCTGTTCTCCAGCAACGCCGCGGTTGGACAGGCTTGCACACAGGCACCACAAGCCACACATTCGGAGTCCATGAATTTCTCATCCTGGCCCGCTACCACTTTGGATGCGAACCCTCTGCCGTCGACAGTGAGGGCATAAGTGCCCTGTATTTCGTCACAGGCACGAACGCAACGCGAACAGACGATGCATTTACTGGCATCGAAGCTGAAATAGGCATGACTGCTGTCTTTATCCACATCGCAGTGATTTTCGCCTTCGAATCCATAACGGCTTTCGTCAACCCCCAGCGCGTCGGCAGTATCCTGTAATTCACAATCTCCGTTGGCAGGGCAGGCCACGCAGTCCAGCGGATGATCGGAAATATACAACTCCATTACCTGGCGGCGGAGTTGCTTAACTTTTTCGGTTTGCGTGAGAACCACTAGTCCCTCTTGCGCCGGCGTAGTACAGGCAGCAGCAACGCCCTTGCGGTTTTCTATCTTCACCACACAGAGCCGGCAGGAGCCAAATGCTTGCAGGGAATCGGTCGCGCACAGCTTCGGAATATTGATGCCCAGTTGCATGGCCGCGCGCATGATCGATGTCCCTGCGGGCACTTCCACCTGCTTGCCGTCTATAACCAGGCTGACCATCGCTGCGGTCTGGACGGCCGGTGTACCATAGTCTTTATCAGGATCGAAAAAATGCAACATATCAGGCTCTTGTCATCGTCAGGCTTGCCATAACTTTGTAGGTGGCTCGGAAGGCCAGAGATATTGATTCATTAATCAGAGATTCCCTTGTCTGCTGGACGCTTCGAAGTCTTCGGCAAAATGTTGTAAGGCACTACGCACCGGTATCGGGGTCATCCCCCCCATTGCGCACAGCGATGCGTTTTCCATGGTGTAGCAAAGGTCTTCTAGCAAATTGAAATTGTCGGCAAGCTCCGTGCCGGCGCGAATTTTATCGAGAAGCTCGACTCCACGTACGGAACCGATGCGGCAGGGTGTGCATTTGCCGCAGGACTCGATCACGCAAAATTCCATGGAGAATCGCGCCTGCTCGCTCATATCCACCGAGTCATCGAAGGCGATGACACCGCCGTGACCAAGCACCGCATCAATTGCAATAAAGGCCTCGTAGTCCAGCGGCGTATCCCATTGACTCTCCGGTAGGTAGGCTCCCAGGGGTCCACCTACTTGCACTGCCCGCATCGGCTTGCCGCTGCGGGTGCCACCGCCAAAATCATTCAGCAGGGTGTTTAAGCTGGAGCCAAACGCCAACTCAACCAGGCCAGTATATTTTATATTGCCGGCAAGTTGAAACGGCAGCGTGCCGCGGCAACGGCCAGCCCCATAATTTTCGTAGTACTCGGCTCCCTGTGTCAGGATGATCGGCACCGTGGCCAGGGAGATGACATTGTTTACAACCGTAGGCTGAGCAAACAGCCCTGCTATCGCGGGCAAGGGTGGCTTCGGTCTTACTTCACCCCGTCTACCTTCGAGGCTTTCCAGCATCGAGGTTTCTTCTCCACAGATATAGGCTCCGGCTCCCACCCGTACTTCCAGCGTAAAACTGAATTTGCTGCCGGCAATATTCTGGCCCAGATAGCTATTTTCACTCGCTATCTCTATGGCCCGATGCAAGACTTTTCGAGCCAGCGGATACTCTTCACGCAGGTAGATGTAGCCTGCATCTGCTCCCACTGCCAGCCCGGCAATGAGCATGCCTTCAATGAGGGTAAATGGGTCGCTCTCCATCAACATACGATCCGAGTAAGTACCGGAATCACCCTCGTCGGCATTACAGACGATGTATTTTTGTGCAGATGTTGCATCTAAAACCGTTTGCCATTTGATCCCGGTGGGAAATGCTGCACCGCCACGACCGCGCAAGCCAGATGCTTTGACAATATCAACAATGGCTTGCGATTCCAGAGACAGGGCATTTTTCAAACCCGCAAAACCACCGTGTTGGCAATAATCTTCCAATGACACCGGATCGATTACTCCAACCCTGGCAAAGGTCAAACGCTGCTGGTTCTTCAAATAGGCTATGTCTTCCGTAAAACCCAAATAGCGTGGATGACTTGTATAGCTCTGTTTACTGCAATTCCAACATTCTGCGGCCATAAACTCATCGATATTGTCCGGCGTAACTGGACCAAAGGCAATGCGACCCTGCGGCGTTTCCAGTTCAATCATCGGCTCCAGCCAGTACAGGCCGCGAGAGCCGTTACGCACAAGTTGTAACGGCAGTTGGTTTTCTACTATTGCCTGCTGCACCACTGCAGCCACGCTGTCGGCTCCCAGGGAGCAAGCCGTGGTATCACAAGGAATAAATATTTTCGAAGTGGCGGCAGGCATATTGCTCTCTATTTTCACCTTCTACTTAATATCCACTGCGCGCGTTAACAGCTCTGAGACTATGCTATCAAATTTTGCTGCATCGACATGACCATAAATCGCTTCCCCTACCCGAATCGCTGGCGAGCAGGCACAGTTTCCCAAACAATACACCGGCGCGAGCGTGAACTCACCATCGGCCGAAGTTTGATTGAAATTGCATTGCAGCGATTTTATAGCATGGGCTGCCAGTGCCCTGCCTCCCACGGCCTGGCAAGATTCTGCCCGACAAATCTGGATGGTGTTGCGGCCGGGGGGAGTGGAACGAAAATAGTGATAGAAACTAATGACCCCGTGCACTTCGGCACGGGAGAGGTTCAGACCAGCGGCGATGATGGCCACTACTGTGGTGGGAACAAAGCCCAGTTTATCCTGCAGCGCGTGCAAGACCGGTAACAATGCGCCCGGAGAATCCTCCAGCTCGGATACGATCTGCTCTGCTAACTGCGTATACTGCGGGTCTGAGCTCATGCCTTTCCTGTTCGGGTCGAGGACGCCGGGAGATGTGCTGATTGCCCTATTATTCTTTATCTCTGTGGGATTATCTATAACTGAGGAGGGCATATCGACAAGGACCCACACTCGCTCATCATCGTCATTTACTCTGACGATAGTTTCCCAATGCAGCTCGCAAGCACTAATTAGTGCGAGTAAACCTGGTGGGTTTTTCATTCCTGGAATCCTGACTCGCGTTAGTTTTGATCCGCCTTTACGTCTATTTCGATATCGAAACTTCGCTCCAGCGTGCTGATATCATCAATACTGATGGCACCGGCAATATTCACCAATACCGCGTCTTCTTTGGCGCGCAGGCTATAGCAGGCGAAGCAATAGATCCGCTGCCGGTGCTGTTCTGTGGCCTGCTGGTATTGCGCTAACATTTGTAACTAAAGACGGGTAGTGAGCCAAAAAGTTACGGTAGTGTAATCCGCTGCTGAACGATAACCAGCTAGTACGGAAAATCAACGGCTTAAAGTGCCATTTTATCGCATCGCGCCAAATCGACCGGGCTTTCGCTGTTATACTGCGCAGCGAGTTGAAGCCGGGACGGAAACACCAAGCCAGCATGAAATTACTACGAAATCTGGGCATAGTTTGGGCCATTCTATTGGCATCCAGTAGTTTGTGGGCCGCTGAAGAATTTCTGGTGCTAGCAGATGGGGCCGAAGTGAAGGTGCTGTTCTTCGAACCTCTGGAGAAAACCCAGGCGCCACCACTGGCGTTGCTAATATCCGGCGGCTCCTCCAATGATTTCATGGCCAGAGCCCAGTTTTGGCTGGGAAAAGAGTTACGCAATCGCGGCTGGGCTATCGCCGTACCAATATCGCCTGATGGTAATCGCTTCTCGGTGGCGAACGCTGCACTGTTCCCTGAGCTAATTAAGCAATTACACACATCCCATGAGTTGAAGGCAGGCAAACCGCTGTTACTGGGAATATCCAGTGGTGGTAGTGCCGCGCTGGCAATTGCAACACACAACCCCGGGGCATATCTGGGTGTAGTCGCAACTCCGGGACGAATCAGCCGGGATAGTACGCTGGGGTCTTTAGATGGGCTGGCTATCTACTTGCGCATCGGTGAACAGGACAATTTTCGCTGGAACCGAAGAATGGACGCTATGGTACAGCGCCTGCGTGGCGCCGGCGCCAGGGTAGACGCGGCGATAGTAGCGGATGCCAGGCACATCTTTACGCTGGACTGGGAGAATTTAGAAAACTGGTTGGAAAACATACAATAGCGACAGCTCTAAAACCGAGCTGCTTCTACCCAGTAGTTGGTGACGACGCCATCAGTGAATTCGATAGAAAGAGTTTCGGTTTGCTCTTCTTCTAAATCCATAGATAACACCAGATACAAGCCAAACTCTGTGTCTTTCTCGGAACGATTCCGATATTTCCAGATATCTGTGCCATCGGCATAGCTCAGTTTGGTGATCGAATGTGGTTGAAAACCACGGAATCAACACCCTATGTTCGATGCATTCCTATCACCTCCAGGACTTTACAGGATTAAGTAAATGTCATGCTAGTAGCGTTTAATAAATTATTTCCGCTGTGGGCGATAGTGCTCTCCATCAGCGCATTTTTTTTTAGCGCCACATTCACCGGGCTGCAAGCTGCCATTGTTCCTTTACTGGCTCTGGTCATGTTCCTGATGGGCCTGACTCTGACGGAGGATGATTTTCAGCGAATTCGGAAAAATCCAAGACCAGTTTTCGTTGGAGTACTACTTCAATTTTTACTGATGCCGATGCTGGCACTGTTGTTGTCGAGTATGCTGCAGCTTTCCACTCAGTTAACGGCAGGCATGGTATTGGTTGGCAGTTGCGCCGGCGGCACCGCATCCAACGTGATTTGTTACTTGGCCAAAGGCGACGTTGCGCTCTCTATCAGCATGACGATGAGCTCTACTCTGATCGGGGTAATAGCTACACCTCTACTGTGTAGTCTATATCTTGCCGAGACTGTGAGCGTCGACACTCTGGGCTTACTATTTAGCATAGTACAAATTGTGTTTATTCCAGTGATATGCGGCGCCCTGGTTAATCACTACTATCATCGTATAGTCGCCAAAATAGAGACGTTGATTCCAACGCTCTCAATCGTGATTATTCTGGCAATTATCTTGATAGTGGTCGCGCTGAATTCTGACAACTTGCTCGACGTGGGACTACTGACCCTGTTCGCAGTTATTTTTCATAACTTACTGGGTCTCAGCGGCGGTTTTTACATCAGTAGATTGTTTGGTTTCGATCTGAAGCAGAGCCAAACCATTGCCATTGAAGTTGGCATGCAAAATTCAGGTCTGGCTGTGACACTGGCGCTGCAATTTTTCTCCGCCACTGCGGCACTGCCCGCCGCAATGTTTAGCGTCTGGCACAATATTAGCGGATCGTTGCTGGCTGCAATGTGGAGCAAAAAACGCACGTCTTTGGAATACATGATAAAAGATGTCGAACACATCAAAACCCCTGACTAGACAGATAATAAGATGTGCCAGGAATTTATTGCAGTGTTCCATTATTCTAAAACAATTGTTCGAAAACATAACAAGAGTATTGACATGAATTCCAAAAGGAATACAATGTCGCGCATTCGTAACACTAATTTTTGAATGACATGAATAACAGCAACAGACAAACAATTCTAAACAACACGCTAACGGCGATGACCCTGACCGGTCATTCGTTTTGCCAGCGTGTGGTGAAAACTTGGGAGACCTGCCTGGAGTGATTTTCTGACAAACATTCGATTACTAATCGAGATAAAGAAAAGACCTCTAAGTCCAGAAACCTAGAGGTCTTTTTTTTTGCTCTTACTTTTTATTATTACTCGCACAATTGAGCGGGTACTGGGGAACTATTGTGCGTGAAAAACTGCACAGAAACATACACACGATCTATGGACTAGCTTTTTTTCATAGCTTTATGGTGCTAGTACCGGTAATTGTGCCTTTCTTTATGTCGAAGGGATTGAGTCTTGCGGATATTTTTTACCTGCAAGCCATTTTCGCAGCGACTATAGTAATACTTGAGGCACCTTCCGGCTATTTTGCCGACCTGCTAGGTCGACGCACCGCCTTGTTAATCGGTAGCGTTGCCCACGGTGTCGCGTATTTTCTGCTGAACTTTGCCAATGATATGAGCAGCCTGATCGTATTTGAAATCGTAGCGGGAATAGCTGCCAGTCTACTCTCTGGCGCCGACCTTGCTGTTCTCTACGACACCCAGAAAGCACTGCAGGGCTCTCAGAATAACGAGCATAGCAAGGCTATTGCGAACCTCGGATTCGTCATAAGCGGCGCCGAAGGTTGGGGTGCGCTGTTAGGCGGTGCGCTTGTCTTGTGGTCCTTCGAACTCATGATCCTGGTGCAATCCGCTCTGGCCTGGGCCTGTTTTGTACTGGCGCTGCAACTGGTAGAGCCGCCTTATCGAGACCTCAGTCAGCCGCAGAAGCGAGTGCAGATCATGGGAATTTTAAAACACTTGCTGGCCGGGGATCCGGTACTGCGTAAAGTGGTAATTGCAATACCACTTTACAATCTCGCCAGCTTTCATGTTGCCTGGTTAATGCAGCCCTTTTGGGAGTCCAGGGGTATCTCTCTGGCATGGTTCGGCCTGCTGTGGTTTTCACAAAGCCTGACAGTCGCGGCAGCAAATAAATTCGGCTTTCGGATAGAACGCAGGCATGGCGCAGTATTTTCTCTCTGCCTGATAGCGGTGTTACCGGTGATAGGCCACTTTGGTATGGCCTGGATTCCTGGCTGGCTGGGTCTCGCGCTGGGACTGTTGATATTTGTCGGTCGAGGTTTGAATCAGGTCATCCTGGTGAACGCCCTCAACCGCAGGGTGCCTAGTGAATTTCGTGCGAGCGCGAACTCATTCACCAGCTTCCTGTTCCGGTTGTCATTTATAAGCACCGGACCCCTGGTCGGATATATAGCACAGACACAGGGCCTGGAAACGGCGTTGATCTTGCTGGGTTTAGCATCCCTGGCGCTGTTTTTCCTGGTGATGTTGCCACTGATCCAGTCCGTACGAAACATTCAGCAACGTGTTATTGCATAAAGTAGATGCATAACTAGTTGCAGAAGCAGTCCCTCCCCCCCCTAGGGGGTAGTCATTCATCAACTCCCTCCCGATGCGTGACTACCCCTTTTTTTAATTCCCAGGCCTTTTTCTCGTTAACTTGTATTTGAGTGAATTCAAGCCAGCGTAGTCGATACGCGAAATTGGTGCTTTATTAGTCGTCATGGTAAAGTTTTTGCTGCGCCCCAAATGGCTGGCGCCACTAACCACACAGCAGGATCTGAGAATTATCACAACACGATTCTTGAAAATGCAGGAGAACAACAATGAAACTAATAACCGCTATAATTAAGCCCTTTAAATCTGATGATGTGCGAGAGGCACTGTCGGGAATAGGCGTAAGCGGCATGACCCTAACTGAAGTCAAAGGCTTCGGTAGGCAGAAAGGACACACTGAACTCTATCGTGGCGCGGAATACGTGATCGACTTCCTGCCCAAGGTAAGACTTGAGATCGCCGTCCCCGATAGCCTTGTAGATCAGGTGGTAGAAGCTATTTGTAGTACCGCCAATACGGGTCAGATTGGTGACGGTAAAATATTTATCACGAATCTTGAGCAGGCCATTCGAATTAGAACCGGTGAAACTGGCGATGAAGCCTTATAAAGGGATGCCCATGACAATGACCATGAAATGCATTACGCCTAAGTTTTTGTTTGCTGTTGTAGTACTGCTACTGCCAACGCTGGCATCGGCGCAGGAAGGAGACCTTAACGGGGCTAACACCGCCTGGATAATGACATCCACCGCACTCGTGCTATTTATGACCCTGCCCGGCCTCTCTCTCTTCTATGCCGGCCTGGTTAAAACCAAGAATGTTCTCTCCGTGTTGATGCAATGCTTCTCCATCGCCGTCGTAATTTCGCTGTTGTGGCTGATAGTAGGGTATAGCATTGCCTTTGGACCCTCGGAGTCCGCGTACTGGGGCGGGCTCGACAAGATGTTTTTCAGCGGTATCGTAGTCGACTCAATGGCCGGCGATATTCCCGAAACCGTATTTTCTGCTTTCCAAATGACTTTTGCCATAATCACACCGGCGCTGGTAGTCGGTGCCTTCGTGGAGCGAATAAAATTTTCCGCTATGCTGCTGTTCAGCGTGCTCTGGACTCTACTAGTCTACTTTCCTGTCGCTAACTGGGTTTGGGGCGGAGGCTGGTTGGGCCAGATGGGTCTCATCGATTTCGCCGGAGGCACTGTAGTGCATGTTACCGCCGGCGTCGCCGCCCTGGTAACGGCGTTGGTACTTGGGCAGCGGGAAGGTTTTCTGACTAAACCAATGATGCCCCACAACTTGACCATGAGTTTTACTGGCGCCGCCATGCTGTGGGTGGGTTGGTTTGGATTTAATGCCGGCAGCGCACTAGCAGCCGACGGTGCCGCCGGCATGGCATTACTGGTTACTCATATGTCGGCGGCGACCGGAGCCCTGACATGGATGCTGATCGAATGGCTAAAACACGGTAAACCCAGTGGACTCGGTGCTATTACTGGCATGGTCGCCGGCCTGGCTACCATCACCCCCGCCTCAGGTTCTGTGGGTCCTGCCGGTGCCCTTCTAGTAGGGCTGAGCGGTGGTGTTATCTGTTACTTCGCCACCAATTATCTGAAACAGGTTGTTAGAATTGATGATTCTCTGGACGTATTCCCGGTCCACGGTGTCGGTGGCATAGTCGGCACTTTCCTCGCCGGGATTCTGGTGTCGGACCGGCTTGGCATTCTAAGCGGTAACGGCTATGCTGAGGGAATGTCCATGGGATCACAAGTTATGGTGCAACTCACCGGAATCGTAGCGGTGGCAGTCTACACGGCCATAGTTACCTTCGGCCTGCTAAAACTGGTGGCTGTTGTAACTTCCGGTATTCGCGTGACAACGGATCAGGAGCAAGTCGGACTCGATATCACCGATCACGACGAAACCGGTTACTCCATGTAGGAATTACAGCGTAATATGAATATCCGGCGCAGCAGGGATAATCTGGCTGTGCCACCAATGCTTGGCTTGCAAAGAGGCCGCCGCAGCTAATACTCCGCCAGCTTCGAATCTGCGTCTTCCGGATATTGGCTCCAGCCATAGAGACGCTCCTGTTTACCAATCCGGAACCAGAATATTTTACCCCAAGAGAGATTATTATGTTTTTGCTAAAAAGAATAATAATTGTTGCGCTATGCTTTATGCTAATTCCAATAATCGCAATCGCAACCGCGGCGGCTAAACAACGTTCTGCCGACGGTCCAAACCGGGTCTTTTCCGGCGGCCCGCTGGAATCCGGTGAACTTCACACCGGCCCGGAACCAGACTGGAGTTTCGTCAGTGATATTCCCACCATAGAAATGCAACTACTAGACCCTCCCCAATCCCGGCGCATCTGGACTGCGGAATATGATGGCAAAATTTACGTCTGGTCACGTTATATGAACACCGCCGTCGGACGCTTGTGGAAGCGCTGGCCGGTGCAGGCCGAACGCGACGGCCGTGCCGTGCTGCGTATCGATGGCGTGCGTTATGAGCGCCAACTATTACGTATTGAATCCGGTGCAGTACTTGATGGTATAAGTGCGGCAATCAGCAGCAAGTATCCCTCCCAGACCACCAGGGCTGCAGTAGAAGCCCTGGTGGTCTGGGTTTTTGAGGCGGCACCACGTATTTAGCTATCCAAGGAGTCGGATCATGAAATATTTCTACGTTTTTATCGCCATCTCGCTAGTTGCAACCGTCATCGCGGTTCTGTTTGTGCCCGGAGTAGATGATTTTGTGGAACAAACTTTCTTCCAGTGTCTGTCCCGCGCCGCGCGCTAGGGCGTGGACTTAGCTCCAATTTACTCCTATTCTATAGCCACTTAATCGGAGGACCCGCCAATGAAGCACCTCGCAATAACGCTATTATCACTAACTCTCATGCTGCCGATCATCAGCTTCGCACAACAACAGGAAAGCTATGACTACTGGCAACCTCAACGTGAGATGGTGGTACGAGGCCAGCAAGCGGTCTTCATGTGTAATGGCTTGTTTACGGGCAAGCGCACACTGGAGCAGGTTTTTGACCAGGAACTCGCCTTCCTGCGCAATCCAATTGGCAGCGCCGAGGGTGGCGACTATAACGTCGATTGGAATCGACGTGCGGTAGAGGTCGGCGCTGCAGGCGCGGTACCGATAATGCGAGCCGCATTTCGTGAAGGCATCGGTTGTGTAATTCTGGCTCCCGATCAGACTCTGGCCGATATCGACACCCTGCCCGAGTTGAATCTACCACTACCTCCTGGGGATCCCTCCCGAATTCCCTGGCCCAACGGCGACTTTATCGAAGATAACGGAGTTCCCGCCGGCATCGACGCAGCGGCCTTGCAGGCGGCTTCAGACTGGTCGTTCGACCGCGACTACGAAGGCCAGGTCACACTGAGCCTGTTGGTGGTTCACAACGGCGAAATCATACACGAGCGCTATGCGCCAGGGTTCGATGTCACAACCCGCACCCGTACCTGGTCAACTGCCAAGAGCATTGCCGGGACCCTCATCGGTATGCTGGTCGATGACGGCAGGATGGCTCTCGATGAACCCCTCGGATTTGGCTGGTATCCGGAAAATCCATCTCCAGCGACAGACCCCCGTAACGAAATCACGCTACGGCATGTGCTCAACATGTCCAGCGGACTGGACACTATAGACAACGGCGGTCTCGAGTATGCAACAGGGTCGGGCTTGTCCTATTGGGCAGGTGCGAGCTCGGTGGTGGGCGCTCGCAGTCGAGCCGTAATACGTGAGCCCGGCACCTACTGGGACTACGAAAACTACGACACGCTGCTGGGTGTCTATGCCATGAAGCTGGCATTGGGCGGGGAAAAAGCCTATGCAGAATTTCCCAGGAAAGCCCTGCTCGACAAAATCGGCATGCGCAATACCCTGGTGAGCACCGACCGCTTCGGCGACTTCATTCTCAGCAGCCAGGTGTACACTAACGCTCGTGACCTTGCCCGCTTCGGCCTGCTTTATCTACAAAACGGCATGTGGGACGGGGAGCGACTGATTTCCGAAGACTGGATCGATTTTGTCCGCACACCAGCACCGGCGACCGTAGGAAAAGGCGGCCACTATGGTGGCCAATGGTGGCTGGTACCAGAGAGCCGTGACGATGTGCCGAAAGATGCCTACTCCACCTCTGGGAATCGCGGTCAATACACCCTGGTTGTACCTTCCCACGACCTCGTAATCGTCCGCCGCGGCCTCGATTATGGACGCCAGGGTTTCGATCGCTGGAGCATGACACGTGAGGTGCTAAAAGCGATCGATTAAATTAGGGACGAAGGCGTTAAAAATAAAAGAATTAAAACCCCGTCTCGAAAATCGTCCTCCGTTCCCGAGATAACCCACGGCGATCTACACGCTGTTGCGCAAAGTGGTAATCGCGTAGACCAATTTGTTGCCGTCCATATCGCTGAAATGCGACGCCACCAGGCAGGTAGTTCTGCCATCCTTGATCAATTCTCCCTTCAGTAAGAAGCGGGGCCCCAGTACCGGTGCAAAATAATCGATACGCATATTGACGGTGGTCAAATCTTGCCGCTGTCCTCTATACTGCGTGTTCCACTCTACTATTAGTCAGGAGTCGCCCGTGCCGTCTTTTTACTTGAAACACCTTCGCTATAGAATTGGTATTGCTGCTGCCTGCCTTCTCATCCTCGGTTTTACATCGAGTGCACTGGCAGAAGGATTACCCACAGACAAACCGGAAAATGTAGGGGTTTCCTCCGAGCGCCTGCAACGCCTGTCCAGAGCTATGCAGCGATACATCGACGGCAATATGCTGGCCGGCACAGTATCCTTGATCTCACGCAACGGCAAAGTGATCCACCATGAGTCCCAGGGCTGGAAGAATAAGGAAACCGGTGAGGCCATGACCAACGATTCCATCTTCGTCATCATGTCCATGACCAAACCGATTGTGACTACGGCGTTGATGATGTTGTATGAGGAAGGTCACTTCCTGCTAACCGATCCTATTACCGACTGGATTCCAGAACTGGAAGGTAAGCAGGTGATTGTTGATAACCAGAGCCGGATGACGGCCAAGCGCCCGATTACCTTTCGTCATGTCCTTTCCCATACCGCCGGCGTAGACCCAGGTAGGGACGCGCTCACGGAAGCAGAAACAGCGTTGCTGCAGCGCGAAGCCACGCTTGAAGAAACATTACTTAAACGGGCACCGCTGCCGTTAAGCTTTCATCCAGGAGATGACTGGCAGTACGGTAGCTCCACCGACTACGTTGCCCTATTGGTAGAACGTATCTCTGGTCAGCCCCTGGTGGAATTTCTACAGGAAAAAATTCTCGATCCATTGCAGATGTATGACACTTTCTACATCGTGCCCCGGAACAAGATAGATCGCGTAGCAGCCGTGTACAAACCTACGGGGAAAAACCAGACCATCGAACTTTCCCGCGCGCCGGAATATCGGGAGACCAGCTACTTCGGCGGCGTCGCCGGCCTCTCTTCTACCGCAGCCGATTACTGGCGCTTCAGTCAAATGCTTCTCAACGGCGGGGTGCTGGACGGCGTCAGACTGCTAAGCCCCAAAACCATAAACCTGATGATCAGCAATCACAGCGGCGACAATGATATTTACATTCGCGGACCTGGTTATACCTTTGGTCTGGGCTTCGGTATAGTCAATGACGCCGGCAAGGCCAGAGATCCATCGACGCCGGGCACATTTACTTGGGGCGGGGCCTGGGGCACGATCTTCTGGGTCGACCCGGTGGAAAATATGATCGGCATCATGATGACCCAGATCACTTCCTATTCTCACCTGACTGTAAGACAGGATGTGGGAGTGACAGCGATGCAGGCCATCATCGACAGTTACAGCAACAAGCCTTATGCAGTGGCACCCTATCGAACGATCGATTAGAGCATTACATTCAAGCGGGTAAATCTGTCCCTATTTACCCGCTTGAATGTATTTAGTTGTTTAGTAACTCGTAGATGCGGCGTATTGCTCGCGGATCGACTCCTACGGCCCTCACCATGGAATGACTAGTCATATCAATCTGCTCCGCGGCCTGCTCGGCACTTACCCCCCGCCTGTGCAGAGTGGATGTCTTGTCCCACAAATCCCGAAGATAAGCCTGAAAATTATCGATCGGGTCTCGCGTGCGCATCACCGGACCGTGTCCTGGCAACCAGGTATCAAAGTCCAGGGTCTTCAGCGCCTCCAGTGTAGCCGGCCACTCATCGACATGACCATCACCCATATAGGCGAGGCCTGGCAGCATCATATCGCCAGTAAACACTACGTTATCCTGGGGTAAATAGATCACCACATCACCACCGGTGTGGGCCCGACCCAGGTGCAGTAATTGAATTTCACGACTGCCGTTAGCGACGACCTGAAACAGCGTCATCTTGGTTTCCAGAGTAATATTCGGTGGCGTGGGCTGAACTTCGTCGATTTCATGCAGGTAATTGCGCTGTACTCGCAGACGCTCTGTTAAGGTAGCCTTACGCTCAGCATCAGACTCGGCAGCGACCTGTCTTTCGAGATTTGCTACCGTCGCTGGCACCGGGTCAGAAAAACTCTTGAAGGTATTTTCCTGCAGTACATCTCCAATGTCACCGTTTAGCTTGGCTCGGGTAAATTCATGACCTATGATTTCGATGCCAGCCGGAAACGCCTGGTTGCCATGGGCATGATCGAAGTGGTAATGGCTGTTTACCAGATAGCGAACCGGCTTGTCTGTAATCACCTTCAGCGAGTCCAGTAGTGCTCTGGCGGCTGTCGGCGTCACGTGGGAATCTACTACCAGTGTATCAAACTCGCCTACCAGTACCATGGCATTACTCATAGTAAAAACTGACCCGCTGCCAGTAGCGAACCAGACCCCATCGGCGACTTCCGTAAACCTGTGCGTAGCGGATTCGACGACTCTATCCTGGGCCAGGCCTGGCACTGAAATAAACAGCAAACCAAGCAGGCAATAGATTAAGGCAAAACGATTTTTGTTGATTCTCATTTGGAGGGGCTCCCCTGTGCTTGTTAATGGATAGAGGATAAATAGAGACAGATTTATCCGGCAACACAAGAAGGCACAGTAGCGTAACCCGAACAGAATATAAAGGAAGTCGTAGTTTGTCATCAAAAGTGGTCAAAACCACTAACGAGCACGCCCATAGACTAAGCAGAATGATATATCTTGTTGTTTTTATTGAACTAATTAAATTGGCAAGCTTTTTGCTCTATAAAACTTACTGATATCTACAGATACCTGCGGAACCTGATGCAAGTCGAGCATACGCCAGCCGCAACTAAATACACACAAGCCCAGCTGCCACAGAGTTGGGAGAGAACTGGAAAGGACAAACCAATGCGAGCTTTTAACCATAAAATCCGCTTAAGCACAGCAACGCTGTTAGCCATGGTGCTGGCCAGCTATCTCTACTCAGCTTCCGCCGCCGGGGAACAGCTTGGAGACATCTCTTCGGTCAATGGTGGTATCGACCTGGCCAGCGGTGCTAGCGCCCAGGAAGTAGGCACAGTCAATGGCGGCATCGATCTGGATGATAACGTCACTATCAAGCATCCAGAAACGGTCAATGGCGGCATTCGCGTTGGCGAAAATGTCAGCGTCCACGGCTATCTGACAACAGTAAATGGTGGCATTCGAACCGGTGCAGGAACCGTAATCGAAGCTAGAGTGCGAACGGTAAATGGCAAGATTCAACTTCGCAACACCACCGTCAGTGAGAACGTCGAAACCAGCAACGGGGATATTAGCCTGCGTAATGCCAGTATCGTCGAAGGCGATTTACTGGTGGCAAAGAGCCGCCGTAATTGGTGGGGGCGCATCTGGAATTCCAAGCGCCGACGACCAGAGATCACTATCGATGCCACATCTTCAGTTAGAGGTGATATTCATCTCTACCGCGAAGTAGATCTACGTATCGACGATGCCGCAGTAGTGGGCGAGATCATCCGTCACTACTAAACACGCACGAGCTTAGTGAAAGCTGCCGGAGACTCACTCCGGCAGCTTTTTGTTATTGCCAGCGAAAATATTTTTCCTTCGCGGCTTTTTACTCACGGAAATTCCCCAAGCAATGATGCACATTAACCCTGGGGTTGTAGCTTCCTAATTGTCCTTGCGTTCGTAGTGTCCCATCAACATTCCAGTTGCCAGGACATGGCCATCGATAGCTTCGAGTAACTGCGCCTTGTTCAGCCCCGCGGCCAAACCCAGCTCAGCATCCAGCGCGTAAACTCGGAAGTGATAAGCGTGCAATTTGCCATCGACAGGCGGACGCGGACCAAAATAACCGGCCTGACGAGTTCCATTAAGACCATTGATCATGCCGTTCAGTCCTGCTACTCCAGACACTTCGGCAGCCGTCATCAATCCCCCTGGCAGTGATGCCCCGGCAGAAATATTGTAGGCAACCCAGTGCACGAAGGGCTGCTCCATCGAGACGATAGGATCGTCACAAATGAGAGCAAGCTGAACCGTAGCGGCTGGCAAATTTGACCAACTTAAATCGATTGATTTGTTATCACCATACGCTGTGTTCGCATCCGGCACTGTGCCGTGATGGTCAAACGCACTACTGCTTAGGGTAATGGTCTCCGGAGCATCCGCAGCCAGTATCTGGGCAGACATCAGCGCGGCGCAAATACCAGATGCCAGATGCCAGGTTGAATTTATTGACGATTTTAATCATTGCACTCTCCTGTTTAAAAATTATTGTGAATTTTAGATCGATGACTCTTAAGCAGTTTTAGGGTCGCTAGCAAGCTGGTCGGCTTGTTCCCGCAGCAGGTATTTCTGCACTTTCCCGGTTGACGTCTTTTCGATGGGGCCAAAACACACCTTCTTGGGTATCTTAAAGCCTGCCAGCTCTTCTCGACAGTAGGCGACTAACTCTGCGGCGGTCAATTCCTGACCCGATTTGAGGCAAACGAAGGCACAGGGCACTTCTCCCCACTTCTCGTCGGTGCTAGCGACCACCGCCGCTTCAAGAATCTTTGGGTGCTTGAATAACACCGACTCAATTTCCAGGGAAGAAATGTTTTCGCCACCGGAAATAATTATGTCCTTTGATCTATCCTTGATCTGGGTATACCCATCTTCATACCATACCGCCAGATCACCAGAATGGAACCAGCCACCGGCGAAGGAAGCCTGCGTGGTTTTCGGGTTCTTGAGGTATCCCTTCATGACTAGATTACCGCGCATGAATATCTCCCCCATGGTTTTGCCATCCCGGGGCACCGGCTCCAGTGTATCCGGGTCTGCTACCATTAATTCATCCTGTAAAGGCGCTCGAACGCCCTGCCTGGCAAGCATTTCAGCACGGTCGTCGACGCTCAGTGCAGCCCACTCCTGTTTCGGCGCACACACGACACAGGGACCATAGGTTTCCGTGAGACCATAGCCATGAGTCACATTGAAACCCATTTTTTCCATGCCGGCAATAACAGCAGCCGGTGGTGCTGCACCTGCGGTCATGACATTAATTCCCCGCCCAATCCCCTGTTTCATCTCTGCTTCCGCATTAAGCAATGTATTGAGCACCACTGGCGCACCACAAAAGTGAGTCACCTGGTGTTGCTTGATTGCATCGAAGATCGCCTGGTCCCGCACGTGTCGCAGACACACACTGGTGCCAGTCACGGCCGCGAGGCTCCATGGAAAACACCAACCGTTACAGTGAAACATGGGTAAGGTCCAGAGATAAACCGGATGTGAGGTCATGTTCCAGCACATCACGTTGGAAATGGCGTTTAGATAAGCACCGCGATGATGAAACACCACGCCCTTGGGGTCGCCCGTGGTACCAGAAGTGTAATTAAGAGAGATAGCCTGCCACTCATCGTCAACGTGAAAGCAACTGTAGTTATCGTCTCCGGTACTGATAAATTCTTCGTAATTACTCTCACCGAGCAGCTCGCCGCCGGCAAAATAGGGATCGTCAATATCTATAACTACGGGCCTATCAGCGACCAATTCCAGCGCTTTCTTGATGGTGTCGCTGTACTCCCTATCCGTGAATAAAATCTTGGTCTCGGCGTGATCCAAAATAAAAGCTATCGCCTTGGCATCAAGCCTGACATTTAGTGCATTAAGCACGGCACCTGTCATCGGCACTCCAAAATGGGCCTCGAAAGTCTCCGGAGTATTTGCCCCCATGAAGGACACTGTATCGCCCTCGCCTATGCCCATTTTCAGCAAGGCTGACGCCAGCAAACAACAGCGCTTGTAGGTTTCAGCCCAGGTATATTGAGAATCTCCATGAATAATTGAAATACGATCGGGGCAAACTCGCGCAGATCTTTCAATAAAATTTAGAGGGGTTAAGGCGGTGAAGTTCGCAGGATTCTGATCTAGCGATTGCTCGTAGATGTTATCGGTACTCATATTTCACTCTAATTGTCTGATTTTTATTTTCGCTGCTATGCGCTTAGGGTACCTTAATATCTAATTCATTCACAATCACACTAAGGCACCTTTGGTCCAGCTTTGAGGTAGAATAGCTCTGTGCTCAAGCAAGCCAACAATTCACGTCTTGCCGACGCCCTGATCCCGGCGCAGTCAGCTGGCAGCAATTCTTCCAGCCTGGGCCTGCATCGCCTGCTATTGCTGCGAGGCTTTGTCACAGTGGCCAGTATTTTCGGCCTGATGATTTTTCAATCGTTCTCTTCGCTGGAGTTGCCACTCGCATTTATAGGCTACCTGGTCGTCGCCATAATACTGTCGATCCTGGCTGGCTTCTGGCGTTTAAAAACATCATGGATTGTGGGCAAGACTGAACTCTTTGGCCATCTATTGATGGACGTAGTTTTCCTGATCATTTTACTGTTGAACACTGGCGGTGCCAGCAACCCTCTCATCTCTTACCTGCTGGTGCTGCTGGCAGTAACTGCAACCTTGTTACCCGCGCGCTTCGTCTACTCATTCGCCGTTGGCAGTATTCTACTCTACACATCCTTTCTGCTGCTTGACCTTAATCGCAATCAGGGCATGGGCGCTGATAGCGATGCCGGCATGGCGGCTGAGCAGGTAACATTTCAACTGCATTTGATAGGCATGTGGGTAATATTTCTCGTCAGCGCCATTTTAATCAGCGTTTTCATTACTCGCATGGCTACTGCGATTCAGGCCCGCGAGACCAACCTGGCACAGGCGCGGGAAACCGCTCTGCGAAATGAGCAATTAGTGGCAATTGGCACCTTGGCAGCAGGAACAGCACATGCCCTGGGCACTCCACTCTCGACAATGGCTGTGCTGCTGAACGAACTGGACAAGCAGGATGCCGAGGAATTGAAGCAAGGCGATATAAAAGAGGATATTAGTTTACTCAGACAACAGGTCACTCGTTGCAAACACTCGTTGACGCAATTAATTCGATACTACAACAAAGACAATCCTGAAGAGGAAGATACAGTAGAGTTAAAGTCCTTCGTAAGCGATATTCAGGATTAGATTGTCAATATTCATCCTGCCGCAAGTGTAAATTTCATGATCGCAGATGATGCCAACCCCGATTTTGCGTCCAATCTTAGCCTCAAGCACGCTGTAATAAACATCATTGAGAATGGCATAAACGCGGCAGAGAGTGAGGTGGCTATAGTATTCAGAATCGTCAAAACAGACCCGGCACATTGTGAAATTTCGATTAACGACGATGGTCCCGACATCCCTGCCAGGGTAATGGAGAAAATGGGAGAACCTTTTATCTCTATGCACAAGGAAAGTATGGGACTCGGCATTTTCCTCGCCACCGCCTCAATAAAGCGACTGGGCGGTTCTATTGAAATGTTTAATTTAAAAGCCGGCGGTGCTCTGACGCTGATCAAGCTACCGCTACCAGAGTACCAGCTGGCATGATTATGGAACCACCTCGACTATTGCTGGTAGAGGATGATGCCGTGTTTGCGCAGGTGGTTGGACGGGTGCTGCAACAGCGCAACTACGAAGTCTTACATGCACAGGATTGCGAGCAGGCAGAAGGCGTTATTACCGGCAATGTTTTTAACTATGCAATTCTGGATTTGAATCTTGCCGGCCAATCTTCCCTCCGTCTTATTGCACCGCTCAAGCGCCGCAATCCCGCTATTCGCATTCTTATACTGACCGGTTACGCCAGCATCACCAGCGCGGTGGAGGCCATAAAACTGGGCGCCAATAACTACCTTGCCAAACCTGCCGACGCCGACGAGATCCTGACCGCATTGCTCCCCGATCGCGAAGCTGAAAGCAGGATCGGCGATGAAACATCGGCACTGGAGCCAATGTCGGTACGGCGCCTGGAGTGGGAACATCTACAAAAGGTTTTGAGCGAGAATGACGGCAATATTTCAGAGACAGCTCGGCAATTGAAAATGCATCGCCGAACCCTGCAACGCAAGCTACAAAAGCGTCCTGTAGCCAAGTAAGCCCGCAGTAATTGTTGTTAGCGTCGAGTCAGGGGGGCCATGCTCAGGTGCCGCCCTCCATCCACTATCAGGGTTTCACCGGTTACGACCTGGGACCCGGAGATAAATTGAAGGATGGCATCGGCGACTGTTGCTACCGTTGCTGTTACCCCCAGCGGCGCGGCCTCACGATTACTCTGCATCAGTTTTTCATATTTTTCATCACCGAGACCTTCACGTAGCCACTCGCCTTCGATAAAGCCCGGACAGACCGCATTTACCCTGATTTTTGGTCCCAGTACTCGTGCCAGCGACAGCGTCATTGTCACCATGGCGCCTTTGGAAGCGGCGTAGGCTATAGAGCTACCGAATCCCGTAATCCCCGCCGTTGAAGCCACATTAACTACCGCCCCGCCTTCATCCTGTGCCTGTATATGTTTGCTAACGGCTCGGGTCATTTGGTAACAGCCGATAACATTAACGCCATAGATACGCTGAAAATCTTCTGCATTGAGCCCGTCAAGATTACTGTGCTCGACAAATTTCGTAGTGCCGGCGTTGTTGACCAGAATATCGATACGCCCCCATTTTTCCATGGCCGCGGCCACCATCGCTCGGCAATCCTTATCCTCAGCGACATTGGCGGCAAAAACCAGGGTTTCCACACCCTGCTGCTCACAATCTTCTGCAACCTGTTTAGCGCCGTCGGCATTGGAGTTGTAGTTAATCACCACATTGCAGCCAAGTGATGACAAAAGTCTGGCGGTGGCGGCACCAACGCCACTACTGGAGCCGGTAATAATTGCTACTTTCTTGCTTAAATCCTTCACGCGTTTAGTTCCTCACAACTGTCACTGAATACAGACGAAGCTAGCATAAATCCGGCTAAAATCCCCCATTGGCATGAATCAGGGTGCAATTCGTAGAAATTCACATAACATTTTTCGACCCAATAGGTTACAATACGTAACACTTTTGTTGACAGATATTGGCTAGAATCACCAAGGTGTATACAAAGCTCGAAGATCTGGGCTTTTCTAACAACAGGGATGAACAACTCAAGCGAACTCCGAAACCTGTTGCTCCCGCCGCACTAAGCTTAAGCAGCTAAAGCAGCTCTGCTTGCTTGCTCGTGCTGTAGTGGCAGGGGTAAGCGGCTTCTCTTGCCAGACCCTCGTGGATTATTTCCATTTAAAAAGACACATGGCACTTATATAGAAAGCCAGAAATTCCGATGTGAAACCAGGTTCGAACGAGCGCTTGCTCGTTTTTTATACGTATACTGATTGTTATAATTAGATTTGTATTGCGCAGAAAATTTATCACGATAGTATTGTGACAAATTGTAACCACCTCGAATATCGAAAAACTACTGTGATATTCTTTTCCAACTTTGAACTCGGGGACATTATGGATATGTTGCCAATTTCAAAGAGCTAATGGCAGGAGCTTGGGGGTTTTTCTTTGTTCCCCCCTTTTCTAAAGCATTGAGTTGCCCTCAAGTTTCCTCCTTAGCGCCTTCCTCAGCATCTTCTGAATTCCATGTACAAGTCTACCGCAGGCAACTATCTGCCCCGGAGTTTTAGCGTGTATGGGTTAAAGAAATCGAAGAAAATTCAATCGAGATCAGCCAGGATGGGATTACGGCTCCGACGGCGACTGCGTTTACGACTGTCCCGGTTTTTATCCTGCCGATCCATTATTTCCTTGTTGAGTCCTGAAGCCAGATACAACTGCCGCTCACAAATAGCGATGTTGCGATGCAGAAAATCAAACTTGGGATCATCTGCACTCAAGGTGAGATCAGCTACTTCGAGTCGTAAATGGAAAAGCTTATTTGCGGCCTTCAAGTGTTCGAAGCGCTTGCCATCAAGATTTACATTGAAGGCGTTAACATGCCATGACGCGACCTTTTGCAAACCTGCATCAAGCCTGGAATCATCAATACCGTACAAGCGCTGATAAAGATGCTGCATATAGGCATAGTGGCTATCAACAACTTCCCAGTTCCGCAGCACCCTCTCGCTGGTAATGAGTTTATCCAACACAGCAATCTGGGATTCATGATAAAGCCCACTGTTTACGCGAATGACATGCAGTGTCTGTTTGAAGGTCTGAGCGGCAGCACCGTGGTCACCCACTCTCTGTTGCAGGTCCCCCAAATCGCTGAGGGGTTCCACCAGACGCTGGTCATAGGGCCCAAAATCGACCTGCAGACTCGTCACTGTAGCCTGAGATTGATCGATATAGAGACTGGCATCGACGGATGATGAAGCCAAAGATTGTGCAGTAAGCGTGTTGGAAAAGCACAGAAGGAAAGCGGCGGGCATTACGGATACACCTAAAGTCGCCTGTTTAGTCTTTAGGATAGAGCTTGAAGCTTGTAATAATTCTTCTAAATTCTTCATGCTGTGACGCCCGTATCGCTATACTATCGCGCAAGAATTCTGGCGGTTCAATAGAAACCCAAATTAATTTTCCTTAAACCTGTATACCTACAGGCGAAAAAAAGAGTTTTCTTTTTATTTTCAAGGAGTTAAAGCTTAGAAAGACTTCCACTGGAAGGCAGCTGTCGCGTCTAGTCCAGGGAGTGAAAGCAGACAGCAGTGGCGACATCTGGTCCGCTAACGATAGGTTCGGTTAGCGATAACGGCTTCTGTCAGTAATAACAACATCACCAGGCTCAATATCCACCACCACAGGCGCTGAGGTCGTTCCAATTCCTCGATCAACTGCGCCGTGCGCACTTCACGGGATTGATAGGGACTGGTATCGGGATTAATGATAGCGTCATAGAGGGTGGCCACCGCGGTGCGAGTAAAACTGGATTCTTCAGGCAAAATGTTTACAGCGTAGCTGATCTGCGCGCCATCCACCGCCGCCTCGATCAGGCCAGGCTTGTCTGCAGTAATGACGAAACTGTCATTAGCAAAAGCGATGTCATTCCCCTCTGAGTCGGTGGCTGTCACTACACTCGCAGTGCCGGAGGGATCCAGTGAAAAACTATCGCCGACTTGATATGCCCGCTGCTTGTTATCTGACTGCACCAGGTGGCGCAGTGTCTCATGCACGAAGGGCAGAAATAGCCCTTGCAGGGCTAAATTATTCCACTCCAGATCCAGGGTAGAAGCAAACAGTATCACCCTGCCTGTGCCCACAGACCGTTCAACCAACGCCGCCTCGGAGTTATCAAATTGCATGAGCACATCGGCATCCGCAGCGGGAAGCAGTGACCAGTGGCCCTGAAAGCGCGCAGACCAGTCACTGGCCAGCGGCCTGAGGATGGGATGCCGACGATCAAAATCTGCAATAACAAGGTAGTCTTCACGACTAAACTCTCCTTGGCGCTGCAACAAAGCCGGAGTGATAGTGGCAAATTGCCGGTTAAACAACTCCGGATCTACCCTGTCACCTGGTGCCAGCAATACGCTGCCGCCGGCTTCTACGTAGTCCGTGATGGCATTGGCCTGGCCCGTGCTCAGATTACCCACATTCAACAACACCGTAACGTCATTTCGTCGCAGCGAGGCGACACTCAACTCGGCAGGCTCGATACTCTCCAGCACAAAGGGTGACTCGGCTGCGCTACTTACCGCCAGCCCAAACCAGTAGCCTTCGTCATCAAACCAGTCGTCAGATGCTTCCCCGTTTACCAACAGTACCCGGATTTTTGGCAACACATCGACGGTAAAGAAAAAAGAATTGTCCGCACTGAAGTTGTCGCCAGAAACTCTCACCTCACCGGTGTGGGTGCCCTGGGTATCGAAGCTCACATCGAAGCTAATCACTTCTTCTGATCTGTCGGCAAGATCTACAGTGGCCCGATCGACTACCTGACCATCGATACTGAGTGTCACCTCGCCGCTATCCAGATACAGTGTGCCGGTGGATCTGACCCGGGCCAGTATCTGTTGCTCAGCCGCGTCTTCCAATAAATGCTCTGGCGAGCGCACATCGGTGAGCACCAGATTGCTACTCTCGGCCGCTCCCACATCGATGCCGATGAAGTCCACGCCCGGGGCCAGTTTCCAGCCCTCCTGCGATCCCTGCATAGCGATTTCCTGAAAATCAGAGATGAGATAGACACTGCGATTCTCGAAGCGAGAAGTTTCCAGCATCTGGTCCGCAAGTCGTAAATTCGGCATATATCGCGTAGCCCCGTAGCCAGCCTGGTCCATACCATTGATCAGGCTACGCACGCTATCCAGGTCCGTATTCAACTCCCTCACCACGCCAGCCGCGCTTGAAAAATTGAGCAGAGCCACCTCATCGCCGGCGCTGAGGTCGTCGATGACCTGCAAGGCTGCCTCCTTGGCATCGTCGAAGCTGGAACCATAACGCATGCTCATGGAGTCATCGAGCATGATTACCACCGACCTGGGCTCAACATCCAGTAGTCTGGCAACGGACTGGTCCACTAGAGGCCGGGCAAATGCCAATACCAAAAGTATGATTACCAAAGAGCGCAACAACAGCAACAACACCTGCTGGAGGTGCTGAAACAGGATCAACTTCTTCGAGGTCTTCTTCAAAAACCGGATCGTGCTGAACATCAATTTGGGCGGCTTCTCTCTGCGAATCAGATGAATCGCAATTGGAATCAGTGCAGCTAACAAGCCGGCCAGAAATAAAGGGGTGAGAAATACCATGCTAGAAACTCTTGCCCCGCTTTGTCATATAGGAAGACAGGGCCTGGTCCAATGGCTCAGATGTATTCATCAAACAATAATCGACACCACTGCTCTGGCATTGTTTCTTGCAATAGGCCAAAAACTCATTGATATTTTCCAGATAGGCCTTTTTTATCGCCGCAGGCGAGGTGATATAGGATTCGTTGTTTTCCATGTCTATAAATTCTGAAGCTTCATTAAATGGAAAATTAAGCTCAGCATCGTCCATGATTTGAAAGGTGATTACGTCATTACCCATAGCACGAAGATTTTTCAGAGTGTTAATAACCCGTTCTTCATCATCCAGCAGATCCGAAATCAAGATCACCATGCTCTTCTTGTTCAGGGAAGCGGCGAGGTTTGTAAGCGGTTTAACGGCGTCGGTTTTATTGCCCGATTCTACATGAGAAAGCGCACGAAGAATTCGCATTAAATGTAACTGCCGGGTTTTCGGCGGAATATATTCCCGGATCTCGTCATCGAAAGTGATAAGTCCCACGGCGTCCCGTTGTCGTGCGATGAAATACGCCAGGGCCGACGCCAGGGTAATGCCGTAGTTGAGTTTGCTAACGCCACCGGATGTGTACGCCATCGAGGCACTGGTATCCAGCAGAATCACACAACGGACATTGGTCTCGTCTTCATATTGCTTGATGTAAAACTTGCCACTGCGGGCATAAAGTCTCCAGTCTACATGGCGCATATCATCGCCACGCTGGTAGTGACGATAATCATTGAACTCAACACTAAATCCCCGATGTGGACTCTTATGCAAGCCGGAAAGAAAACCCTCGACCACGCCCCGGGCACGCAGCTCGAGATTGTCGAGACCAGCCAATACGGTTGGGTCGAGAAAGTTCAGTGAATCTGACATATCAGTCCAAAGCTAAAATATTTACTAGAGTTCAGAAACGGGCTCGGGCACTTCGTCCAACAAGCGCTTAATGACATCATCGGTGGTTACGCGTTCTGCCTCGGCATGGAAATTAAGCAATATCCTGTGCCGCAATATTGGCGGCGCCAACGCCCGCACATCTCCATAGGATACATTGTAGCGTCCCTGCAACAGTGCCCTTACCTTGCCGGCTAGAATTAAATTCTGAGATGCCCTGATGCCTGCACCCCAACTGACCCAGTCCTTGATGAAATCCGCTGCACCTTCATTCTGAGGGCGGGAAGCATGTACCAGACGCACCGCATACTTGATGACCGCCTCCGCCGCCGGCACCTGCCTGGCTATACGTTGAAACTCGAGAATGTCTTCGCCGCCTATTGGATGGCCCAGCACCGTCTCATTAGTTTGAGTCGTAGTGCTCACCACCTCGATCTCATCGGCTTCGGAGAGATAACCAAGCTCGATCTTGAACATAAAGCGGTCAAGCTGAGCCTCTGGCAAGGGGTAGGTTCCCTCCAGTTCGATAGGGTTCTGAGTAGCCAGAACAAAGAATGGTTTGTCCACAGAGTAGGTAGTACCGGCCGCGGTCACCTGGCGCTCTTCCATTGCTTCCAGCAAAGAAGATTGTGTCTTCGGTGGTGTTCTATTAATTTCATCGGCGAGCAGAATGTTGGTAAAAATTGGTCCCTTTACAAACTTCAGCGAACGTTTTCCATCCACTTCTTCCACTATTTCCGAACCCACAACATCTGCTGGCATCAGGTCGGGTGTGAATTGAATTCGACTGAAATCTACCTGCAATATATCAGCAACAGTTTTAATCAAAAGCGTTTTCGCCAGGCCAGGCACACCGGTCACCAGACAGTGTCCACCTGCAAACAGAGCAATTAGTAACTCATCGATAATGTCTTCCTGCCCAATGATCACTTTTTTAATTTCAGCAACCATCTGGTCTCTGCCTTCCTGCATCTTTTTGACCAAACCAAGATCATCTTGATCTTCGATTGCTGCTACTTCTTCTATTTCTGCCATGGGTTATTCCTGTCTATCAGTGACTAAATGCATAGATTAAAAAATTGATGCCTATCTTGTAAGCTTCGTTGGTATATTTTGTAGGATAGCCTTCATAGAACGTGTGTTCCCAACCATCACCCAGGTCGGTGTTGTAGTTGGCAACCATCATGACGCGGCCATCATCATCGAGTATCGCATAGACCTCCGGCGGATAGTTGGGGTCATCCAACTTCATGAAACCACCATAGTCCCAAGTCACCATGCGTCCCGGAACCTGGGCCAATTCATCTATATCGAAAAATGTGTGGAAAATCTCATGACTGGTATCGAGCTTCACAATTTCACGATCGGGAAATATTTTCGCGATCTCCACGAACATGTCATCGAGATGGGGCTGCCCCCAGAAGTCATCCACCATGACGAAGCCGCCGCGAAACATAAATTCTCGCAGCGCTTCTATTTCCTGGGGAGAATAATTTGGACCACTTAGAGAAGAGCCAATTGGAACTCTTTTCCAGTTCATATAGAGGAATATATTCTCGAACAACTTAGGGTCAGTCAGCTGCACGTTGTTGTAATTACGCGGATTGGTATCGATATTGGTATAACGCTGCACGCCACGCAGAAAATTCTGATCGGCATCCGGGTAGTCTGTGTCCCACCAACCTCCACGACGACGATAGCCGCCTCGGCCACGGCCACGGCCACCACCGTGATTGGTGTACTGACCGCGCACCCAGGTAAATTCAGTTACATCGGTGCCGTACAGCGACAAGCCCTCGTCAGAGCCAAACGACATCACCTGGGCACTGGTGGATGCGCTCGCCAGTAACAGGCAAGCAGCCACAGTCGCAAGCAGAGTTGAACTAGTTCGCACCTTGACTATCTACCTCGTCTACGGACTGTAACAATATTTGCTGCGCTCGTTGATAGCTTGGTGCAATTTCCAGAGCACTGAGCACGTTTTGTTTTGCTTCCAGGGTTTGCCCGTTCTTGAGATAGGCTTCTGCAAGATTGGTGCGCGCTTCCACCGGATCGTTGATATCCAGTTTCAGCAACACCTCATACTCGGTCACTGCCAGTTCGCTGTCATCAATGCTATCGGCGTAGCGCGCCTTCAATTCATGTACGCTGGCTCGGTAAGGGTCTACTTCAATGGCGCGACCGATGTAATAGTCGCTGCGCTCCATATCTCCAGCTTCCAATGCGGCTTGCGCTAAAATCATGGCCGAATCATAGTCGTGCTGCAAATTTTCCAAAAGCACTTCCAACTGCTGCAGTTGCGCCTCTCGATTACCCTCTTTCTCATATACCTGGGAAAGCACCAGGGCCGGACTTGGATACCCGATGTAGCTCGGCAGCAACTCATAGGCTCGTTGCAGATAGATCTTCGCTTCGGTAAGGTCTTCTTCTTTAAACAGCACGATGCCCAGCTGTAGATAGGCCTGAAAATCTCGCGGATTTTCTTCAATACGCGCGCGCATATGCTGCTTCAGGGAGGTGTTGTTATACAACTCTGCCAGGATTGCACTGGAGTTCTCGCGGACACCGTGGCCATGCCCCTCGCCTTCGTCGGGCACATCTTCCGTAACTACATAGACGTTGATTTCAGCGACACGGCGATCAATCCAACGATTAAAACCGGCGTCAAACTGGGCCAGCGTCAAATCGAAGACTTCAGAAAAACGCTCGCTGTCAGCTTTTATGAGTCCATACTGTTTTACCAGTTCCACCATCTTATCGAAGCCATATTCGTTGTTTATATAATCAACTACCAGGTACGACTGAAAGTAGGCGAAACCGAGGTCGGCGCTGTTACGGGCGCCAGAAAATCCGGAATTAAGCTCGGCAATGGGCAGTAATTTATCCTGCTGCGCCGCTCGCACCAGATCCAGGCCCTGGGATCGACCCCAGTAGGGTCGACCTTCCCGCTCCTCCCACACCGAAATGCCTTCCGACAACCATCGGGGCATGCGGTTGCCCGTCATCTGCAAGGTGATCACATGGGCAAACTCATGCCAGACAATTTCCTGCCAGTTTGCAGACAGTGTGTCCGGTGAAATCAGCGTGATCACTTTACCGAAGCAAATTCCCACTAGAGGACCGATGTCAGGCAGACCGACAGAACGAACCGCGAAATCCTCTGAGTTCTCGAACACTTCGATGAGTATCGGTCCCTCTGGTTCGAAATCATATTTAGCCGTTAGCGTCTCCCAACCTTCTTCTAATAGCGGTTCGAGATAGGGCCATAAGATGTCGGCATCATTCTCGCTCATATGTACTTTGAAGTGCTCGCTTTCCAGCGTGGCATAGGTGGCCAGCGTGTCGAATACCTTGAGCAAATTTGAGGTCATTACATTAAAAGGATCATTCTCGAAACCGATTTCCAGATTGGCCTTCCCTTCTTCTTCCTCACCCAGTCGAATCAGGTTGCTGCCAAGAATAGTGTAGGCCTGCCAGTACTGAGGGTCTGCGACTATCGCTGCACGGGCGTGTTCCACTGCCTCCACGAAGCGATAATTGTTGCCAAATGAGTCAGCGACATTGCCCAGCAGCACGGGATTATTCGGACTGAAGGCTTCGACTCGGGCAAGGATCTCGTCGTAGTCATCCATACGCTCTTCCAATGCAGCCTGTGAAGCCAGCACACTGAGTGTCTTCAGCGCTTCCGGGTTAAGAGCCAACACCTTATTGAAGTAGTCCTGCGCCTCTTCCTCGCGACCGTTGAGCAGCAGCAACTGCCCGTAGGTTTCCATGGCCGGCACCGAGTTTGGATTAATCGCCAGTGCGCGTTGCAGGGCGCGTTCGTCACCCACCACGTTAGCGATGCCCACTAAAGCATCGGTGTAACGACTATTGATATCCAACACCTCCTGGTACGAGCGTTCGGCATCCGAGGCGTTATATTTTTTGAGGAATAAATCACCCCACAATACATGGGCTTCCAGGTTATTCGGGTTGGATCGGGTGGCTTCATTGAACAGGCTATTGGCATCGTGGAAGTTATCCAGCAACCAGCTTGCCAGCGCCACCATCGCCACGTCTTCGGAGGCGAATACCAGACCACTGTTATAACGTTGCACCGCCTGATCGAGGACCTCGGTTGCGGCCTCTCTTTGGCCAACGAATTTCAGCAAGGAACCATACTGGACCAGAGTGCGCACCGGCGGCTCGAAAAGCTCATCGACAACCACACGCAATATTTCCAGCGCTTCTACGGACAAACCGACGGCTCTTTTGACTTCAGCCAGTTGCGTACTGATCAGGGGCTTGGCTGCATAATCATTATCCGTGATAGCCGACTCGCATATGCGCATCGCCTCAACATAGTTTCCCATCATCGCGAAGGCCTTACTGGCACCCACTATGCCTTCGTTGCGGTCGAGACCATCGGCCATCTGAAAAACATCGCTGGCGGCGGCGTAGGAGCCACTCAACATCAATTGTTCGCCGCGAAATAACGGCGCTTCACCGGTATTCGTCTGTGGACTTTGCACCGCCTGGGCGAGCGCAGGCGGCTGGGCACTTTGGGGAAACTGCGCGAAAGCTGCGCAACTTATTGTGGACAGCAGCAACACAAAAGCAACGCCGCCTGCGTGCCTGCAATCTCTCTTCGACTTTTTACTGTTCGGCTTGTTCATTGAATTGTCCTGTGGTTCGAGCCAGATCAACCAGCAGTACTTCCATCTGCTGCCAGTAGTCGGCCTCCAGATAGTCCGCCTTGCGACCACGCAAAATAAAGACTGAACGCTCTATTTCCTGCATTCTGGCTTTTAGTCTGACTGCTTGTGCAGTCAGGCCTTCGTTACTGTCTACCAGGGTATCGATGAAGGCGATCTCCGCCAGTCTGCCGTCCGCCTCTGCCACCGTAGGATTCAGCGAAAACAAAGCATCGCCGTTGTCATCGAGTCCAGCATGCTCGGCAGCGAGCCTGCCCTGATCCTCATACCACTGATCCACGCTATTCTTTGCGTAATTGAATGCTTCCAGCATCGACACCCGATTATTCTTGTCGCGATCACCATTGCGTGAATCTAGCGCTTCGATGAAATAGCGAGAGAAAATTGGGTCATACTTTTCCGAAGATGACCTGGTCGATGAAATTACGACTCGCCCTTCGCTGGATAGCGCCGCAGAAAACCCATAGCTGGCACTGGTAGTGTTAACAATAACCATATCCTGTTGCTCGAACTGATCCAGAATTTTGGCAAATTCGATGCCGGTCAAATCAGGTCCGACAATATTAAACTTGGCTTCGTCCTCGGCACCTGATCCATGCCCTATTAAGAACAGGGTGATCTGATCTCCGGTTTCCACTTTCGTTTTCAGCGCGGCGAGCTGTTGTTCTATGCCTTCCCGGTCAGTAGCAGCATCTATGCGCTCACCACCGGGACCCGCAAGCTCGCCACGGTCGTAGAGCAGGGTAATGCTGTCTGAATCGTAGCCGTAATCCCGCGCCAGTATGTCGTAGAGAGAGAGTGCCCATTGTCGAAATCGTGATTGGTTGTTTTCGCCTACGGCGGGGCCCGTCATTATTACCGCGTATTTATGAGATTCTGGCCTGTCGAGAAAAAAGTCAGGCTCTGCACTTTGAGCCGAATTCTGAGCGTTCAGGTTCGCCGCAAAAAGCGAAAGCACCAAGGCCGATAGGCAGCAGGGAAACAAAACTTTGCCAGTAAATGTGTTCACGATAAACCTTTCATCCTCCGCGCTATCCAGTCGGCGCAAAGCAATAGTATTAACAGGGCCAATAGCCAGGGCTGATCCCACAGGTCTATTTGCACTTCTCTGGAATAAGCATTGGGTGTGAATTCGATGGCGCCTGCCAAGGCACCAATATCAGCAAGATTAAAATATTGCCCGCCGCTGGCTTCGGCGATGCGCGCAAGCAAGCCGCTGTCCATCTCGGCGTTGGTGTATTCCCGCAATGACAGCGTCACCACAAATGCCGCGCGTTTTTCAGAACTGTCCGCAGCTGCATCACCGGCAGCACTGGCGACATCAACCAGCAAACTGTGTACACCTTCATCTTCAACAATGAAACTGGTCCGGTAAACACCATCCTCTTCGATGTCCCATTCCATGGGGGAGTCCACGAACTGCTCTAGCGGGTCGGTGGTCTGCATCCACACAGTGGCGTCGTTATCTGCTTCATACTCGTCGTTGAGTACGGTTGCAGTGACGTTTACTTCGTCACCTACGTTGTAAAATTCTCTGTCAAAGTCGATCGTTATTCGCTCCGGTGCGGACACCGCTAACCAGCGTAATAGTTGTCGCCAAAGTATTTCATGGGACTGGTCCGCCGACGGCAACATCATCTGCCAGCGCCAACTACTAGCCGTGGTAAAGGACATGCTGCGACCGCTGCCGTAGCGCTGTGAAGCTAAAATTGGCAAGGCCTGATTCTGATATTGCAGTAAGGGATGCTCCATAAGAATGGTCGCCCCGGGTTTAGCCCTACCCGTTACATAAATTCCCTGCAACTGTGGTAGCTGCCGCCACAGCGCCAGGTTCTCTGTATCCTCGCTCGCGAGTCGCAGCAGAGGGGAAAATTCACCATTTGAAGTCAGACGCGGAAAGTAGAGTTCTCCCGTCGGATGCTCTCCTCGGCGGATGCCACCGCGCAGATGATTGGGCAGGAAGCCTTCTTCGACCAGCGTAACAGGCAGAACATCGGCGATAGGCGTGTTGACAAATTCTTCGTCCACCATGCCACTCATTAGAAAACCGCCGCCGCGCTCAGCCACAAAATCTTCAATCATTTGCAGTTGATCGGCGTCGAAGAAACTCTTCTCGACATCACCAAGAATTATTGCTTCATACTGAAACAAGGTTTCCTTGTCGGTAGGAAAACCGCCACTCAATTCCGTCGGCGACTCGATCCCCTGCCGGTAGTACTTTTCCGGCCCGGTTTGCACGTAAGTAGCCAAGCGCAGGGAATTATCACCTTCCAGCGCGCGCCGGATAAACTTGTATTCATTGCGTGGGTGACCTTCGATATACAGTATGTCGAGGGCCGGCTTCTCAGTATTGTCCACCAGAAAACTGTAGCTGTTATTTTTCTCTATAATCTCATCGGCAAGTAATTCGACATTCAGATCATAGACAATAAGATCCTGCCGCTCGGGAGTTAATTCCAATTCGAAGCGGCGAGTAACGCCTTCTGCGCCCATGGTGACGATTTCACTGACGACCTGAGTCTCACCATCCATTATGGATAGCTCAACTTCCTGGCCCTCGTAGCCGTGTTGATTGATGGCGACCTGAACGTTGAATAATGAGCCCTCCAGCACGGTCTTTGCCGCGCTAACATCGACTATGCCAATGTCCTGAAGAATTTCTTCCTGCCCCACACCCACGCTGAAAATCGGTATCTGCCGAGTTCCAAAGTCTTGTGCAATGATTACCGGGTCTATTTCGCCGTTGTCAGCACCATCACTGACAATCACCAAACCACCTAGCGGCAAGCCATTTAATTGATCGTTAACATAGCTCAGTGCCTGGGCAATCGATGAGGCGGTGCCTGCTTCGGTCAATCCATCCGTATCGGCAATCCTTTGTATCTGCTTGTCGAATCGAAAACTGCGAATCTGAAATGAGCTGGACAATTCCTCCAATAAGCCATCGCCAAAAATTTGTGCTTCGACGGCATCATGGCGTGATTGCTCCCCTGGCATATCCTCTATAGACATACTCTGAGAGTCATCGATCAGCACCCCCAGATAGGTTTCCTGCGGTGATACCTGCAGCGTCGTGATGACTGGTCGCAGCAGGCAGAACAACAGCAGCACCAATACACTGGAACGCAGGGCAATGAGTCCGGTTTTCCAGGGTCGGGTGAGTGGTCTGGTGGTCTTCAGATAAGTCAGCCATACCAGGCCAACGATTAAGACAATCAACACGGCGAATAACCACAGACTAATGCCGTAGGCAAAACTGAGTGTGCCTTCTTGAAGTGCAGTGAGGAGGTTTGGTTCTGTGTATTGCATTATTACTGGGCCGAATTAGCTGACCCCGGAATTTCTGACAATACGCGATAATATTCTTCCACCAGCCCGCGATATCCATCGGGAACATCTTCATCAACGGTAGTATAAAGCTTGTTGTTGATAGTATCGAGTTCCGCTTGTGCGCGCAGTGCGCCCTCAAGCTCGATGACGGGTTGAAGTAATTGTCTAAAGAGTTCGGGTTGGTTGAGAAAATCTTCGATGTCTTTCTGGGTCAGCTGCTGACGTATCGATCGCGCATTGCCAATAGGAGAATTATTGCCAGAGGTGTCAGTGTCAACGGTGCCGCCGCGAGCCCCGGAAAGTTGCTGACGTCCGCCACCACCGCCCGCCTGGCCTGATTGACCCTGCTGGCCTGGTTGACCCTGCTGGCCTGGTTGTCCCTGCTGGCCTGGTTGACCCTGCTGGCCTGGTTGTCCTGGTTGACCGCCAGCCTGCGCCTGCTCTTGTAGCTGTTGCGTTAATTGCTGCGCAAGCTGCTGTGTACGTTGCAGCTGGTCGCGCATCTCTCGAATCGAAGGCGTACCTGGACCGGGTTGCTGACCGGCTTCGTTGAAAGCCAGCGCCTGTTGTTGAAGATCTTCAATTTGCTCTCGTAAGGCTTCGGCATCCGTAGCAGCCTGCTGTGTTTGACTGGTTCTGGAACCACCCTGGGCAGGGTTCAGTGCCGCCAGACTCTGCGCAAATTCCTCGATTTGGCTTTCTAACTCGCCCTCGATGTCGACGGCAAGATTTACCATGCCATTGCGCAGCACGCGATTACTGGTTTGCATTTCTTCCCGAATTGGCCGCAGCTCTCTGGAGGCCGCCTGAGCCTGAGACATAAGCCGCTGATCATCGTTGTCACCGCGAGCTATAATAGCCCGTAACATATCTTCTATCTCATCCAGGCTACGCTGTTGCTGTTGCTGGGCTTCCACCAGGCCCTGCACCGACTCACCATCGCGAACCGCCTGTCGAGTTTGCCCCAGGCCTTGCTCACGGGTGGTCTGCTGCAGAGCATCCTGTAACTCTCTTTGATCTTGCAGTAATTGCCGTCCTCGCTGTCCCAGGCTTTGAGCCAGCTGCTTAACCGAATTATCGGACCGTTGCTCCAATTCCTGCTGCTGTTTACGTAAAGTTTCCAGTGCTTTTTGACTTCTCGCAGCCGCCATCGACGCGGTTTCACTCTGCGCCGCCTCCTGCATTTGCTGCGCCGCCCGTTGCAATGCGCTTTGCTGTTGCTGAGACGATTGCTGGCCGCCACTGGCAGACGAACTGCTCGATGAAGAGCTGCTGGAAGACTGACTCTGGGACTGTGATTGACTCTGAGAACTTTGCTGGCCTCTGCTCATCTGTTGCGCCAATTGCGCGACTTCCTGACTGAGTTGTTCCTGTTGCCGCATCAGGCGCTCCAGTTCGCGCCGTTTCTGCTCTTCTGTCATCTGCTCTTCGCGCCGGGCAAGATTGCGCTGGGCGCGGGTCAAGCCTTCCTGGCGATGCGCCAGTTCTTCCAGCTTATTGGCTTCTTCGGTCTCTTGCTGAGACTGACCACCACCAGCGCTGTCCGGGGTTTCATAGCGATTTTCCAGCTGGCCTAATTCCATCTCGAACAGTTCACGCAAATCTTCCCGTTCCTGCTGCGCGGAGCCACCGCCACCGCCGCCGCCACCTTGCTGCATGCTGATGTCGGTGCGGTTAATGGCGGCCTCGGCCTTAAGAATAAACTGCAAGGCTAACTGCTCAGGCTTCAGGGCGCTGGTAATTTGCTCTTTATCCAACTCTCCCGCAGCCAGATTCATTTGCTCGATAGCCAGTGACAGGTTTTCTACTGCATTATCATAAGAATCGTCGGAAAAGCTCAGGCGCTCGGCAAGCCTGTCGATAGACTGTCGGGCCCGCCCGGTTGCCTCCCGTTGAGACTCGGAAATAATCTCTGAATCGGCAGTAAACTCGCCGACCGACACCTTATTCTGTCGGTTTTTCAATTTCCAGGTCGCAGCAATAATGTCTTTTTGTACGCTAACCAGGGCGCTGCTGTCACCACCTTGTCCACCACCGGCCCCCTGGCCACCAGACATCCCGGCAGAACGTCGAAACTCCTGATCCGTGGGTATGACCTGCAGAAAATAGATATCCGAAATAACCTCGTTAGGCCCTTGCAAGCTGTTGTTGTCAGCCAGCGTAAGATAATAAGTCACGAAATCCCCTGGCTCTACTTCCAGATCTTCCAGGTAAATGAGTTCATTACCGGTTACTTTCTGTAAATTCACTTCCGGCAGAAAATTTACTTCTACCTCGTCGGCCCCAACCACACTGTAGTTCAGTGTAAATCTGCTCAAGCCATAGTCATCGCTAGCATCAATCTCCAGCACCACCTCTTCCAACGGCATCACGTCCTGATCCTGACCCGGCCGCTTCAAGGCCAGTTCCGGAGGCGTGTCCTCGATCGCCCGAATGAAGTAATCCAGTGGATTTCTGCTTTCCATGTCCGCGAAATCCGTAGCCGAAATTCGATAGACACCGTCTTGAGTTACCGTAAAGCTGCCACGGCCGATGTTGCCCTCAATTTCCAGCTGCAGAGGCGCATAAGGAGTGAACGCATCGAGCTCATCTTCTTCGGCTCTATAACTTTCATCGAACTCTACGCTGGCCACCGAGATCAGCTTGTTAAAAGTCACTATGAGCTCGACCTCGGTACCTGCCGGCACCACCATGTCACCGCTGTCTTCTTCCAGCGTATCCGTAAAACCGGTGTACTCCGGATAATCATAGGCCAGATCGATCTGCTCTATTTGCGGCAGGTCGAACAGGCTAATGCGATATTGGGTGGAATTCTGCTCCCCACGCTCGATAAAACTCACGTAATAAGTAGTGTCTTCGAGCAGTGAGGGAATAAAATAGCTGTAGGTGGCGCTGTCGCTGCCGCTGCCATCTCGAGACATGGAAACATCGCGCCAGTTGACGTTGTCGTTCTGCAGGCGCAGGTTAATGGATTCGGGAATAGCATTATTGACACGAGCAATAATAGTCACGCTGTCGCCTCTTTGCAGCTCCAGGTCACCCGGTTCCACACTAATCTCAATATCTGGCAGTATCTCTACAATTGTAACTGGCTCATTAATGGCAAACGGCCACACCAGCCTGCTGCCGGCGTTGAGAAGCAATTCAGAGTTGAGAAAGCTGATTATCACTACCGCCGTAACTGTCAGTGCCGAGGCCAAAGACAACCAGGATGTGCGAGCCGGTGTAACCGCCTGCACTTGCTCCTGCTGTTGCTGAACGTGTTCCTGCGCGTCCTGCCACAACTGCTGAATGAACTGCTGAGACACCCCCCGTTTGCCGTTAATCAGATCTTCTTCATTGAATTCCAGAGAAGTAAGCAAGCGCTGCTCCAAATCCGGAATATGATCTTCGACATAGTGTGCAAGCTGACGGTCGTCGGTGTGTCGCCGATCAAGCACCCGGCCTAATTGCCAGATCATGAGGCCAAGAATTGCCACAAACAAAGCAAACATGGCGGTTGTAGCGGCTTTGTCCAATTCCAGCCAGGCAGTTAATGCGCTGAGGCTGAGCAGCAGCGCGGCCAGGGTGATGACGAAGTAACTACTCTGCTTGAGGACAAAGAGATTGTTACGCCGGCGACGAAGATTCTTAAGTGTGGTTCGAAGGCTATCGAAGGTGGGGGTCGACATAGAGCCTCTTCTGTCCAGTTTTAGGTGATGGTATGCCCGTGCTTACTGGCCTCCGTCTCCCCCCAGCGAGAAACGGCGTCAATGCTAGCGATATTGCGTGCTAGTTTGAAATCCAGCACTGACTTTACTGACCGCAGGCACACACAAATTGCAGGCATCAGCTTGAGCCTAACTATCCCATTAACCTGCCCCGAAATGCAAGGGCTTATCGGCTCCAATCCAGATGAAAACCGTGCAAAATCAGGCCGTCAGAGTAACGCCTGATTCCATTTCGATTTATCCAGAATTCCGGGCCTAATGTGGACAGTTTTGGACGTCCGAATTAGCGCGACTAGCACCCCAGCTCATGCCTGACAGCAAGAATTCACTGATCCTATACCGCCTGGAAACCCATTTCCGCAGGTCGATAATATATTGAGTCCGGTGGGAAAACCCGAATACTGGCCTGACTAACGTGTCGCATCAAATCATCAATACTGCGGAGTGAGGCAATATCCTCTAGCGTGGTAATGGTTGGTCGGGGCAAGATCATGCTTTCGGCAGCAGCTGCGGCCAAGGCTTCAGTTGGTGTAATGCAGCGGTGATCCTGAATCTCACTGTTATCCACACTGACAGTAACTGCTTCCAGCAATGGGCAGATAAAAAACCAGGTGCTGAATCTTCTGGGCAGTCGCGGCGGTGTAGTCCAATGGGCGGTGTGCACCAATTGCGACGCATCGATGTCTATGCCGGCTTCTTCCCTGGTTTCCCTGACCGCTGCCTGCACTGCGGCGTGATACTCGAGACCCCGTTCACACTGGGCGAAGTCGGCAGTATCGATTCTGCCGCCGGGGAACACCCAATGCCCACCGTGGAATACCAGACGGGAATTGCGCAATAGCAAAAGTATCTCTATGTCTGCCTTCGCAGCTGACTCACGAGCCAGCACGACGGTGGCGGCGGGAACGGGTTCAATATTACTCATTAAGGCGTCGATCCTCAGCATTGAATTCACACTTCACGATAGCGGAGTAATGGGGCACCTCTGAATAGCGGGGTTGGCTCTCAGGCCAGGGCACCGTTAAGCAGCATACTGCAGAACAGGCACGGTCAACTGCTCCTGTTCTGCTCCTCGCGTGTGCCTGGCTCGCCCTAACTTTGGTCCGCTACGGTGCGTTGCACCGACGCTCTGGCATCCATTAACTCTAGTAGCGCCTTGATGTTTGGCACGTCATTGATGGCATCCCAATCCAGTGCCCGCTTGCAGACGATGGTTGCCAGGGCGACGGCGTAACGGAAATAAAAATCGGCATAGCTGATTTCGGTGCCCGCAATATAAGGCTCAAACTTCGCCAATTTTGTCAGGGCAGCAAAGCCTTTTTCCAGCAACGCTTTGACCGCCGCTTTCTCCTCAGCGCTTGCGGGTCTATCGAAAAACACATCGCCAAACAGGCGCCGTGCCGGCAATTCTATATACAGCTCGATGTAGCGTATTAGCTCCTGCACCTTGGCTTTGGCGAAGGTATCTGCGGGATAAAATGACGGCCCCTCGCCCAGTGCATCCAGATAATCCAGAATCACGCCGGTTTCCGTGAGAAAGCCATGCTCGGTTTCGATGCAGGGCACTTTACCCATCGGGCTCTGCGTCAGGTAGTCTGCTTCCTGGTTGGGGTTAACAAGAACCTCTTCGAAATCCATACCTTTTTCAATTAGCACCGCCTTAACCATATTGTAATAGTTGCTTAATGGCATGCCGTACAATTTAATACTCATTTTCCATCCCCCGTGGAATGCTAAAATAATTGCCTGTAAGCCGTTCTGATGCCCGCTTAGCGGAAAGCAGAAGCGACATTGTTAAGCTGATATTTGCAAAACAGCAGCACTCGCTATGAAGCCCAGAATTCTCCTACTGTCAGCCTACGACGCCAACAGCCATCGCCTCTGGCGAGAACGGCTGGCACAGCTGTTCCCGGACTATGAATGGACTCAACTGGCGTTACCGCCTCGACACTTCAACTGGCGCATTCGTGGCAATAGTCTGTGCTGGGCCTTCGCTGACAATGACAGCGCTGTGGATATTGGGCGTGGAGACTATGAGCTCCTCATTGCCACTTCCATGGTCGACCTCGCCAGCCTGAGAGGATTTATTCCCGCTTTGGCTAACATCCCCAACCTTGTGTACTTTCATGAGAATCAATTTGTCTATCCCGCCAGCTCGCAGCGCAAGGAAAATATCGAGCCACAGCTGTTGCCTCTTTACACCGCGCTGTGCGCCGATGCTGTTGTCTTTAACAGTCATTATAACCGCGACAGTTTCCTCGACGGCGCCAGATCTCTGTTGCAGAAACTGCCGGATACTCCTGCCAAATCCATCCTGTTAAAACTTGAACAGAGCCGCGTAATACCTGTGCCACTGATGCAATTACCCAAGCCTTCCCCAAAAACAAGCCCGGCAGCAGAAGCGCAAGCGGCGGACTCACTTTGCCTGGAAGTGCTTTGGAATCACCGTTGGGAGCACGACAAGGGTCCCGATCTGTTATTGGAAGTAGTGCGGATTATTTGCCGACGAAAAATTAAGTTACGCCTGCACATCGTCGGCGAGCAGTTTCGACAAGCTCCAGCGTCGTTTGCAGAAATTCAGCAGCTGTTGCAGCGACAACAAGGGCTGCCGGGCAAAGACTTCGAATTTGGTTTCCTGGCAGACCCGCAGCGCTACCTTGAATTGCTGTCCAGCTGCGACGTCGTACTCTCCACTGCCCTGCACGATTTTCAGGGCCTGGCGATCCAGGAAGCCTGTGTTGCTGGTTGCACACCACTGACGCCAGACGATTTGGTGTATCCAGAGTATCTGGCTGCAGAATTTCTCTACCCCAGGGCCGACTCCCATAGCGCCACAGCTACAGGCATCGTCACCAGACTGATGCAATGGCAGCAGTTAAAGCTGGCCGGGGAAAAACTGCCGAAGGCAAATCTGGAAAACTACCGGGCGAGCGCCGTACGCAAACTCTACGCGAGGATTTTCTCGGAATTAACTGACCGATAGAATATACAGCGGGGTATTACTGCACTCTTTCCAGCAGTGGAAAAACGATTTCCTGATCAATCTGTATGCGATTGAAATCCAGGTCCGGGTTGTACTGACGCAGCAACCATATCGGCGTTGAATATCGGTCCATGGCGATGACACCTATATTGTCACGCCGCTTCACCTGGTACTGCTCCACGCCCTGAATACGGTAGTTACTGAAAAATTCCTGCTGCAAGGTGGAATGGAAATCTCTACGCTTCAATTCGAATTCTGCGATGTTGACCCTGGAAAAAGCCAGGCTCAGGCGCTTGCCGATAATAACTGGATCACGAAACGCCATATTGTTCAGTCGGCGCAGATCCCACGCCCGTATGCCCAGCCAATCGGCATAGTGGCCAAGCGTCTCGGAAGCCTGAATCTCAATGCTGCTGTTACTCGCTACCGAATAGTCAGAGGGGTCTGCAGACAGAGCCTCGGTTAGCTGTTCATTACTCGCCGCCACATCCAGCACCGGATCCAGGGCAATGGCCTGTTCTTCGGCTGGCGTTACTTCTGTTTCCAGCTGCGCGTTATCCGGCAGCACAGCCGCTGGCGGCAGCACTGTCTCATTTAGCGTCAACAAGGTCGGGCTTTGCCTGACTGCCTCTGTAGTAGCCAGCTCCACTGTTTCCACCGGCTGCGGTAAAATTTCGGGTTCAATAATGCTGGCGCTGTCCAGTTCGTCAGCAAATTGGATCTGGATAGGCGGCACCGGTGCAATACTGGCAGCAATGGAGGCCGGTTGGTCATCGCTGCTCTCGAAGCCAGGCAATATCAATTGCTGCCCCGGGTAGATACGCCGGGGGTCCTGCAACGCATTCACCGCCAGCAGGGCTTGTTCGGTAATGCCGTAACGAGCCGCAATCAGAGAAACCGTATCCCCGCGGCCGACCGTGTAGCCGCCGTCAGTGGCTGCCAGATCGGCCAGCGCCAGCGTCGGTACTGGTGTATCCACATTGTCCTGGGGTAGTAGCAAGCGTTGCCCGATCGCAAGCCGATTACGACTCGGCAATTGATTCAGAGAAACCAGCCTGGAGACGCTGGTATTGAAGCGCCTGGCGATCACCGACAGGCTGTCTCCCCGTATCACTACATAGGCAATGTCTGGTGTCTGTACCGGGAATTTAAAATCATCCGACACCATGGCCAGTAAATCCCCTGGCGGCACCGCATCGGCTCGCACTTTTACCTTGAAGCCTTCAGGTATTCTCTTATTGCCTTCCCACACTACCGGCCGCAAGGCTCGATTGTCCGCTTGCAGCTGCTCAAGACTAATACCGATAGCGCGGGCAAACACCTCGGCGTCTATGTAAGAGTCTATTTCTACTTCCCGAAAATTTAGCGCCGGATTCAGTCGCACATCGCCGAAATAGCGGAGCGCGTCATTCTCTACCTGCAACACGGCGAGAAATTGCGGGTAAAAATTGCGCGATGCAAAGCCAAAGCGCCGGCCCCGGTAATTCGCAATTATGGTTTCAATATCTGTAGTTTTGGTTTCGCGAACCGCGCGGGCAATACCCCCCACCCCATGATTGTAGGCAGTCAATGCCAATGGCCAGGTACCTAACACACTGTAGTTATATTCCAGCAGGCTCATGGCTGCATTGGTGGCGATATAGGGGTCCATGCGTTCGTCCACGACATGATCTATACGCATGAAGCGTTGGCCGGTACCACGAGTAAACTGCCACATACCGGTGGCGGCGGCACTGGAGCGCGCGCCGGGGTTAAACGATGACTCCACGTGGGGCAACACACCCAACTCCAGCGGCAGATTCTTTTCTCTCACCACATTGTTTATGTGCTGGCGGTAGGCACCGGAGCGTTGCAAGCCGCCGAGAAATCGATCGGATTGTCCCAACTGCCAACGCACATTGGAAGCCGCTGCAGCCAAAGTCCGATTACTGACATCGTCCGGCCACTGCGCAAGAACTCGCTGCTGGCCCAGCGTCAAATTGTTGCGCTTTCCGGTCGAAAGAGTTCTAAGGTTTTTTTGAATACGCTCACGGGCCGATTCGATTTGCCGGCGATTCAGGGGCAGGCTTTCATAAATAACCGACAAGTTGCGGGAATCGTGTAAGAAACCACTCTGGGTATCGACTTCTGTATAAACCCGCACCCAAAAATTGATAGCCGGTTCCAGCTCGGCTGGGCGGGGAAATAAATCCGTGGACTGCCCTAGCGAATTAGCAGACAGACTCATCAAAATAAAAAATAGTGGGTAGGTTTTCCGCCGTACCGGCAGAAACAGGAAAGTCGATAGGACTGTAATCATTGCAGAATTCATTGAAGCGTCATACTCACTGGTTCCGTGCCCAATTTGCGTCTGCTGCAACATAGCAATAAAGCTGAAATTCGCCAAGCGCTAATTCAAGAACTGTCCTGTGGAAGCAGTTCTGGAAGATCGTATGCGGCATTAACGAAGCAGACTTAAGGTATATCGTCCAGTCCGGATCCCTCTTTGACTGGAATCATCAAGTCTTCGCGGGTGACATTCATATAGAGAAGCACGTTGGACGCTATGAAGATGGAAGAATAGGTGCCTATAACCACTCCAATGATTAACCCAACAGCAAAGCCCTGGGTCGATTCGCCACCTATAAATAAGATAGAACACAACACTAACAGGGTAGTGAACGAGGTGATCATAGTTCTGCTGAGGGTTTGATTGAGCGATTTGTTAATCATTTCCAACGGCGAGCCCTTGCGCAGACGCCGAAAATTTTCCCTGATGCGGTCCGACACCACGATGGTGTCATTCAGCGAGTAGCCGATAATAGCCAACAAGGCTGCAAGCGTATTTAAATTGAATTCAATGGCGAAAACGGAAAAAATACCCAGGGTAATAATCACGTCGTGAGCCAGGGCCACCACTGCGCCCATGGCAAATTTAAACTGGAAGCGGACCGAGATGTATACCATGATAATTCCCAGCGCCACCAACATGCCCAGGCCACCCTGTTCGGCCAGCTCGCCGCCGACCTTGGCACTGACGTAGTCTGATCCCAACAGTGTAATCTCACTGCTGCTCTCAGAGCGCAGCAGGCTGGCTATAGTCTCCCCCACTTCGGCTGCTTGCGCGGCCTGGTCGCCCACTGCCACAGTGTCATCCACCGGCAGGATTATCCGAATATCCCGATCGGAGCCAAAACTCACCACCACCGCATCTGCGTAATCATTACTGCGCAAGGTGCCATTGACCTCATTCAGCACCACGGAATTCGAATAATTCAGGCGCACGGAAGTTCCGCTGGTAAAATCCAGCCCAAACTCCAGCGAATTCACGGCCAGGGAGATTATCGAAATCAGCACCAGCATGAGCGAAATCGATCCCGCTATGCGCCGCATGCCCATGAAATCTATTTGTCTGCTTATCAACATACTAGTGTCTACTGTCTCTCATTGAATCGGGTTTTTAGGTAGTAGGTTTTAATTCTCAGCTACCGCGTCAACTGGCGGGTGCTTTCGCATAGTTACCGATGGCGAGGCTTTTAACATTGCGACCGCCATAGAAAAGATTGATCAGGGCTCGAGTTCCTACAATCGCGGTAAACATCGAGGTGATAATGCCTATCATCAGGGTTACTGCGAAGCCTTTTACCGGTCCGGTGCCGATCGAAAACAGCACGGCTGCCACCAGAAATGTAGTGATATTGGCATCGAGGATGGTAGTGAAAGCGCGATTGTAGCCCGCATCTATGGCTTTCTGAGGCGACGCCCCGTTAGACAATTCTTCGCGGATACGCGTGAAGATCAATACGTTGGCATCAACAGCCATGCCCACCGTTAGCACTATGCCTACAATTCCTGGCAGGGTGAGCGTAGCCGGGATAATCGATGACATTACCGCGAAAATCAGCAAGATATTCATGATCAGGGCGGCATTCGCTGCTAAACCGAACATCCGATAGTAAAAGAACATGAAGATAACCACGAGACCAGCAGCGACCTGCACTCCCCGGATGCCCTGATTCAGGTTTTCCGCACCCATAGTCGGACCAATGACTGACTGCTCCACAATTGTCATCGGTGCCGCCAACGAACCGGATTTGATCAATAAAGAAAGCTCGTTCGCTTCCCTCGATGACAAGCCGGTTATGACGAAGGTGCGCGGCAGTGCCGTTTGAATAGTGGCATGACTGATCAGACGTTTGTCTTCGAAAAATTCGGTTTCTTCGACTTCTTCACCGGCGTCATTGAGCGCGGTGATGGTCCGCGATTTGGTTTCAATAAGCAGGATATCCATATTGCGGCCGACGTTATCCCTGGTTACCCGGTTAATCTGATTGCCACCCTGGGCGTCGAGATTAATCTGCACCTGGGGCAAGCCGTTCTGGTCCAGGGTCGAACGCACACTGCTGATGCGGTCTCCTTGCAGGATTACGTCGTTGTCGACGTTGATCGGCACACCATCGGGAGTTGTATATGACTCGTAGGACAGACTCGGGGCGCCGATAGCAGCCTCGAGATGAAATTCCATGGTAGCGATGCGCTGCAATACTCGAATCGCCTGTGCCGGGTCCTGCACACCAGGCAGTTCTACCACGATCCGGTCCGCACCCTGCTGTTGCACCGTAGGCTCGGCCACACCCAGCGCATCCACGCGGTTCAGCAGCGTAGTTCTGTTTGCCTGCAGCGTATCGCGCTGAATCTCCAGCATCGTTTCCGGGGTGAGGCGCATATCCAGTATGGCCAGATCCTCAGACTCTCTGTTTTGGAACTGGAGTTCTGGAAAATTGTCCAACAGTTCAGACCGCGCATTCCTGCGATCGTCCTCACTAGCAAATCGGACTTCGATATGAGGGCTGCTTACCAGGCTAAGGCCACGTGTGCGTATGCGCAGCTCGCGCAAAATTGATCGCACATTGCCCAGGTTGTCCCGCATGCGCCGCTCGATCGCGGCGTCCATATCTACTTCCATCAGAAAGTGCACACCGCCCTGCAAATCCAGCCCAAGATTCATCTGACCAGCACCTATACTCTGCATCCAGGCCGGTGTCGTTGGCGCCAGATTCAGGGCCACTATATAGTCATCACTGAGGGCATCTTCGATCGCAGTCTTGGCGCGCAACTGCTCCTCTACAGTATTGAGTCGGACCAACAAGCTGTCTGCATCCATTTCGGTGCCAAAAAACTCGACCTGGGCCGCTTCCAGCGCGGTGGTGACAACGGTCACATCCGCTTCATTCATATCGGTAGTGGTGTTAGTCACCTGAATCGCTTCGTCATTCTGATAGAGATTGGGGATGGAGTAGAGAAACCCCAGAATCACAATCAGGATGACGAGTCCGTTTTTCCACATCGGGTATTTATTTAACATTTTGAGTCTGCCTGCATGCTGGTGTCTGTAAAATTCGGCGCTATGGGCCACGATTACACAAACTATATCTGCGCAATAGTGCCCTTGGGCAGAGCCGCAACTATGGAAGATTTCTGTAGCTTCAGCTCAACATTATCGGCCACCTGAATAGCCACATAATCATCGTTAACCTTGGTTACCTTGCCAAGCATGCCGCCTGCAGTCATTACCTCGTCACCCTTGGTGATACTGGTTTCCAGCTCTTTCTGCGCCTTTGCCCGTTTCGACTGCGGTCGAAATATGATCAAGTACATCAACACGAACATGCCGCCAAACAATAGCAGATTGGAGGTGAGGGATGCGCCCCCGGTTTCCTGGGCAAAGGCTGTGGGAAATAAAAAATTCATGACAAGTTCTCTCGGTGAAGCGTAGTCTCGTCGTTACCGCCCGTATCAAGCCCGATGATGACGCCGATTGCTACTGTTGTTTGATCGTTAACTCACTGTTATTTGTTCCAACCATAGTTGGAATGAATCCACTGAATTCAAGGCTCGCACCCAAGCGCAGCATCGAATTCAGGGCAGTTCTGCTCAATCCGGATTGCCTTCGGCCTTCAGCCTTTGCTGTGCGATCAGAAATTGGCTAGCAAAGGCGGTCAATCTACCCTGTTCTATAGCGCTGCGCAATTGCGACATCAACTGCTGGTAAAAGTGTAAATTGTGGATCGTGTTCAGCTGTGAACCCAGCATTTCCTTACATTTATCAAGATGATGCAGATAGGCCCGGCTAAAATTCTGACAGGTGTAACAGACGCAGTCAGGATCCACAGGACTGGTGTCCTGGCGATAGCGACTATTGCGCAAGCGTAATAAGCCCTGAGAGGTGAATAGGTACGCGTTGCGGGCGTTGCGTGTCGGCATGACACAGTCAAACATATCGATGCCATGGCTAACTGCATGGACGATATCCTCCGGAGTGCCCACACCCATCAAATAGCGGGGCTTGCCCGCAGGCATCATCTCGGCGCAGGACTCGATGACAGCCACCATCTCAGGCTTCGGCTCGCCCACGGACAGACCTCCCAAGGCATAGCCATCGAAATCCAAATCAACCAATTCTGCCAGCGACTGCGCGCGTAAATGCTGAAACATACCGCCCTGCACGATGCCAAACAATGCGGCCGGGTGTGAGCCATGGGCCTGCTTGCAGCGCCGGGCCCAGCGCAGAGACAACTGCATGGAGTCCTGTGCCTGTTTCTCTGTAGCTGGATAGGCAGTGCATTCATCGAAGACCATAATGATGTCGGCGCCAAGTTTATGCTGTACCTCGATTGCAGTCTCTGGTCCGAGAAATATTTCGGCGCCATCTACCGGCGACTGAAATTTCACCCCCGCTTCCGAGATCTTCCGCCTCGCGCCCAGGCTGAAGACTTGAAAGCCACCCGAATCTGTCAGAATCGGTTTCTCCCAGCCCATAAAGTCGTGGAGATCACCGTGGGCCTGTATGGTTTCTGTGCCCGGACGCAGGAGCAGATGAAAAGTATTGCCGAGTACAATTTCGGCACCGGTAGCTGCCACCTGTGCCGGGCTCAGACCCTTCACCGAGCCGTAGGTGCCTACCGGCATGAATGCCGGCGTCGCCACCTCCCCACGGGGAAATTGCATGACGCCCCTACGAGCTTTGCCATCGGTGGCCTTGAGTTGAAACTGCAGCTGACAGCTAGACATAGGAGTTCTACTAGTGCTCGCGGGTGGCGTGAAAAGTGATTTCTGGCCAGCGCTCTTGCATCGGGCTCAGATTGACTCGCGTGGGCGCCAAGTAAGTGAGGTAACCACCGCTATCGATGGCCAGGTGCTCGTGTGCCTTCTTGCGGAATTCCTCTAACTTCGCCTTGTTGTCGGACTCCACCCACCGCGCTACATACACATTTACCGGCTCGTAAATGCAGTCCACCTTGTATTCGTCTTTGAGTCGAAAGGCCACTACTTCGAACTGCAAGACACCGACGGCACCCACAATCAGATCGTTGTTCCTCAACGGCATAAAAACCTGGGTGGAGCCTTCCTCCGAGAGTTGGGTCAGGCCTTTTTGCAATTGTTTTACTTTCAGCGGGTCCTGCAAGCGGATGCGTCTAAACAACTCCGGCGCAAAATGGGGAATGCCCTTGAATTTCAGCTCTTCGCCGGAACTAAAGGTGTCGCCGATCTGAATCGTGCCATGATTGTGCAGGCCAATGATATCACCCGAGACAGCCACCTCGGTCTGGGTTCTCTCTCCCGCCAGGAAGGTGACTGCATCGGCAATTTTCACATCTTTAGCAATTCTGGTGTGGCGCATCTTCATACCCTGCCTGTACTCGCCGGAACAGATCCGCATGAAGGCGATACGGTCTCGATGCCGGGGATCCATATTGGCCTGAATTTTGAAGACGAAACCGCTGAAGTCGGCCTCGTCGGCTCTTACAATTCTGGTTTCTGTTGCGCGACTCTGCGGTGCGGGCGCCCACTGCACGAAATCATCTAGCATTTCCCTGACACTGAAATTGCCCAGGGCCGTACCGAAGTAAACCGGCGTCAGTTCGCCCTTTAAATAGGCCGCTTTGTCAAACTGGTGACTTGCACCTCTCACCAATTCAATCTCATCTCTGAAGTCTTCGGCGTAATCGCCAAGCAAAGCGGTGGTTGCCGCACTGTCCAGCCCCTTGATTTGAACATCTTCCGGAATCTGACTGCCCTGACCCTGTTGATAAACGTGAACGGTATCAGTGTTGAAGTTATAGACTCCCTTGAATTCCTTGCCCATACCCAGCGGCCAGTTGATAGGCGCGCACTTGATTTTTAACACCGCTTCGATCTCATCGAGAATCTCCACGGGGTCCAGAATGTCCCGGTCCAGCTTATTTACAAAAGTAAAAATTGGCGTGTCGCGAAGCCGGCACACATCCATCAGTTTAATGGTTCGCACTTCCACACCCTTGGCGCCATCCACAATCATCAGCGCCGAATCCACGGCCGTTAGTACCCGATAGGTATCCTCGGAGAAATCTTCGTGGCCGGGAGTATCCAGCAGGTTGACCATTCTCTGCCGGTAAGGGAATTGCATTACCGAGGATGTCACCGAAATTCCGCGTTGTTTCTCCATGGCCATCCAGTCCGAAGTCGCATGACGATCAGATTTCCGGGATTTCACGGTACCGGCGACCTGAATCAGCTTGCCAAGCAACAGCAACTTCTCGGTTATGGTGGTTTTCCCCGCATCGGGGTGAGAAATGATCGCCAGCACCCGGCGGCGTTGAATCTCTTCTTGTAAGGCTGCTGTGGTCATAGGTTTGGCCGTGGCGCTAGTCGGCACCAACGTTCTGAGCGAGTTGCATGCAAGCCACTGTCTGCAAAAGAATAAAAGTCGCCTTCAAAACATGAAAGGCCGCGAAAATAAAAGCGGCGCGATTATAGCAGTTGCAGGGTTCTGGTGGGAAACCCGAAAACCTCGGCGAATCAATCTGACAGCATGGCTGGGATCAGGCAATCGCAGCCTTTGGCATGAGCGACACTTGCACTACAATGGTCGCGCCGAGACCCAGGAGCGCATTACATGGACTTCACACTATCCCCAGAGCAACAGGCCTTACAGCAATCAGTCAGGCAATTTGCACAGAAAGAATTACCCGAACTGGCCCGCCAGATAGAGGCCAGCGACGAACCCGCTGGCATCGAATTAAGAAAGCGCTTTGCGGAATTGGGATATCTGGGAGTCAACCTCGACAGCCGCTACGGCGGTGCCGGTATGTCGCACCTGGACGCCGTGCTGGTATTGGAGGAGATTGCCAAAATCTCTATCGCCGTAGCCTTCCCGATTTTTGAATCCTGTTTTGGGCCCTGCCTGGCGATCGCTCATTTCGGCAGTGAAAAAATGAAGGCTGACATTTTGCCCAGGGTCTGCGCTGGCGACATCGTTGTTGCCGTCTCCATGTCGGAGCCCAATGCAGGGTCGGCCCTCACCGACCTGACAACCCAGGCCCGGGTTGACGGCGACCGCGTAGTCCTTAACGGCGCCAAGCGCTGGTGCTCCGGTGCCGGCCATTCTGAAATGTACGTGGTTTACTGTCGGCTGGACGGCATTGCGGGTGCGAAGGGAATTGGTGCGGTTTTGCTAGCAAAAGATACCAAGGGCTTCAGCTTCGGCAAGCGCGACCACCATATGGGCTTTCGCGGAATATACAGCGCCGACATGTATTTAGATGAGGTAGAAGTGTCCGCCGACAATATCCTGGTGCCGGCTGGTGGCTTTGGCAAGCTCATGGATGCCTTTGACCTCGAACGTTGTGGCAACACCACCATGTCCTTGGCCATCGCCCAATCAGCCTTCGACTTCGTGCTGGACTACGTGCAGCAACGGCGGCAATTTGGCAAACCGCTGGTTGACTTCCAGGCCGTACAACTGCAACTTGCGGAAATGAAGATGAAGCTGGAAGCCGCGCGCCTGCTACTCTATCGCGCCGTCGTCAACGCTGAGAGAGGCCTGCCGTCTGTCGCCGAAAGCTCGGTCGCGAAATGCTTCGCCAATGAAACAGTTAGAGAAGTGACAGGCAAGGCTATGCAACTAATGGGTGGCTACGGCTACTCCAAAGAATTCCCTATCGAGCAGAAACTCCGCGACGCCTGGGGCTGGGGAATCGCCGGTGGCGCTATCGATATACAAAAAGTCAATATTGCTGCCACCCTGGTCGGTAAACGCTTTAATCAGCGCGCGAGCTGAGAAAGTTCTCAGCGGGAAATTAATTGCAGACTCATGAGTGAGAATAGCAACAAGTCTGGCCTAATGAGATTTCTACTTGAGTCTGCGGCGCAGGCAGCGGACGAGAGTAAGGCTTACATGCAAAACCAGACGAAGTGGCGAGTAAAGAATTACCTGCGGTGAGGTACTGCCAGCTTAGTGCAAGGTGGCAGAATGCGGCTTTGCATGCTTCTCCGCGAATTCCGGGTGCAGAATATCTATACGTTTGACCAGCAATAAATCGTGGCGACAGAGTTGGTCATATTCATCCGTCTCCCGCACATCGATGTCATCCAGCAACACACACACCACGTCATCGTCTTCCACATCAACGATGACGCAGGGTTTGAAGCCGCTCACCGTATTCAGCGAGGCGAATGCGCCGATATTGCAGGGATGCACAGGAAACTGACTGTCGGTTTGTTTGAGCAAGCCGTAGGAAGTGAAGGCGACTCCGAATCCCGCCGCAGCAACGATATGAATGATGTCAATAATGTCAGGGTCGGCGAGGTCGATGCGAACAGTATCGGGCATGGCTTCGCGTTTACTCAGTTGCTTCTGATTGACCAACTTCAAAAACAGACTAATGTCTTCCTGGTTCCATTCCAGGGTTTCTTCTTTTTCTGAGCGAGTGCTGTCAGAAGATAGGCTCATCACACTGGTTTCAATGGTGAGGTCTTTAATTTCTGTGTCTGGAGGACAGGGCACCACCATTGCCACGGAGCAGTAGCCTTCGCTACTCTCAGCACTGAGACGCCACAAGAAAGGAATTTCGTTGTTTAGCTCTATCATCTGCTACTGCTATAACGGAACTGTGAGGTGCACGATACCATAATCTTGATTTTAGCAGAATCCTTACTCTGTACGAAGCTTAACTATGAGGAACAGAACGCGTGCTAAAACAACAAATCCCCAGAACTGAAATATAAGCACTTAAGTCTACTTGCTAACGAGCTGTCAAACTAATCGCAGTAAACCGTTGAGAAGCCTGGGTTTTCAGAAAAATTGATCGCGGATATTTTTTTCCACAGAAACTGTGGATAAGTCGGTGCATAGTTCTTTAATATTAGCCGCAAAGCTCGAATTTTCGCCAATTTGGCACAAGTTGATCAATTTTTAACCAGCACAATAAACTTATATTTTTCAACGAGATATGAGATTTAGAAAGATCGTTTTAAAATAAAACCTGCATTTTATCGGGCTTTTGTGACAGGCATCGCATTTTTGTGCATAAATTCTCGGGTAAAACGTAATTCCCCAATTTCAAACAGTCATTTCCCACTGTTTTTATTGAAGTTTTTCAAGCTATAATAACGTCCGTTCACGTAGAGTACCTTCGAGCTGCAACCATGATCAATAAACCACCGCCCCTGGCTGCCAGCTTAATTCTGGTCCTGATACTCGCGGTTGCCGCCCTTGGCTGGGGTGTGGTCCGAAAAGCGCAGCTGGATAGCAGTAGTAGTGAATTAGCTCTGGCACTCACTGAAGCCATACTGAGCTCCGAATCAATGGAGCTGCTACTGGCGAATATCCACCCCAGCTTCACTCAAAACACGCCGATCGAATCTTTCCAGTCTTTCATTAGCATGACCAGCGCTCGTCTCGGGGCCTAGACCTCCTTCGACACTATAAGCGGTACGGCGAGCATTCCCTTACTCCCCTTGTTTGCAAACACAGCGACCGCCAGTTATGAGATTGGAGTAAGCTATGAGTCCGCGCCGGCCAGCGCGTTAATAGAAATGGTCTATGCGCAAGGCAGTTGGCAAATCACCTCGTTCAATCTGGTTTCGGAATTTTTGGCACCCTGAGCTTGCGGGCATTACCGCAATTGAAGGCGGTAATCTTGCTCTCGAGAGATGGATTTATGGATTGTCAGCGCGGGCAGGCCAGGCAACTCACGATCATTCGCCCACCACGCGCAACAGTTGCTGGTAGTCACTAATCCCCTGGAATATCTTGGCGATACCATCTTGCCGCATGGTTATCATGCCATCCTTGATGGCCTGCGTGGTGATTTCACTCACATCAGCCTTCCTGTAAATCATGGCGGATATTTCGTGGGTGCCTTCCAGTAACTCATGAATACCGGTGCGACCTTTATAGCCAGTATCACCGCATACATCGCAGCCGATAGCGCCCATCAACTGTATGTTATCCCGGTCGTAACCAAGCTCATCAAATTCATCTTGGCCATAGGCATCGATTAAATGCTTCAACTCCTTCTGATCCGGCTTATAGGGCTGCTTGCATTTTCCACACAGCGTCCGCATCAGCCGCTGGGCCAAAACACCAAGCAGCGCGTCGGAGAAATTTACTGGATCCAGACCGTGGTCCAACAGGCGGGTAAGGGTTTCAGGTGCAGAGTTCGTGTGCAGGGTGGATAACACCAGGTGACCCGTTAACGAGGCTTCGATACCGATGCTCGCCGTTTCCTCGTCGCGCATCTCACCAATGAGAATCACATCCGGATCGGCACGCAGGAATGCCCGCATCGCCGTGGCGAAGGTAAAGTTTATCTTTGGCAGCATCTGTACCTGCTGCAGTCCAGGCTGCGTAATTTCCACCGGATCTTCCGCCGTCCAGATTTTACGTTCCGGTTTGTTAATATGTCCCAGCACCGCGTGCAGCGTCGTAGTCTTACCAGATCCAGTGGGCCCAACTACCAGAAACAAGCCATGGGGGTGGCCAGACATTTCAATGATTTTTTCGTGATTTTTTGCGCTGAGATTCAACTTATCCAGGGGCATGGCACTGCCGGCAGCCAGCAGTCGCATTACCGCGCTTTCACCCTGTACCGTTGGCACCGTCGCCACCCGCAATTCCAGGCTCTTGCCGCGAATCTTCAGTTTGCACTTGCCGTCTTGTGGCAAGCGCCGCTCGGCAATATTGAGACGTGAGATCACTTTAATGCGCGCGACCAAGGCCGCACAGTGTTCCTTAGGAACCTTTAACAGTTCCCGGCAAATACCGTCCACTCGAATCCTGACGCCACCTGGTGCCGAGTCCTTGCCCGGTTCAATATGAATATCGGAAGCACCCAGACGGTCGGCTTCGGTGATGATGCGGTTTACCAACTGGATGATGGCGGAGGTTGCAGCCAGGCTTTCCTCGTCATCGTCGTCATCGTGTTCAATTTCGATGCCGCCCTGCTCCTCCAGTGAAGCAAACACGTCATCGAATCCGGCTTCCATATCCTCTTCTTCACCACCACGCAAAAAATTGATGATGTGTTCAGGCAGGCCCACACGAAATACGTAGTTACGGGCATTAACGACGCCCTGAATCTCCATTATGCGTTGATAATCGGAAGGGTCATCTATGAGGATGACGGCTTCTTCCTTGTTGCCCGCTACCGGTAGCCACAGGTTACTGCGCAGATAACTGACGCCAATATTTTCCAGCAGATCGAAGGGCAGCTCCTGCTTGGCGTCGTATTTCATGTACGGCACGCGGTAATAATATTCCAGAGATTTACCGATCACGTCCGCGTCCAGGCCAAAGTCCTCCATCAATAAACGCGTCACCGATCCGCCATAGAGTGACGTGCTATTCTGCAATTCAGCCAACTCGACAGCCGTGATTTTACCTTTCTGCACCAGTTAGTCATAAGGGCCCTGGGTGCTTTGCAAGGATGCCCGGAATTGCTTCGCCAGCATCTGGCTTACCATCATGGCGTGCTTCAGGTCTGTCTTGCTGAACTCCTTATCGCCTTCGAAATTTATTAGTTGCATAACACCCAGCAGAATTTCATCCTTGATGGGAACTATGATCATGGACTTGACAGACCAGCCCTTGGCTTCACTAAAACTCTTACTAAACTGCAGTCGCGGGTGTATATCTGTTAATTCCTCAGAGTTCAAAACATTCTTTACCACCAGTGTCCGTTGACTGAGAGCCACATAACCAGCGAGGGAAGTTGGACTGAATGGAACCCGAATTTCTATGGAATCGTCGTCTTCCGGATCACCGCCTTTGAAGCTGGCCAAAATCTCTTTACCATTGTCCACGCTCTGGTAAATAGTGAACAACCTGACACCTAAAAGATCGAGCAAATCCTGCTCGACCTGTTTCATAGCAGTCTTCAGGTTTTTGCTGCGCTTCAGACGTTGGTATACTTTAGACAGGCGGGTGACGAACTCATCTGGTACGGCTTCAGGGGCAGTCTTAACTGCCGCTGGAGTTTCAATCTCAATATCTGTGGTTGCTGTATCCGCCATCGTTTTCACTTCTTTTGCAGCTAGCTGCCGATTACTTTTGCAGGGAGTCTCAATTTTTTTCTTCGCACCTTGCCGTCCGGAATATTTCCGGGCTGATCAGGCCCTGTGGTAAGCTTTTCCGTCGATATGTGGAAACAAAACAAAATGCCAGCAATTTCAATCAGTTTCAACCGCTTTTTGTTGCTTTTGCTGTTGCAAATCGGCTTGATTCCCGTAGCAGAAAGTCAATTGCCTGTACTCAGCGAACAGCAATTACAATGGCTCGGAGAGAGAGTGTTCACTAACGAGTGTGCCTCCAACTACGATTGTCTCACCAGCTGGAACCCAGGCGAAGATTTTCCTTCTCTGGGAATAGGCCATTTCATATGGTACCAGGCTGATCAAATCGAGCCCTTCGAAGAAACTTTCCCCGCCTTGCTGCAGCACTATCAAGCTCAGGAAATCGCCCTGCCACAGTGGCTACAGGCGCTGCCGGGCGCCGACTCTCCCTGGCGCAGCCGCCAACAATTCTACGCAGAATTCAAACAGCCAAAGATGCAGGAATTGCGACAATTCTTTGCCACCACCAAGTCAGTTCAAGTTGATTTCATTGTCCAGCGGCTGCAGGCATCAGTGCCCGTGCTGCTAGCCAATCTCGCAGTACAGCAGCGCAGCAATCTGAGCAACAGCTTATACAGCATAGCCCGAAGTCATGCCCCCTACGGCATCTACGCGCTTATAGACTACCTACACTTCAAAGGCACAGGAACGAGTCCACGGGAGAGATACCAGGGACAAGGCTGGGGTTTATTGCAAGTCTTGCAACAGATGCAGGGCGGACCCAACACCCTCTACAGCTTCGTAAGTGCCGCTTCAAGCATACTGGAGCAGCGGGTTCGCAATGCACCCGCGCAGCGAAATGAACAGCGCTGGTTAGCAGGCTGGAACCAACGCCTGCAGACTTATCTACCCCCACTAACAGGAATCAGGTAAACACGGCAGCACGGTTCCTAGCTGGCAGTTTTTACGAAATGTTGCCGAGAGCGAGAAATCCGATTACCCTGCATGCTTGCACGCGCCCAGCCTAAAAGTATTTCCTGACTATGACTTTTGAACGCCCCAATATTGAGAAGATGCAAGGCTATACCCCTGGGGAACAGCCAGACGAAGGTAATACCATCAAACTCAATACCAATGAGAATCCGTATCCGGCCAGCCCACAGGTCGCGGCGGTGTTGCGGAGCATGCAGGTGGATAGCCTGCGCCGCTACCCGGCACCGTTCGCCGACAAGTTCAGACAAGCCGCTGCCAGACTGCACCAGGTTTCCACCCACAATATCATTCCCACTAACGGTGGTGATGAGCTATTGCGACTGGTACTAACGACGTTCGCAGACAGTGGCGACACTGTCGCCATCACCAGGCCAAGCTATTCATTGTATCCGGTGCTAGCGGATATCCAGGGCTGCAAACTAGCGGAAATTCCGCTACAGGCAGATTGGTCGATGCCGGCAAACTTCCTCACTGAGCTACAACACTGCAATGCCAGGCTTGCTATCCTGGTTAATCCGCACGCCCCCACCGGTGCTCTGCTGTCGAGCGCGTATCTCGATGAGTTGGCAGCGAATTTTCCCGGAGTTCTGGTAGTCGATGAGGCCTACGTAGATTTTGTCGAGCCTGAACTTGCATACGATTCAGTCCCGCTCATTCAGACGCATGAGAACCTGTTAATTCTGCGTACGCTGAGCAAAGGCTATGCCCTTGCCGGGCTCCGTTTCGGCTATGGCATCGGCTCCCAGTCCCTGATCGCTCCGATGCTGTATAAGACCCGTGACAGCTATAACACGGACACTATTTCTCAGCATTTAGCGACAGCCGCGTTGGAGTCTATCGACTATGCCCGGGAAATCTGGGCCAGAATCAGATCTGAGCGCGATAAACTACGCTCGTCTCTGGAGCAGATGGGATTGCCCACATTGCCCAGCCAATCTAATTTCTTGCTGTGCACAGTTCCCGAGATGGTGGGAGCAGAAGCGCTTTATCTGGCACTGAAACAGCGCAATATCCTGGTGCGTTATTTCGATCAGGACCGCCTGCGGGACAAACTCCGAATCTCAATTGGCAGCGAGCAGGAAAACGCCAGCCTCATCGCGGCCCTGACGGTAATACTTCAGGGAACAGCAAGCGATTAAATCGCCACCCGTTGGTTAGGCCAGCTCTGAATAGTACGGTTGACAAGGGCAGTGCCGGGGTTTAGAAATACTGCACATGACGGGCGAGTGTCGCTGCGGCCACCACCGTTCATTCGCTTATACTTTATCCATAGCTTTTACGGATTGCACATGCCCGATCCGAGTAACGATTCGAGCCCTTCCAGATATCATTTTTGCCCGGACTGCAAGAAACCCCTGCGCCGCAGGCAGGGCAAGATGGGGCCCTTTTGGGGTTGCACCGGCTACCCGGAATGCACCACCACGCTTAACGATGTCGACGGCAAACCTTCAGAGCAGGCTGATTTACATTATCGCTGTCCTCTGTGTACCCGGCACCTGGTTCGAAGCGGTAAAGGCGATGACAAATATTGGTTTTGCAGTGGTTACTCAAAAGGATGTAAAGTGACCCTCGCCGACAAGGATGGCACTCCCGAAACCACATACCGTTGCCGGGAGTGTGGCCAGTTACTGGTCAAACGCACTGGTAAAAACGGCATTTTTTGGGGTTGCTCCAGCTATCCAGAATGCACGGCGAGCTACCGGGATAAAGACAATGAGCCACAGCTTTGATATTTTCACTACTTAAGGTACGTAAGAAAACCGCAGCGAGTATCGCCGGTATATTCATCGGTGTCACCTGTCTCTGGGGTTTGTCCATGTGGCAAGACATTTCCCGTCAGGAAATACTGAATATTTTACTGGCGACGCTAATTATGCTGCTGGCAATCATCGGCGGCGCGCTGTTACTGATAACCGTATTCAAACTGCTGGGGAGACTCTTCCACAAACTCAGCGCAGCGAAAGGCGATGACATCGACGCTGGCTCTGAGCAATAACCGAGGCTGCAGCGCCTATCGCAGCGGCAACGAAGCCGACAGGATTAGAGCATCTTCTCTGCCCGTGCCATCGGGGTAGTAATTTTTACGTTCCCCAATCTGAATAAATCCCATGGATTGATACAGGGCGATGGCGGCGGCGTTAGAGGAACGTACTTCGAGAAAACAGACACCAGCTTCGAGTTTGAACGCCCGCTCCAACAAAATATTGAATAACTTCCGTGCCAGACCCTGCCTTTGGAACTCAGGGCTGACGCACAGCGTTAACAAATGGCACTCGCCAATGGCGACAGACATCACCCCATGGGCAACGATCTGTTGCTTATTAGCCAACACCCAGCATTGATACCCCGCTCGCAGGCAGTCGATGAAAATCCTTTTGGTCCAGGGATGGTCATAGGCGTCCGCTTCATTTTTAACCACAAGGTCTAAATCGCTGGCACGCATGTTGCGCGCGAAAAAATCCAGTTTGCTTTGTGAGTTCAACACGGAATAGCAGCCTACCGACCTAGTGAGAAAGGCGTTGACGCAGCGACTGTAGTTGTTTCCAGGCATCACGCTTTAATAGTGGATAAGCCAACATGGATTGCAGGCTGGTGGTAATGGTGATCCTGTAGTTACTAGAAGAGTTACTAGTAATGTCACTGTCGAAAAATTGAAAATCCCGCTGCTCTTTCCCATCTTCATTAACCGTAAGCAGTTCATCAAGCTGTCCTGCAAATATCAGCAGATTTTCAAACCGATTAATTTCATGGCGCTTTTTTATAAACCCAAGCAACGCCTTGCGCGCAGCCAGTGCTGGCTTAATCTTCATGTCCAGCTGCGCCGCAAATGGCCAGCTGAAGGTTTCAGGCAGAAATTCGCAGTGGCTGCTATTCACCTCAAGGGCACGCAGTATCGCCTGCAGCAGCGCAACAGAATGAGCTTGTGATTCCCCTCCCCAGTGGTGCGGAACCTCATCGATGACCGCCAGCTTGTTACTGATAGGGTAGTAGCACAATTCGAATTTCAGCTCCGCTGGGGAATCTGTCTCTGCTGCAGCCTCCTGATCACTCCCCCTACTACTCTCATCGACGTTTTTATCGCTAATTTGCTGGCGCTTATTGCTACTGTATTCCTTATTGCCCACCTCGCTGCCACTCTCCTTGCTGGTTTTGTGTAGTGGCTGTCTCGGCTCCCGCGTGGAACCGCTACTACTGGCAGCTGGGCTGGCAAGCTCCGACACTGCAGCCTCTGGCGTTGCAAGCTCAGTCGCTGAATCAAGCTGGTACTGTGGCGAGGCTTTAGCCCCGGCTAAGCTGATGCGGGGAAAATATGACTGAATTCCCATTGCTTTGAGATAGGCCTGGCGCTGCACTTCATTCATGTTTGCTTATCGGCTTGAGCTGAATCGACCTGCCAATATACGCGTTTGCTACCATCCCAACAACAGCAACTACCGATTCAAACCAGGCCGACGAATTCACTGGAGTTGGCGATTGCGGTAAAAGACTTTTCATGATTGAATCCGGCTTCTCGCAGTGGAGATGAGTCAATGAAAGGTATTCTTTGTGTGTCCTATGGCCCGCCAGAAAATCTGGTTTTAGAAGATATTGATGACCCCATTGCTGGCGATGATGAAGCTATTGTCGAAGTCTATGCCGCCTCGTTGAACTTCCCCGACGGTCTGCAAATTCAAGGTAAATACAAATATCAGCCGCCAATGCCGTTCTCGCCGGGGTCTGAGGTGGGTGGCATCATCAAATCCCTAGGAGGGGGACTGGAACGTTTCGCTGTTGGCGACCGCGTCATGGCTACAACAACTATTGGTGGTCTCGCTGAGCAGGTCGCGGTTAAAGCCGAAGGCTTGAGGAAAATCCCTGCCAGCATGGATTTCAAAACCGCGGCGAGCTTCGCTATGGTTTACACTACGTCCTACTACGCTCTCAAGCAACGCGCACAACTACAAGCAGGTGAGACGCTGCTGGTTCTGGGTGCGAGCGGTGGCGTCGGCCTGGCAGCAGTAGAATTGGGCAAGTTAATGGGAGCAAAGGTAATCGCAGCGGCTAGTACGGTCGAAAAACTGGATTTCGTAAGCCAGCTGAAGCCGGATGAATTACTCAATTACGCTGACGGCGAGTTGAAAGAAAAAGTAAAAGTACTTACCGCAGGAAAGGGTGCAGACGTGATTTATGACCCCGTCGGCGGTGATCTTTTCGATCAGAGCTGCAGATGCATTAACTGGAATGGCAGACTATTGGTCATCGGTTTCACCAGTGGGGGTATTCCTCGGACGCTTTCGCAAGGAAGAGCCGGCAGAGTATGAACGTAATTTTGCCGAGCTGCTCAGCCTGTACGATGAAGGCACGTTGCGGCCAATCGTTACCCAGTCCTATCCATTCTCCAACTATGTAGATGCCTTCAATGTGTTCACCGAGCGTCGAGTAATGGGCAAAGTGACTCTGGAAGTGAAAGCAGAAGTAAAGCCAGGAAGCTGAGATGGTACATGATAAGTAATGCTGAGATTCGCGAAGATCTGGAGCAACTAAAACATATTGTTGCGGCCCACAAGGCGGCAGAATCGGATCTTGCCACCGAAACCCTGGTGATTGATGGCCAGCAATTAGATGTCTTTAGCAAGGTGCCAAAAAATCTGGGCGGCATCTATCAGCTTGGCCTGAACGCTGCAGACAGTACTTTTCTGGTCTACCAGGAAGAACGCTTTTCATTCGCACAAACACTGGATAAAACCGCACGCCTGGCTAGCGTGCTGGTGCATCACTATGGCATTAAAAAAGGCGATCGGGTAGCGATCTGCGCTCGTAATTCTCCCGAGTGGTGCATCAGCTATATGGCCATAACCACCATAGGCGCCGTCGCGGTGCCGATGAATTCCTGGTGGAAAGGACCGGAGTTGCAGTATGGACTTGACGACAGCGGCTCCAGGGTAGCGCTCCTCGACGCGCCCAGACTGGAGCAGATCGCTCCGTATTTGCAAGGTCTCGATATCGAAATTATTTCGATTAAGCTAGACGCAACATCAAACCACCCTGAATTCTATAGTCTGATCGAATCTGTGCAGCCGATCTCTGCCGCCGACATCGCTGCCTTACAGCTGGAGCCTGAAGACAATGCCAGCATCATGTACACCTCAGGTTCAACTGGCCACCCCAAGGGTGTGCTTTCCAGCCATCGCAATATCATCAACGCACTCTACACCTGGTATTTCGTTAGAGGAGTCACAGAGATCATGCGGCCAGAGTTAGTGGAGAAGAATCCAGAGTTCGCCCCTGCCATTATCGCCAATGTGCCGCTGTTCCATGTTAGCGGCAGTCATGCTCAATTCCTGGCGTGTTTCCTGTATCGGCGTAAGTTCGTCATGATGTACAAGTGGGACGCGGAGCTGGCTCTGGAATTAATCGAAAAGGAGCGTATTTCTGTGCTCCACGGGGTTCCAACCCAGATCTGGGAGGTGATGGAGTCAGACAAATTTGCCAGCACTGACCTGCGCAGTCTGCGGGGTGTTCATAGCGGTGGCGCACCGCGACCCCCAGAGCATCTGAGCATGATGCTGGATAAGTTCCCCGCCGCCGCCATTCCCGGCCTTGGCTATGGTCTTACCGAAACCAACGGCATCGGTGCGATTATCTCCGGTAAGTTTTATGCAGCACGGCCCAATAGTACCGGCCGACCGACACCACCAGTAACAGCTCTGGTTATCCAGGATGAGACCGGTAAGGAAGTAGCTAGCGGCGCAGTGGGCGAGATATGTATCAAGGGTCCAACGGTCATGAAGGGCTACTGGAACCAACCCGAGGCTACCGCTGAAGTAATGAAAAATGGCTGGTTTCATACTGGCGATATTGGCATGCTGGATGCACTGGGGTTCGTTATTATCCTGGACCGGGCCAAGGACATTGTCATCCGCGGTAGTGAGAATATCGGCTGCGCCGAAGTCGAATACGCGATTACGGAACACCCCGCTATTAGCGAAGTTTCTGTCTACGGTATTCCCGATGAGCGACTGGGAGAGGTGCTCTGCACCAGTATCATGCTAAAACCTGAACATCAGCTTCAGAGCAGCGAATTAAAAGCATTTTTGGCCGAAAGAATAGCCGCTTTCAAAATCCCTGAACTTGTGTTTTTCCAACACCAACAGCTGCCTCGACTCGCTACTGGCAAAATTGCCAAAAAGCAGTTAAGACAGGCAACCATCGACAGACTGACAGTCCGTTAGTCACCGCTACCAGCAGACAATCGGCTGCCGATTTTGTTGGTTCTCCATCCCACCCTTTAGTAACGCGCGTCCAAGTCTGAGTTACCGGCTTCGGGGGGCTTCAAAAAATAAGCAAAATAATATTAAAGAATCACGCTGCGGCGAACGATTAGCTAGTTAGACGCGTGCTTATTTGAACTACTCCAGTGTCTATCGACGGGATGGACAGGGTTGAGCCTGCAAATGAACTTGCTCCCTCAGCGGTAGCATCGCTTAGCTCAGCTGCGTTACTTAACTCCAGCTCGACAGGATCTGTGTCGGCGACAACAGCCAGATCCAGACGGAAAAAGACATCACCGACGGCCAGCACGGGTATCGATAAAATATTACCCGTAATACTCGCATCTTGTGCCTGGGACAGCGATGGGGTGAGTAGGCTGGTAAAAAACAACGCCACAAATGCAGTCAAGTTGCGGGTAATCTTTCTGTTCCTGAAATAGTACTTGTCCATGGTAAAATCAGCCCCCCCCCTTCAAGGCTTTCTTTCAGATTGGTTTTGCTATGCCCGAATTTCACAGCGGACTAGCGATACATAGGAGAACGGATTCAACAGCACTTGCTTTCACTAAGGCTGGAAAGACAATACCGAAATCGCGTTGGCGAATGACTAACGGGTGGCAGCCTTACTGTCATTCAGTTTGGAAATTCAGCGCGCGAGGGAGGAGAACTAATCGGTTTGTGGCGCGGGCACAATGGGCATTGAGCCAATCAATAAATAAATAGCTCGCGCGGCCGTCGCCATCTCGAAACCCCGGGGTCCGGTATAGAATTAGCCAACTTGAGCACAGTGTAATATATTAAATCTCCAGACCTGCTGTCTTTTTCACTCTTTTAGCGCATTTCAGAACAGGGAATCAAACTATGACTACTTTCATCACCCGAAGTGGCGCAGCCAGGCAAGCTGCCTTTGCTGTCTTTTTAATCAGCGGCGGCCTGACCATGGCGGCTGAAGTTCCTCTTCAGTCCTGCCAAAACATCGCCTCGCTGAACCTGCTCAATACCGAGATCACCCTCGCCGAGGTGGTTGCCGCAGGAAAATTTTTGCCGCCTTCCGCTGACAACAGCAGCCAGGCACAGCGGCGTAATCAGGTTTATCAATCCCTGCCGGCTTTCTGTCGAGTTGCAATCACTCTGCGGCCCTCTGCCGATTCGGATATAAACATGGAAATCTGGCTGCCCACCGCCACCTGGAATGGTAAGTATCTTGCCGTAGGCAACGGCGCATTTACCGGCAATATTCGCTACACGGCTCTGGTAAGCCCACTTTCCCGCGGCTACGCTAGCAGTTCCACCGACACCGGACACAGTGGCAATACCGCGAGTTTTGGACTAGGACACCCGGAAAAAGTTATCGATTTCGGCTGGCGCGCCGTGCATGAAATGACGGTGGTTTCGAAGCAGATAATAGCCGAATACTACCAGCAAGGCCCACAACATTCCTACTGGAATGGCTGTTCTGCCGGCGGTCGCCAAGGCATGAAAGCGGCGCAGCGATTTCCCAATGACTACGATGGCATCATTGCCGGAGCGCCGGGTCTTGACTGGACAGGAAGAGCCGTAGCAGCATTGCGTGTAGCAAAGCATCTCGAAGCCAGCGAACCGGCACGTCTGTCTGCAGTGCAACGGGAATTAGTGCACCAGGCTGCAGTCGACGCCTGCGATGCCGATGACGGCGTCAGCGATGGCATCATCGGCCGCCCCCAGCAGTGCAGCTTTGACCCCTCGGTGTTGCAGTGCTCTGGCACAGAAACGACATCCTGCCTGACCCCGCAGCAAGTTAATACCGTTCAAATGCTCTATGCTTCTCCGTCGAACCCAAAAACCGGACGTAGTATTACCGGGCTTTTGCCAGGCAGCGAATTAGGCTGGACGGATCTTGGCTGGACCCGCTCGGCCAGAGACACGGGTATGGAACAGTTCAAATATCTTGTCTACGGCGATCCTGAATGGACGCTGGATCAGTTTGATTTCGAAACAGATATCGTCAAAGCGGAAGCCACAGACAATGGCACACTGAATGCGTTAAGCCCGGACCTGAAGCGATTTTTTAATCGTGGGGGCAAACTAATCCAGTACCATGGCTGGAGCGATCCACAGATCTCCCCTGCCAACGCCACCCAATATTACCAGCGTGTGACGACGACATTGGGCGGCACCGAATTCGTTGACGATTCCTACCGGCTGTTTATGGCGCCGGGGATGGGCCATTGCGCCGGCGGTGAAGGGCCAAACAGCTTTGACATGATGTCAGCACTGGAAACCTGGGTTGAACAAGGTCAGGCACCAGATAGTATTACTGCTGTACATCGCACCAACGGTGAAATAGATCGCAGTCGTCCGCTCTGTCCCTTTCCCCAGGTCGCAAGCTATACTGGCGCCGGCAACACCGATGAAGCTGAAAGCTTTGAATGCCGGGCACCCTGAAACATCGAGCAAGCTCGGTAGGAGCCGTTTAGGGACAAGTTAGGTAGTTTCAAGCTGGATTCCAAAAACCATAAGCTGCGTCTGCTTTTAAAATATAACAGAGTACATGGTCCGCCCGCTGGCAAACCAGGCAACGGCGGCAAAAACGTAGATTGCGCCCACCACAAGAAAGACTGATTTAAGCAATTTTGCTGTCGCCCGACGGTACAAAATAACACAGCCTCCGATAGCAATAATCATTTCAATGACACGAAAAACCCGACCATAATAACGAGGGTCCCAATAGGAAATCGGACTGTCAAAACGCCAGCCAGAGATTGGAAAGAAATGATGATGACCATCGTCGTGATGCAGCGGAAAATCGCCCATGATGTGTAAGGACATACTGAGCAAAAGGTAGAGCCAGAAAGTAGAACCAAAATAGTAGGCTGCACTCAGACCCATCAGTACGAAGGGAATAGAATTGAAGCTGTCGAATAAATTTTGCCAGTCTTGTCGAAAATAAAGTTGCCCCCAAATAGTTGATTGAGATTCGCCATTAATGACTGACTCCACCACGAAGAAAAAGAACATGGGCAAGTCAGGCAGTAGCGCACCCAGCAGTACTGCCTGCAAGCACAGAATCTTGGTTTCCTCTGTTTTAGCTTTTAAAAGCGTAAGATTTAAGACGACGTGAATGGGTGTATTCATGAAGATAAATCGTTACCTGTATTTCTCATTCTTCTAGTTCCTGAAATAACATCGATCTAATGCAGTTATTAGAGTGGCCAGACTACGAGCAGCAGTGGCAATGCCACGGCGACAATAACTATTTCCAGGGGCAGACCCATGCGCCAGTAGTCCCCAAAATGGTAACCGCCTGGCCCCATGATCAAGGCATTATTTTGATGACCTATGGGGGTCAGGAATGCACAGGAAGCTCCTACTGCAATGGCCATGAGAAAAGTATCCGGATTCAGATCAAGCGAAAGCGCAATATTGTAAGCAATCGGTGCCATCAGAATCGCCGTCGCCGCATTATTCAGCACATCGGACACCGTCATGGTGATAATTAACAACATGGCGAGTATGAATACCGGACTCATGTCGCCTGCGATCGATAAAATAGCGTCGACCAGTAGTGTCGTCGTGCCGGTGGTTTCCAGTGCAGCTCCGAGCGGAATCATCGCGCCGAGCAGAACCACAACCGGCCAGTCGACTCCGGTATAAAATTCTCGCACCGGTACAACATGCAACAGTGCCATCGCCACGGTGGCGATGCCCAGGGCCAGTTGTATCGAGATCAACCCCGATGCAGCAGCGGCTATGGCTAGCAAAAATGTTGCCAGTGCCGGCATGGCTTTGGCCGCTCTGCCAATATCGAGGTCGCGCCGGGCCAGGGGGTAGCAATTCAACAGAATTATTGCGTCCTGTAATTCCTCACCCTCGCCATGCAACAACAACACATCCCCGGCTTTGAAATTGAAATCTCGCAGGCGATCACGATGAGGGGTGCCTGCGCGAGAAGCAGCGAGCAGATTCACGTCGTATTTGCGGTTAAATCGAATTTGACTCGGTGTTCTCCCCACTATGGGTGAATTTTCTGTTACCACCACCTCCGCAATCTGCGAATCCTCTGAGTGTAAAATTGCATTGCGCGCGCTCTCCGCAGAGAGCAGTTTAAGATTGTAGGCTGAGGCAAAAGTATCGATGTCTTCGTGTGAGCCTTGCAGCATTAGCAGATCATTTGCCACCAGAATATGGCGCCGGCTTGCCGGGGCCATATTCTGACGCTTGTGCACAAGCGCGAGGATATCCAGTTTCTGCTCCGCCAGTATCTCCTTGAGTTCTGATACGCGCTTGCCTACCAGCTCGCTGTCTGCGGTAAGTTTTAATTCGAATAGATATTTTTCCACATCAAACAACTCCAGCCCGGCCGTCTGCTTGCGTACCTTCACCAGGCGCCAGCCAATAAATAGCATGAACAGAATCCCGGCTACGGCAATACCACCACCGACCGGTGCATAGTCAAACATAGTGAAGGCCTCGCCCGTAACCTCGCGTCGGTAATTGGCAATCAATATGTTGGGTGGAGTCCCGATAAGTGTGACCAGTCCCCCCAATATGGATCCAAAGGACAGGGGCATTAACACTGTCGCCGGCGGTCGCCCGGCCTTCGTGGTTGACTGAATTGCAATGGGCATCAACAGGGCCAGGGCTCCCACATTATTCATAAACATGGACAGAAAGGCGGCAAGAAAGGTGAGGATCGAAATGTGCAGAAAAGGCTTGGAAGAGACCGGCTCGATCATCTGCGTAATAAACTCGACGGCACCGGACTTGGTAAGAGCGAAACTGACAATCAGCACCAGTACCACGGTAATCGTCGCCGGATTCCCGAAACCGGAAAATAATTCAGTCTGTGGCACCAGGCCGAATATGCTGGCCGTGAATAATGCACCCAAGGCGACAATATCGTAACGCCACCGGCCCCAGACCATCAGAATCAGGAGAGCCAGCAAAATGAGTAACAAGATCGCCTGATCAGAAGTCATAGAGGATCATTTTTATTAGGGAACCCTAGATGATATCGAATTCCAGACTGGCCACACCCTCAACTGCTGCAAGCAGGTGGTCGCCGACAGCGGTAGCGGCAACGCCCGCTGGCGTGCCCGTGTAAATAAGGTCCCCTGCCTGCAATTCGTAGAACTTCGACAGTTCGCAAATAATCTCCGGTATGCTCCAGATCATTTGCGAGAGCTCGGCGTCTTGTCTTAGCTCTCCGTTAATTTCCAGAGTTATGCGCGCACTGCCTGGATGACCGCTTTCACTAACCGGGTTGATTAGTGAAACCGGCGCCGAATCATCGAAGCCCTTTGCTGTGTCCCAGGGCCTGCCATTTTTTTTCGCCAGCGCCTGCAAGTCCCGGCGCGTAAAATCAATGCCGACCGCATAACCGAACACACAGTCCAGCGTAGCATCGATGGCAATATCTTTGCCTCCTGCTGCTAGTGCCACCACCAACTCCACTTCATAATGAAAATCGTCAGTCGCCTGCGGATAACGAACCGGCGCGTTGTTAACCACGATGGCGTCGGCTGGCTTGCTAAAAAAAACCGGTGGCTCGTCCTTGGGGTCGCCGCCCATTTCTTTGACATGATCACCGTAGTTTCTACCCACACAGTAAATACGGTGGACCGGAAACAAGCTATCCGAATCCATCACGGAGACGACTGGTGTAGGCTGGGGTGGAAAAGTATAATTCATGAATCCCTCAATAATCTTTGTACGTGGTGCAATTAAGCGCTGCGACTAATTCGTCGTCAGCAGAATCCGCTATACCGGGAAAAAATTCCAGGCCAGCAAATGCTTCTATTTCTGACAAACTACTGAGCTGATCGCAGTAGTGAACGTGCTCCCGCAAATCCTCGCGAAAAAGAAATGCGGCATGGGATGACCGGTTGGCTACCACTTTGTAATAAGCGGAGGGTAGCTGTAGCTCGGAGTTGGCGGCAGTACTGAGCCCTGCCTCGATAAGATATACCGGCCCACTCACCACGAAAAGCTCGCCGCTGCCTGCGGCCGCTTCATTAATCACCTGATCCAGCCGCGACCAACTCCCCAGTCGTAGTTCGCTGGGTAACGGCGCCAAATTGCTGAGATAGTTCAGATCAGACCAGAACGGCGTACCGGCGAAACTGCTCATAGGCACCATACGGCCGTTATTCCTGGCGTCGATTATCAGTTCATTGACGCGGTAACTCTGATCTGCCCGGCCGCTGAGATCTGGCTGGTTTAGAGCGCGCGTGTTTCCCGACAACTGCACATAGGGCGACTGGGTGGCCGGCAGATTGTCACCTTGCCACACACGCGGCAACAGGGACGCGACGCCTACAGCGTCCTCCAATATCCGGTAAGCCACCCAATCCGCCAGACCGCTGGCGGAATTGATCGAGGCGGCGAAGAGCTGCCGTACAATTATTTCGTTGCTGTTACTGCCAGCCGAGCTCGGACAGGACTTCATACAGTGACTGATATGAATAGTTTGCGCCGAGCTGACAGAAACTCCGCCAATGACTATTATCAGGCCAAGCCAATGTCGTAACACTGCCAGACAATGGGGCCACTGCATTGGGGTTGCCGCAGTAGTAGCCTGTATGCCACTAGATCGCGAGCTGCTGAGCCCGCGGCTGTTAACCCATTGGATAAAGGTTTTTCGCATGTACTTCATCGCATCGTTCCATCACATCATCATCAAGGCTTACATCCAGCGCCGCCAGCGACTCTTCCAATTGATCCGCTGTGCGCGCACCTATCATGGTAGATGCGACATAATCAAAATTCATACTCCAAGCGGTTGCCAGAGTAACTGGCGACATCCCTAACTCTTTGGCGATATCCATATATTCTGCGGTGGACGCCAGAGTGCCCGCATTGACGAAGCGAGAGGCCATGGCTTGCTGTCTTGGGTTGCTGTCATCGAGATAGTCCCCGAACCGACAATTTTTCGGCAGCTCTGCCTGGTTGTATTTACCCGATAAAACCCCACCACCGATGGGTGAATACGGCAGCAGGGAGACATTTTCTTGCCTGCAGACATTAGCCAGTTCATCCATGAAACGTCGATTCAGCAAAGAAAAATTGTTTTGTATCGATTGGAATTTAGCCAGGCCTTCATAATCTGCAACGGTATTCGCCTTGGTCAGGCCGTAGGCATTTTCATTTGAAGTGCCGAGGTAACGCACCTTACCCGCTTGCACCAAGCGATCCAACGCTTCCATAGACTCATCGATAGGAACCACGGTATCTGGCCAGTGCACCTGATAGAGATCTATATAGTCGACACCCAGTCGACGCAGACTGCCTTCCACCGCAGCCGCAACATGATGTCGATCGATTGCAGTCAGGCCATGACGGATAGGCGGTACAAACCAGCCCGACGCTGCACCCGCTACCTTGGTAGCTATAATGAGGGAATCACGGGGCTTGGTCTTGATCCATTCACCAAAGATGTGTTCAGTGACACCGGCTAACTCGGCTGTTGGCGGCACCGGATATATCTCTGCGGTATCGTAGAAATTAATACCACGATCGTAGGCCGTGTTCAGGATCTTGAATGATTCTTCCTTGTCGCTCCAGCTGCCAAAACTCATGGTACCCATACAGATCGGGCTTACCCTCAATCCGCTTTTCCCTATGTAACGATGCTCCATACTGCTTCCTTAATTAATTGCTTTAAATACTTTACATGTTTGGGGATGTTCAACCGAATCTGAATTTATACCAGCGCTTCGCAGACCTCGCCGAGATAACCGCCACCTCCGCAATATACCGCGTCCTGCAACTGGATCTGAAGCCCATCCGGGTCAGAAAAATAAACCTCTGGCGTACCCTCTTCAACTCCGCCCCGGTTTGGCATACGCATACTCACCCAATGCACCAGCGGTGGAGTATTACTGTTGCTCGCGCGCGCGGAAAAGCCATAGTCATCCAAACTAGACAGAATGTGATCGACAGAAAAATTTTCTATGCTGAGACAGACATGGCCAATGCGGGCAGGGTTAGCAGGTGGTCCCTCCTCACTACCTCCGACGTACATTAGAAACTGAATACCATCACCCACGCCGACAAGCGGTGAAGGACCTTGATAGGCCTGGAACTGCTTGCCAAATACTTGCATATAAAACGCATTGGCACGGGCACTATTCGCTAAAAAATTGGTGAAATGGCTTAAATCAATGCTTTTAAACAGACCCTCGGCAGGCGCCAGCTCGACACTTTCACACACCGCTCCCACTTCACCACTGCCGCCACAATGGTCTTCGGCTGACAATTGATACACCAGGCCTTCGCCCCCGGCAAAGTAAAGATCTCTCGTGCCCGCCGCGCCACCACCAGCCTCAGGGCCTCGTGTTACAGTCCACGATGTCATGGCAGCGTCCAGTGTTGGCTGTCCCGCCGCCGGTTGCGCGCCAGGCTCGACTCCAAATCTGGATAATTGAGCACGCACTGCGTCGAGTTCGAAAGCTTCGACACTTAAGCCAATATGACTTATGCGTGCTTGTTCGCCCGCCTGCACCGGCGCCAGCGAAAAAAACCGTGGACCATCGCCAATGCGCAGGCAAACCGTATCACCTTGCCGGGCCTGTATCGCGGCCCCCAAAATATCCTGATAAAAAGCCACAGAGCGCGCCACATCAGTCACTCGCAGGCCAAAACTGTGCAATTTACGCACGGCTACCGGAGCTGCCGCTGGCTGTGCAATTATCCCTGGAGAGAATGCCAGCGCAGGCAGCGCCATGAGCATAGCGCGTCGGGCTCGATCAACCGATCGAACGGAGACCGAAGCTGGGACATTTGCTGGAGATTTTATTGTTTTCATGACTACTGACACCGATGCCCAAAAAGTCGTGCCATCATAGCCAGACAGCAGTACCAGCGTCCAGTGCGGACTGGCTGCAAGCAGTAGAATGAGTTCAACTGAGAGTGGGCGGCTAACACCCGCCCAGCGCCTGGACAATTATAAGTAGTGCTGCTGTTAGATAGGACCTTCCTGCCTACCAATATCGAGCTGCCACCTATCGAAACCACCTTCCATGTGGGCTACCTTCTGTATGCCCATGCTCTTTAGTGATAGGGCGGCCAAAGCGGAACGCCAGCCCTTGTTGCAATACAGAATCAATTCTTCGGCGGCGCCGAATTCCCGGCGGTAGTAGGGGCTATCGGGGTCAATCCAGAATTCCAGCATGCCCCGCGGCACATGCAAGGAATCGGGAATTTTCCCGTCTCGCTTCACTTCCCGTACGTCCCGCAGGTCTACTAACAGCACCCCAGCCTGGGATAGTTTCGCATCGACCTCGACAGGACTGAGGGTTTGCACCTGGCCCATCGCCTCAGCAACCAGGTCTTTAACGCCTCTGGTAACTTTCATGGGTAATGACTCCTGTCGCGTTTCTATCTGGCTGGATGCCGTTGTCCAGCGACAGCTGGTAGACTAAAACTGTGATAATCGAAGCAAAAACTTAAACCAGATGTTTAATTTTAGCAAGCAAGGGTGATAATACCCCGCATGCAACCTCGGCGACCCCTAACTCAGGGCAGCGGTACAGCGCATTAATCCTACACCGCAGCAGCAGAATCAAGGAGACAGGATATGAATGAACGTGACTTGCAACTGATCTTGCGCGCCAAAAGGCAAATCAAGCGGGAAACTTCTGTGCGTTCGTTTTTAATATTTGCTGCAATGTTTTCTGCAGCTCTCAGGTTTCTCGGCACGGAACTGCCATTTCTCTATATTGGGCTCTTCGTCATCCTGTTCGTAGCGCTGGTATTAAGCTCAGATATCATTGCGGATATAGGCACTGTCTCCAAGCGGGAACTCATCGATATTATCGAGAAGCAGTTTAACAACGATGCGGAAATGCTGGCTCGCTACTCCTCTGCCAGAAGCAGAAGCCAGGGTTAAGAAGCCTCTGCAGTATTCAGAACTACCCCAGGTTTAACGTCGGGAAGATTTCACCAACGCGCCACCACCAGAAACTACTGCTCCAAACACATTGCCGGCAGCATCCACGGCAACGCCTTCCGGGTTCGAGCCGTCGGGATAGGCCGCCACGGTACCGTCGATAAAATAATCTACAATGCCATCCAGCAAGCTACCTACGCGAACCCCTGCATGCCATCCTGGGTTACGCCGGTCGTCAAATTCAGATTCAGAATCGGCGACATAGATCGTGTCATCGGCGGTGATATAAATACCGCTGGGTCGACTAAACGTCTTGAACTCTCCCATATAATTTCCGTCCAGATCGAAGATCTGCAAGCGGTTGTTGCCGCGATCACCAACGATTAGCCGATTCCTTGAGTCGATGTCCAGTGCATGGGGAGTTTTAAGCTGGCCGGCATCCGCGCCCCAACCACCCCAGTATTTGATTAAATTCCCAAAACGATCGAATTTTACGATTCGAGCAACGGTGTCAACGGTCGCATCATCCTGCTGTCCACTGTGGCCATCGCCCACATAGATATTTCCATCGGCATCGGTAACGACGTCGCAGGGGGTTTCCAGCAAGGCATCGGTGCCATCTCCAGCCACGCCGGGCTGCCCCAGAATCAGCAGCACTTCGCCTTCTGGGCTGAATTTATAGACCACATGGCCCATGCCCGCGGTCGCGGGATTAGCGGGGTTGGGGCCCTGCGCATCAGTAACCCAGACATTGCCGTCTCTATCCACATGCAGGCCATGGGGGAACAACATCAGACCGCCGCCGAGGGAGGCGACGATATTGCCATCAGGATCAATTTTGACGATGGGATCGAGGCTGGAGCCAGCGCAGCTGTTGCCACCACAGCGATCGATTGCCCACAGATGCCGGCCGTCTGGGTCTATATCAACACCCGCCGTAGAGCCCCATTCGCGTCCGTCCGGTAAACTAGCCCACCCATCCACTGAGCTGAAGGGATTCGGTCTTTCGTTGATTGGCTCTAGCTGAGCAGTAGCACCTGCCATCGTTAGCAGGGCAATTAAAGCGATACCACATTGAAAGGAATACGGGCTGGAATTTTTCATGAGTTACAGGCTCCCAAATGAGTATTCATCCCCCTCTTCAGCGCTGCCTACAAGCGGCTAAAGCCGCTTAATTCGACGAATTTCAGGCAGCTCTACTCAAGGATGAGTTTTAATCTCAGGAGAATAGTGCAGTGATAGAGCTAAAGCAATAACCGCTGGCGCTGGCTTATTGCTGAATCAGGGATTCGATGTTCTGCTTGATCTCTTCCTCATCGCCCAATTTGAAACTTCGGTAGCTTTTGACAATATTGCCTTCACGGTCCAGCAAAAACGACACCGGCAGGATCCTGACGCGATAGGGAATACCGATATCTCCCTCCGGGTCCTTCAACACCGGATAAGAAACCGGGTGGTCTTCCAGGAAGAAGATTCCATTCTCCGGATCCTCATCCACATTTATCGCAATTATCTCAAATTCCTCCGTACCAATCTCTGCTCGCATCTTCTCATAGGCGGGTAATGACAGCAGACACGGTGGGCACCAGGACGCCCAGAAATCGATGTAGACCACCTTGCCCAGGTAGTCTGATAAGTGCAGCGGCTTCTCATCAATGATATCCAAGCCCACAAAATCCGGTGCTTTATCCGCCGCCGATGCAATTCCAATGAAACCGATTAGAAAAAATAATACTGAAGGTTTAGTTAACATAAGTAAACGTGACCGCGTAAGTGTGTGATAGGAATTTAAAGCCGACAGTTCATTACCTACCGGAAACTTAGAACTGTGCCATTTAACCACCTGACCGGAGCGGCAACAGGATAATTTCAGCAAGCAGCCGACATTCGGTAAAAGCGAGCGGGTTATTTTGCTGCTGCTCGCAGCGTAACCCTGTAAATGCAGCAGGCAAATAAAAAGGGCATCGAAACAAAGCTTCGGTGCCCTTTCACTAAATAGCTATGCCTGGCGAGTTAGCGGGTAACAGTCACGTTAATATTTTGATAAGTGAACATGGAGCCATCGCTGGCGATGCCGCGCAACACGTATTCACCTGGCTCATCGAATGTTACCTCCGCCGTCCAGCGGCCATCTTCCGGCGGCATGGGAATAGTGAACGGGGGTGACCAGGGGGAATTTGCATACATGCGTGAGTCGGTGTAGGTCTTGAATTGCACGGGCTCAAAGCTCGCATATTTAGCCGGGCCACGGTACACCGTCCAGGAAAAGCGCAAGCCGGGACCACTGGAGACTACAATTGAAGATGGTGTCCTGTACAGCTGGTCTGTGGTGGTCGGGAGTGGCCTGTCTCTTCGGGCAGGCAGGTTATCGGGATCACTCGCCCGCACGGCAAGACTGAGCGCTTGACCGACCTGGACGGTGCGAAAGCGTTCGCCTTCAACGCGTAAATCCGGCGGGATATTGGTGCGCAGGGCGTCGCTAAGACTGCCAAAGGCACCACCGACCTCAGTAGAGATGACCTGCGGATCGATGCGATAGTCTGGTTTCAGGGAACCGTAAGCCCGATTCGTCTGACCCCGGGTTTTCAGTGTCCAGACTAATTCCAGGCTGCCAAAATCGGCGGGCACATCGATAGTGAACAGAAATGGGTTTCTGCGCGGATACAAGTGTGTTGGTTGCCCCTGATCGGCTACCGCGAAGTCATATCCATCCCCAGACAGATCATCCAGGTCACCTTCTTGCGTAAACGTGAAATAATTATCGGGGCCAATATCGATATCGAATTCCTGCTCCCAGTTTGAATTCATATAGCCATAGAACAATTTGTATGTTCCGTCCTCATTAGGCCACCAACCTTCGAATGCCGGTGAGGCTATTTCGCCAGTCAACTGCATGAAGCGAGGCTGAGCTATGCCCGCCTGGTTAAAGACTAACAGCACCAAAGCGCTGAGCAGCACAGCCCGTAATTGCAGCGACGATCTATGCAATCCTCTACACATCATTAATTGTTTCCCTGTGCCAATGATTGATCAGCCAGTTCCGGCGCCCAGCACAAAGGACAACTAACATCATAGTCATTACGATCCTTCATATTTGCTCGTCTAATCGCCATCTCCGCCTGGAATTGCGCTTCGGTTAACCGCACCGAATAGCCCAGATCAATAAACATATTCGACACCGAGCGACGGCCACCACCAGCCCAGTTGCGGGCATCGGCAACATTGGGATTGGCCAGGGTAGTATCCAGGTAGCCTACCGTGTGCAATATGGTGCCCTTGGGCAGCAACGGCGCTTTGTCATCTTCGTAAACGTATTGCTTCACCCAGTTATGATCATAGCCCACACAATTGAGAGTGAACTGGTTGTGTCCCCAGATCGCTTCCATGCACATACGCACACCGGGAGCATGCAAATGTGGCTCGAAGGCGATGATCTTGGTGTGATCCTGCAACACCACATAATTATGTATTTCCTGGTTGGCTTTATTGGGCACAATATCGATATCGACACCGTTACCGGTGCGGGGTCCACGTCGACTGTACTCTGGCTCATAGCCTACCGGGAAGAAGGTAATACCAAACTCAAGATGCGCATTGGTATCCCGTCCGTTGGAATGCATGTGCATGGCGCCGAGATGGAGGGCGGAACCTGCGGGCAGCAGGCGACCGGCCTTATCAGGGAAGATATCAGCGTTACGACCGACTTCGTGTATCGGCCAACTGGTTCTACCACCGACGATCTCGGTGCCGTCGTCACTCAAGACACCGCTGCTGTAGGTCATGTGGTGAACAATGTAGCGACCACCAACGGTGCTGGTACCAGCATCCACCGGCACGTCATTGAATTCACGCACCTCTATTGACTTGACATAGCGATCTTCGGTCAGACCGGTCGGCACCAGGCCAACATCGCCCCACCAGTCAGGACCGACTGCTGGACGACTGACATCGACAGATCGCAAAATCAATTCTGGCGTGCCCAAAGTCCAACCTTCCGCGGTGTCAAAATTAAGCATTGGCGGCTCATTATCCGGATTGCCTCTGGGCGCCCCGTTAGCAACCCAGGCCTGAATCATCGCCAACTCCTCACTGGATAAGGAATAGTCATCTTTGAAACCATCGATGCCGATGTCTTTCTCGACAAAGAACGGTGGCATAGCTCCCATACGATCCCTGATTGCAGTTCTATACATGATCACAGGTGCCCAGGGTTTGACCTCATCGTAGGTCATCAAAGACATGGGGCCGCCGCCACCGGGTCGATGGCAACTCTGGCAGCTGCGCTGTAACAATGGGGCAATGTCGTCAGCGAACGTCACGCTCGCAGGATCGATGCCATAATCGACGGCATCATAGTAATGGGGCTGATGATTGGCCACGCTGGCATCATGAGCTTGAGCCAGAACGAGGGCCGGCAGCGTGAGTAGAGCGAGTGAAGATGAAAGTGCGAGCAGGTGTTTGGTGATCATTGCAGATTCCCCTTGGTTGTTTCCTCAGAGTCCGAAATTTATTATGCGGTCAGTTTAATGGAAAACCATCGTAAAAGTGCGATTAATAACAATTAGTGCACTGGCATTAGTCGCTGTACTGCCGCCTTCTTTCAACTAGGATCGAGGATAAAAGCTAAGACTGTAAAAGTCTACGGTATCGGGAGTGCCAGTCCTCTCACCACAGGTCGAATAGGCAGGCTTTAAGGCTCCGGCAAGGCGAACGCTGTCAACGTGGTTCCCGCAGGGATCAGGACAAACTGTCGCCCATCAAGCATGTAGGTCATGGCCGCCGCTCCCCAGATGCGCGAACCGGTTTGATAATGCCAGAGATTCTCGCCGCTACTGGCATCGAAGGCCATGAAATTGCCCTCGTGATCACCGGCAAATACCAGGCCCGCCACCGTTGTCAGCACGCCCCCGAAAGTTGGAGAAGGGTAGGTAAACTCCCAGCGCAGTTCGCCGGTTTGCACATCCAGAGCGCGCAAAGCGCCAGAGCCCTTTTCACTGTCGATAAAGACCACACCACCGAAACTCGCCTGGCCTGGAACAATAATCGGTTGTTCGGACACGTAGGTCGCACAGGTCTCACGAGCAGTTACATAAAACAGGCCGAGATCGGGGTAATAAGATGGTGGCATAAAATTGGTGCTGCCCCAGGGGTCGGGCACACAGCCCTCACGGCCGTCGTTTAATATTATCGGCCTGCCGTCAGTGCCAATTTCCCGCGCCCACGTGGTGGCGGTAAACGGCGTGCCCTGTAATAACTCACCCGTGACCCGATCCATTACATAGAAGAAACCATTGCGGTTAGCCAGCATAACTACTCGCCGCAGACTGCCCTGCCACTCGATATCCGCCAGTATGGGAATTTGATTGGAATCCCAGTCGTTAAGATCATGGGGGGTAAACTGGTAGTGCCAACGCAATTCGCCGCTATCGGCATCCAACGCTACTATGGAGTTGGAATAAAGATTGTCGCCGGGCCTTAGATCGCCGTAGTAATCCGGGTTTGGATTGCCTACACCCCAGTAGATGAGGTTGAGGTCCGGATCGTAGCTGCCATTCATCCAGGTGCCGCCGCCGCCCCGCGCCAAAATCGCCGGATCGTCGGGCCAGGTTTCGCTGCCCGGCTCGCCGGGCCCGGGAATGGTATGGAAACGCCAGAGCCTGTCGCCGCTAGCAGGGTCATAGGCGTCTATAAATCCCCTGGTGGCATACTCTCCACCAGAGATGCCAACGATGACTTTTCCATCCAGCACCAGGGGGGCCAAAGTAGCGGCGTAGCCCTGCCGGTAATCGGCCAATTCGATATCCCAGAGAATGTCGCCGCTGCGCCGATCGAAGGACAGTAAATGGGCATCCAGTGTCACCATGAACAGACTATTTCCCAGCATCCCGAAACCACGATTAACCGGCGCGCTGGCACCGTAGGTCAGGTCCCTGGGCAGATTGCGGCGATACTGCCAAAAAGTCCTTCCGCTGCGAGCATCTATCGCCCAGGCGTAGTTATTTGAGCCGGTAACATAGAGCACGCCGGCATCCACCAGCGGTGTGGTTTCAAAACCACGACCGCGGGTAGTGGTACCGGTCTGAAACGTCCACTGCGGTCGCAGTGAGCTGATATTGTCAACATTAATTTGTGTCAGGGGGCTGTGACGCTGGCCGCTGTAGTCACCAGAATAGGTAAGCCAGCGTTCGGGATCAGCCAATCCCTGCAAGATATCCTCGTAGTCAGGAGCAGAAGTTTCCTGGGCGCAGGCGACGACTGGAAGCAACAGCAGTGCTGCAATCGCAGCGCTCCGTCTTCGCACTAACTTAGGTAATCCTCGTTGCAGAATTGTCATAGCATCCAGGTTCCTTACAGCTGTGATTGCAGAAAAGTAAAAATGTCTTCAAGCTCCGCATTGCTTAATGCGGCACGGGAAAACGCCGGCATTAATGAATTGGGCTCTCGCACGATCTCGATCAGATCCGCTTTCATGAAGGCCCGCAATTGCTGATTTGTATCCATCATTTGAATTGAGAAGGCATCTTCACTCTTCAGGGCACCCTGTACCCGCCGCTGGTTCGAAGCTGCGGCTGCACCACCTGCAGCAAACACTACAGATACCGGATGGTAGCGCCTGGCTATGACTGCACTGGGATCGCGCACCGAATTTATCAGGGCCGCGCTGGAGCGACGAGTTGTTATCTGGCTCAGATCAGGTCCCAGACTGCCACCCCCAGATTTCACCCGATGACAGCGGCCGCAGTTGGTCAGGAACAGGGCACTGCCGCGCAGGGAGTCACCCGAAAATTTGGTAGCTCCTGTCACCGCCACACTTCTCAGATAAGAAACCAGCATCCAGGTCTCGGGATCGGTCAAGCCATGGGACGGCATTATGCTGCCAGGCACTCCATTTCTAATGGTCTGAAATACGCCCTCGTCGGTGGTTTCGCCAGCAGACCAGATCAGGGTCAGATCCGGCGCATCGATTCCCGTAATTCCCTTGGCATCGCCACCATGACAAGTGGCACACTGAGAGCGAAACAGCACCCCACCTGCGAGCGCGGCGCGGGGATCAGATTCAAGTGGATTCACTTGCTGTGCCTGCACCGACGACAACTGCAGTACGATCGGAATAGCAGACAGCGACATCAGCGCAGTTAAAATGCAGCGTTTAACCCTGCGTAGTTTCTTCATGCTTCGGCATTGATCTCTTTGTTCTTTTTATTAAAACTTCGAAAAGCTCAGAAGGCTGAGCATCTTTTGTAGAGTGAAGCCTGTTGTAGAGTAAAGCCTGTTGTAGAATAAAGTAGAGTACACCATCTCGGGTCGGGGACCAAAGTCTGGCTACTTCACAATCTCCCGTGGCTCAAGCTGGGAGAGGACAGCTACTTATGCTCGACGCAGGACGTGGCCTGAGTCAGGATCGCGGTGGACTGCTACTGGAGATCCATCCTGGTCAATAGGCTAGCTTGCCGCCCTGCCAAAAATAATGCGGGCAGTGCTGTTTTCCCTGACCTGCATCACAGAATATCTGATCGAAATAGCGGAGAATTAATACATGGAACTTGGTGCTGGGCCTGAGTTCGAGAGTCCGATGCCCTTGTTAATATTTGAGACTTCAGTGTTCCCTAAGATTCGCCATAATACACCTTAGATCAATTAAATCTCAATGGATAATATAGTGTATAAATTACATGAATCCACATCACCCCCCGGCAAGTACGGCATGAATCGGCTACTCATTACTGAGGACGAGCTGAAGAGTAAAATCTACGCTGAATTTATAAGGCGCAAGATCGAAGTATTACCCATCCAAAACGGACTTCAAGTAGACGAGATTCGCCACAATAAATGTAACTGGCAGATAAATTGGGATCGGAATGTCATCTTGCCTCCTGAGCAGGATCGTGAAAGCGTAGACGACTCCATCAAAAATCTGCAATCACAGTTCAATGTGAGCTAGCCGTCGGCTTAGTAGGTAAATAGAGTACGCTCGCAAGTCTTGCGCTTCTGCTTCCTTTGATTTCTGCTACAGGCGGCCACCGGTACAGCCATACCGGACATAGCCTGGGATGGCACCAAAGCCCCGAGCAAACAGGGCAGAGACGTCTTGTGCTTATTCAACAATGTTGGCATGAACTTCGTCAATCCGGACGCCCCCAATGATTTCGCTTTCCCTTCTTTCGATGTGGCGCCGCGCGACTGCTCACGACCTTCTTTGTCAGTCATCAAACTGAGCTCATCGAGTCGATGACGCTTGGCCAGTTGCGCGCAGCCAGCTTCAACGCAACTTCCTTGCCCCTTTTATCTCAACATTCATTGCGGGCACTGCAACAATCGATTCTACTTTATCGCATGAAATCGCAAGCAGTAGATGAGATGATGCCAAAGCTGGGCCGCTCACTGGTCCGGCGCTGGATTACGCAGATGCCCGCAGGATGCCAGTTGCCCGCTGCTAATTAAATACCAAACATGTGGCCGCCGGCTGCAGTCTACAAGTAACAACGAGGTGTCTTACTATGTTTTTGAAACGATTGCTGCCGCTATTATTGACGGTACTGCCTGCAGGCGCACTCGCTGCCGAGGAGGAAGTAGAAAAGGTAAGCCTGTCCGGAACTGTCGAGACGCTTGCCTGTGCCGCAGCTTGTGGTGTTTGCTGTCCCAGCTACAGCATTGTAGATACAAGCGGAACCCTGAGCCTGCAAGTGGGCAACTCCTTCGTCGATTGGGCGAAGATCAGTGACGATGGGAAAGTACACCAAATTAGCGGTTTCTTTTACCAGACCAGCGGTCAATGTGGCATCGGCGAATGCACCATGTTCACCGTAGAAGAATTCGATAAGCAGCAGATAACCGAGCCTGCCTTTAATGCCGCTACCGGCACCCTGGATATCCAGTCGGTGGTTATTAACAATATTGATAACAGCCGCTACAAGGTATCTCTGTCCAGCCCCTTTAATGTCTACAGTGCTACCGAAATAACGGCAGATAATATAATTCCCCAGGGTGGTGGCTGCTCTGAGGAGAGCGCCATTTGTACAGACGGTACCCTGTGTGTATCCTACTTCGGCATAGCCGGCGCCCAGGGACCCGAATTCAAAAGTTGTGAAACCCCCTGCTCGCAGCCGGGGGCGCTGTGTCCCCGCGGTCAGTCCTGTATAACAATCGCCGATGGCCCCGGACAGGTATGCAGGGTAGACTAATATTATTCCTATAAGAATCGCCTACACGGAGCGGACCACCCGTTGCTACGCCTGCTGCTACTGTGCCTGCTTGTAAGCAGTTTATTGCTCAGCTGTTTCGATCAAGCCGGCGCCCGCCGTACCTACATACTCACCACCGGCACCACTGGGGGCACCTTCTATCCCGTGGGTGTGGCCCTGTCGACACTGGTCACCGCTGAAGCAGAGGCCGGTTTTTCCCTGACCGCAATCAGCTCTGCCGGCTCCATGGAGAACATCAAATTACTGCGAGACAACCAGGCTCAGTTTGGGCTTATTCTTGCGATCTTCGCCGCCTGGGCCAAAGACGGCGAAGGCCCTATTCTAAATCCCCAGCCCTATCTTCGTAGCATTAGCGCAATGTGGCCGAACGTAGAACATTTCGTTCTGCGTAGTAATTTAGTGACAACTGGCACGCTCGCAGACCTTGATAATATCGATGGTGAGCGCTATGTGATAGGCATGAGAAACTCCGGCGCCGAACACACGGGGATTTATATCCTTGATGCCCTGGGCATCGACTACGCCAGCAAATTTTCTATGGCTTACATGGGCTATGGCGCTACCGCCGGCGCCTTGCAGGATGGCAATATAGTCGGCATGAATATCCCCGCCGGTGCGCCCGTCGCCGCCATCACTCAAGCCTATGCCCAGTTAGGTGCGGACATGACGATACTGAATTTCTCGGCAGACGAAATTACCGCAATCAACCAACAATTTCCCTTGTGGGAGAGTTATGAACTGCCCGCTGGAACCTACCCGTACCAGGCAGAAATTGTCACCACGGCGGCAAGCCCGAATGTGCTGGTAGTACGCGACGATGTTGCTGAGGAAATAGTCTACAACTTGACCAAATTGCTGTGGGAGAATCTGGCGACCTTGCAGGAAATTCACACTGCGACCAAAGCGATGGCACTGGAGCTGGCATTAATGGGAATCCCGGTGCCGTTACACCCGGGTGCGCTGCGATACTATCGCGAACAGGGTGTGGAGATCCCAGAGCTCCTGCTGGAAAACTAAGCGCCGCTTTCCAGGCCCATCAGGTTGCGCCACAATCTGCGTGAAGCGACGATCTGCAGCAACAGAACAATATTTGCAAACACGACACCTGCCAGCGGCAGCCAGCTCTGGTTGCCTGTAAAATCTATCAGAATTCCGAATACGGTTAAGCTACAAACTATAGCGATGGCGGCACTAAAATCCTTGAGAGTAGCGGACTCCAACTTACTGAAAAATGCCTCGTTTTCCGGATTAAGCCGTGCCCGCCGCAGGCTGTTGTAAGAAACCCAGTTAGCGACAACAAACAGGAATCCCAACACGTACAGCCACAGTGCCGTGAACTGCTCCCCTATCAGGGTGATTAGCATAAACTCCTGAATACCGATTACAAACGGAATGATCGAATCCCGCAGTAAGGGTTGCCAGACAAACCCCATCACCATAGTTGAATACATGATCCATATTTGTAGTATCCCGAGAAAACTAACACCGATCATGCCCCAGCCGATAATGGCCGAATACCCCCATACCCAGAGAAAATCACTCTCGACTATCTTTGACCACATTAACTCCAGCGCCAAAGCCTGGATAATACTGATAAGGGTAAGTAATACGGAGGGGAAATGGGTTTGTGCCCGCTCTCTAAATTTATGCATAAATTTGCCGCTGTGTTGATACTGTGTCGGTTATAGGGATCAAAGATCGGACTGTCTTAGTCAGAGAGTTCCTCTGTAATTTCAAAGTCGAAGTAGCTGCCCGGAAATGGCTCATGCTCCAGGGTGAAATGCCAGCATGCTTCCGTCAACGGCCTGAAATCAGTTGCCAGCGTGACTCTGAGCAACCCCGATTGCTGCCCCGTGGTGCCGATTTTAGCCGTTTGTGCATTCTGCATTGCTCTCCTCACGATGACAGTCTAGTGCATTCGAGGCTGGGAAACATGGTGTCACCAACAATTTCGGACTAGTATATCCCCGTTTTTTTTACCGCTTTCACTAGCAACCGACTCCACAGCAGCGCATTGCATTATTCGCAGACTTTTTATCGTGGGTGCTTTGCGGGACCAGGTATTGACGAGGGATTATCATGAAAACTATAGGCATATTGGGCGGCATGAGTTGGGAGTCAAGCGCTACCTATTATCGCCTTCTGAATGAAGGCATAAAATCTGCACTGGGTGGCTTCCACTCCGCCAAAATAGCCATGGTGAGTGTCGATTTCGACGCCATAGAGAAACTGCAGCACGCGGGGGGTTGGGATCAGATGGCGCTTGAGCTCGGCGCTGCCGCGAAGTCGGTGGAAGCCGCCGGTGCCGACTTCCTGCTCATCTGCACCAACACCATGCACAAAGTTGCACCGGAGATAGAACAAGCAATCTCTATTCCGCTATTACACATCGCCGATGCCACGGCAGAGCAACTGCTGCAAGACGGCATTAAATGCGTGGGCCTGCTCGGCACCCAATTCACTATGGAGCAGGATTTTTACAAACGGAGGCTGACCGAGAAATTTGGCATAGAGGTCATTATCCCCGGCGCTAGCGACCGCGCGCTGGTGCACGCAGTGATTTACGATGAACTCTGCATGGGCAAGATCGATGCTGGCTCCAGAAGCAGCTATTTGGACATAATAGCGAAACTGAAACAGCAAGGTGCACAAGCGGTCATCCTTGGATGCACTGAGATAGCGCTATTGGTACAACAAAACCACTCTGAAGTGCCGCTGTACGATACTACCGAGATACACCCGCGACAGGCTGTTCACTATGCGCTGGCCGACTAGATAGCGGAAACTATCCTGTTACTGTTCACTCTTGTTGGTGAATATTTGCTGGCGCGCCTGGGCATCTCTCTAGCCGCATTGCATACCGGTAGTGGCATCCTGTTGCTATTAACTAAATAGGCATCGGTTCGACTCTGATTAATGCGAGGCTGCAATAGTGTCCGCAGATGGGTATTGGCGCAGTCGTGGTATTGGACCATCCGCAGTACTACCCCAAGTTCGGTTTTCCCTGCAAGCATGGCTTAGTCCGGCACCGGAATATTCAGGGTTTCCTTAACCTGTTCCATCACCACATAACTGGTTGACTCCTGTACCCCCGGCAGGGTTAACAAGGTATCCCCGAGCAAGGTTCGATAAGAACCCATGTCTGCCACCCGCGCCTTAATCAGGTAGTCGAAATTTCCGGACACGAGATAGCACTCTTGCACCGCATCCAGCGCCGTCGCCGCGAGTTTGAATTCCGCAAAAATATCTCTGGAGGTACGGGACAGTCGAATTTGGACAAACACCACCAGGCTGGCTTCGAGACAGGCAGGGTCTAACAGAGTTGTATAGCCCTGGATGATGCCCGCTCGTTCCATGCGCTTCACGCGCTCCATACAGGGTGTGGTGGTTAAGCCTACTCGACGGGCCAGCTCGGCATAGCTGATGCGACCGTCACTCTGCAATTCCCTGAGGATGTTTTTGTCAATCTTGGATAGTGGTTTATCTTGCTTTATATCAATTTAACCAGTTGTTTATTCTGTTTATATTATATATATCGGAGTTTATATCTATTTTATTACATAAATAAAGAAATAATTCTATCCAGTGCTGGCTATAATTCTTGCTATAGAGCGCTGCATCATCAAGCAGCCCGCAGGAGGAAAAACCGATGTTTATAGGAATCCCCAGGGAAATTAAAAATCACGAGTATCGGGTTGGTTTAACCCCCGCCGGAGCTCGGGAGTTGGTAGCGAATGGACACCAGGTATTAGTGCAGGAAAATGCAGGTGAAGCTATTGGCCTGAGTAATACGATGTATGTGGCGGCAGGCGCCGAGATCGTGGCCACGGCCAGCGAAATATTTGCCCGCGCCGAATTACTCATTAAAGTCAAAGAACCCCAAGCTGACGAATGCAGGATGCTGCGCCGCGGGCAAACTCTTTTCACTTATTTGCACCTGGCGCCAGACCCTGAACAAACTAAACTTTTGCTGGCGTCCGGAGCTACCTGTATCGCTTACGAAACTGTTACCGATGATGCCGGCGGCTTGCCTTTGCTCGCGCCGATGAGTGAAGTTGCCGGCAGAATGTCGATCCAGCAAGCCGCCGTGTGTCTGGAGAAGTCGAATCAGGGCAGTGGCGTCTTGCTGGGTGGCGTGCCCGGAGTTGCAGCCGGCAATGTAGTTGTTATCGGTGGCGGCGTCGTCGGTTTACACGCGGCACGCATGGCCATGGGACTTGGTGCTAACGTCACTATTCTCGATCGCTCGCTTGCCCGCCTGCAACAAATCGATGAAATGTTTGATGGCAGAATACACACACTCTACTCCACCACCGATGCTATTGAATCGCAACTCAAGACTGCAGACGCCGTAATTGGTGCCGTGCTAATTCCAGGCGCTGTCGCCCCCAAGCTGGTGACACGAGCCATGCTCAAGCTGATGAAGAAAGGCTCGGTACTGGTAGATGTAGCAATCGATCAGGGCGGCTGTTTCGAAACCAGCAAGGCCACGACTCACGATGCGCCACGCTATATCGTTGACGGCATCATCCATTACTGCGTCGCCAACATGCCCGGCGGCGTCGCCCGCACTGCGACTTTTGCCCTCACCAACGCAACCCTGCCTTTTATTCTGGATTTGGCCAACAAGGGTACACGACGCGCGCTAAGCGAAGACCGACATTTGCAGAATGGGCTCAACATACACCGCGGTCTGGTGACGGTGGAGACCGTTGCCCAGGTACTGGGAACTAACTATGTTGAGCCTGTGATTGCGCTGAGTGAGGGTGACTTAAAAGCTACTGCCTAGCTATTTAGCTGAATAGTCCCAGCCACTAGTTGCCGCGCCACAGCAAAGCCAGCACCGGTTACCCAGCCAGGACCCCGCTGAGAGCTAAGCGCATTATGCAGTGTGCCTTAGTAGCGAAAATCTCCTGTGCCGTGAGCACGGCCGCGTTGGCGTTGACTATCGCTGAGATACTTATTAGTCTTCTCCGGACTCATTACAAGCGCTGACAATCAGCTAATAGGAGAAAGGCATGAGCATTCGCCGATGCATAGCAGCAGCCGCGGCAGCGGTCACCTTAGGATTCGCATTGATGGTGGTGCCGGTTCTCGCTCACCACTCGAGCACACCCTTTTATGACCCGGATAAACGGGTTGAAATCGAAGGTGCTGTGACTCGATTTGTGTTCAGAAATCCCCACGCATTCCTCTATCTTGACGTGGTAAGCGCCAATGGCGAAACCAGTGAGTGGCAGATTGAGCTTGGTGCGCCCGTGAGTATCAGGCGCGCTGGCTGGACTCCGGACTCTCTTCCTATAGGCATGATCGTAAAAGCCACGGGCCGACTATCGAGAGCAGAAGGCTCCCAGGGCCTGTGCTGCGTACGCATGACCACAGCAGACGGCAGCCCGGTGCTGGAAGGCGGCAGAATCGAAGAGCAAACCCAGCCGCCGCGCTAAGCAGCTGGCATCATCGTCTCTACTGCGCAGCTATAGCCGCGTAATCCGCCACTGCATTACACCACTGGATACTTGTTATGAACGCTTTTTCAAGACCAGTATTATTTATGAAACCAGCATTGAAGGCAGGAGATTTTATGAAACCAGTAACAAATTCGGCAGCGGTCATGGGACGGCGAGCCACTTGTGCGGTAATGCTTTCGCTATTGCTGGGAACTACGCTTCCACAATTACATGCCCAAGCTGCTGACGATCAAGTTCCAGACCTCGCAGGCACCTGGAATGGAGGCTTCGGAGCGCGGCCAGTTAACGGCGAGACGGTGCCCTGGGGCGAGGATAATTTCCCCGTACTCAACGAGCGTGCACTGGCCTATCAGCGCGTGTGGGACGAAATTATAGCGCCAAAATACGACTGTCAGCCGGCATCGTCGCCAGCAATTCAATACGACCCTTACCATATGGAAGTTGTGCAGTGGCCGGACCGTGTCATGTTCAGATACGAGAAAGACGACCAGCTACGTACCGTGTGGCTGGACGGACGGCAAGCAAAATCCACCGATTTCAGCGTCCAGGGATTCTCTGTCGGTCACTACGAGGACGACGCGCTGCTGGTTGAAACCACGCACTTCGTCTTCGACGTTGCCGGCTTCGACGATTACAATGGCATCCCGTCATCCTCACAGAAAGTTGTCAGCGAGCGTTACTGGATGGACGGTGAAGACCTTAAGGTAACTGTTACAGTAGCGGACCCCATGTTTCTGCGCGAACCAACCTCCTATACCACTCGATGGATACCAGCTCGCGAGGGTTACAAACTAGCCGCCTATGATTGCGACCCTGAATCGGCGAGAGCCTCGGTGCGATTCTTTCCGTCCGAATATAAATAGGAGAAATAGGGACGAAAGAATTCCCTCCGTCCCTATTTTATTATCCGGTGCCAACGTAGGGTATCAGGCGCCCACACAGCAACACCCCAGTCCATAACGTCAGCGACCCGTAGGCAACAAACTTCGCGCTAGCCGGAGAGGGAGCAGCGGGGTCCCAGGTGTGCATAACCGGACTTATTTTCCAGTAAAACAGCAGTGCATTCAGTCCCGCCAGAATGATTAGCACCAGCTTAATCTGAAAGCTTATATTCACCGCGTAACGCAAGGGATCGCCGCAAAAGAACAACAGGCCAGTAATGAGGTTTAGCCCGAAACCGATGAACACCACCGGCAACAACTTGTGGGTGGCCGAGGGGTTCAGGCTTCTGAAGTGGCCTGCCATACGCAAATCGATGACCAGCAAGCCACCCAGCAAAAGCGAAAGCCCGATAAAATGGATTATCTCCATGACCGGCCACAGCCAATAGCTGGACTGTATCCAGAGATTAAGCGGGCTGCCGACTAAGGCTACTGTAAGTGATTCCAACACAATTAATTCCGCTCAAACATAAGCGACTAAACGACCGGCGATGATTGCAGCCAGCCAAGAAGATAAGGATAGCAATGCAATGCCCCTTGTTGATCCACTAATCACAGCATCCTCTCCACTCATCGCCAACTCACCCCGAAGCCGAGCTTGAATGACTCCAGCCAACACCATGCCCGCTACGATGCAGCCGATCTTTATCAGAAACGCCGTATTGTTCACGAAAGTGACCGCCTGCGATGTAAACAGAGCAAACCCGGAAATGGCGTTGACGATGAATCCGACCCAGGCCAGTTTACTCAGCGGCAAAAATGCGGCAGGTCGTAGCCCGGGAAACAATCCGAGCAGCCGCATATCACGCATCGAAAAAATGCCGACAACGACAGCCAGCCCAATGCCATGAAAACTGAGCATAATGGGATATCCCCACAGAGACTCAGCAACCCAGACGGCTACCGTGGTACTCTCCAGCCAACCGAACATCCTTTTTCCTGTTTCACCCTATATCTATTGTTATAATATTGGTTTGATAGGTTCGACGATTAGTGCCAGTCTTGGCACCCAGTTCCTACCACACAGCATCGCGAGACAGCTTACAGTTGTTATACATGATGCACCAGTAGCCACAACCCTGTTCTGCTCTTCATCCTGCTTTCGGAGAACGTCATCAGATTACTATTTTTAGGCTTGAACCGGTAGTTAGGGTGACTCTGGCTAATAGCAACGACATCGTAGATTGGTGCCGACAACTCTACTTAAAATTCACAGCTGCATGCTAGCGTTCACAACAGCCGCACAAAGACCCCCTTAATATATGGCGCAGACTGAGAAAACATCGTAGTCTTGAGCGCTAGTTCGGGCCCAGGAGGTGTTTTCGTGAAATTTTTAAAAGCGGTCCAAATCTGTCTTTTCACTGTGGTCCTCAGCAGTTTCTCACAGGTACAAACTGCGTCCGGTTGAGACCACCACCCTAAACAGACACTGGGGATATTTTGAGTTAATGCTGTTAAATGATCTATTTTCCGCGTAAACCAACTGGGCTCTAAACGGAATATTGGGATATTTCTGGCTTATATCAGGCCTTGATCAAAACTGCCCCTTTCTTTATTATTAATTTAAATCTAGACTTACTATGTAGAATTCTTTGAAAACTGACGTTATATGTTTTGCGTATTTCGTAAAAAGCAGAGTTATTGTGAAAAAATACTTCTTACATCCCCAGGTTTTAACTATTTTAATCGCTACTTTATGCGGCGGCATATTCATTCTGGATTTTGCTATCCCCCAGGGGTATGCCGGTGGAGTGGCCCACCTCTTTCCCATGCTATTAAGTTCGTATTATTCAAATTTTAGGACAGTTGTGGCTGTTGCCACTATTTGTATCAGCTTGACAATTTTAGGTTTTTCTTTGTCAAGTATTGAAGCAGCCATTGAGCTAGTGCTGATGAATCGAGTCTTGGCAATTGTGGTGATTTTAATCTGTGCATGGTTTATAAACGCTCAAAAGAAGGCTGAAGCGATTCAAGCTAGAGTTAAAAAAGAATTTCAGATTCTTTGGAAAACTAGTACTGAGGGTATGATTACTGCGAATTCAGAAGGCATCATTACTCGAATGAATTCGACAGTCAAAAAATTGTTCGGTTATGAACAGCAGAAGCTAGTGGGACAAGCTGTAGAAGTTTTAATACCCAAAGACCAGAGAAAATCACATAACCAGGTTCGGACTGCATATCAAACCGATCCGTACAAACGGGAAATGGGAGAAGGTCTGGAGCTTTATGGGCTAAATCAAGATGGTTCTCAATTTCCTCTTCTAATGTCTTTAACGCCAATTGAAATCGATGGCGTTCAAGAAGTGTTAGTAGAAATTCAAGACATTTCTAAGAGGAAAATTATCGAAGATAAGTTGCGGCAATCCGAGAAGCTTTCAGCAATAGGTCAGTTAACAGGGGGGATAGCTCACGATCTTAATAATATACTGACTGCAATGGTGGGATTCACAGAGCTCGCTCAACACAGGTTGACCAGTGACGATGAGAGTCTCAGTGATTTAAAGCAAGTGCTAATTGGAGCTGATCGTGCAAAAGAATTAATTAGCAAAATGCTTGCTTTCTCCAGTCAACAAGTTCTTAAACCAAAATTATGTAACATTAATAATGAAATCGTTGAAATGCAGGAAATGTTACAGCAGCTCATAAACAAGAGCACAAAGCTAATTCTTAACTTGAATCCCAATCTTCATTTATCATATTTAGACCAAGGCCAATTTGGTCAAGTGATTGCAAATATAATAGTCAATGCTTCAGATGCGATGCCTAATGGGGGGACTCTAGTTATCACTACGAATAATGTAGAACTTGATGAAGATTCTTTAATTGACTATCAAATAGATAATCCTGGACATTACTCCGAGCTTACTATCAGCGATAGTGGTGTAGGGATTCCTTGAGACCAACTAATGAATATTTTTGAACCCTTCTACACCACAAAAGGCAAAGACAAAGGCACAGGTTTGGGATTAGCCACAGTTTATGGAATCGTAAAACAAAGTAAGGGCCAAATCGCGGTGTTTAGCGAACCAGGAACAAGCACTACTATCAAGATGTATTTCCCTGTAGCAGAATTACGAATTATTGTCGGTAAGGGCTTTTCAAAAGAGTCATCAAATGAATTGGGAAGTGGAAACATAGTTCTAGTAGAAGACGATGAAGCTGTACGCAATCTAACAAAGCGTATCCTCGAATCTAATGGTTATATTGTTAACGAATTTGAATCTGCTGAGGAAGCACTGGAAATGATCGCTTCAATAGCCAATGTGGGGCTTGTATTAACCGATATTGTAATGAGTGGAGTTGAATTAGGGAAGAAATTAAAAGTAAAATTCCCTGGAATTACTATAATGTATATGTCTGGTTTCACAGGTGATGCTCTCGAAGACATGAATGAAAGAGAAGACGATTCATTATTCATTAGCAAACCATTTACGCAGAATGCACTGCTCGAGAAAGTTAAGCAGCACATGTAATAGCTTTTAGTCTTAACAACGAGAGTGTCCCAATAACTGTGTAAATCCCTGCAGGGTTTATTCTGCCTGCTGCAATTAACGCCGAGGACACTTGCTCCATGACTGGATTACTCTCCAAACAACGCATTATCGCTCCGCCCGGCTACAATCGCTGGCGGGTGCCGCTGGCTTCTGTAGCAATTCATCTGTGTATTGGCTCGGTGTACGCCTGGAGTATTTACAATCCTTCGCTGACTCGCGTGTTCGGTGGCGTCACCAGTGCTGCCGATGACTGGAGCCTGAGCCAGGTGGTCTGGGTCTTTACCGTGGCTATTGTTTTCCTCGGGCTATCCGCGGCATTTGCTGGCAAGTGGCTGGAGCAAGTGGGTCCCCGCAAGGTGGGAGTGGTCTCTGCTTTTTGCTGGGGTGGCGGTTATATCGTCGGCGGTTTTGGCATCCTCACGCATCAGCTGTGGTTGCTTTATTTAGGCTACGGTGTCATCGGCGGTTGCGGCCTGGGCCTAGCCTACGTTTCTCCAGTCAGTACGCTCATCAGGTGGTTTCCGGATCGCCGCGGCATGGCTGCTGGCATGGCGATAATGGGCTTCGGCGGTGGCGCCATGATTGGTACGCCAATGAAAGAGTACTTCATTCGACTGTTCTACCGCGCGCCGGAATTTCTTGGAGCGGTCACCGACGTTGAGTTGGTGACTCAGGCTGGCAGGCGTTTTGCCGAGGTTGGTGGGGTATTGCAGGAAGTAGTAGTAGCGGGTGCTGCCGAGGTGCGGGACATGACCATACCCGGGCCGGAAGGAGTATATCTGGTGAACTCAGGTGCCTCCGGTGTCGCCGAAACTTTCTTTGTTATTGGTTTGATTTATCTTGTAGTGATGTTGATGGCGGCATTTTCCTACCGCCTGCCTGCAGCCGATTGGAAGCCCGAGGGCTGGCAAGAGCCGGAAGCAGACAAACGCCACGCGCTCATTTCTGGCAACGACGTCGACATCGACCAGGCCTTGAAGACGCCGCAATTTTATCAACTGTGGATCGTACTCTGCCTCAACGTCACCGCTGGCATTGGTGTGCTCGGTGTTGCCAGAACCATGATCACGGAAATTTTTGGCACTACGCTGCCGGGCACCGTCGATACAGCGTTCGCCGCCACCTATGTGGTGATGATCAGTGCATTTAATATGGTAGGCCGCTTTATCTGGGCTAGCGCGTCTGACTACATCGGTCGGCGCAATACTTACTGGATTTTCTTCGTGCTGGGCATCGTCCTGTACTTGTCTATTCCCTATACCGCAGCCCAGGTCAGTGTCAGTCAGTCGGTGATCTGGCTGGTTTATTTTTACGCGGCAACCATGATTATTTTCACCATGTACGGGGGAGGTTTCGCGACTATTCCCGCCTATTTGGCCGATATTTTCGGCACCCGCTATGTGGGTGGAATTCACGGGCGGCTGTTAACCGCCTGGAGTACGGCCGGGGTTTTGGGGCCACTTGCCATCACTTCCCTGCGACAGAATTCGGTGGACAATGCCATTAGTACGCTGGTGAGCAGCATCGACCCCACCGCGTTCCGAGCGCAATTCGGCGCGCCGGTGGAGCAGCTGCAGTTACTGGTGGAACAAAATTCTGTGACTATTGCCCGGCTCATGGAGATCGCGCCGGCGGGCACAATAGATCCTACCAGTAGCCTCTACAATTCAACCATGGTATTGATGGCGGCATTGCTGGCCCTGGCTTTGCTTAGTAATGCCTTTATGCGACCGGTAGACTCGAAGCATCATATTATTGACTAGGGCATCACTGCATTGTTCAGAGGTGTCGATAAGTAGCGGGAAGCTTTACGTGTATCTGCGCACAAGCTGTGAACTATCTTTTGAAATTGAGGTGCCGACACCTGTTGTACTAATGTTGCGTCCACACAGTGGCTATCAGCAGCAGCTTATCCGGGAAGAGTTTAGGCTCAGCCCGGATGTTCCCATGGTCGAGTTTACCGATGACTATGGCAACCTGTGTCAACGCTTGATTGCTCCGCCTGGTGAGTTTTCTATTGCCACCGCCGCCGAGGTTAAAACCACCGAACGGGTAGATCTGGCAGCGGGTGCGCCTCACGTAGAAGTTCAAAATTTACCCGATTCGCTGCTCAAGTACCTGTTGCCCAGTCGCTATTGTGAGTCTGATCGCTTCGGCGTAATGGCTACCGAAATTGTCGCGGGAAAGAGCCTGGGTTACGACCAGGTTGCTGCCATCGAGCAGTGGTTACGAGAGCGAATACAGTTTGATCCCGGTGGCAGTGACATTCCGGTTTCTGCAGCGGAAGTCAATATAAGGCAGTCAGGGGTTTGTCGCGACCTTGCACATCTTGGTATCGCTTTGTGCCGTAGCCTCAGCATTCCCGCCCGCTTAGTCGCAGGTTATCGTTATCAACTTGAGCCTATGGACTTGCACGGCTGGTTCGAGGCCTACGTCGGCGGGCGCTGGTATACCTTCGATGCAGTGTAATCTGATTCTAAAGGTGGATACGTGGCAATCGGTATCGGTCGGGACGCCGCCGATGTGGCTATCTACAACCAGTTCGGCCCTCCGGTTTATCCACTTGCCCAGAAAGTTAGCGTAGATCTCATAGTGGAAGATGGGTAGGTGTCTGAATATAGACCGAAGAGTTGATTATAATTCCTCTGTTCCGAGCTTGAGATATCCCTACAAGATTTAGCCTTAACTGTAGGTGATTGATGCGTTTATCGGGGTTTGGCAAGGGGCATTATTTTTCCGTTCCGGTGGGCCATCCCTGACCGTTTTGCACATGGATGTGCGGTATGCAGGTTTTGCCGGGAGCAAAAACCTGCCCCGCGCTCCATCCCTGGGCGCTAGTCACTACAAAACAATACCCCTTGCCAATCCCCTGT
>Ga0115002_10000077_pt1 | contig 124706 bp, 117 predicted proteins | sample ArcticOcean_MG_C_8_FD_89576 | JGI IMG/M metagenome (GOLD analysis project Ga0115002, IMG submission 89576) | Marine microbial communities from western Arctic Ocean - ArcticOcean_MG_CB11_86 | ecosystem: Environmental > Aquatic > Marine > Oceanic | place: Arctic Ocean: Canada Basin | collected... | reverse complement strand
CGAACACTCCTTGGATAAATCCAATGAGCCAGGTGAGTTTCAAGGTGACAGCACGTCAAATGAAGATGTCATGCAGGAGTGTGTTGGCTCAGAAAGCTCAGAAAGCTCAGAAAACTCAGAAGAGATGAATGAGATAGATATTGTTCGTAGGCAGGCAGCTGAGAATCATGATCAGTATGTTCGCATTGCGGCAGAGCTGGAGAATTATAGAAAACGTGCAGGCCGTGATGTGGAAAACGCTCGTCTCTATGGAGCGGAACGGCTTGTGCAAATGCTGTTGCCCATCAGGGATAGTTTAGAGGCTGGAGTTGCTGTTGAGCAGGCTGATATCGAGGTGCTTCTGGAAGGAAAGAAAGCCACGCTGAGATTGTTGGATGCTGCGTTCGAGCAGTTCGGGATTCAAGAGATAGACCCGGAAGCTGAACCCTTCGATCCCAACAAGCACGAAGCAATTACATTGGCATCTTCTGATACGGTAGAGCCTGATACCGTACTAACGGTAGTTCAGAAAGGCTATGTTATGCATGATAGGCTTTTGCGCCCAGCCCGTGTGATAGTGTCAAAGGAACCGGATGGCCCTTAGGGTTGAGCCTGAGTCTGCCCTGCTAAATGCCCTTGAATTGAGTTAAACATCCCCCATTTACATGCTAGAACTTAATTGAAGCTATTGGGAGAACTGTAGCCATGGGACGTGTGATTGGTATTGATTTGGGCACAACTAATTCTTGTGTTGCTGTTATGGATGGTGGCCAGCCAAGGGTCATTGAAAATAGTGAGGGAGACCGAACTACGCCCTCTGTTGTGGCTTTTAGCAAGAATGATGAGGTGCTTGTAGGTCAAACAGCCAAACGTCAAGCTGTCACTAATCCGACTAATACTCTTTTTGCTATTAAACGCCTGATTGGTCGTCGATATGAAGACGATGTTGTTCAGAAAGATGTTGGGATGGTGCCTTACGGGATTGTGAAAGCGGATAATGGCGATGCATGGGTCTCCGCTAATGATAAGAGTATGTCTCCACCGGAGATTTCGGCACGCGTGCTAGGAAAGATGAAACAAACTGCAGAGGATTATCTGGGTGAACCGGTGACTGACGCAGTGATAACTGTGCCTGCGTATTTCAATGATTCGCAGCGCCAAGCGACCAAGGATGCAGGTCGGATTGCGGGATTAAATGTTAAGCGCATCATAAACGAACCGACCGCAGCAGCACTGGCCTATGGGCTAGATAAAAAGCGTGGTGATAGACGAGTTTCCGTATATGACCTCGGTGGTGGAACTTTTGATGTTTCGATTATAGAGATTGCAGAGGTTGATGGAGAGCATCAGTTTGAGGTGCTTGCAACAAATGGTGATACGTTCCTAGGGGGCGAGGATTTTGATAAACGGATTATTGATTATTTATCCGCGGAATTTGAGAAAGAGAGCGGAATCGATATTCGCAAGGACCCGGTGGCGATGCAGCGACTTAAGGAAGCTGCGGAGAAGGCTAAGATTGAACTGTCCTCTAAGCAACAGACAGAGGTTAATCTTCCCTATGTCAGCGCGGACGCTGCTGGTCCAAAGCATCTGAACATTAACCTCACTCGTGCGAAGATGGAGTCTCTTGTAGAGGACCTGGTTGAAAGGACGCTTCTTCCCTGTAAGACAGCACTGAATGATGCGGGATTGAAAGTTTCAGATATCGATGATGTGATTCTCGTGGGTGGACAGTCACGCATGCCCAAAGTTCAATCTGAGGTTCAAAACTTTTTTGGCAAAGAGCCGCGTAGAGATATTAACCCAGATGAAGCTGTTGCTATGGGCGCGGCAATCCAGGGTGGTGTGCTTTCAGGCGAGGTTAAAGATGTTCTGCTGCTAGATGTAACACCTCTATCATTAGGTATCGAAACCTTGGGTAGTGTTATGACTCGATTGATTGAGAAAAACACAACAATTCCAACCAAGGCAAGTCAGGTGTTTTCAACGGCTGATGATAACCAGACGGCAGTCACAATTCATGTTCTTCAGGGTGAGCGCGAGCGTGCAGCGGATAATAAGTCGCTAGGTCGATTCGATTTGACGGATATTCCACCCGCACCACGGGGTATGCCTCAAGTTGATGTAGCGTTTGATATTGATGCAAACGGAATACTCAATGTTTCAGCTAAGGACAAGGCTACGGGCAAGGAGCAGAAAATCGTTATTAAGGCATCTTCTGGGCTGAGTGACGATGAGATTGATCAAATGGTTGTGGATGCTGAGGTGCACGCCGCAGAGGACCAAAAGTTCCGAGAGCTTGTGGATATGCGAAATCAGGGTGATGCGCTTGTTCATGCAACAGAAAAGATGTTGGAAGAGCTAGGCGAAAAGGCTGAAGCTGACGAGCGCGCTCGTATTGAGTCTGCAACCTCAGAACTGAAGGAAGCCGTAGTCGGTGATAATAAGGAAGCAATTGAAGCTAAGATTAAGGTGCTCAGTGAAGCCTCGGCCACGTTAGCTCAAAAACTTTATGCTGAGAAAAATGAGGCTGATACTCAATCTTCCGAAGCTGCAGAGGAAAACGAAAACGTTGTCGATGCGGAATTTGAAGAAGTTGAGGACAGCGATGATAAGAAAAAGAGTGTGTAAGACGCGCTTATTGAGGAAAAATCCACTGATTGATTGAGGATCTGTATTGCTCGCTGCCTGGCGAGTTAGTTTTTGGCTATTGATGCGAAATGCGCGTGTAAGGATTGAGGAATGTCTAAACGGGACTACTATGAAGTCTTAGGATGCGGCAGAGACGTGGATCAGGGCGAGCTAAAAAAAGCCTATCGCCGTTTGGCCATGAAGCATCACCCAGATCGAAATCCAGATGACCCGGAAGCAGAGATCCATTTTAAGGAAGCCAAAGAGGCTTACGAAACCCTTTCTGATGGTGACAAGCGAGCAGCTTATGATCAGTTTGGTCATGCGGGCATCGGAGCAGGTCAGGCAGGTGGCGGCTTTAGCTCTGGAACTGATTCGTTCGGTAATATTTTTGGAGATGTTTTTGGCGACATTTTTGGTGGGAATCGTGGAGGCCGGTCGCAAGTTTTTCGTGGAGCAGACCTCCAGTATGAATTATCATTATCATTAGAACAGGCGGTTGCTGGTGATTCAGTAAGTATTGATGTTCCAACGCAGGTTGAATGCAATAAGTGCGATGGTGCTGGAGCAGAGCCGGGGACAGAACCAACCTCTTGCGTTACATGCAACGGAGTAGGACAGGTTCGTGCTCAACAGGGGTTTTTCTCTGTCCAGCAGACCTGTCCGACTTGTAGAGGGTTAGGTAAAATCATTGCTACCCCTTGTAGTTCCTGCTCTGGTCGTGGACGTACTAGCAAGGTAAAGACCTTGGCTGTGCAGGTTCCAGCTGGTGTAGACGAGGGGAATCGCATTAGACTGTCACAGGAGGGTGAGGCGGGACGTAACGGCGGACCATCTGGTGATCTATATGTTGATATTGTCGTAAAGCCTCATCCAATTTTTGAACGAGATGGTGGCAGTTTGAGTTGTAATATTCCAATTAGCTTTGCAGCTGCGGTTTTGGGTAGTTCGGTAGAGGTTCCTACATTAAATGGGCAGGTGATGTTGAAGGTTCCGCCTGAGACCCAATCTGGCAATGTTTTTCGATTGCGAGGAAAAGGCGTGCGACAAGTTCGTTCAAGCGGTGTGGGTGATTTGTTCTGTACAGTACAGATAGAAACACCGGTAAAATTAACTGATGAACAAAAAAACATGCTAGAGCAGCTTGATAAATCCCTTCAGACGGGTGGCTCACGGCATAGTCCGCGAACTCGCTCGTGGTTAGATGGTGTTAAACAGGTTTTTGGGCGAATGGGGGCATAGCTCGTGTTGAAAATTGTGGTGCTTGGGGCGTCTGGTCGAATGGGTCAGGCGGTCTTGCGTTGTGCTAAAGAAATAGAAGATATCCAAATAGTCGGTGCTGTTGCCGAACGGGGTGATGCTGCTCTAGGTCGAGATGTGGGTGAGATCTGTGGAGTTGGCCCATTAAATATTGCACTTACTGATGACTGTGAGGGCGCCTTAAGAAGTGCCCAGGTAGCCATTGATTTCACGTTGCCTTCCGCAACTAAAGAAAATGTTAGGGCCTGCGTGGCAACTGATACAGCATTGGTAATTGGTACTACAGGATTGAAGCAAAAAGAGATCGAAGTTATTGAGTCTGGGGCAACAAAAATTCCTTTGTTATATGGGCGGAATATGAGCATTGGCATGAATGTTCTGATGGATATAGTTAGTCGTGCTACAAAGGCATTGGATATTGACTATGATATTGAAATTATGGAAGCCCATCATCGACGGAAGGTGGACTCTCCGTCTGGGACAGCTATTGCGCTTGGCGAGTTAATCGCAGAGACAAGAGGGCAGAATCTAGACGATGTGGCGGTATATGAACGTCGTGGACATAATGGAGCACGCACTCCGGGCTCTATTGGATTTTCAGTGGTTCGGGCCGGTAATATAGTTGGTGATCATACCGTGTTGTTTGGTGGCCCAGAGGAATGTATCGAGCTTACTCACCGAGCAGTTGATCGTATGACTTTTGCGCATGGAGCGGTTCGAGCAGCAAAATGGTTGTCTGGACGGAAGACGGGTCTGTATGCCATGGCTGACGTCCTGGGTCTGTAGTTAAAAAAATTTTGTTAGAGATTATTTGCCGTTATTTAGGGTGTTGAGGCAGATGGGACGCATCACTAAATCTGAGCTAAGTAGAGGGTTGCTAGTGGTGAAAAGGTGCTTAAATTACACGCATTTTTTATGCGAGTGTATTCTTCCATCCGGCAACGCATTACACTCCCTCTCTGAGACTCCCTAAGTTATAGGATATATGCGGGATTAGCTGCGCGCCTTGCGGCTGTCCCGCTTTGTTTATACAAGGCGCAGAAATAAAATTCAGGAGCTCAGGTTGGTAGAGCCAGCGATACTAGCGCTTGAGGATGGGACTATTTTCACGGGTTTATCCGTGGGAAAGCCAGGTCAGGCATTAGGTGAAGTAGTATTTAATACGGCTATCACGGGTTATCAGGAAATTCTGACAGACCCTTCTTATTGTTGTCAGCTTGTTACGTTGACATACCCACATATTGGGAATGTAGGGACTAACTCCGATGATATGGAGTCAAGCCAGGTGTTTGCTGCCGGGTTAGTAATTCGTGATCTTTCTTCTGTAGTTAGTAGCTGGCGTTCAGAATTAAGTTTGGCGGATTTTCTATGTCGCAATAATACGGTAGCTATCGCCGATATAGATACCCGTAAACTTACTCGTATTATTCGTGATAAGGGTGCGCAAGCAGGTTGCATTCTTACAGGGCAGAATGCTAATTCTGAGGATGCTATAAAGGCGGCGCAAGGATTTCCTGGCTTGAAAGGTATGGATTTAGCTAAAGTTGTAAGCACTCAGAGCGTCTATGAGTGGGGCCAGAAGAGTAAATTGAAAGGAAGACGGGATGCTTCTGGAGAGATTGACTTCAAGCTTCATGTCGTAGCCTTCGATTTTGGGGTAAAACGTAGTATTTTGCGATTACTCAATGATGAAGGATGCTGCGTCACCGTGGTTCCAGCTTCAACCTCTGCTGATGAGGTGCTGCAGCTTCAGCCAGATGGGGTTTTTTTGTCAAATGGGCCGGGGGATCCTGAGCCCTGCAAGTATGCTATTGAAGCAATACAGGCATTGCTAAAGACAGACATACCTATTTTTGGCATTTGCCTGGGCCATCAATTGTTGGCGCTAGCTAGCGGCGCTAAGACAGTTAAGATGAAATTTGGTCATCATGGAGCCAATCACCCTGTAGTTGATCTTAAGACCGAGCAAGTGATGATTACCAGTCAAAATCATGGTTTTGCAGTCGAGGAGAAAAGCTTGTTAGACCATACTCATGCCACCCATCGGTCACTTTTCGACGGGTCTCTTCAAGGTATTGAGAGAACTGACAGACCAGCATTCTCTTTTCAGGGGCATCCAGAGGCTAGCCCGGGGCCTCACGATATTAGACATTTATTTGGTCGATTTATTGAGTTAATGGCATTGTTCAAGGATAAAAACAAGAAGAGTTAGATTTAAAAAGCAATGTTTAACAATTACTTAATTATTTAATGAATATTTTACTTTAACTATCATGCCACGAAGAGAAGACATAAAAAGCGTACTCATTATTGGGGCTGGACCTATCATAATTGGTCAGGCCTGTGAGTTTGATTACTCGGGAACTCAGGCCTGTAAAGCTCTTAAGGAGGAGGGTTACCGGGTGGTGCTGGTGAATTCAAATCCGGCAACAATAATGACGGATCCTGCAAGTGCGGATGCTACATATATAGAGCCAATTCGATGGCAAACCTTGGAACGGATCATAGAGAAAGAACGCCCGGATGCATTGCTGCCCACTATGGGCGGCCAGACTGGGTTGAACTGTGCTCTGGATTTGGATCGAGAAGGCGTTCTTGACCGGTATGGAGTGGAATTGATCGCTGCCTCAAGAGAATCAATTGAGATGGCTGAAGATCGAAACCTATTCCGCATTGCTATGCAGGAAATTGGACTGGAAGTTCCAAATGCAGCCGTAGCTAATACTTTGGAGGGTGCTTGGGATATTCAGCGCGATGTCGGTTTTCCAACAATTGTGCGCCCATCATTCACGCTTGGTGGTAGTGGGGGAGGTATTGCCTACAATCGCGAAGAATTTGAAGAGATTGTTCGGAGTGGCCTTGAACAGTCGCCGGTGACGGAAGTTCTTGTAGAAGAGTCGGTGCTTGGTTGGAAAGAATTTGAAATGGAGGTAATAAGAGATCGCAAAGATAATTGCATCATTATCTGCTCAATAGAGAATTTAGACCCAATGGGTATCCACACGGGGGATTCAATCACGGTGGCACCTGCCCAAACACTTACCGATAAGGAATATCAACTTATGCGAAACGCCTCGATTGACGTTTTGCGAAAGATTGGTGTGGATACGGGCGGATCTAATGTTCAGTTTGCGGTAAATCCTGATGACGGTCGTTTGTTAGTTATTGAGATGAATCCGCGCGTATCAAGATCTTCTGCATTGGCATCGAAAGCAACAGGGTTTCCTATTGCTAAAATCGCTGCAAAGCTTGCGATAGGTTATACGCTTGATGAGTTGCGCAACGAGATTACAGGTGGGGCAACGCCAGCTTCCTTTGAGCCTAGCATTGACTATGTAGTAACAAAAATACCACGCTTTACGTTTGAGAAATTCCCCTTAGCTAATGATCGACTTACGACTCAAATGAAGTCGGTAGGGGAGGTTATGGCTATTGGCCGAACATTTCAGGAGTCACTTCACAAGGCTCTTAGAGGGCTTGAGACAGGAGCAGATGGGTTTACTCCTATCTGCAAAGAATCAGAAACAGATGCGGAACGTGCTGCGCTTCGAGAGGAGTTGCAAATGGCAGGCGGGCAGCGGATTTGGTACATCGCTGATGCCTTTCGGCAAGGATTCCTTCTTGAGGAAGTATTTAATTTAACCGCTATTGATCCTTGGTTTCTAAGTCAAATAAAAGATCTTATTGAAGATGAGATGGCATTAGCGAGTGTTGGTCCCCAGGCGTGTACGCCAAGTGAACTACGCCGACTTAAGCGTAAAGGATTTAGTGATAGCCGAATAGCCGCTCTTATAGGAAAGGATGAAAAACACGTAAGAACAAAGCGTTACGAGAATAATATAAGGCCCGTTTTTAAGAGGGTTGACACTTGCGCAGGCGAATTCTCAAGCGATACGGCTTACCTTTACTCAACTTATGAAGAAGAATGCGAAGCGAGCCCAACGGGTGCAGACAAGATTATGATTCTTGGTGGTGGTCCAAATCGAATTGGCCAGGGAATAGAATTTGACTACTGTTGCGTTCATGCCTCTTTTGCTTTGAAGGAGGCCGGTTACGAGACAATAATGGTGAATTGTAATCCGGAGACAGTTTCCACTGACTTTGATATATCAGATCGCCTTTATTTTGAGCCTCTCACGCTTGAGGATATTTTAGAAATTGTCGAAAAAGAACAGCCTAAGGGGGTTATTGTTCAGTATGGCGGTCAAACACCTCTAAAGTTGGCTGAGCCGCTCGAGGCTGCAGGTGTTCCAATAATTGGCACTTCACCAGACTCGATCGATCTTGCAGAGGATCGAGAGAGGTTTAAACAGTTAATCGATAAATTAGAGCTTAAGCAGCCTCCTAACCGCACAGCTAGGACTGAGGAAGAAGCTGTGCAGATGGCGGCCGAGGTTGGATATCCCTTGGTTGTGCGTCCATCCTATGTCCTAGGTGGTCGTGCTATGGAGGTTGTTTTTGAGGAAGAAGATTTAAGGGGCTATATGGCTGCGGCTGTTAGCGTCTCTAATGAGAGCCCTGTACTTTTAGACCGGTTTCTAGATTTAGCTGTCGAGGTGGATGTCGATGCTATATCTGATGGTGAAAATGTCATCATAGGCGGAATTATGGAGCATGTGGAGCAGGCTGGCGTGCATTCAGGTGATTCTGGTTGTTCCTTGCCCCCTTTTAGTCTTGATGCAGCTCTTCAGGAGGTTCTTGGAGAGCAGGTTGGACTGATGGCCCGTGAACTGAAGGTTATTGGAATAATGAACACGCAGTTTGCGATTCAAAATGGCGTTATTTATGTGTTAGAAGTCAATCCTAGGGCTTCCCGAACAATTCCATTTGTTTCAAAAGCTACCGGAATGCCATTTGCTAAAATTGCGGCTAAAGCAATGGCCGGTGTAACTTTTGAGGAGCAAGGGGTAGATGCACCTTGTAGCCGTCCTTATTACTCTGTGAAGGAATCGGTCTTTCCATTCATCAAGTTCCCTGATGCTGACCCCATCTTGGGGCCAGAAATGAAATCAACAGGTGAGGTTATGGGTATTGGACGTACGTTTGGCGAAGCCTATGCCAAAGCTCAACTAGCATCTGGAGTCATTTTGCCTCGGAATGGAACGGCCCTTATCAGCGTGCGTGATAGTGATAAGCCTGGTGCCGTAGAGCTTGGAAAAATCTTAATTAATAGGGGATTTGAGATTTGCGCGACAGGTGGAACTGCTAATGCCCTCTCTGAGGGTGGCGTTGTCTGCCGGCGTGTTAATAAAGTCAGGGAAGGAAGACCTCATATCGTTGATATGATAAAAAATGCTGAAATCAGCCTTATTGTTAACACGACTGAAGGCAAGCGGGCAATCAAGGAGTCTTATTCGGTTCGAGCCGAAGCTGTCCATCAAAAAATCACTTATTACACAACGCTAACAGCTGCGAAGGCCACGTGTGATGCTTTAGATCACTTAGATAATACTGTAGTTAATAGACTGCAGGATTTACATAATGAGGTTGCATAATGTCAAAAGTCCCTTTGACAGTCCGTGGTGCGGAGCAATTGAGAACAGAACTCAAGCGTTTAAAGGCAGAGCGTCTTGAGATTAGTGCAGCCATTGGCACAGCACGTGAACATGGAGATCTTAAGGAAAATGCTGAGTACCATGCAGCTAAAGAACAGCAAGGGTTATCAGAGGCTCGAATTCGTAATATTGAAGGTAAGTTATCCAATGCTCAGATTATAGAGCTTTCCAATCTAAATGTAGGTGGTAGGGTTGTGTTCGGTGCGACTGTTGGGCTTGTAGCTGCTGGCTGTAGCACCACGACCATTTATAGGATTGTTGGAGAAGATGAAGCCGATATAAAAGAGGGCCTCATTTCTATTAAATCTCCTATTGCTCGGGCAATGATTGGTAAGTCGGTAGGGGATACTGTCGAGGTTGCTGCACCAAGCGGTGAGCTTATTTATGAGGTTGTTTCCGTAGAGTACGTAGATTGAGTTTGACGAAGTATCGACTAATTCGTCTTCGACAGCATTAGCTTGGGTTTTTTTGCTTTTCGGTACAGAAGCGCAACATTTCCAGTTCGCTGCACAAGCGTGGCGGCTGATCGTTCAAGTAGTTTGTCTAGTAAGGCGTCTCTCTTGTCTCTATCGCCTACCCGTACACGAACTTTCAGAAGCTCATGATGTTCCAGTGCTCCGTCTAGCTCTCTAAATACATTGGTTGTAAGTCCTGATCCTCCTACAAGGATAATGGGTTTTAAGTCATGCCCTTTGCTTCGTAGGTATTTGCATTGTGATTTACTTGGCTTCATGAAGGAGAGTATATAAGGCATTGCTCTACAATGGTGCAAAAAAAATATGAGAAAACGATCAAAACCTACTAGTCATTGGAGAAATCAGCATAAGAAAGATTTCTATATGGAAAAGGCATCGATAGAGGGTTGGAGGTCAAGGGCGGTCTATAAGTTGCAGCAGATCCACGCTAGTGACCGACTTTTCAGGCCTGGCATTCGATGTGTGGACCTTGGTTCAAGCCCAGGAAGTTGGAGTCAGTTTGCCTCTAAGCTCATTGGTTCAGATGGACGGTTATGGGCTGTAGATCAGCAGCCAATGCAGCCAATTATTGGGGTAGAGTTTATTTTGAGGGATTTTACCGACTCAGAGACAATTTCTTTTTTACGTTCTGCATTAGGAGATGACTCAATTGACCTTGTAATGTCAGATATGTCACCCAATATCTCAGGCAATAGAGCGGTTGATCAGCCCCGCGCAATGGGGTTGGCCGAAGACGCACTTGCATTTGCCTTAGAAACACTTGGTGAGGGAGGTAGTTTTCTGACCAAGCTGTTTCAAGGCGAGGGTTTTGAAGAGTTTGTTGGTTGTATTAAGCAGAGTTTTAAGTCTGTAAGGATCATTAAACCTCGAGCGTCTCGTCCAGAAAGTCGAGAGGTTTACTTGCTGGCGAGAACGTATCGGATGTAGTAATGTCTTGAATTTGAAAGTCTTTATAAATTCCTTGAGGGTAGCGCATTGAATGATCTAGCAAAGAATGTAATTCTGTGGGTCGTAATCGCGATCGTTCTCTTGTCAGTTTTTCAGAGCTTTAGCCCAAGCGGTCAGAGCGTCAGCTCTGTTCCCTATTCTGTATTTCTTCAGCAGATCCAGGATGGTTCTGTAGAAGAAGCTACGTTTGATGATGAGGCGATCCATTTTGTAAGGGATGGAGTTGAGTACATAACGTATAACCCGGAGTCAGAGAACACTGTTCTTATTGATACTCTGGTAGAGAATGATGTTGTGATTCAGGCTAGTCCTCCCGAGCAGCAGTCATTTTTTCTGCAATTATTTATTTCATCTTTCCCAATTCTCTTGTTAATTGGCGTGTGGGTCTATTTCATGCGTCAGATGCAAGGTGGTGGTGGACGAGGCGCTATGTCTTTCGGAAAAAGCAAAGCCCGGTTGCTTGATGAAGACCAAGTTAATGTTACCTTTGCAGACGTAGCTGGTATTGAGGAGGCTAAGGAAGAAGTTTCTGAGATTGTCGAGTTTTTAAAAGACCCAGCGAAGTTTCAACGGCTTGGTGGAAAAATACCGAAAGGCGTGCTGATGATCGGTTCTCCAGGAACCGGTAAAACATTACTTGCAAGAGCTATTGCAGGTGAGGCAAAGGTTCCTTTTTTTACAATTTCAGGCTCAGATTTTGTGGAAATGTTCGTGGGAGTTGGAGCATCCCGCGTACGTGATATGTTTGAGCAGGCCAAAAAAAAATCCCCCTGCATCATCTTTATTGATGAGATTGATGCTGTCGGGCGCCATCGTGGTGCTGGTCTCGGCGGAGGGCATGATGAACGTGAGCAAACGCTCAATCAGCTTCTTGTTGAGATGGATGGTTTTGAAGGTAGCGAAGGCGTGATAGTTATTTCTGCAACTAACCGTCCCGATGTGCTTGACCCAGCATTATTGCGCCCAGGACGGTTTGACCGTCAGGTCGTAGTGCCTTTGCCTGATGTCAGAGGTCGTGAGCAGATTCTGAAGGTGCATATGCGAAAAGTACCAATCTCCAAAAATGTGAAACCATCTGTTATAGCTAGAGGTACGCCTGGGTTTACTGGTGCAGACCTTGCAAATTTAGTAAACGAAGGGGCTCTTCTTGCGGCAAGAGCTAATCTTCGATCCGTGACAATGGAGCAGTTTGATAAAGCTAAAGACAAAATTATGATGGGTGCAGAGCGACGCTCTATGGTGATGAGTGAGGATGACAAAAAATTAACCGCGTATCATGAATCAGGTCACGCAATCGTTGGACTAACGGTTTCTGATCATGATCCAGTTTATAAGGTTACAATTATTCCGCGTGGTCGGGCGCTTGGGGTTACGATGTTTCTTCCTGAAGAGGATCGTTATAGTTATTCAAGACAACGCCTCATGAGCCAGATGAAAAGTCTTTTTGGAGGACGAATTGCAGAAGAGCTAATCTTTGGTCCTGCATATGTAACTACCGGTGCCTCAAATGATATTGAGCGGGCAACCGATATTGCGAGAAGCATGGTTACCAAATGGGGGTTGTCTGAAAAACTAGGCCCATTAACTTATTCAGAAGATGATGGAGAAATTTTTCTCGGCAAAAGCGTGGCACGCCATAAGTCCGTTTCTGATGTTACCGCAAATATAATTGACGAAGAAATCCGGCAGTTGATTGACGAATGTTATCAGGATGCAAAGGCAATACTTGAGAAAAAAACCGATAAGTTGCACCTCATGGCTAAGGCTCTTATCAAGTATGAAACCATTGATGCGTCGCAGATTGGACAGATTATGGATGGTCAGGAGCCTAGTCCTCCAGACGATTGGGATGATTCTGAGCCAGGGGAGGAAGAGGGGGAAGTTGCTAATCTGGAAACATCGAAGGGAAAAGGTGATTCTCCACTTGGTGGTCCTGCAAGCCAACATTAAGTTCTCTTCAATTAATAGCTCCATTTTAGTTTAGAGGGCACATTTCTTGCGACGGCAATATTTTGGGACCGACGGTATTCGTGGAAAAGTTGGTCAGTCGCCAATGACGGTTGGGTTCGCCTTGCAGTTGGCTAGTGCTGCGGCGCAGGTTCTAGTACCAAAGGGCGGGACAGTCTTGATTGGTAAAGACACGCGTGTTTCTGGTTATATGTTTGAGTCCGCGCTTGAGGCTGGATTTGTGGCGTCAGGGGTTGATGTACTTCTCACTGGCCCTCTGCCCACTCCAGCTATTGCTTTTCTTACTCGCAAGTTTAGTGCTGATTTCGGTGTTGTTATAAGTGCTTCTCACAATCCTTATTATGATAATGGAATCAAATTTTTCGATCGAAATGGCGATAAGTTTTCAGATGAGTTGGAAGAGGCTATAGAAGCGTATCTAGTCGAAGGGAGGGGGCCGCTTACAAAAAGCTCAAAGTCTCTCGGTCAGGCTAAACACATATCTTCAGCGCGCATGGACTACCAAGAGTTCTGCAAGGGTACGATTCCTAAAGAGACAAATTTGAATGGGCTGAGAATTGTAGTTGATGGTGCCCATGGAGCTGGCTATAAGGTGACTCCTCGGGTACTTGCAGATCTTGGGGCTGAAGTCATCCCGATCGGCTGTTCGCCTAACGGTCGAAATATCAATCAAGGTTGTGGGTCAACTAATCCTGATCTGCTTATGGTAACGGTTAAGGGAGTTAAGGCGGACGTCGGAATTGCTTTTGATGGTGATGCTGATCGGGTACTAATGGTTGATGAGGAAGGTGCTCTAGTTAATGGCGATCAACTGCTGTATGTGCTTGCCCGTGGACGCCTAGCGCAAGGTGCATTGAGTGGGCCGGTTGTTGGCACCGTTATGACAAATCTTGGTTTAGAGGTGGCCTTGAAGGGTCTTGGCGTGGACTTCCAGCGTGCGAAAGTGGGTGATAGAAACGTTTTGGCTATGCTCAAGAAGAGTGGAGGGAGTATAGGTGGAGAGTCCTCTGGTCATCTAATTTGTCTGGATAAGACGACGACAGGTGATGGGTTAATTGCCGCGCTTCAAGTGCTTGAGATTATGGCACGTACTAGAAAAAGCCTTAAGAGTCTTGTTAGTGAGATGGATTTCTATCCACAGAAAACTTTAAATGTGCAGGTGCCACGAGATATTGATCTAACTGCATACCCAGCAATCGCTAAGGCGGTTAGTGATGCGGAAACTAAGCTGGCGGAGCGGGGTCGAATTGTTTTGAGGGCGTCTGGCACCGAACCTTTGGTTCGTGTGATGGTTGAGGGCAAAGATGAGGCCGAAATTATTGCATTGACAAACAGTCTGGCGGATCTTGTTCGGCAGGTTATCGGTAGTGTTTGATAGGCTCGTTGATTTAGCTAACTGCCCCACTTAAGCTCTCGGCGCATCGCAGAGTATTGTGTTTTGACGGTATGGTACTGGCAATTATGCAAGAGGATAAAAAGTGACAACGCGTACACCATTAATCGCTGGTAATTGGAAAATGCATGGATCGGTAACGAGTAGTCGGCAGCTTATCTCTGCCTTGTGCTCTGGGGCCACTAGGGATGGTGGTCCAATAATGCTTCTATGCCCGCCATATCCCTATCTTCATGCCGCTTCCGAGGTGCTAAAGGGTGAAACAGTCGTGCTTGGCGCGCAGAATCTTGCGGTGGAGCCTAACGCAGGCGCTTTCACGGGAGAGGTTTCTGGTTTAATGCTTAGAGATTTTGGTTGTGAGTATGTCATTATTGGTCATTCGGAACGACGTGCGCTTTATGGCGAAACGGATTCTGTGGTTGCCAATAAGTTTATCGTTGCTCAGGCACAGCACCTTAAGCCTGTCTTGTGTATAGGAGAGACATTAGAGCAACGCGAGGCCGGCCAAACTCAGGCTGTCGTTAGGCAGCAGATTCAAAAGGTGATGGATTGCGCTGGTCCGTCTGCATTTGCCAGCGCGGTGATTGCGTACGAACCAGTGTGGGCAATCGGTACTGGACTTACAGCGACTCCTGACCAAGCTCAAGAAGTTCACTCGCTGATTCGGAACTTAATAGGCGAACAGGATGCTATAATTGCATCAGAAATACAGATTATTTATGGCGGAAGCATGAAAAGTGAAAATGCAAAGGAACTGCTTGCCATGGACGATGTAGATGGTGGTTTGGTTGGTGGTGCATCACTTGATGCTGAGGAATTTCTAGCTATTTTTCGAGCGGCCTAATATTGTTTATTAGCTGCTTTATACGAGATTAAATATATGCCCCTGCAATCAATAATTATCTATATCCACTTGCTTGTTGCCATGCTTATCGTAGTGCTCGTGCTGATTCAGCGGGGTAAGGGAGCAGATGCGGGTGCCGGGTTTGGCGGAGGTGCTTCAGGAACGGTTTTTGGTTCTCGGGGCTCGGGGAGCTTTTTTTCAAGAGCAACTGCTGTTTTAGCTACGATATTTTTTGGAACAAGCCTGACATTAGCGTATCTCGCAGGACAGACAACAGCGCCGACAAGCATTCTAGATGAGATGATCGAGCAGTCTGACGAGATAGGGCTTTCCTCAACTCCCCTATTAGACTCCACTGAGTTGCCAGCTCTTCCAGAGAGCGTTAGTGATGAGGCGCGCGTCGATGACGATTAGTGTGGTTCGTGGTTTTGCCGTGAGGCAAAATGAAAAATATACGCCGATGTGGTGGAACTGGTAGACACGCTGTCTTGAGGGGGCAGTGGCGAAAGCTGTGCCGGTTCGAGTCCGGCCATCGGCACCATCCTTAAATCGGGCTCATATAGTAGTCCACAAGGAGAACGTCGGCTGGTACAATCCGCGCCGACTGAGGGAAATACATGCTTATAAATTATGCGCCTATTTTAATCTTTCTGTGCGTCTCAGGCGGTTTGGGCTTGGTTTTGTTATTTGCTGGTATGGCCTTAGGAAAAGGGCAGAAAAATGAAAATAAGACTGCTCCTTATGAGTGTGGTTTTGAAGCCTTTGAGGATACGCGGATGCGGTTTGATGTTCGCTATTACTTGGTGGCAATCTTATTCATAATTTTTGATTTAGAGACAGCCTTTCTGATTCCATGGGCTGTTTCTCTTGATCAAATTGGATTGTTTGGTCTTATCTCAATGGCCCTGTTTCTCGCTATATTGATAGTTGGTTTCATTTATGAGTGGCGCAAGGGGGCTTTAGAATGGGATTGAGTCAGCAAACGCCAGTAGATCTTCCTGGGGTCATGGAAGCCGAGATAATGGAAAAAGGTTTTTTTGTGACGCAGGTTGATACCGTAATCAACTGGGCTCGAACTGGATCTATGTGGCCTATGACTTTTGGCCTCGCATGCTGTGCTGTGGAGATGATGCATGCTGGTGCTGCTCGGTATGATCTCGATCGTTTTGGGATTATGTTTCGACCGAGTCCGCGACAATCTGATGTGATGATTGTGGCAGGCACTTTGTGTAATAAAATGGGGCCTGCATTACGCCGGGTCTATGATCAGATGCCAGATCCAAAATGGGTGATTTCAATGGGGTCGTGCGCAAACGGAGGGGGCTATTACCATTATTCTTATTCTGTTGTACGCGGGTGTGATCGTATAGTTCCAGTAGATATTTATGTGCCTGGTTGTCCCCCGACAGCGGAGGCATTGCTGTATGGAATACTCCAGCTGCAAAAAAAGATTCGGCGAACAGAAACTATTGCTCGGTAGGGGTAGTGGTTGTTTTTTTAATTCACCCTAAGTTGGGCATGAAAATTGATTTGTATAGAGCTTTATTAGATTGACAGAGCTTAGTAATAAATACGTGATGCTTTCCGAAGCGATAAGCGCTGAGTTTGGGGGCAAACTTAGACTGCTTGAAGATGCATCTATTGAGCTTGGTTATGCTGTCACGGCTGATGATGCCGTTGAGTGTTGCCGTATCTTGCGTGATAACGATGCGTTAGGTTTTGACATGTTAATGGATGTTTCTGGCGTGGATTATTTAAGCTACGGTAGAAATGAGTGGGAAACATTATCTGCTACAAGCACGGGATTTAGTCGCGGAATCAGCAAAGCAGAGGGTGCTTCATCGGGTGAGGTTCTAGCCGACACACAATATAAGCCTAATGGGCGGTTTGCCGTTGTCTACCACCTTCTTTCTATCGCGCATAATTATCGATTGCGACTTAAGGTTTTTTGTGAGAATGATGACCGTCCAATGGTGGATTCTGTTGCTGGTATTTGGGCCTCAGCTGATTGGTATGAGCGTGAAATTTTTGATCTTTACGGTATCATTTTTCGAGGCCACCCAGATTTGCGTCGCTTACTTACCGACTATGGTTTTATTGGGCACCCCTTTCGGAAGGACTTCCCTTTGGTCGGTAATGTTGAGATGCGTTATGACGCTGAAAAAGGCCGTGTTGTTTATCAGCCGGTCACAATCGAGCCACGGACTTTAGTGCCTAAAACAATACGTGACGATAACCGATATGAGCCCGATCTTAAGGGTAGTTAGCTGACTTAGCGAGAGATTTTATAGTGCCTGAGATTCAGAATTTCACAATGAACTTTGGTCCGCAGCATCCTGCGGCACATGGCGTATTGCGTCTTGTGCTAGAGATGGATGGTGAAGTGATTCATCGTGCGGATCCGCATATTGGGCTGCTACATCGGGGAACGGAAAAGCTTGCGGAGAGCAAGCCATATAACCAGTCAATTGGTTATATGGATCGATTAGATTACGTATCTATGATGTGTAATGAGCATGGTTATGTGCTGGCGCTTGAAAAGTTGCTAGATATTTCGCCACCTATTCGTGCTCAATATATTCGCACAATGTTCGATGAAATTACGCGGATTTTGAATCACCTTTTGTGGCTTGGATGTCATGGTCTTGATGTTGGGGCTATGACAATGTTTCTGTACTGTTTTCGCGAACGAGAAGATCTTATGGACTGCTATGAGGCGGTTTCAGGTACGCGAATGCATGCCACGTATTATCGTCCAGGTGGGGTATTCAGAGATCTTCCAGAAGAAATGCCCCAATACCAGCGTTCAGCATATAGGTCCGACAAGAATCTAGAGCGTATGAATGAAAATCGAAGTGGTTCTCTTCTCGATTTTATAGAGTCTTTTGTTGATCGATTTCCTGGGTGCGTAGATGATTATGAAACCTTGCTTACCGATAATCGTATCTGGAAGCAACGAACTGTGAACATAGGTGTGGTTTCCCCAGAACGTGCAAAGCAACTTGGGTTTTCGGGGCCTATGCTAAGAGGTTCCGGGGTGGTCTGGGATTTAAGAAAGACAGAGCCCTATGAGGTATATGACCAGCTTGATTTTGATATTCCTGTTGGAGTCAACGGAGACTGCTATGACCGTTATCTCGTGAGAATGGATGAGATGCGGCAGTCAAATCGAATTATCAAACAGTGTATTGATTGGCTCCGAAAGAATCCTGGTTCCGTTATTCTGGATGATCACAAGATAGTTCCTCCGTCTCGTATCGAGATGAAAGATGACATGGAGTCCCTTATTCATCACTTTAAGCTTTTTACTGAGGGGTATTGTGTTCCTGAGGGTGAGGCTTATGCTGCAATTGAGCATCCTAAGGGAGAGTTTGCCTGTTACATCATTTCAGACGGTGCTAATAAGCCTTATCGAGTCAAGGTTAGGGCGCCTGGTTTTGCCCACTTAGCCGCAATGAACGAGATGGTTACGGGGCATATGTTGGCCGATGTAGTTGCTGTTATCGGCACTCAAGACATCGTATTTGGGGAAATTGATCGATGAGTTCGATTAAATTATCTGACCATTTATGCGAAGAAATTGATAGATGGGTCTCGAAGTTTCCAGAAGGACGTCAACGCTCAGCCATTATAGGGGCCTTACAGGCCGCGCAACATGAAAATCAGGGTTATTTGAGCGCGGATATAATGAATGCAGTTGCAAATTATCTAGCATTGCCTTCTATTCAAGTCTATGAAGTTGCAACATTTTATTCAATGTTTGAGACAAAGCCGGTGGGTCGGCATAACGTCTCCGTTTGCACGAATATCTCTTGTATGTTGAGAGGGTCCGACAAAATCGTATCTCATCTTGAAGAAAAGCTTGGAGTGAAGCTTGGCGAGAGCACTAAGGATGGGAGGTTTTATCTCAAGATAGAGGAAGAGTGTCTTGCTGCATGCTGCGGGGCGCCCATGATGATGGTTGATCATGTTTATCATGAAAATCTGACGCCAATGAAAGTTGATGAAATACTCGAGAAATTGGACTAGTGACGTCTATGATTGAATTTAACCAAGTCTGTTTTGCAACGCTTGAATTTTCGGACAAGCCTTGGTCGTTACAAAACTATTTAAAGTTGGGTGGGTATAAGGCATGGAAAAAAGTACTCAACGGGGACCTAAGTCCAGAGGCAGTTATTGATGAGGTTAAAGCTTCTGGTCTCAGGGGTCGTGGCGGCGCGGGATTTCCAACCGGTTTGAAATGGAGCTTTATGCCAAAGGATCCTGGCATTCAGAAATATCTTGTGTGCAACTCAGATGAGAGCGAGCCCGGGACATGTCATGATCGCGACATTCTTCGTTATAACCCCCATTCGCTGATCGAGGGCATGGCGATTGCCGCCTATGCTATGGGTGCGAATATCGCCTATAACTATATTCGTGGTGAATTTTTAGGAGAACCAGTGCCTCGTTTTGAGGCGGCCCTCAAGGAGGCATACGAAGCTGGATGGCTTGGTCAGAATATTCAAAACTCAGGAATAAGTGTTGATATTCATACGTTTATAGGTGCTGGAGCATATATTTGCGGAGAGGAAACGGCGTTGCTTGAATCCCTTGAAGGGAAGCAGGGTAAGCCACGATTTAAGCCTCCATTTCCAGCTAACTATGGCCTTTATGGGGCGCCAACAACTATTAATAACACGCAGAGTCTAGCGTCTGTACCCGCTATTATTCGTAATGGTGCTAAATGGTTCTTGGACCTTGGGGCTGAAGGTTCAGGTGGAACTGCGATTTTTTCTATCTCAGGGCATGTCGAAAAGCCCGGTAACTATGAAGTGCCATTAGGAATCCCCTTTAAAGAATTGTTGGAAGTGGCAGGCGGGATTCGTGGTGGAAAAAAATTAAAGGCAGTGATACCGGGAGGCTCTTCTGTGCCTGTACTGCCAGCAGAGATGGTGATGGATCTGACGATGGACTTTGACACGCTCCGTAATGCCAAGTCGGGCCTAGGTACTGGTGCGATGATTGTTATGGATGAGACGACTTGCATGGTTAAGGTGCTAAAGCGAATCAGCCGATTCTATTTTGCTGAATCTTGTGGGCAATGTACGCCATGCCGAGAAGGGACGGGTTGGTTATATAGAGTGTTAGCGAGAATCGTGGATGGCAAGGGCAGGGAGGAAGACATCGATATGCTTGTTGATGTTGCAAATAAAATTGAGGGGCACACAATTTGTGCTTTAGGCGATGCTGCGGCTTGGCCAGTACAAAGTTTTATTAGACATTTCCGTCATGAGTTCGAATTCATGGTGAACAACGGGGGACGCAGCCTAGTAGATGATTTGGAATCTGCTGCGTAAAAACAGGCCAAGAATTCATGACAGATAAAATAATAACTATCGAAGTTAACGGCGTGCCGGTCCAGGCTACAGCAGGTCAGATGCTGATTGAGGTTACGGATCGCCAAGATGCCTACGTTCCGCGTTTTTGTTATCACGAGAAACTCTCCGTGGCGGCGAACTGTCGAATGTGCCTCGTTGAGGTTGAAAAAGCCCCAAAGCCGTTACCAGCTTGTGCTACTCCTGTTGTCGACGGCATGAAAGTATTTACACGTTCTGCCGGTGCTATTGCGGCGCAAAAAGCGACGATGGAATTTCTGCTGATTAATCACCCTCTTGATTGCCCGATTTGTGATCAAGGAGGAGAGTGTGAGCTCCAGGATATGGCGATGGGATTCGGAGGTGATGTTTCCCGTTATATAGAGAAAAAACGAGTTATTAAAGATAAAAATCTTGGGTCGCTAGTTTCTACGGATATGACGCGATGCATCCATTGCACTCGCTGTGTTCGGTTTGGTCAGGAGATTGCAGGTATTCAAGAATTAGGGACGATTGGTCGTAGTGAAAACATGGAAATTGGGACCTATATTGAACGGAGTGTTGATCATGAGCTTTCTGGCAACATTATTGATCTTTGTCCGGTAGGGGCCCTTAACAATAAGCCGTATCGTTACAGTGCTAGAGCTTGGGAAATGGTGGCAAAGCCTCTTGTCTCACCTCATGACTGTGCAGGTTCAAATCTTTTTGGACATGTTTTGCGAGGTAAACTGAAACGCGTAGTGCCTCGTGTGAATGAATCAATTAATGAAACATGGATAGCTGATCGTGATCGATTTAGTTATGAAGGCGTCTATGCAGATGATCGATTATCTGTGCCGATGCTTAAGACGGAGAAAGGTTGGTCAGAGGTGTCATGGGATCAAGCAATGACTCATGCATCTCGGTTTATTCAGGCTAGTGTCGGAGATGATGGAAATTCTCTTGGGGCCCTTATCTCTCCGACCGCAACTGTTGAGGAAATGTTTCTATTTAGTCAAATAGCGCGTCACCTTGGTAGTCATAATATTGATCATCGGCTTCGCGCTAAAGATTTCCGTGATCAGGGTGCTGACCCCCTGTGGCCATCCTTAGGTATGCCAATAGCTGAAATTGAGAAACTGGATGGGATATTAGTTGTTGGTTCGAACTTGCGTAGGGAAGTGCCAATGGTTGCACATCGTGTTCGGAAGGCTGCTATGAAGGGAGCATCAGTTGGGTTCATTAATCCAATTCCTTATGAGTACCATTTTCCTCATTCTGCCTATGTTGAGGCTTCTCTAAATTCATTAGAAAAATCCCTTGCATCAGTGCTGGCAGCCACACTTGAGGTTACTGGCCAAGAAGCTCCGCAGGGACTGGATTCGATATTAGGTGGTATTGATGTCACGGATTCTGAGCGGAAGGCCGCTCGGATTTTGATTGATGGAAATAAGACGTTATTGATCCTTGGGCAGATAGCGTTGAGACATCCTTGCTTTGCCGATATTCGTGCTATTGCAGCAGGTCTCTGCCAGGTAACTAATGCGACCCTTGGTTATTTGCCCGAAGGTGCAAATTCACCTGGCGCAGCATTAGTAGGCGCACTCCCTCATCGTGAGTTAGGAGGTCGAGCTGTTGAAACAGTCGGTCTAGATGTGCAAGGAATGCTTGCTAACCCTAGGCGTAGTTATCTTCTTTTTGGGTTAGAGCCTGAACATGACTTAGCTGATGCAAAACTTGCTGAGGAGGCGTTCCAACATGCTGATACGGTTGTATGTTTTACGCCGTATGTGACGGATGCACTTCTTAGTTATGCTGATGTGCTTTTGCCTATAGCTACATTTGCCGAAACAGCTGGCACATTTATCAATGTCGAGGGTATATCGCAAAGCTTTGAAGCTGCTGCAAAATCTTTCGGTGAATCGAGGGAGGGCTGGCGGGTTTTGCGTGTTCTTGGTAATAATCTAAATCTTGCAGAATGCAATTATCGCAGCGCGCCTGAAGTCCTTTCGGCTCTTATGAACGAGATTGACAAGCCGACAATTGATACCCAATACAAGGGAGATTTTAAGCCAGAAATTAAACCTATAGACGTTGATTTAGCAGAACTCGATGTGCCGATGTATTCCATTGATGCTGTGGTGAGACGGGGTGAGGCGTTGCAGCAGACGGCTGCAGGGCAGAGAGCTGATAAGGTTGCGAGGGTATCCTAAGTCAATATGGCTAATCTTTTTTCTCAGCTAGATCAGTTATTAGCGTTTTTGGGGCTCCCGGAGCCAATTCAGTTTAGCCTGTTAACAGTTGTTAAAGTAATAGTTGTTTTGGTTCCGCTTATGGTGACCGTGGCGTATTTTACTTATGCGGAGAGACGGTTAATTGGTTTTATTCAAAACCGTCTAGGTCCTAATCGAGTTGGATGGTATGGGCTGCTTCAGCCTTTTGCAGACCTCATAAAAATGATGTTAAAGGAGGTTGTGTTACCTCGTAATGCCAATAAGTTTCTTTTTCTTCTTGCCCCGGTCCTATCTTTAACAACAGCTTTCGCGGCGTGGGCAGTAATACCATTTAACGAAGATTTTGTTATTGCCGATATTGATGCTGGACTGCTTTATGTCCTGGCAGTCACTTCACTGGGTGTCTATGGGGTTATTTTGGCAGGATGGGCTTCTAACTCTAAGTATGCTTTTCTCGGTTCTATGCGATGTGCCGCACAGATAGTGGCCTATGAGATTGCGATGGGCTTTGCACTAGTGGGAGTTTTAATGGCTAGTGGGAGCTTAAATCTTGGAAAAATTGTCGAGGCTCAAGCAGGGACTAGTTTTTTAAGCTGGTTTATATGGCCACTGTTCCCGCTGTTTTTGGTTTATTTTATTTCGGGGGTTGCGGAGACAAATAGAGCTCCATTTGATGTTGCTGAAGGCGAATCAGAGATCGTAGCTGGATTCCATGTTGAGTATTCTGGAATAGCGTTTGGACTATTCTTTCTAGGCGAATATGCCAACATGATATTGATTTCAGCTCTTACAGTTATATTTTTTTGTGGTGGTTGGCTTTCACCTTTTTCTGGGGTGCCGTTTTTAGAAGGTAGTTTCTTATCAGGATCTCACTTTGGGTGGTTGGCTTTGAAGATGTCTTTTTTTATGTTTTGTTTTATTTGGTTTCGAGCTACGTTTCCTCGTTATCGCTATGATCAGATTATGCGACTTGGGTGGAAGGTTTTTATACCAGTAACGATTATTTGGATCGGCGTTGAAGGCGTAATGTTTGTCGCGGGAATTGGCCCGTGGTCGAGTTAAATTAGGTTTAGGTGATGAGGAATTTCTTCAAAACATTTTTAATGATCGAGCTTGTTAAAGGCTTAAGTCTTACTTTTAAAAATCTTTTTGTTAGAAAGATAACAATTCGTTATCCGGAGGAAAAGGCACCACAATCACCACGATTTCGTGGCCTCCATGCGCTTAGACGCTATCCAAGCGGAGAAGAGCGCTGTATTGCTTGTAAGTTATGTGAGGCTGTTTGCCCAGCTTTAGCAATAACGATTGAGTCTGATGCCAATAACGACGGTACTCGTAGGACTACACGGTACGATATCGACCTGTTTAAGTGTATTTATTGTGGTTTTTGTGAGGAAGCATGTCCGGTGGACGCTATTGTGGAAACTCGAATCCATGAGTATCACATGGAGACTCGTGGAGAAAATATAATGACCAAGGATAAGCTTTTAGCAATCGGCGATAAATACGAACATATGATTGCTGCAGACAAAGCGTCGGATGCACCGTACAGGTAAACAGTTACATTGAGTTTTTAAAAAAGCAGTTTAAACATTGATTACCACACTTTTATTTTATACATTTTCTTTGATCTTGGTGCTCTCTGCGCTGGGAGTGATTGCAAGTCGTAATCTGGTGCATTCAGCTTTATTTTTAGTTTTGGCCTTTGTTCAAAGTGCGATGCTTTGGTTGTTGATTGAAGTAGAATTTTTGGCCGTTGTTCTCGTCCTCGTATATGTGGGAGCAGTTATGGTGCTGTTCTTGTTCGTGGTTATGATGCTTGATGTACAGTCTGAATCACTTAAAGATAATTTTAATCGTTATCTGCCTATGGGTCTTTTGCTGTCATCAGTGATCGTTATCGAGATTGTGCATGTCGTATGGTTCCGTAGTCGAGATGTGATTTCAGTTCTGCTACCGCAGTCAAAGCCAGAGTCCTATAGTAATACTCAGGCTCTGGGTGGTTTGCTTTATACCGAGCATGTTTACGCTTTTGAGTTAGCCGGAGTCATTCTGCTGCTTGCGATTGTTGCAGCAATTTCACTGACAATGCGTCGTCGACCAGGTTTGAAGGTTCAGAATATATCGAAGCAAGTTCAAGTTAAAAGAGAAGATCGCGTTCGTTTGGTTAAGGTTTCGCCGAGCAAAGATTCTTAAGGTATATAGATAAATGATGATTACGATTTCTCATTATCTGGTTTTAGCAGCTATTCTGTTTAGCCTTGCAGTCGCAGGGATTTTTATCAATCGAAAAAACGTCATTTTATTGTTGATGTGTATTGAATTGATGTTGCTGGCAGTGAATTTTAATTTCATTGCTTTTTCGAGAATGCTAGGAGATGAGCTTGGTCAGATTTTTGTCTTTTTTATTCTGACTGTGGCGGCTTCAGAGGCTGCTATCGGCTTAGCCATTCTTGTGGTTTTGTTTCGGACTAGGCAGAGCATTAATGTGGATGAGCTTGGAACGTTGAAAGGCTGAGAATGAAATCGATCTACCTTGTGATTGTGCTTGCACCTCTTATTGCTGCGGTATTTGCGAGCTTGCTAGGCAAACGTCTTGGACGCTCCGGTGCGCATTCCGTAACGATAATAGGGATAGCTGTTTCATTTTTTCTGTCGCTATATGCGTTAAAAGTAATTGCCATTGATGGAGCGCCCATATTCAACGAGATGATCTACCGTTGGGGTACGGTAGGTGGATTGACTATGGAGGTCGGTTTTCTCGTTGATCACCTAACAGTCTTGATGATGACTGTGGTTACGTTTGTTTCTCTTGCAGTGCATATCTATACGATAGGTTATATGCACGATGATGACGGCTACCAGCGATTTTTTACTTATATCTCCCTTTTTACATTTGCAATGCTAATGCTGGTCATGTCGAACAATTTTCTCCAGCTTTTTTTCGGGTGGGAAGCTGTTGGAGTGATTTCATATCTTTTAATTGGTTTCTGGTTTAAGAAAGAAACGGCAATTCTGGCAAACATGAAAGCCTTTCTTGTAAACCGTGTTGGTGATTTTGGTTTTTTGCTGGGTATAGCTACCCTATTAATGTACGCAGGATCTCTGGATTACTATCAGGTTTTTAGCGTTTCAGAGCAGTTAAGTGGACAGACTATAGAGCTTTTTTCTGGCATGCAGTGGTCAGTGCTTAGTGTTGCATGCATCTGTTTGTTTGTTGGCGCAATGGGAAAATCTGCTCAGGTTCCCCTGCATGTATGGTTGCCTGATTCGATGGAAGGGCCAACTCCAATATCCGCTCTAATTCATGCTGCCACGATGGTAACAGCTGGGATTTATATGGTGGCCCGCATGTCGCCGTTATTTGAATTTTCACAGACTGCTCTGAGTGTGGTTTTGGTAATTGGAGCGACTACTGCATTTTTTACTGGGTTGTTGGGGGTTGTACAGCAAGATATAAAGCGGGTTGTTGCGTATTCAACTTTGTCACAGTTGGGTTATATGACTGTGGCGCTTGGAGCTTCTGCTTATGCAGCCGGCATATTCCATTTGATGACGCATGCATTTTTTAAAGCACTGCTTTTTTTGGCGGCCGGCTCCGTGATTATTGCTTTACACCATGAGCAGGATATAAGGAAAATGGGTGGGTTACGAAAATATATGCCCATTACTTATTGGACTTTTTTGATTGGCACCTTAGCGCTCGTTGGGTTTCCGGGTTTTTCAGGTTTCTTTTCAAAGGATGCTTTGATTGAAGCGGTGCATTTGTCGACAACGCCTGGATCTACCTATGCTTATTGGTGTGTGCTTCTAAGCGTTTTCGTGACTGCTTTATATAGTTTTCGAGTATTTTTTCTTGTGTTTCATGGTAAGGAGCGTATGGATCCTGATGTGAAAAATCATGTGAAGGAATCACCGGCGGTTGTGACCTTTCCCCTCATATTGTTAGCTATCCCTTCCGTTTTTATAGGTTGGTTCACTATTGAACCAGTGCTTTTTGGCGGGTTTTTTGATCAGTCAATTTTTGTGCTGGAAAATCCTGGTGTAGTCGAGCAGCTGGGAATGGGTTTCCATGGGCCATGGGCTTTTATAGTTCATGCTGCTACTGCTTCGGTTGCTATTTACTTAGCAGCTGCTGGAGCCTTGCTTGCGTGGTTTCTTTATTTAAGGAGACCGGATCTGCCGCAGCGTTTGCAGGAAAAATTTAGAATCATTTGCCAAATTCTAGATAATAAATATTACTTTGACTCGTTCAATGAGAAGGTTATAGCAAAGGGTATGCGGATAACGGCGCATTCGCTCTGGAGAGGAGTGGATGAGACGGTTATAGATGGATTACTAGTGAATGGTACGGCACGTGTTGTTCGATTCTTTTCCGGCGTTATGAGATCCGTACAATCCGGATATCTTTATCATTATGCGTTTGCCATGGTTGTTGGTCTGGCAATACTCATTGGTTTGTTAATTGTAGGTCGATAATTCGTGATTAGTTTTCCTTTTCTTAGTGTTCTTGTTTGGTTGCCAATTGCTGCTGGAATACTTGTGTATGCCCTTGGCACGACGGAGCACGCTGCTCGTTGGGGGAAGATTATAGCCTTGTCGGCATCGGTCGCTACGTTGCTTTTAAGTGTGGTTCTTTATGTCAACTTTGATACAAGCATATCTAGTATGCAGTTTATCGAGCGCTTGCCTTGGATAGAGCGTTTTGGAGCTTATTATCACTTGGGAGTTGACGGTATTTCAGTGCCGCTGATCCTTTTAACCACGTTCTTAACTCCGTTTGTCATCATAGCTGGATGGGACATTGTTAAGCTTAGGCCGGCCCAGTATTTTTCAGCCTTTCTATTATTGGAAGGCTTAATGATTGGTGTTTTTTCATCTTTAGATGCTCTTCTTTTCTATGTTTTCTGGGAATCCATGCTCATTCCAATGTTTATAATCATTGGTGTGTGGGGTGGGAAAAGGCGCGTTTACGCGACAGTTAAATTCTTTCTCTATACTTTTCTTGGATCCGTATTCATGCTGATTGCATTAATATACATGTCCCTGCAAGTAGGGGGGTATGCGATTCAGGATTTTCATCTGCTTCCGCTTAGCTTAGGACAACAGATCCCTATTTTTCTCGCATTTTTTCTGGCTTTTGCAGTGAAAGTGCCTATGTGGCCTGTTCATACATGGTTGCCAGACGCCCATGTGGAAGCTCCAACCGGTGGTTCGGTCATTCTGGCGGCAGTTCTGCTCAAGATGGGGGGCTATGGGTTTGTTCGGTTTAGTCTTCCAATTACTCCGGATGCAAGCCAAGCCCTAGCGGGCATGATGGTTACACTGTCATTGATAGCAATCATCTATATTTCTTTTGTAGCTTTAGCTCAAAAAGACATGAAAAAACTTATAGCCTACTCATCTATTGCTCATATGGGATTCGTGACGTTAGGATTTTTTGTTATATTTTTTATTGCAGTAAATTCTTCCGGTGTAGAAGGGGCTACCCTTGCATTGCAGGGAGGAATGATCCAGATGATCTCGCATGGCCTAATCTCGGGAGCTTTATTTCTCTGTGTTGGCGTTATGTATGATCGTTTGCATAGTCGTGAGATTGATGCATACGGAGGTGTGGCTAATACCATGCCAAAATTTGCGGCATTAATGGTCTTTTTTGCATTAGCAAATGCAGGCCTTCCGGGAACATCTGGATTTGTAGGTGAATTTCTCGTGATCATGGCTAGTTTTCAAGCCAGTTTCTGGCTTGCATTCCTTGCGGCAACGACTCTAATTCTAGGTGCGGCTTATACGCTGTGGCTTATTAAAAGGGTGATATTTGGAGAAGTTGGTAACGAAGGGGTGGCTTCTCTTAAGGACATTAATGGACGAGAGTTCTTTATGTTGGGGGTGCTAGCATTTTCTGTTCTTCTGTTGGGTGTTTGGCCTGCGCCGTTAATGGAGTTGATGGAGCCGGCATTAGCAGCATTACTTGAGCACATTTCTCAATCAAAATTATGAGTCTTAGTAAAATTTATGCCTGACCTAATTCCAGCTATCGCAGAGATCTTTCTGATGATCGCGCTGTGCGTGATATTAGTTGTTGATACTTTTTTGAAGCAAGAGCAGCGAATCATCACCTTTCGACTTGCGATGCTTGCTTTGATCGGAACTGCATTTTGCACAGTCTACTTTGGTGTGGATGTGCCTGTTACTACATTTAATGATGCTTATATCGCAGATCCAGCAGGAAATGTTTTAAAATTATTTGCCTATCTGATTGTAGGTATGATTTTTCTTTACTCGCGGGATTATCTAATACGTGAGGGGCTTTTTAAGGGAGAGTTTTTTGTTTTAGGGCTGTTTGGTTTGTTGGGAGTTATGGTAATAATTTCTTCTAATAACCTTCTTATTATTTATTTGGGTCTAGAGCTGCTTTCGCTTTCACTTTATGCTTTGGTGGCGTTTGATCGTGACTCTGGGCTTGCTGCTGAGTCTGCGATGAAATATTTCGTGCTTGGTGCAATTGCTTCTGGAGCTCTTCTTTACGGCATCTCACTGCTGTATGGGCTTACAGGGACAATATCTCTCAATGAGCTTTCGCAGTATTTTTCCACTATGGAAGAGGTGAGTCTACTCGCTCTTTTAGGGTTGGCTTTTGTCATAGTTGGAATTGCTTTTAAATTTGGGGCTGTTCCGTTTCATATGTGGTTGCCTGATGTGTATCAAGGTGCACGAACTCCGATAACTCTTTATGTTGGTACTGCTCCTAAGCTGGCTGCATTTGCCCTAGCATGGAGATTTTTGATTGATGGCTTGGGCGAATTACATGGAAGCTGGCAGGATATGGTGCTAGTGCTTGCTGTGTTGTCTTTGATTCTCGGAAATTTGGCGGCAATTGCTCAGAGTAATTTAAAACGGATGCTTGCTTACTCAACAATCTCACATGTTGGCTTTATTCTGATGGGGTTTGTTACTGGAACGTTGGATGGCTTGCGGGCTTCAATGTTCTATACTTTGACATATGTGCTTATGGCTGCAGCAGCTTTTGGCATGATTATTGTTCTAAGCAAAAAAGGCTTTGAGGCAGATAATTTAGAGGACTTCAAAGGGCTTAATGGCCGGAGTCCTTGGTTTGCATTAATGATGCTGATGGTCATGTTCAGTATGGCAGGTGTTCCTCCCTTTATTGGTTTTTACGCAAAATTGATGATGCTAGAGAGTGTTTTGGATGCGGACCTGTTTTGGTTGGCTATCACGGGTGTTATATTTGCTGTCATTGGTGCTTTTTATTATGTGAGAGTTGTTTGGTATATGTATTTTGCCGAGCCTGCAGATAGTTCTGCTCTTACAGCTTCGAGTGATTTCCGACTAATACTTAGCGCGAATGCCTTGGCCTTGCTTGTCCTCGGTCTGTTTCCCGGCTTTCTGCTAGACCTATGTAGCCGAGTCTTATCGTAAGAACTGTTATCAGGGCCATTAATTGCTTGGCAATCTCCTTGCGACCTCTGACGTGCGTTAGTATGATGCCGCTTCTCGATTGCGGGGTGGAGCAGTCAGGCAGCTCGTCGGGCTCATAACCCGAAGGTCGTAGGTTCGAATCCTACCCCCGCTACCATATGTTCCTTCTTTTAGTTGAATTCTATCTGATATTCATAATTAGGGAATGCCAATGCGTATCTTGATTCTTTTGCTTTCAGTTATTAGCCAGTTTTGGTTTTCTGGGACATCTTTGGCACAAGGTTGGATTGAGTTTCTTGATGAGGTTGATCATTTTGGGGTGAATTTTCCAGATGAACCTGAAATTCAGGAGTTCAGTTATACCTCAGAATTTAATGCTATTTTTCCTGGTCGGATTTATTCAGCTCAAGTAGGAAATAATCGTTATTCGGTTACCGTAGTTAACTTTGCTGATGCAGCTCGAATTCATGAGACGATGGAAAAGACAGTGGCTCAAAGTGGTCAGAGCAACTGGCTTTATGATCAAAGAGCGTCTGTGGCCCGAGCGGCCCGTGAGTTCCGTCAGAGGCAGAGTGAAGTAACTTATGACGCTTGGTCGCATATCGACCGAGTGGAGGGACTTCAGTTGCAACTTACAAATTCAGATGGGTCGCGAACCTTTGCCGGCATTTATTTGAACGGCAATGTAGATCGACTTTATATTTTGGAAGCTACTGTTGATTCCAGATCACCATCGCCTGGGCTGTTTCAGCAGTCACTTAGATTCTTGGATGACGGAGGCGATAGGATTCGTTATAGATTATCAACAAATGGGTGCTCTGTACTGCCCAATATAGGACCCGATAATGCTGCTATAGCAGTGCTTTCTGTCCGATAGAGCTATCTGCGTTTGCATCAAAGCAGTGAGTTGTATTTATAGTTTAGGGGGTAAAGGCACATCACTTAGACTGCCTAGCAACCCGCTAAAACATTGAGCTCGAGCACCATCCTTTAGTTCTGCCGTGAGATTAGTTGCTTCTGCATCTGGGTATATGGCTAGCTGCACAGCTACGAGAACAGCTTGCAGATAGGCTCTTTCAAGAAGTTTTTGCTCATAGGGATAAAGGCTTCTTTCAACTAAGGGTCTACCTTTTTTTGCATATTCGTCTAGGTTTGCTATGCCTTGTTCTGGGTCAGGAGTAGCGGCGCGAGCCCATTCAAATAGCAGATCCCACTTTTCAATAAGTCTGTCGCAATACTCATTTGCAACCTCAGCATCAGGAGGTTGTTGAGCAAACCCAGATGATATAGCTAAAAGACTAGCTAAAAGACTAGCTAAAAGACTAGTTAGTAGTGTTCCATTTTTCATTGAAATTGAGTCTCATGATAGCGGCTTAAAAGTCTATTCTAAGTTTGAAAGCCAAGATGGAACCCTTTATGCATTAACTTTGCTTGGTCTGCAAATTAACGAGTAATTAGCCTTGATGAAACTACATGAAAGTAATATCAAAAATAGGCTTTCAGTTGTTTTTTATAGGGTCGCTTCCTGATTTAAGTATCAACTCCACCCCAAATAGCTTCCGCCGTTTTTACAACCAATTCAAGTTTGCGTTTTTGATCGTCCATGGTGAGTGCGTTGCCTTCCTCCGTAGAGGCAAAACCGCACTGAGGAGCAATTCCAAGTTGATCTATGTCTGCGAACTTTGATGCTTCATCAACCCGACGTTTAAGATCATCAATTGATTCAAGCGCACCCTGCTTTGTGGTGATAAATCCTGGTAAGACACGTTTCTTGCCTTTTGGCAACAACCTAAGAGGTTCCAAGCCACCAGCTCGTTCACTATCATATTCCATGAAATAGACATCTACCCCAGTCTGGTTGAAAATAGCATCAGCTACTGCGTCATACGCACCCTCGGCGGCCCACGTAGATCTAAAGTTCCCCCTGCAAAGATGCATTCCGATGACCATGTCATCCGGACGATCTACGATAGCGTCATGCATCATTTTAGCGTATTGAGTAATAAGCCAATCTGGGTCGAAACCCTCAGATTTTTTTTGCTCTCGTTGGTTGGAATCACAAAGATATGCAAAGAAAATATCGTCCATTTGCAGGTATCGACAACCTGCCTTATAAAATGCCTTAACGGCTTTTGAATAGGTCCGTGCTATATCCGAAAACAACATTTCTACGTCTTCATATTCTGGTGGGGCAACATCTGTTTGTGCTATCCGAAAATGACAACAACTTGGACCAGGAATGGAGAATTTTGGCTGAATATTGGAAACCGATGCTAGATACTTGAAATGATCTAGCATGGGATGATCATCTGGAAAGTTTACACGTCCAGTAATAGTAGGATGTATTGGGGGGATCTGGATCCCATGAAACTGAACCCCTTCATTACGTTTAACTAGATCCATGCCTTCTAAAGCACCCATGAAGTCAAAGTGCCAAAACCATCGTCGATACTCTCCGTCTGTCGCTGCTAAAAGACCTAAATTTTCTTGCGTCTTAACAATATCTTTTATGGCCTTATCCTCGATAATGCGTAGTTCTTCTGTCGTGGTGAACCCATTGGAACCTATTGAAGCAGCGTTATAGTGTTTCCGAGCTTCATGAACAGAATCTGGTCTTAGTAAACTTCCAACGTGATCAGCTCGAAAGGGGGCATGGTTCGCCATTTCTTTCCTTATTTGTTCGCGATAATTTTTATGGTCTAGCTTAAGCTTAAGCTGAAGCTAGACTAATACACAAAATTAATTTTTTCGTTGTGATTGGCTTCGTATTTGATGGAATATGTTGTCTTGCTTTAGGAAAGTCAGTGCAGATAAAAGGGGACAATGATCATGTCGTTAATGAAAATAAGGGGTTACACTAGTGACTTCATTTTCTAGGGGGGAGTGAAAGCAGGTGCTGCAGGTTTTACACAAAAGCTCAGTATCAATATTCCTTTTGTTTGTTTTAGCGAGCAATACTGCAAAAGGACAGATTTCTGCGTCTGAGTTTTCTAGAGACTGGGATGGCAAGCCAGATTTTAATGGAATTTGGCAAGCGATGGGCACAGCTCACTGGGATATTCAGGATCATCCCGCAAGTGCAGGGCCGCCGGAGTTTGGGGCCATAGGCGCAATTCCTCCGGGCCAGAGTGTGGTGCAGGGGAATGAGATACCCTATCAGTCATGGGCTTTAGAGCAGAAACAGAAAAATTTCGAAACTCGTTATACAGCGGACCCGGAAATAAAATGCTATTTGCCTGGAGTTCCACGAGCAACGTATCTGCCTTATCCCTTTCAGGTGATTCAAGGTACTGACAAAATGATGATTGCTTATGGTTTCGCAGAAGCAACTCGAACTATTCATATGAATGTAGAAAACCCCGAACCAGCACCAATTGATAGTTGGATGGGACGTTCTCATGGGCGATGGGAGGGGGACTCTCTGGTGGTCGATGTGGCAGGGTTTAACGGACAGTCATGGTTTGACCGAGCTGGTAATTTTGCTAGTGAAACCCTTCGTGTGGAAGAGCGTTACACCCCCCTTGGTCCAAACGCCCTTATGTATCAGGCAACTATCGAAGATCCAAATGTTTTTACGGAACCCTGGATTATTAGTATGCCGCTCTATCGTAGGTTAGAAGATCTAGTGCAAGTCTTAGAATTTAAGTGTGTTGAGTATTCTGAGCATATCTTATACGACCATCTTAGACGGCAGTCCGTAGAGTAAAGTTACAGTTGCAGAGGTATTACAAGGTGAAAAGAAAACGCTTTATTTTTAGACTTCTTATGTTAGGGATGATCGTGTTAATGCCGTATCCAACGTTGGGCGCGGATTATCATCATGTGCATATTCTTGCGCCTAGCCCACTTGAAGCTGTGAGGTGGTATACAAATTATCTGGACTGTGACTCAATTATAGGTCGGTCAGATGCTGTCAGTTGTGACAATATTGAGATTATATTTGTTGCGCAATCCACGTTAGGAGGCACGCAGGGTACTGGCATTAATCACATAGCGTTTTCAGTGCCAAATGTTGAAAATAAAATGACTGAACTTGAGATGGTGGGCGTGTATGGCTCAGGGGTTAGGCTGCAGCGGTTCTCAGATGGTTCTATATTTCAAGAAACCCCTGATTTATATAAAACAGGTTTTATTTTCGATCCATGGGGTACTCGAATTGAGCTTGTCGAGGATAAGGATCTTTTAGGCTTTCATCATATCCATTTAAGTTCGCTGGATCCTGAAGCAACATTGTTGTGGTATCAGAAAGTTTTTGGCGGAGAGTTAGCAATATTGAAGGGGCAGGTAGAGGGTGTTCTATTGGGCGATGCTTGGATTCTAGTATCAGAGCATAGCTCTGGTAGCCCGGCACCAACGCAAGGACGTACGCTTGATCATCTAGGGTTTGTTGTGCCAGATCTGAGTGCGGTGATGTCGGGTTTTCAGGAGCAAGGGATAGATGTGCAGTTTGAGTCTTTAGACTTAACTGAACGGCCGCAGCGTGTTCTATTGCTTGGGCCGGATGACGTACAACTTGCCGTGGTTGAATTAGGTTGGATTAGTACCACTACGCAGCAAATTGGAATGCCTGTCGCAGTAGAAGCCCAAGAACGTTACCTTACTCCTTTAACTCCTTGGGGTGAGCCTGACCTTCAAGGGATTTGGACAGGTGATGCAGCACATGGAATTCCTTTAGAGAGACCACCTGATTCTGATCAGGTAGGGTCATTGACCCCTGAGGAGGCTGCTGCGCGTCGTGAACGAGGAACTCTGAATAGTATTTGGGGTTATGAACGGGAATGGCGTGATACCACATTAGGCTATGCAAAAAATGCACCATCAACACAAGTGTCGTTGATAATTGATCCATCTGATGGCCGACTTCCACCGATGACACGTCATGGTGCGTCGCTAGTGGCGGCAGCAGCGTCAGCAGCGAGCCAGCGGGGGTTGCCTGCAGGACCAGAAGACTTAAGTACAGATGATCGTTGTATTACGCGTGGCCTTCCGGGACTGATGTTACCTAGGGTATATAACAATGGATTACAAATAATTCAAGGCCCGGGATATGTAGCAATACAGAAAGAGATGGTTCATGAAACGCGTGTTATTCCGACCATAGAAAGACCACACCTTGGAGCCTCTCTAACCCAATGGCTCGGGGATTCGCGTGGGCATTGGGAAGGAGAAACATTGGTAGTGGAGGCAATAAATTTTAATGGTAAGGCCCCATTTAGGGGTTCCGGTGAATCTATGAGACTGATCGAACGCTATACGCGTGTTGGTCCAACTGCGCTCGAGTATACGTTTACCGTAGACGATAGCTCGATATGGGTTAGTTCCTGGACTGGTATGTTCCACTTCGGAAAAGATGATGATCAATACGAACTTGTTGAGTATGTATGTCATGAGGGAAATTATGGCCTGACAGGCATATTAAGCGGTGCTCGTGCGACGGAAAGAGAATTTGAGGAAGCGGCTGCTAATCAGTGAGGTATTACTAATGCGGATATCACCACTAGCGTTTTTTAAAATAGGGCTGTTTTTTTTACTGCAGTCAGGAACGTCAGTTGCTCATCATGCGTTTTCTGCCGAGTTTGATCAAACAAAGCCCGTTATGCTTCGTGGCACAGTTACTAGGATGGAATGGATCAATCCTCATTCGTGGTTACATATGGATGTTAGGCAGGAGGATGGTACTGTGGAAAGCTGGATGATAGAGGCTGGTCCTGCAGGAGTGCTTGTTCGACGAGGATGGACGAGAGAGTCGGTAGCAGTTGGTACAGATGTCTTAGTTGAAGGTTATCAAGCCAGAGATGGTTCAAATCGCGCAAATGGTCGAGATGTCACATTGCCGGATGGACAGCGTCTATTTGCAGGCTCGGGAGGCTTGGGTGCCGCACCACAGGATGGGGAGAAATCAGAGTGAGGACAGGGGAAAAGGAGAGACGCAAAGGTTTTTAGATGTCTTGTTAACCAGACTTCTATGAGTTCCTAGGGTATCGAGAATTAACGGTGAGACTTGTTAGGAATAGTCTACTGTCTTCTGTAACTTTTGTCTGAGAGGTAAGATGATGAGCATTACTAATATTTTTTGAGGGCTTCGATGCATAAAATAAAAAACGATTCGCATAATTGGAGCAACCATCTAAAGGCAATCGTATTGCCTGTGGTTTTTTCTCTTGTAGCTTGTGCCCAGAACACAGGAGATGGAGGTGGCACTGTCTACCAGGGAGCACGTCTAATTATTGGGGATGGCTCCGTGATAGAAAATGGCGCTTTTTCTGTGAATGATGGTCAAATTACGGCCGTAGGTGTGACTGCTAGTGTCTCCGTAGAAGGTGCCATAACGGTGAATCTAAGTGGCATGACTGTAATGCCAGCGATTGTTGACTCCCATGTCCATATGAGTAATACCCGAGAAGAAATTCTCAATGATCTTCGTCGGCGAGCACATTTCGGCGTGGGAGCTGCTATGAGCATGGGGTCGGATCCTGTAGGAACTCCATTAGATCTTCGAGATGAAATTCTGTCTGGGCATGCACGGTTTAAGTCAGCAGGACTTGGAATTACCAGACCCGAGCCAGGCAGACGGATGGTTCATTGGGTGGATACCCCAGACCAAGCACGTGCGGCAGTACAAGAAGAAGCAGCCCGCGACGTGGACTTAATAAAGATCTGGGTGGATGACCGAGATGGCCTTTACGATCAATTGACACCAGTGCTTTATGGTGCAGTTATTGATGAAGCCCATCAACACGGGTTACGTGTTTCTGCACACCTTTTTGAACAGGAAGATGCTAAAGGGCTATTGCGAGCTGGCGTTGATATTCTTGCCCATGGAGTGCGCGATCGAGATATTGACGTTGAATTTGTTTCTCTTGTAAGTGAACGTCCAAACCTTGTGTTAATACCCAATCTACCGGGCCGTGGAGTGAGGTCTGATTACAGTTGGTTAGAGGGATCTATTCCAGCCGAAGACTTTCAACGATTGCAGGATATTGATGATAATGCACAGGCACAATCATCCCACGCTATACAGGCTAGAAATCTTTCTCGGTTAAGCCAAGAAGGCATGATCATCGGTATGGGTACTGACGGGAACACCCCGTGGGGTGCACATATTGAGATGGAAGATATGGTTCTTGCAGGCATGTCTCCTGGAGATGTAATTGTATCTGCAACGAAAAATTCCGCTGAGATTATTGGGTTAGATGATATGGGTGCGATTGAAGAAGGTCGTAGCGCTGACTTTATCGTTTTATACGCAAACCCACTGGATGACATTCAAAATACTCGGAAAATTACGTCAGTCTACCTTCGTGGTGAGGAGATAGATCGTGAGAATTTTATTTGGTGATAGGGTTAGGTTATAGCTTATAAAAAAACCATTTAAATGTAAGGCTCTGCAGTCGTTAATCGACAGAATCCTGGAATTGTTTTTAGGGGACAATTCGTTGACTGGAAAAATAAGGCAAAAATGATGAATGAACGTAATCAGAAAGGTTGGGTGTCTGGGGTTGGTCTTTTAGTTTTTTGTGTATTAGGAGCCCATTATGATGACGTGCAAGGGCAAACCGAGCCAGGCTCTGGATTTGCTGCAGTACCTGGATTGAAGGGTGGTCAAGATGTCCATGGTCCCTATGAGATAGTGCCAAACTGGCCGAAGCCAATGTCGGAGAGTCTCCCGGGTCATGAAGGTTGGACTTGGTCCGTTACCATGGATGTCTTTGCTGAGAGCCCAGATCGCGTATTTTTAGTTCAGAAAGGCGAATTAGCTCTTATTGAGGAAAGACCTGATTCGGTTTGGTTGCCGGAGCTTGGTGCTGGATTACGTTACCCCAATTTTCGTTTGCCGCTCCGTCAAGCTGGTGCTGCTATTCCGAATGGGGATCAGTTGGATGAACCAGGTAATGGACGACCAGGGATTGATTGGCGTTGGGAACATTGTGTCCTGGTTATTGATCGTGAAGGAAATATAGTAGAGGACTGGAGCCAGTGGGATCACCTATGGTATCGACCTCACGATGTTGAGATTAGCCCTTATGATCCAGAGAAGCATGTATGGATTGTTGATGCAGATGGTCACTTTGTCAGTAAGTTCACAAATGACGGTTCGGAACTGGTTATGACATTGGGTACCCCGGGGGAGCCGGGGGAGTCTGATAACCATTTTAGGCGTCCTACATTCTTGGTGTTTATGGATGAGAACACCATGTATCTTGCAGATGGCTATGACAACACCCGGATCATTAAATACGATATGGACGGCAATATTTTAGCTCAATGGGGTGAGAAGGGGCTTGGCCAAGGGCAAGAGACTCGACCAGGTTATTGGAATAATGTGCATGGGATTGCCGTTGATCCTACAACACGGCGAGTTTATGTGAATGATCGTGATAACGGACGTGTTCAGATATTTGATGAAGATGGTAATTATCTGGACGAATGGCAGTTTTGGTCTGGTAGACGTGGACAACCGCAGGATATTCATAGCTTCATCGTGACGAGCGACCAAAAGTTATGGGCAGCAGACCAGGGTACCCACAAGATTTTAGGGTATGACCTTAATGGTTATTTCCTGTACTCCTGGGGTAGTTGGGGTGAATATCCGGGAGGAATGTGGGGAGTACATGGGATGTCAAGTGACAAAGAAGGCAACTTTTATACCGCTTCTGTGAACAATGGTCGTATTCAAAAGTTTCGACCCCGAGAAGGTGCTAACCCAGAATTTTTGGTTGGCACACCGTGGCCGAGTGTTTGGTAAACAATAAGCAGGCGCATAATTGATTGAAATCATAGCCGTCGGCGCGTCAATGGTTTAGAGCTAATGAAAGCAAAAAAAGCTATCAGCAATTTTGTTGCTTGGATAGGCATAATCCTTGGGGTTTTGTGTTTTACAGCCGTTGCTCATCACGGTGATGCAGGCCGCTATGATGAAACAATTACTACATTAACTGGGACGGTTATTGTATTGCAGCTTATTAACCCACATTCCTTGTTGATACTTGATGTGGAAGATCAAGATGGCAATATGGTGAGGTGGCAGGCTGAATTTTCAAATGCTGCCAGTCTGGCTAGGATTGGCTGGACTACTGAGACATTGAAGCCTGATGATGCAGTTGTGGTGGCTGGCCGACGGGTGAAAAGCGGTGCGCCTTATATAAATCTCAGCGAACGAGCTAGAATTTTCAAGCTAGAAACCTGCGAAGATATTTATCGTTCTGGAATGATTTTTGGAGAAGCACCTGATTACCCAGCGCCAGCCTGCAGTATGTAGACTACATACTAGTTTGCACTGGATGGGTAAGTTTTTCCGTGGTCAGAGGTAGTTTATTCGCTTGCGATTAAAGAATGTCTTTATAGTTTTGATAAAGTTCCCACTGGCTAGCCACGTTCGTTTCAGTGTCTTTGGCAGATAATGGTGCTAGCGGAAGACCAGTTGATTCTGACCACGCTCTCAGTTCTGGGTCGGCAAGAGCGCGTGCAAGCGAATTAGCTAAGGTTGCGTGAGCTTGTTCATTCATATTTGGTGGGCCGCCTAACATTCGTTGCACATTGAGCTGGGCTAGTTCTGGTTTGCCTAAATCGGCTGCAGTATCCACGCCCTGTATAGGACTGAAGTCGCTTAAGCTGGCTATAACCTTCAGGGTGCCTGTTTCCGTATAACTTTGTATGGAAGTCGATGGCCCGAGCGCTACATCTCCATCACCTCGTACCACGGCTAAGATGTAGTTCTGACTGCCCTCGTATCCGGTTATAAAACGCGCGTCGAGCCCTAGTACGTTAGTTGTTATTACGGTTGCAGCATGGGCGCTTGAATGCACTCCAGTAACAGTAAACAGGATAGGCCTGCCTAGAGCCTTTAGATCATCAACGCTAGAAATACTGCTAGAGCTAGCAACAACTATTGAGTAACGGTCTTCAGATATGCGGCCTAGCCATGATACTTGCGATAGATCGTATCCGACGCTTTCTTCAAGAAGATGAGGTAGTAGTAGTCCTGGAAGGTTGAAAGCGCCAATGGTATAGCCGTCAGGCTGCGCACGAAAAATTGCAGTTGCTCCTTTTCTTCCGCCTGCGCCAGGCATGTTTCGAGGTATTAAATTAACGGAGTTAGGAAGGTGCTTTTGTATGAATGGCAAGACGCCTCGTACATAACTATCAAACCCCCCTCCGGCGCTGTAGGGGATGATGACAGTTATATCATCTTCCGGATATTCGGCATTGACGCTGAACGATGCAATGAAAAAACTTATTAGTGCCGTCGCGATCAAAAGATTTTTTTCGAATGTTGGCACAGTACGGTTTAGCCTATGAATTAATTATTAATAAATACAGAGCTTAGAGATTTGCATTGTACTGTCAATTTTTTTTAATAGGTTCTTGTCACTTAGCTCCAGCTCCGCAGTCAACTCTGTCAATAATCCATTGAACAATGACATTTCGAAGAACAAAAAAAAGCGCTAGCCTAGTTTTCATTGTGCCATCCAGTTCTGTAAGACATGATTCACGGTTGATCAGAAAAAAAATTAAAAACTAAAAACAGCGCAGTATTTTCAAAATTGAAACCTAGGGCTTCAACGAAAAATTGACAAGATAGAGCCGTATGGCTTGCTTGTTAATTCCTTTTAAAGAGCGCCCCAATTTTCTGCGAGCCTGAGACCCCCAATAATTATTGCGATACAACCTATCAAGACTGTAACGATTAGATTCAACCAACGAGCACCCTGTCCCAGGGCCCGGAGTGGGTACGACGCAATAAAAGATAGTGTGGTCATGCCAAGAATTGATCCTGCTCCAAATGTGATAATAAATCCTAGAGCGTTGCTTAAAGAGTTCGCTGCTGCAGCAAGTACTAACATGCCAGCTGAGCCTGCTGTGCCATGGACCATGCCAATTAGTAATGCTCGTCTTAATCCAATGTTTTCATGCTTATGATTATGAGTGTTCTGCGAATGAGATGAGTTATCTCTTAAATGAGAATGTGCATGTATATGCGCGACTCCGTTTTGATGATGATGAAAGTGAAAATGCAGCTTTCGTTTCCATAACGACACAAGAACGTTTCCTCCAAGCAGGACAAGCATCGCGCCAACAAAAAATTCAAGCAGAGATTCAGTTCGAGGAGATATGCTCTCACCAAAAACAAGAAGAATGCCACAAACAGATAGTAGGGTAATCGTATGCCCTAGTCCCCAAACACCGCCTCTAAGTATTACAGCTTTACGAGAAGTTCGACCAGCGCTCATGGCGACTACTGCCGCAAGATGGTCGGCCTCTAATGCATGTTGCATTCCAACAATGCAACCTAGCAGTAGTAACGTGTAGTATTCCATAGATATTTTTCCGCTGACACATTGGCCAGCTGTCAGAACGTATTAGCTGCGTTCTGATCCGGAGCTATTATTGGTTATTTGGTGTGGCGTTAACGGTAAAATTGTAGCATTTTTAAATAATGTAATAGGCATGTTAATGAGGTGTTTGGGAGGCACTCGTAACCATATGAATAAGCACGCAATCGTCTCAGATGATATCGCGAAAAAATTCGCGAAAGAAAAACAAACTCCATACACGCGATGGGTACAGAAAGAGGGGCTTGATATTCTTGATGGAGTTTACGTTCCAGATTTGAATGCAGTGGAGTTAAGGCCGTGGGCTCGTAGAAACGGGCATGCGGTTTTTATAAACCATGACGCATCCAGAACTTCGAATGACTGCTATGTCTGTGAAATTGAACCTGGCAGCAAGATGAATGAACAACGCCAATTATATGAAGAAATGATAATGATCTTAGAAGGGCGTGGTTCAACAATGGTGTGGAATGATGCTGGTCAAAAAACCGTTTTTGAGTGGAAAGCAGGTGCGCTATTCGCTATTCCTGTTAACGCTTGGCATCAGCACTTCAACGGTTCTGGCAAGGATAAAGTCCGTTTTGTTGCGGTTACAAATTTACCGCCAATTATGAATATTTTTGAAGAGCCTGAGTTTATTTTTAATACAGCTGTTGATTTTGCTGGGCGTTTTTCAGGAGAGCCGGATTATTTCTCTCCAAAGGATGAGCTTAGTGGTTTTTTACTTGAAACCAACTTTGTTGCAGATGCCGTTAATTTGCCTTTAGTGGAGGCAAAAGAGCGTGGGGCAGGTGGTGGTCATATCCGGTTTAATATGGCCAAGAGCTCCCTGAACAGCCATATTTCTCAAATGCCCGTCTCCACCTATAAGAAGGCGCATGCGCATGGTCCTGGAGCACACGTAATCATTTTGTCAGGCGAGGGATATACGCTAATGTGGCCAGAAGGAGAGGAGCCCATGAGGTATGACTGGAAACCTGGCGCATTAATCACGCCGCCAACTATGTGGTACCACCAGCATTTCAATACGGGAAATACACCAGCGCGATACTTGGCTTTTAAATACGAGGGAGTGGCGATACGAAATTCTCAGGGAGTACCTAAAGCGTGGATTAGTCGTCGAATAGGTGGCCATCAGATTGATTATGCTGACGAAAGCCTTGAAGTCAGAACAATGTTCGCTGACGCCCTAGCTGATCAGGGATTAGAGGCAAAGATGGATGAAGCATATAAACTTGAGGCTGAAACTCTGCCTTCCCGTTCCTGAAATCTGAATAGATGCAAGGTGATAAATCTATGAGTCTCGTATGGAATTTTTCTGTGATATTGAAGTGGTAGGAATATGACTGAACAAGTAGTTGCAGCGGTAAGAACTGGTATTCACCAAACCGAGTTTCGTGAATACCCAATGCCAGCAGTTTCCGATGATAGTGCTCTTTTAAAGGTGGAGGTAGCTGGCATTTGTGGCACCGATGTTAAGTTTTATGCAAACCCGCCCATAACTGAACCAGTGATAATGGGTCATGAGAATATTGGCTATATAGCTAAGGCTGGCCAGGAGTTCATGAAACGTAAAGGCGTAAAAGAAGGGGATCTCGTGTTTGTTGAACACTATGTTCCCTGTTTTTCGTGTGAGTGGTGCCATAATGGAGAATATCGATTATGCAATGGGACGGATTGGCGAAAAAATCCAGATGCTATACGTTTCGGCTATACATCAGCCGAACGTTCACCTCATCTTTGGGGTGGTTTTTCTCAATACATGTATTTGCCCTGGAACTCGGTTATCCACAAAGTCCCGAGGGGTGTAACCCCTGAGTTGGCCGGTGTTGTAACGCCGATGGCTAATGGGATTCAGTGGGCCCTGCTTGATTGTGCAGTTGGTTATGATTCACGAGTGCTTATTCAGGGGCCGGGTCAGCAAGGCTTATCGCAGACGGTAGCCTGTAAGCAGGCAGGAGCATCATTAATCATTATAACGGGCACCTCTAAGGATCAAGCTAGGCTTGATGTCGCTTTAAAATTGGGTGCCGATTACGCTATTAATGTCGATGAAGAAGATCCGAGGGCGCGTATTCAGGAAGTGACAGGCGGCGAAGGGGTGGATGTTTCCCTAGACTGTACGGCAGGTGCTGGAACCGCGCCTGTGTTGCTTGGTCTTGATGCTCTTAAGCGCAAAGGAGGCACAATGTTAGTGCAGGGTGAAGTAGCTCTTTTTCCTGACTTCCCTATGTCTCAGGTAACCAATAAATATGTAACTATTAAAAGTGCCCGTGGCCATAATTATCTTTCCTGTGAGTTGGCTCTTAAGCAGCTTTCATCTAACAAATTTCCTTTAGAGTTAATAACCACACACCGCTTTGGTCTTCAGGATGCTGATTTGGCAATTAAGTCAGTCGGAGGTACTGAGGCAGCAGGCGTTATTCACGTATCTTTGTTGCCTTGGGCTTGAGGCTCCTGAGCTAGCTGACGAACTAATTGGCTTGTCCGTAACTAGAGTTAGAGTGATACGTGAGGTTTGCCAGGAGTTGCGCGCAAATATTCTTGAGCAGCGTCGCTATAGTCTTGATCTTTTGGAAGAAGAAATGATGCAGACCTAACTTTGTGAGTTTGTGGGTCCACGCCAGGAGGTTGTGTGCCTTCTTCCTGTAACGTCTTCACAGCATGCAATAGTTTTCTTCTAGCTAGCATGATTCCACGATCTGTTGGAGCTAGTTTTTCCTGAGTTCGATCGCAAATTGCTCCCATGCTTTCTTGCAAAGAAGAATCCTGAATAGCTATGCCGTGTACTCCGCTATAGGTGACTCCGGTTCTTTGGGCTTCTCTATCCATTAGGTAGTCATTAGATTTATTGGCTCGTGGTATAAACGTTCCGGGAATATATTCGCAGTGAATCCCTTCTCCATTTTCCATGGCCTGACGTTCTTTCTTAGTAAGTTTCCTGGATGCCTTGTAGTCGTAACTCCATGTCCAGCAAGTCTTATCATCAATAGGCACCCAAAAATGGCCATGTACAGGATGGTCTGCGCGTGGTGGAATCATGGTAAAGCTGGGCATTACCCATTGGGTGATTCTCCAGTAATATTGGTCTTTTTCTGCGTTCCTGCGAGCGCCGATCAGTAGTCCACCATCATGTTCGACAATCTCAAATACAGGGCGCAAGTCCGCAAAATTGTATTTATTTCCTTTGGACCCTTTGAACAATGGATCTGTATTCAAAGCCCCGCTATGTAGGAAAGAGACATGGCTAGAGTCAATGCCGCCTTCCATTGCTTGTAACCAATTACATTCCTGAATGCGCTTCGATATGAAACGTTGTTCTGAGGAAACATTAGAAAATTCGTATTCTGGTAACGGAGGGGTTTTTTCTGGATCTCCCATGTAGGTCCAAAGTACACCTCCCTTTTCTACAAGAGGATAAGCTGCAAGTTTTATTTGCTTGCAGAATTTCGGATCTTCTTCTGAAGGAACCTCTACGCAGTTGCCAAAGACATCATATTTCCAACCGTGATAGGGGCATCGCAAACCACTTTCTTCATTTCTGCCAAACCATAAGGATACGCGCCTATGAGCACAAAACTCATCTATTAGGCCAAGACGATTTTGTGAGTCTCTAAATGCGATTAAGCGTTCAGAGCAAATTTGAACGCGTACAGGGGGGCAGTCTGGAGCAGGCAATTCCTCCGGAAGCAAGATTGGCTGCCAGTAACATCGAAACAGGTTTCCCATAGGGGTTTCAGGTCCGGTTTGAGTTAGAAGGTCATTCCTTTCGCTAGAAAGCATCGGTTACACTCATACGTAATTTAAAGTCTTCAAGAACGAAGGCTAACGAGTTTTCCCCCGCGGAGTCACTTCGTGCCTAGTCAAGTAACGATACCACAGCTCCAGCAGATGAAACGCAATGACCACAAGATCGTTGGTGTGGTTGCATGGGATGTGCATATAGCTCGAATAGCTGATCGTATAGGGGTAGAAATTCTGTCCGTTGGTGATTCGGTTGGCATTAATCTCTGGGGTCATTTGGATCCATTTTCGGTGACAATGGACCAGATGGTTACCGTTGCTAGCGCAGTCCGAGCAGGAACAAGCCGAGCTCTTGTCAGTTGCGATTTGCCCTTCGATCCACTTGTGAATGGTGTTAGTGCAACTGTGAAAGCGGGCCTTAGGATGGTTAAAGAGGTTGGGGTTGATATGGTCAAGTTAGATGGTGCCGCTGGATGCCCTGAGGCTGTCTCGGCGCTCACTGAAGCGGGCGTGCCGGTTTGGGCTCAGTTTGGTGTGACTCCACATACAGCCAGCCAATATGGCATCAAGTATAACGATCTCTCAGAGGCAGAAGTGCCATCAGAGATGAAAAATCAGTTGGTTTCAGAAGCTAAATTGCTAGAAGCTGCGGGAGCGGTGTTACTTGATTTCACGAATTCTGGGCCATACGTAGGCCCTGCTGTAACTACAGCTGTATCCATTCCAGTGATCGGTGGATTTGGAGGAGGACCATGGCTTGATGGACGAGTTAGAATGGCTCACGCAGCTATTGGTTACGGAGAGAGGCATATCGATGAAGCTATTGAAACTTATGCTAACGTTGCGAATATAACTCTCCAAGCTATTAATGCTTTTGCTGATGACGTACGAGCTGAGCGCCAAATTAAAGGCGCAACAAAAACAGTAGTAGGCTAGAAGAACAATGCCTTTAGCGATAATTGATGGTATTGAGACCAATTATGAAACCATTGGAACCGGCCAGCCTATTCTCTTTTTTTCTCCTGGTGGGTTTGATGCCACATTAGAAAAATGGTCTACCCTTGGTGTTTACGAACGAATTCAGCTTCTTAAGTTTCTCCCAGAGAAATATCAATGCATTATATTTGATCGTCGAGAAACGGGGTGTTCCGGCGGTCGAGTTGAAGAGATCACATGGGAGCATTATTTAAGACAAGGAAAGGGTCTTTTGGAACATTTGGGTTTAGAGCAAGCCCACTTATTAGGTGGATGTATGGGCTGCTGTCCTGTGACAGCTTTCGCAGTTAAATATCCTGATGTGGTAATTAGCATGATTTTGTTCTGGCCTGTGGGCGGGGCGCATTTTCGTATCAGAGCGCAAGCCCGTTTTGCGATGCACCTTGCTTTTGTGCAGAAGGAAGGCTTGGATGGGGTTGTGGCGCTTGCTAAGTCAACTAATCTTGGTTTTGGTAAGGACCCTCGTGTTGGGCCATGGGCTCCAGTGATTCGTCGCGATTCAGTTTTTGCGTCAGACTATAGTTCTACCATTATTGAGACGTACCAGAAAATCATTGAGAGCATGCAAACTAATCTCATTGATCGTGATACTGCGCCGGGAGCAGAAGCCGAGGAACTTATTGAGTTGGAAATTCCAACGCTTATTGTTCCAGGCAAAGATTTAGCGCACGCGACTTCGGCTGCAAAATATTTAGAGGAATGTTTGCCACTAGCTCAATATTGGGATATTTCTCCCGACTTACTTCGTGAGAATAATACTTCTATGCGGCTCATGCGGTTTCTAGATGAGGGTTAGGAAAATAACACTAACGTCGTAACTCAACTTCAGATTACGCAGTAAGATCAATTGTCTCGGGGGCAAATAATTCATCAACCTCAACATGGTGTCTAAGGATTTTTTGCGATTCTGCATGTGCCATTAAATTTTCTAGAACATCACGGTTTGGATTGATCCCGTAAGGCAGAGGATCCTTCTGTAGGGCTAATATCTGACGATCGAAATTCTCTGTAGAGGCAGGATCTTGATACGCCTTATTTTTGAGATGCTTTAAATACAGATTTTTTGCTTCAGAAAAGGCATTGAATATTTTAATTGCAATACCCGGATGTTTTTCTAAAACTGAATCACGGACTACAAGTAGATGATTGATGGGGTAGTGGCCACGATCAGAAAAAGCAGCAAATCCTCTATCTAATGGATTAGATATCAAGGGTTCTATCCTTGAGTCGCCAGTTTGAATATTGATTGCTGCTGATAGGTCACCAGAAAGCAGGGAATCTTCCAACGTTTGATTTGTTTTTCCTGGGATGACATTTTCTGGTGCTTTGTACTCAGCGACGTGTTCGTCTCCCGAAAGTACCCAGGTAATTTTTCTGAGATCGACGCCATATTCTTCTTCCAAAATGCCTCGCGCCCAAACGCCTGCTGTTACGGTATATCCGCGGTTAACGCCGACATGGGTTCCTTCTAATTGTTTTGGATTTTCAATAGGACGTTCCGTGTTGTGTAGAATGATTCCGTGATGGAAGGCGCGTTTCAGAAAAATTGGTATAGCAGTGAATTTGACACCGTGTTCACGTGCACAGAGGTAGGTGGTTAGGGCCATTTCACATACATCAAATTCCAGTGTTCGCACCATGCGTCTAAACGCATTTGCAAGCACGGGAACTTCTATAAAATCAAATGAAAATCCGGGTAATTCTATTTCTCCATTTTTTAGTGCGGAGTTGTTTCCTTGGGTACGAGTGACAATTTTTAAGATTGGTGATGTCATAAGCCCTCTAGAGATTTTGAGATGTCTGTGTTTTGAAGGTTTCTAGGTTAATGGTTCATGGTGGATGCGTTCTTTACGCTTAAAGGCATCTAGAACATCTCTGAAGATTAGAGATTTTATAGTAACTGGAACTGTTAGGGATGGAAGCCTGATTCTGCCAAGATCAACATATTCAAAATTTCGTAGTTCAAGGCCATCTAAAATTAAAATATCATTTAAGACTTTCATTTCCTCGCGCAATATTGATCCTAAGTTCATTGCAATGTCAGCATCCAGAATTACATAGATTGAATTGCCTTTATCAAGTCTGCTTGCGGTAGCTCGTCTGATGCCTTCGGCAAGCGTTCTGATTCTTGAGAACTCAGGGGTGCCCGTCCAATGGAACGCTAAAACTATATCTTTATCCTTTATTTCAACCTTGAAAAGGTGTAATTGATGTTTGATTGCCTTGGTTAAATCTTTAACTTCGAAGTTTTCTGTGAAGTCAAACTCAGGGTGGATTACTTGAATGTTTCTGCGGGGTAGTAGGGTGTCAGGATCAGATATGTAGCTGGTATTACCGCTTAGTTGTGCTGTGAACTCTGAACCGCCGAGTGCGGTTGATCGTATTCCTTCGCTTTCTTGCAGTAGAGGCCAAGGAAGAACTCCTGAATCGACTCGTTCTCGTAATGCTTTGCCCAAGTGTAAGCCAAGATCACAAAAATCCCGTTTTTCACGATTATAAAAATATTCTGCAACTCCGCCGGAGAAAATGACTCCATCTATGTTTTTTAGATGTGTGATTGGGTCTGTCAAGTAAAAATTTAACAAATCTTTTGATAGGGATGATTGTACAAGTACCGCAGTGAGATCATCTGCCATTGATTGCGCAACAATCTCTAGTGCAGAGTCGTTTATCTGAGTGTTTAACTGCCAGTTGAAACCGGCTCTGTGTGCGTGGGTTTTTCCTGCTGGGTCTAATCGTGCAATCTTATGCTTTTCATCCACTACAATAAGTCGTCCCCCAACATGGAAAGCTGCTGTAGAGAGTATTTTTCCTTTTTCAATTACGCTGAGCTTGGTAGTCCCTCCGCCTACATCAATGTTTAAAAGTCGATTGTTGTGATTATGTGAAGATTGTGCGGCTCCGGAGCCATAAGCCGCCAACATTGCTTCCATGTGATGACCAGCAGTCGCGCAGACAAACTCACCACATTTTTCAGAAAGAATTCGAGTTATTCGTTCAGCGTTGGTTCGTCTTAGAGCCTCGCCGGTGAGGATGATCGCCCCAGTGTCAATGTCATCCGGATGTAGTTTTGCGGACAAATAAGCTTGGTCGATAATTGCTCCGAGAGCCCTGTCATTTATTAACGTTTCGCTTTGATAGGGGGTAAGGCTAATAGGAGATTTAAATAGCGTTTCACGCGAAACTACGAGATACCGCGTTGATAGGTCAACAGCCTGACGTTTGAGGCGTATACGAGAGAATAAAACCTGGGTGCCTGCAGAGCCTATATCTATACAAACACTACATAAGGTTACATTTTCTCTTTGCCAGAGTGGATTTTCATCAACTAACCCGTGAAAAGATGAAACACTTTCATATCCATCAGGGGTATGGTCAGGATCTGGATGGTAGTGCTGCATATTTTTATTCATGCTAGTTTAAAGCGTCAGGTTTTTTAGTCGGTTATTCAAAACACTTATTTGGTGTTTAACAGTACGCTTATAACCCGTCCTAAGATTAATTTTCTTTTTTGCATAGCCTGTTATTAATTCTGGTTCATACTCTAGGGCTGATGAGTGGCAATAAATCCTGCTAGTCGTGCGGTATGCAAGTGTTTTCATTGATAGCAGTTCGTATTTTGTTGCCTCTTAGGTGACGTTATCGATCTTTGTAATAGCGATGAGTATGTTTTGAAATAATGTGCCAAGATGAACGTACAAGGCATCAGTTGAATCTTTAGTGTTGTTTTCATTGGGTGAAAAAAGACTTGTGTGCGCTCGACGAAGCGTAGGTAGTGCGCCTTTGCCATTGATTCGTTGCTCTCAATGTCTCCGCACATCACTCCATATCCTTTTTTATTATGGTACCTGGCGCAGGTATTGTTAATATCATTGTTTAGGAGTTATACCTTCAAATCGCATTATTTTCTTGCTTGAGGTACCAGCCTTTTCAGAAAGGCGATGATAATATTCTCTGTAAAAAGGGAGAAAAACTAGAGATGAGAAGTGTAAAAAGACACCTGCTTTTCCTGTGTGTCGGATTGTTAATATCGCACGGGGCATCTGTTTCTCTTAAGGCTGATGCTGTCTCGGATTTTTATGATGGCCGCCAGGTGAGATTGCTCATCGGTTACAGTGCAGGTGGTGGGTACGATACCTACGCCCGGCTTTTAGCTAGACACTTGGGAAAACACATTCCTGGTAACCCAACTATTGTGCCGCAAAATATGCCGGGAGCTGGCAGCCTGATACTGGCGAATTTTCTTTATAACGTTGCACCAAAAGATGGCAGTGTTATTGCAACCTTTGGTCGTGGAATAGCCATGGAGCCGCTGCTCTCAGGGATGGGAACGAGGTTTGATGCAAGAAAATTTTCTTGGATTGGAAGCCTAAATAATGAAGTGAGCGTTTGTGCTTCATGGCATGAGTCGGATGTTAAGTCCATGCGGGATTTGGAGACCAAAAAATTTATCGTTGGTGCGACTGGATCGGGCGCTGATACTGTTACTTTTCCTGTGGTGATTAGTAATCTTGTGACTCCTAATATTAAGCTTATTCCAGGATATCCTGGCGGTAATGACGTGCTTCTGGCCATGGAACGTGGAGAAGTGGATGGTCGTTGTGCTTGGTCCTGGTCCACGATTGTGTCGAGGAACGGTGATTGGTTGACGGAAGGTCGTATAAATATACTCGTGCAATTGGCTTTAGAGAAACACCCAGACCTGCCAAATATTCCACTAATCACGGATTTTGCAGATAATGAGGATGAGTTGATGGCGATGGAGTTGATCTTTTCGCGTCAGGTTATGGGGCGCCCCTACCTTGCGCCACCCAGAATTCCAATAGATCGTCATACGGCCTTAAAAAATGCTTTTGATGCAACAACTCGTGACCCAGATTTTTTGGCAGATGCTTTGCGTATCCAACTTGAAATTAACCCTGTCAATGGACAAGAGATTGATGATTTAATCGCGCGCATTTATGACGCGTCGGATGATGTTGTCAGACTTGCATCCGAAGCTGTGGTGAAAAACGAGAGTATGAGTCTTAATGGGAATTGATCCTTCTCAAGTTATGTGCCACCCAGCAGTGCGCTGTCAATGGCCTCAAAAGGACGGTAGTGGACGCTTATACTTGAAGTGAAAACAGGAGGCTAATGAATTGGAGGCGGGGACTCTAGACCTAGCCATAAGTGCGCTTAATATTATGCTTGAGCCATCTAGGCTTTTGCTGTTGGGCGCTGGTGTTCTTGTTGGTTTAACAATAGGTGTTATCCCAGGTCTTGGCGGTATCGTGGGTATCGCACTTTTAATTCCTTTGACCTTTGAGATGGACGCCTATTCGGCATTTGCTTTTCTTATCGGTATTGGTGCCGTTACTACTACCTCTGACACTGTGCCGGCAGTGCTTTTCGGTGTGCCAGGGACTACGGGATCTGCTGCCACCATCCTTGATGGTCACCCGCTAGCAAAACAAGGGCAGGCTGGCAGAGCTTTTGGAGCAGCATATACATCATCTGTCCTCGGGGGACTGGCCGGTGCATTTCTTCTTGCTATAAGCATTCCCACTCTTAGGCCAGTGCTTTTGTATTTAGGTTCGCCAGAACTTTTAGCAATATGTATTTTTGGAATGTCTATGGTTGCTGTTCTCAGTGGTAAGGCGCCACTTAGAGGGATGGTAGCGGCGAGGCTTGGCTTGATGGTTGCAATGGTGGGTTCTGACCCGCAAACCGGAACTATGCGTTTGACCTTCAATACGCTTTACATGTGGGACGGGTTGCCACTAGTGCCGATAACGTTAGGGTTATTTGCGTTGCCGGAATTGGCTGGTCTTGCGATCGAAAAAAAGAATATTGGGGTTGATTCCAGGGTAAACGCCCGTTCCGGTCAGCTTGAAGGAATTCGTGACACGTTCAGGTGCTGGTGGTTGGTTTTAAGATGTAGTTGGATTGGTGCTGCACTCGGTGCTGTACCGGGAATGGGATCTGCCGTTATCGACTGGTTAGCGTATGGACATGCGCTAAAGACGGAGAGAAAAACGGAACGTTTCGGTAGTGGTGATATCCGAGGGGTTATCGCATCTGAAAGCTCTAATAATGCAAAAGAAGGTGGTGCGTTAATTCCTACTCTTGCCTTCGGTGTTCCTGGTAGTGCTTCGATGGCTATTCTTCTAAGTGCCTTTATGATGCACGGGTTAGTGCCTGGGCCAAGAATGCTTACTGACAATTTAGAAGTGACTTTCTCAATTGTATGGAGCCTTGCATTAGCTAACGTTTTTGGGGCGGGATTATGTCTTGCGTTTAGTAACCAGTTAGCACGAGTTGCAACAATTCGGATTGGCATACTGTTACCCGCAGTGTTAGCCATTATTTTTCTTGGGGCACTGCAGGGTTCCCGTCAGTGGGGAGACCTCAATGTGCTATTTGTTTTTGGGCTTCTTGGTTGGGTGATGAAGCAGCTTGACTGGCCTCGACCGCCTCTTATTCTTGGCGTAGTCCTTGGTGATATCGTTGAACGGTACTTGTTTATTTCCGTTAATAGATATGAGTGGGCTTGGCTCAGTAGGCCAGTAGTAATTTTGTTTTTTACGTTAGCAATAGTTGGGCTTGTTAGACCCTTAATTGACAATCTACGCAAATCACTCCGACCCGGATTAAGGTCAAAATTAACGGCTCAATTCTCGATATCTGCGCTTTTTACGACATCTATTGTTGTTCTGCTTGGCTCCTATGTTGTGATTGCTTCGCGATGGAATTTTGAGGCTAAAATTGTTCCTTTGGCGGTTGGTTATGCAGCTTTAGTATGTGCTGTTCTAAGTTTGCTGGGTCAAGTTTTTTTTAAAGAAGCAGTCACTAGCGTGATGGGTAAGGTGGCAGGCGCTAACACATCGGTAAACGGGGATATTTCGGTCGTTTTAGGTGTGAAAAGTGTTATGACTCGCGCAGCCGTATTTTTTGTCTGTTGCGGAGGGTTCATTATATTAGCTCGCATTACAGGCATGCTTTTAGCAATTGCCGTGTTTATCTTTTTCTATGCCAAGTTCTGGGGAGGAGAAAGAGCAAATAGGGCAGCACTGCTAAGCATATGTGTAGTGGGTTTTAGTTGGGTATTATTCGATCAAATCCTCTCAATCCCATGGCCGCAAAATCTTCTTGGTGATGTGTTTCCGGCATTTAGGTCATTTCTAAAATAATCAGCTAAATAACCTAATTATTTACAGAGTAAAACCCTAGGTTGCTATACTTGAATTGAGTTTGCTGATCGTTCTTAATTGGAATGGTTTCTGGGGTTTGATATCAAACATTTGAGGTTTATAAGGCGTAGGTATGAACGATACGATTAGTGATTCCTTAAATGGTGAACAGAAGCGCCGCAAATCCAATGCGCGAAAGCGTGCTATAGCTCTCGGGTGTGCAGTTTTGCTTTTTTATGCTGGGTTTATTCTTCTGATGGGATTGAGTACTCCTGGTTTCGGGCCTAGTGATCCGAACTCGTTTGAACAGCGTTCATATTCCGACCAGGCTGCATGTTGAAACGCGCTATGAGGGCCCTTACGGGAGTTAGGGAAGGTGGTTAATCGCATCTTGTTGTTTGTCGGTTTCGCTCTTTTACTGACGCTATTCATATTTCTAGGGATGTGGCAGTTGAATCGTGCTGAGCAAGGCGCAAGCATTCATCAACAGTATGACGAGGAATCGCGACTTCCGGCGCTTACGGGTTTAGTGCCTAATAATGATTTGGATGAATTTCGGTATCGTTGGATAGAGGTTCAGGGGGAATATCTATCGTCGAAACAGTTTTTATTGGATAGCATGACGCATGAAGGCCATGTTGGTTACCACGTTTTGACTCCATTCAAGCCAAGCAATAGTGTTGACTGGATGCTGGTAAACAGGGGTTGGATTGAGGCGAATCCAGATCGCAAGATTCTGCCGCAGGTATCGGTTGGTGAGGGGACTAGGTTAGTGCGGGGTAGGGCGGATTCATTGCCGCAACCGGGATTATCCCTGGGCGAATTAACGGATTCAGGTTTTTGGCCGCAGGTTATGTTGTTTCCAACTTTCGATGCGCTTGAGGCGCGTTTTGAACGCCCGCTTGTGCGTTATCAATTGTTATTAGATGCGGGATTTTCTGATGGTTTTTTCCGGGAGTGGGAGCCGCGCGCCTTACCCCCTGAGCGTCATATAGGGTATGCCATACAATGGTTCTCGTTTGCCGGCATACTTGCCGTTATGGTTATTGTCTTAAGCGTACGCTCGCGAATGTCTTTTGAGTGATTGTATTGGACGATTGTCTCTCAATGTGTTAAATCAGCGCCCCAAGAGGGCTCTCGTCAGTAATATTTGGAGTAATTATTAATGGGTAAAAGTTTATTGGCTCTTGCGGTGCTTTTTGTGGCAACGATCGTGGGTTCTTCTCTGGCGTTTGACTTAAAAACCGCTAGTACTCATGAGACAGGGTCGGAGCCATGGGCGCTTCAAAGGATGGAGTTTGTTTCTTGGAACAACGATCGGTGGACGGCTTGGGTTCAAGGTGATTCGTTTGAGCATACGCCAGAAGAAAGTGGCTATTGGCATCGTCACTCCAATCCTAGTCTGGCTTTCATTGACTGGGATGGGGAGCCATGGCAAGCAAAAGTTGCGGAAGAATCCTTTATTCTTGCGCACAGAGGCGATTGGGATATGCCTACCGAGGCCGTAAGCGCCTTGCGTTATATAGACTGGTCGGGGGAGAAACAGATTCGAACCCTTGCGCAGTTATCGCGTTAAAAAATAGTTTTGAATTCGTTGTTGTCTTACCCTATGATACCGCGCGGATGGACGATGTGAGGAGCAGGGATGCAGTTCCAAAATCTACGTATTCTGGCGCAACGCTCATGAATTCATGAATTCGCAAATCGATAAAGTGATCTCTGTGCCACTAGCAATAAAAAAACTCATTCTTAGGCCTCGAGTGATTGCTCGTTGGGCTTTTCTCCTTAGTGCGCTATCTACGGGAATTTTTGCTCAGGGTTGGGATATGCGCCCGGGTGTGACCGAGATGAGTCAGAAGATTCAATCTCTTCATCACATAAGTCTGTGGATGTGCATTATTGTTGGGCTCGTGGTTTTTGGCGCGATGTTTTATACGATTTTTGCACATAGTCGCTCAAAGAATCCTATACCGGCTACCTGGCATCACAGCACTAAAGTGGAAATTATCTGGACTATTATTCCCACTTTGATTTTGGTTGGTTTGGCTATTCCAGCAACCAAAACACTGTTAGAAATTGAAGATAACAGTGATTCGGATTTAACAATTTTGGTTACCGGGTCTCAGTGGAAATGGCATTACCAGTACCTGGAGGCCGGTATTGGGTTTTATAGCAATATGTCTACGCCTCTTGAACAGATAAATAATATGGAGCCTAAAGGTGAGCATTATCTGCTTGAGGTAGATAACCATTTAGTGATTCCTGTTAACAAAAAAGTTCGTTTTTTAACTAGTTCAGATGATGTTATTCACTCTTGGTGGGTGCCAGATTTTGCAGTCAAGCAGGATGCATTGCCGGGGTTCATTAATGAGTCTTGGACAAATGTGCCTACACCGGGCACTTACCGTGGGCAGTGCACAGAGCTGTGCGGAATGAACCATGCGTTCATGCCCATTGTTGTGGATGTTCTTCCGGAAGATGAGTTTGAAATGTGGCTTGAAGATCAGCGTATAGCGCTTGAGTCAATGGGCGAGGCAGCTATTGCTGCGCGTAGTCGTGATTGGTCAATGGAAGAGCTGTTTCCAATCGGCGAGGATGTTTATTTGAGCAATTGTGCAACTTGCCATCAGCCCGATGGTTTAGGTCAAGGCATTAAGTACCCGGCGATGGCGGGAAGTGATGTTGTAAATGGCCCGGTTGAGGATCATATAAGTACTGTATTGGTCGGTGTGGCTGGCACTGAGATGCAGGCGTGGGGACCACAGCTTAGCGACCTGGACATAGCCGCTGTAATTACGTACGAACGTAATGCTTTTGGAAATGAGACGGGCGATGTCGTTCAACCACTCACAATATTTAACTCGCGTTAGGTGTAGAAAATGACCGCCCACGTAGAAACCGTACCTTCAAATAGACACCCGCTGGTGAAATTCATTTTGCGGTGGCTGTTGACCACTAATCATAAAGAGATAGGGACGCTTTACCTGTCGTTAAGCTTCCTTCTCTTTTTTATCGGCGGCGCTATGGCGTTGACCTTTCGTGCTGAGCTGGCTCAGCCGGGACTGCAGTTTCTTGAGGCTAACTTCTATAATCAAATGGTTACTCTCCATGGGCTGATTATGGTTTTTGGTGCTGTGATGCCTGCATTTGTAGGGCTGGCTAATTGGATGATTCCACTCCAGATTGGCGCGCCTGATATGGCGTTACCTAGGCTGAATAATTTTAGCTTTTGGATTCTGCCCTTCGCGTTTGGATTGCTTCTTTCGTCATTGTTTATGCCAGGTGGAGCGCCTAACTTTGGGTGGACGTTTTACGCGCCTTTGTCCACTACTTATGGGCCTCCTAGTATTGACTTTTTGATATTAGGCATCCATTTAATGGGCATCTCCTCGATACTTGGGGCCATTAATATTATCGTTACGATTTTTAATCTACGCGCTCCAGGCATGACGTTAATGAAGATGCCCATGTTTGTGTGGACCTGGTTAATCACTGCATTCTTGTTGATCATGGCTATGCCGGTTCTGGCTGGTGTGGTGACAATGATGCTCACTGATCGGCATTTTGGAACTAGCTTCTTTGAGGCTTCTGGTGGTGGTGATCCCTTAATATTTCAGCATGTGTTTTGGTTCTTTGGTCACCCGGAAGTCTATATCATGATTCTTCCAGGTTTTGGTATAGCTTCAGAGATAATTCCGGTCTTTGCTCGTAAGCGACTTTTTGGCTATGTCTCAATGGTCTGGGCAACTGGATCCATCGCAATACTTTCGTTTGTCGTATGGGGCCATCATATGTTTGCCACGGGTATGCCTGTTGCTACAGAGTTGTGGTTCATGTACGCAACGATGGTGATCGCAATCCCAACAGGCGTGAAGGTCTTTAATTGGGTTGCTACCATGTGGGGAGGCTCAATGACTTTTGAAGCCCCCATGCTTTTCGCGCTGGGTTTTGTTGTGATGTTTACTATTGGTGGATTTTCTGGACTCATGCTTGCAGTGGCGCCAGTTGATTTTCAGTATCACGATACCTTTTTCGTGGTAGCTCATCTTCACTATGTGCTGTATCCAGGGGCTATTTTTGCCACGATGGCGGCTGTCTATTACTGGATACCGAAGTGGACAGGGCATATGTATGACGAGCGTTTGGCGAAAATTCATTTTTGGACGGCGGTGATTGCGTTAAACCTCACTTTTTTCCCAATGCATTTTGTAGGGTTGGCCGGCATGCCTAGAAGGATTGCTGACTATGCGATTCCTTTTACTGGGTTAAACACGTTTGCGACTTTAGGTGCTTTCTTGCTCGGTGCAACACAGCTGTTGTTCCTGTACATCGTAATTAAAACGGCGCGTGGTGGTCCTAAGGCTACAGATCAGGTCTGGGAAAGCGCAACAGGATTAGAGTGGACGGTTCCTTCTCCAGCGCCACTACACACATTTGAAATTCCACCAAAAGTGGATTGATATTTTATGAATCCAGGATCTCCCTCCCCTAGGAACCATAAACAGATGAAAAATAACCGTAATCCAAAAAACAAACAGGCAGCGATGCTGGGTTTGGCAGCTGTAATGATGTTTGGGTTCGCCTTCGGATTGGTTCCGCTGTATGAGGTTTTTTGTGAGTTAACGGGATTCGGTGGTGGAAGATTTGATCAAACGACATTCGTATCTGATGCCTCTATGAGTCATGCCGGTTCTGAGGTAGTAGATCGTGAGGTGAATATTCAGTTTTTAGCTGATGTTGGTCGGGGTCTGCCTTGGGAATTCAGGCCTACTGAAGCCCAAATGAGAGTGAAAGTTGGCGAAATAAATGAGACTCGATACTACGCTCGTAATTTTTCTAATCATGCGGTGACTGGTCAAGCGGTTCCAAGCGTGACACCAGCTTTTGGTGCTACTTCTTTGCGAAAAGTGGAGTGCTTTTGTTTTACGCAGCAGCGCCTGGAAGCCGGAGAGGAAGTTGAGATGCCGGTTCTCTTCTACATTGATGCAGCAGATTTGCCGGCGGATATCGGAACGTTGACGTTGTCTTACAGTATGTTTCCGGTAGAGATGCATGATGCAGAGGTTGATGGAATGGGTCACACAGCGGCTAATATGGAGCATCTATGAGTCAGGAAGCAATCCATCCAGAAGGTGGTCCGCCGGACTATTACGTTCCGCACAGTAGCGCATTACCAATTATTGGCTCAACAGCGTTATTTATTACCGCCTTTGGCGGAGGACATTTTATTCAGCAAAGTACCGATAAGGTGCCAACAGCAACAGGTAGCTTTGGGTTTTGGATATTTCTTCTAGGTATTCTTGCGATCGCGTGCATGATGTACAGCTGGTTTTCTACGGTCGTAAAAGAGTCTCATCAAGGGTTGGTGAGTGAGAAGCTTGATCGTTCGTTTCGACAAACTATGTTCTGGTTTATTGTCTCCGAAATCATGTTTTTCGCTGCTTTTTTTGGTGCGCTTTTTCATGCTCGAATTATTACGGTTCCATGGCTTGCAGGAGCAAGTGATAATCTTCAGACGCATCTCCTGTTATGGCCAGATTTTGCAGATACTTGGCCGTTGTTTATAACTCCGGGTGGTGGTCTTACTGAGGCTATGGCCGCTTGGGGGCTGCCTTTTATTAATACTATGATTCTTGTCACTAGTAGCGTGACAATCACATTCGCTCATTGGGCGCTAATAAAGAATCATAGAGGGCCCTTAAAAATCTGGCTTGCACTTACGGTGCTGTTGGGTTCTGTTTTTCTTGTGCTTCAGGTGGTCGAATATGTTGAGGCTTATCATGAGCTTGGACTGACCATGGCGTCGGGTATTTATGGATCTACGTTTTTTATGTTAACGGGATTCCATGGGGCGCACGTTACGATGGGCACTATCATGCTTGCAGTCATGTTGATACGAATAATGAAAGGCCACTTTACGCCTGATAACCATTTTGGTTTTGAGGCGGCATCGTGGTATTGGCATTTTGTTGATGTTGTTTGGCTGGGTCTCTTTACGTTCGTTTACTGGTTTTAGGGAATCATGAATCTTGTTATAAATCCGAATGCTAGGAGTGCGAGTAATACGACGGCAAGTCCTACCCGAAGGCTTAGTGATATTACGGTACGACTGCTTTGTCCTCGATCTCGAACGAGAAAAAATAGTCCAAAGCCTAGACATATAACGATGGCTAACAGTACAGCGATTATCAGGAAGTTGAGCATTGATTGTAAGACCTTGATTAGGATTGCTAATCGAATCAAGGGTGAGCGCTAATGTCAAGAACAGCTGAAATTCGACTTACGGTAGATTTGGACGAGGATAATGTTCCCACTGAGATTTTTTGGGAGGCTTCTGAGGCACAGGCTTCAGGACCAACATCTTGTCAGTCGATGATGCTTTCGCTTTGGGATACCGAGCAGAAAAGTATCGTTGCCATAGATCTATGGGCAAAGGATACGACGGTCGATGACATGAATCTCTATTTTTATCAGGCGATTCATAAGATGGCGGATACCTACTACAAAGCAACTCGCAATCAAGATGTTTCTAAGCTTATACATGAGTTTGGAGAGGGATTTGGCGGTAAAGTGGGATTGGCTAGCAATCAGGGTAATACAGACCTTGGTCCAGAAAGACGCGTTGTTGATCTGATTTCTTTAGCTGAGGATAACCAGAGTCGGAGTGCAAAATAGATGAGTGTTTCGATTGTCCCTTCCCTAAAACTACTCAAGCCAGCAGCAATGGTTGTGGGAGTTGCATTTTGTGGCCTGGTATTTGGCTACTGGGCGAATGCGGCGTTCACGTCAGGTAACGCACCTAGTTTCTCTCCGGGATATGCTCCTGAGCAGCCCATTAATTTCAGCCATAAAATTCATGCGGGTGAGAATGAGATTGACTGTCTTTATTGCCACACAGGGGCTAGTCGTTCTGCTTCAGCAGGTGTGCCGTCCGTCGCCAAATGCGTCGGTTGCCATCAACAAGTAGCAACTGATCGACCTCAGATACGACGGGTATTAGAATACTGGGAAAATCAGGAACCAATTCCCTGGATTAAGGTCCATGATCTCCCGGATTTCGTTTATTTCCCTCATAAGCGTCATGTTGCTGCGGGGGTGGCTTGTCAGACCTGTCATGGTCCTGTTGAGACAATGGATGTTGTGTCGCGCCAAGCACCCACTCAGATGGGTTTGTGTCTGGATTGTCATAAAGAGCATCAGGTTGAGTTTGGAACAGACTGTTTAACCTGTCACAAGTAAGAACAAAAAAGGTAACTAAATGTCGGGTATTGATCGTAGAGATTTCCTGAAACTAGCCGGAGCGGGTGGAGCAGGTGCCGGTGCGGGTTTCGTGCTGCGGGAATCAATTAAGCATCCTGTTGAGCATTTAGTCCCATACCCCATTCCACCCGAAGAATTCAGTCCTGGTATAGCCACCTGGTATAACACGGTTTGTTCAATGTGTTCATCTGGTTGTGGCATCTCCGTTAGGACGCGTGAAGGTCGAGCCAAAAAAATTGAAGGTAATCCAGCGCACCCGGTTAGTCAGGGACGCCTTTGTGCGCATGGACAAGCTGGTTTACAAGTTCTTTATAATCCTGATCGACTTACAGGGCCTATGGCTCGTACGGCTGGGAATGAGGAGTTTCTACCGATTACGTGGGAAGAGGGAATCTCGCAGTTAGCCGCTCAGCTCAGGGCTTTGCAGGCATCTAATCAAGGGGATAGTGTTTGCTTCTTAACCGAGGGTGTTGATGGACATCTTGCTGCTCTATATGAGCGCTTTATGGATCAGCTCGGTTCAAGTCGTCTTATGCATTATGATTTTACGCACCCACGGACTCTTTATTCGGCAATCGAGAAATTATTCGGTGAATCCCAGCTTCCATATTACGATCTAGGGAATGCAGATTATGTGTTGTCGTTTGGTGCCGATTATCTAAGCACCTGGATATCCCCTGTACAACATAGCCTTGGGTTTGGTAACAGTCGGAAGGGTGTTAATGGTGTAAGAGGGCGATTTGTTCAGATTGAACCAAGAATGTCAGTTAGTGGCGCCTCGGCGGATGACTGGTTTGCTGCAAATCCCGGAACGGAAGGAATGGTTGCGCTGGCCATTGCGAATTATATTGTTAATGAGGGTGGGTATCAGGGTGATGATAAAGATGCCTGGGTCTCAGCTCTACAGCCTTATTCGCCAGCTTCAGTCTCATCAGAGACGGGTCTTTCTTCGACAATAATTACGGGCATAGCCGAATCATTTGTAGCTTCTAAAAGTAGCCTAGCTATTGGCGGCGGGTCCGCCGGGAACAATACAAATGGGGTAGCTACTCTTGTTGCTGTAAATGCACTTAATTACCTTATTGGGAACCTTGGAAATGAAGGGGGACTAGTCCTCAATCCAAAGCCAGCCGTCGGTGCTGGGGCGAATGCTTTGCAGGCTACTTATACAGATATGCTTGAGCTTGCAGAGGCCGCGAGAAATGGCAGCATTCAAGTGCTAATCCTGAGTGGAGCTAACCCTGTATTCAATCTTCCAGATGTGGCTGGATTTAGAGAAGCTATTGAACAAATACCGCTCGTGGTCAGTCTATCTAGCTTTATAGACGAAACAAGTTCACTCGCTTCACTTGTGCTACCTAGTCACACTTATCTTGAGAGTTGGGGTGATAGTTTTCCTGAGCCTGGGGTGGGGTTCTCTATTGGAGCTATTTCACAGCCTGTTGTATCTCCACTTTTTAATACAAAAGCCACAGGCGATATAATCCTTGGTTTAGCACAAGAAAGTGGTTTGTCAGCCGCTTTCCCGTGGCCTGATATGAAGGCGTATCTTAAAGAAGGGTGGCAAGAGATTTATGCTCGAGGTAATGCAGGTGATGGAACTGAGGGTTTTGAGCCATTTTGGACTGATGTAGTGAGAGCGGGAGTCTGGGGTGAAACCGTTCGTGGATCTGTACCCGTTGGCTTGCCAGAGGGGGTTGTCGAATCAATCGGTGTGGAGTCACCCGAGTTTTCAGGTTCAAGCGCTGATTACCCGTTCATCCTGCATCCTTACCTATCCCCTACTCTAGAGGATGGGAGCGCCGCCAATCTGCCTTGGATGCAAGAACTTCCAGATCCATTGACTAGCATTGTGTATGGGTCTTGGATCGAGTTGAACCCACAGACGGCAAATGAGCTGAATCTAGAAGAAGGTGATGTCGTTGAGATTGACTCCCCGCATGGTCAGATTACGGCTCCCATTTTTCTATATCCGGCCATTATGCCTAACGTTATCGGAATGCCTATTGGTCAGGGCCACACGAACTATGGCCGCTATGCGAGTGGACGTGGGGCCAATCCCGTTCAGATTTTATCGCCGCAGTTAGAAGCCGAAACAGGTGATCTTGCTTGGGCCGCAACGCGGGTTGCAATCACTCTTACTGGTCGACGTGTTGAAATCGTAAAGACGGGTGGGGTTTCAAGAGAGCTTGGAAGAGGAATTGTTCAGAAGGTTAGTGCCGATGGAACGAATCCTACTGCTGGGCTGAGTAATATCCCTGTTAAGGTGGTGCGGTCATGAGCTTTATAGATACTTTACGAACACGTTGGCAGGAATATCGCAAGCCTGGTTATTACGATAAGTTTGATTATGCTTGGACAATGACTATCGATCTCGATAGTTGCACCGGTTGTGGGGCTTGCGTTACCGCTTGTCAGGCAGAAAATAATATCCCGTTGATAGGGGAAGCAGAGCTTGCCCGTGGTAGAGAGATGCACTGGATTCGTATTGAGCGTTATTGGGAGGGAGAGTTTCCAGACGCCAAAGTGAACTTTATACCTATGCTTTGCCAGCATTGTGACGCAGCACCGTGCGAGACAGTGTGTCCAGTCAGTGCTACTTATCATAATCAAGATGGACTTAATGCTCAGGTTTATAATCGATGCGTCGGCACTCGTTCCTGCGCGGTCTATTGTCCATATGAAGTTCGGTACTTTAACTATTACAACCATGAATGGCCGTCACCACTGGATCAGCAGCTAAATCCTGATGTTTCGGTACGTGAAAAGGGGGTCATGGAAAAATGCACCTTCTGTATACAGCGTATCCGGCAGGCAAAGGATGCTGCAAAAGATGATGGAAGGCGACGAGTTGTTGATGGTGAGGTTCAACCAGCATGTGTACAGACTTGTGCCTCGCAGGCTATGGTTTTTGGGAACAGGAATGATCCGCAAAGTAAGGTTTTTCAATCAATGAATGATCCTCGGGCCTACCACGTTCTTGAAGAAGTGAACACGGCCCCATCTGTGGTCTACCTGAAAAAGGTGGTAGCAAATGGCTAACCGCGAGATAAGCTTTTCTCAAGTTAATGACGATGTCGTTCGGTCTTTAGTTGTTACCGGTCGTAAGTACTACATTACTCTTGCCATTTCTATTCTTGTTACTTGTGTTTGTTTTTTTGGGCCTTGGTTTTATCAACTTCGGTATGGAATTGGCGCGGCAGGAATGAATCATCCAACTGTCTGGGGCACCTATCTTGCTAGCTTTATTTTCTGGATTGGTCTAAGTCACTCTGGCACGCTACTTTCTGCGGTGCTTCATCTCACCAATAGTGAGTGGCGGAAAGCTATGTATCGTAGTGCTGAAGCTATGACCTTATTTTCGGTCATGGTTGCTGCAACCATGGTAATGGTGCACGTTGGCCGGCCGTGGTTCGTGCATTGGGCGGTTCCCTATCCTAATCAAATGGAGATGTGGCCTAATTTTCGATCACCTCTCATGTTTGATGTTATGGCAATCACGACATATATAACGGGTAGCATTGTTTTTATTTATATGGGGACAATCCCAGATTTTGCTGCTGTCAGAGACCGTACAACCGGATGGAGACACCACATGTATGTGTTGCTCTCATTGGGATGGCGTGGCACTGATACCGAATGGAATCGATTACATTGGGCTTATACATTCCTTGCGGTTCTTATTGTTCCGCTAGCGGTGTCTGTGCATAGCATTGTATCTTGGGACTTTGCTCTGTCCGTGGTTCCTGCGTTGCACCAAACGATCTTTGCGCCCTATTTTGTTGTAGGAGCTATCTATTCTGGCACTGCAGGTATCGTTACTGTGATGTTTGTGCTTCGTAAGTACATGAATTTCGAGCATCTCATTACAAAGCTACATTTCGATAATCTTGGAAAGTTACTTCTTGTGATGTCTTTGCTCTGGACCTACATCAACATAGTTGAGCTTTTTACCGGTTGGTATAGTGGAAGTTCTGAAGAGTATGAGGCGCTTGGATTTAGACTGTTTGGTTTTTATGGGCCTCTCTATTGGGAAATGATTCTCTTTTGTGCATTTGCACCACTACTGCTTATTTCAAAGCGTTTTAGAACTTCTTTCGTGCCGATGCTTATTCTATCGATACTCATCAATATCGGCATGTATACGGAACGTTTTCTTATTGTTGCCACGTCTTTGCCTAGGCAATACCTGCCAGATGCATGGGGAGTGTATGTTCCTAGTCTTGTTGAAATTTCAATTATGATTGGTTCTTTCGGGATGTTTACCACACTCTTTTTGATATTCGTAAAAATTTTTCCAAGTATCTCTTTATACGAAGTCAAAGAAACATTACCAGAGCCACAACCCCAGCTTAAGTCTCAAGCTGATAACGGAGCATCGTAATGTCAACTAATGCATTGGGACTTTTTGGTGCCCCATCGACTGCGCTAGAAGCTGCTGGAGCCTTGAAGGGCGCTGGTTTTGATTCCCCTACAGTGCTTTCACCAATTCCTATTCACGGTATAGATGAAGTGCTGGGAAAAAAGAAGTCACTAATAAAGCGCTTCACCTTTTTTGGCGCTATTTTTGGTGGCATAGCCGGCTTCGCTTTAGCTGCCGGTACAGCAGTGATGTATATACATCCCACAGGAGGGAGAGCAATCATCAGCATTCCACCCTTTTTGATCATCACCTATGAGTTAACGATTTTATGCGGAATTCTGGCGACTGTTGTTGGCTTTGTATTGAGTGCGCGTCTACCGGCTTTTAAAAATCGAGTATATGTACCAGAAGTTTCAGTGGATAAGTTTGCAGTATCAGTAGTGTGCGAGGATCCAGAGCGATTAAAGTGTGCCCGGGAAATATTACAAAACACAGGTGCTGAAGAAATCCGTGAAGTGGAGGGCGCTCAGTGATACGTACTCAACAAGTTATAGCTATATTGATTATTGTTTTTGCGTCAACAGCCAGTTGGGGGTTTCCATGGAACCAAGATATGGTTGATCAGCCAAGTGCAAAACCACAGGAAACACAAGCACCTCCAGGTCCAGGCTCCATCCCAATAAAAGGAGGAGAGACCCTTCCAGCGCCTACAACATTGACTGGTATGACCGATGCAAAAGACGATGCTGCCTCATTGGAGAACCCAGTTGCAATGAGCCAACAGTCTGTTGGCCAGGGTAAGAAACTTTATGATATTAACTGTTTAATTTGTCATGGAGCTAGCGGTGAAGGTGACGGTACCGTTGGTGTGAAGTTTTCAGTATCTCCAGCGAATTTAAATGATGCTTATACGCAGGATCAAGCTGACGGATCAATATTCTTTACGTTGACTCGCGGGAGAGGTGCGATGCCATATTATCGGGATGCACTTAATCATGAAGAACGTTGGCATGTTATTAATTATCTTAGAGCGGAGTTTGGCTCAGAATGAATGAATCCCAGACAATTGCGCAGGTCCCCAGCAAAAACCCTATTGTGCTTCTCCTTTTATTAGCTTCAGTTTTTGTTGTAGGTGTGGTTAGTCTACTCACTAATGGGGGGCAAGCTGATGTGGGTTTATTTACAGTAACCTTTTTGTTCTTAATGGGTGTAAGTCAAGCTGGAATTGTTTTTTGTGCTATCACGCGACTAACTCGAGCGCAGTGGTCTAAACCTTATTATCGGTTAGCAGAGATAAGTACACTTGCATTTGCCCCGTTTGCGATTATTGGGTTCTTGCTTCTCTATTACTACGCCCAAGATGACCTGTTCTATTGGTTGCATCATTCGCCAGATGAACATGTTAGTCCATGGTTGAATATAAATTTTCTTCTTATTAGGAATTTGTTAGCGCTGGGAATATTTTATGGCTTAAGTGCCTACTATGTGCTGAAAGGGATTAAGGTTGACTTGTCTAATACCGAGGGTGATACCGCTGCTCATCTTAAGAAAGAAGATGAGCTCTATTTGCTTTCTCCGGTGGTGCTGGCCGCCTATGTGATCTGTAATACTTTTTTTGCTTGGGATTTTGCAATGATGCTAATCCCTCACTGGCATAGCACCGTATTCCCTATCATTTTCTGGTTTGGTAATATGTTTGCTGGAACAGCTGCCTTAATCATCTTCCCGGTGATACTAGGAAAACAAGTTAACTCGCCTTTTGGGCCTGATCAGACCCGATGTCTTGGCATGTTATTAACGGGTTTTACGCTCATATGGTTATATATGTTTTGGGCGCAATTTTTCGTAATGTGGTTTGGGAATTTACCTAGAGAAACTGATGGGTTATTTCGGCAAATGCATGGTCATTATGGGCCATATTTTTGGGTCATGATGAGTGGCTGTTTTTTTATACCATTTGTTTCTTTTATATTTGCGTTCGTCAAGCGTTCCTTGGTGACCATGGGGATTCTTGCCCTTGGTATTAATCTGGGTATCTGGATGCAAAAATATTTGATGGTTGTGCCTGTATTTTCACCGGATAATACGCCGTTCAATAGTTGGATTGATATTGCTGCAGCTACAGGTCTTTTGTCCGGATTTTTGGCCGTAATAATCTTAATGTCTCGACGAATTCCTATCTATTCAAGCTGGGAACTTGCGTTAAAGCCTCAACGAAGAGATTAATTCACACTTCTAAAATCGTAGTAAATGCCCGCTTTAAGGGTGTTTCTAAAGATGCTGTTTTGGTTAACTTTAAAACAAAAGTTTAACACCCATTCTTAGTTATTTGATAAGCCGAAATTCGGTCTGTCGTTTCTAAAATGAATTACCCCTTGAGCCAAGTACATGTCTGTTGATGTTTGGTGGGGCTTGGTAAATTCGATTGTTAGGCGTAACTGAAAGGTGATAGGTCGAAGTACGGGAATTTTGTTGCGTTTTATACTGTCATTCTAGATTGATGCGCTCGCAAAAAAGAACGTATCTGACGCACCGCTAAAGGAATTCGATTTGTAGGCCGCTTCCAGGGGAATAGACTTACTTCCGAATTTGGTGCAAGTAATGCTGTTTCCATGGCCACGTCGTAGGGATGTGCTGGGACATCATCTGGAAGAACAAGTACAGGCGTTTGGCAGGTTCGGACGAAATCACGTGTCACTGTAAACACAAAATCAGGATTTGAGCGAAACATTTCACTAAGAAAGGCATTGGTCATGTCCGTTGTGATATTTGGGCGATCAGAGCGCAGAGCTGGCGCCCATCGAGTAGCGTTTGCTTGATAGTAAAAATCGGGTTCCTCAGTGCTAAAGCCACTGGGTTGAGCTAAAACAGCCGCACCAATACGATCTGGTGCTTTTTCTAGAAGATTCCATATGAAAGGGCCGCCTATACAAAAGCCTAAAACCATGAACTCGTCTATTCCAAGATGGTCCATTAGTCCGAGTTGATCATCCGTGTACGCGTCCCATGGACGATCAATTTCAAGTGGCCCTGAGGATTGGCCGCCATCTGCGTTACGCAAATCCATGGTGATACAACGATATTCATTTCTGAATTCATCCATCGGATTAAATGGCGCATTGCTTGAGAGAAAGGCGATGTTTGAGTTTAAATTTCCGCCAGGAATTATCAATAAGGGGAATCCTGAACCAGCTTCTTCATAGTGGATGCGGACATTGTCTTTTTCATAGAAAGACATGTTAATTTCTCTTTGCTCAGAGTTTTGTTGGGCGAATGCATTCGGAGCGGTGGCGGCTGCTACCGCTGCTGCCCCTGTTGCAAGAAAAGTGCGTCGAGTTGAATCCATAATAAAATAGATAGAGATTGTTTTATTGCGGTAATGAAGCGATGTAGGCTGAGATGTATAGCATATCATCAGCTGTAAGGTTGGCTACTACTGGTGCCATGAGAGGGCTTTCTCGTGTGCCCTGTTTGATGTCCCAAAGCTGCCGCATAATATAACTAGCTGTGCGTCCCGCGATTCCTGGGATAAGGCCAATTCCCATATGATTCTGGCCATGGCAAATGCCACACTGAATAGTTTTCCCACTTCCTGTGTTGACGAGTTCTTGGCCTTTCTCAAGACTACCTAATGGAACATATGCAACAAAACCACCTCTTGGGTCACGCATCATTTCGGTTTTTTCGGGATCATCTGGTATCTCAATTATGCGTTGCCCGAGAAGTATTTCTGTAGCGTTAGGTATTGGCAGCATTAGACCGTTTGTGGTTGCTCGTACCTGAGGCGCAGTATTCGATTCGATTACACGAACCATTGGTCGATAAGTCATTGAAGAGTAGTATTCTGCAACTTCGATTTTTTCCTCGTCGCTAAGTCGACTAGCAATCATAGCCATTACATTTGTATTAGCTTTGCGTCTATCTGCACTTCGTCTTTTTCCGTCTATGAAAGCCTCAAGTTGCTGCAATATGTAGTCTCGAGATAGACCTGAGACGTGACCATTTTCCATTTTCCCTTGCCCATTTGGATAATGGCAAAGGGCGCACGCCTGCACTCCTTCAGATTCCCTGCCATAGGCCACTACATCGGGCATTACGGGGTGTTCGTTTGGATACCAGTCTGCAGGTCCATAGCCAAAGTATGCTTCGTTACGAGTAAATGTTAAATCTGTGTCTGGAAGAGTTCGTTTGATCCCATCGTCCGGAACAGGTTGACCTACATATCCGCAATCAATAGGTCTAGAATTTAAAGGGCAAGGTGGAGCTATGTTGTCGCCCTCACTTAAGGGACTTAGGAGGCCATATGCCCAGTCAGGCCAATTCGCTGAGTGAACGGTAGTTTGAGCCACAAGAGGCTCATTGAAAAATATAATGCCCAAAATAGTTGCAGATAGTAGTGGCATAGTTTGCTTCATGCGTAGGTCGCCTTTCGGTTTTATTATGCTGGCTTGCGTGTGGTTTCAGTCTGGTGTTTGATCACATTCATACTCATAAAAATGAGCGTCAGGTGATAGCCCCCAAATGTGAGTTGTTTCCCAGGACTCGTTGTAGTTTACAGGGTCAGTGATCGTCATATGTATCTCTAGGGTTTCATCACTAAGTCGGGTAAACCGTTCAACTATTTCAGTAGACTCGCTAAGGGGTAAACCTTCCCAGAAATAACTTATTCCGCGTAATCCATTAGTCTCAACAATCAGCGTTTCGTTTTCCCAATACCCGTTTGAATGTCCCATCCAAGTTGGTCCAATGGACTCTGGAAGGTCACGTCCATCGAGAAAGATTCGACGGACTTGGTGATACGCCTCGAACAGTATCCAGATCCGCTCTTCAGACTGAATAATTTCTATGCTAGTGGGTGCCCACGCGATCATTGCTCGTGGCATATATACGATGCACCTTAAGTACGGATCATTAGCCGTATCAAAATCATCTTGAGCAACTTTTCCCACCTGAGTAAATGCAGGCTCAAGAGGTAAAATTTGACTGATGTCACGCTGGGGTCTCCATATTCCCTCTATATTTCCTTCAGCTTGAGCGTGTTCAACGCTCAATAGAGATGCTGAAAAACATAGCAATGCTAAGAATATTTTTTTCGATGAATGTTTCACGATAACTCTTGTGAAAACCTATAAAAATGGAACTTCTAGTACAGGGCTATCTCGTTGCATTTCATCGCCATTCGGGAAAAGCATCCAGTTTAATCGCATCTCTGGTGCGCCATGGCGCGACGGATGGCCCCTTACTTTTATAATATCCCCTGATTTTAGTGAATCTCGGGAAAGCCCACCTTCTCTATAGAAAGTAGTTGCTGCCGCGCTTTCTATAAGCCATTCCTCTATAGCTCCCTGCTGGTTGGTCACATCTATATGAATGAGAATATGAGGGTTTCTAAATTCGTATCGTGTCACTATTCCTTCAATGGAAGCTTCTTGATTAGGGTCAAAATGGTTAGAAAAACCATGGTGTCCAGCGGCAGGACTAACCATTATCCCTAATGTAAGGGCTATGTATAACGGTATGGGGTTATTCAGAAAACTAAAGTTCATTGGCTGTCCTCATGGAGCGATAAGACTCTTCAAAGAAAGGTCCTAACTATGCTGAAAATAGTTCACAATAGGGACTAAGGTCAAGAGCTCTATTGGACCAGGAAGAGGCGGTTTTGTTAAATTAAGATAAAGGTGCATCAATAAAAATACGAGTGAACTCGGCCATAACTTTTTAGGTTTAACGAATATTGAGTCCATTTGTTAATCGAGGAGTAGTGATGTTGGTACGAATTAGTTATTCGGTTTTACTGTTAACCGTGTTTTCTGCCACAAATGCACATCATGCGGTCAATGCGCGTTATAACACCGCTGCGTTAATTGAGGTTGAGGGTGAAGTAACCGAGGTCTTAATAAGAAATCCGCACTCACAGCTTTCAGTGCGCCGAGTCAGTGATAATGGAGCTATCGAGCATTGGACGATGGCTACTACGGCCGTTAGTAACATGCGGAGATGGCAAATTGACCCTTCCTTTGTTCAGATAGGAGATACGGTCCGGGTGGCTGGATATCCCTCTCGACTTGAGGAGCATGATCTTTACTTTACTAATCTCTTAACAGCTGGTGGTCAGGAGGTATTGCTAGAAAGAAGGGCGACTCCGATTTGGACAGATGAAATAATCGAGATGTCTGACAGTCGCCGACTTAGTGTTGGCTCGACAATAGCCCCTGAACTAGGAATTTTCCGAATTTGGAGTACACCAGATAATATTCCAATGCTAATGCCACGTGACATTGGTCAAACGACTGAGGGACGGGCCAATCTGACCCCTGATGCATTGCTGACACAAGATGCATATGTTCCGGAAAGGGACAATCCACTGCAGAACTGCGTTCCTAAAGGGATGCCTCTTATTATGGAGGCGCCTTATCCGTTTGAGATGTACAGGGAAGTATCCAATATCATTTGGCATAACGAGGAGTACGATACTCGTCGAACAATTTATATAGAACCGATGGAACCAAGAGAGTTTGAACCATCACATCTTGGTTATTCAATAGGGACCTGGGAAGACGAATACACCCTTGTTGTAAGTACTACACTAATGGGATGGGGGCATCTTGATGGCCAGGGGATACCCCTAAGCACAGCTGCCGAAGCAGTTGAACGATTTAGTGTAAGCAAGGAAGGGGACAGGCTAGATTATGTTATTACTGTAAGTGACCCGGTATACCTGGTTGAACCTTTGAGCTTCTCTAAGCATTGGGTCTGGTATCCAGATGCGGAGGTTGGAGAATACAATTGTACTATTGAAGCAGAAAATTAGATTTATAGTGTAAGTTATTGTATTAAATGTATATTTTATGATATTTTTTGATTTTAAGTTTAGGAATTGGCAAAAGCAACATTCGGTTATTGGGACGTTCTACATAGGCCTGTTGTTGTACCTATTGTCCAAAGCTAGCCTGGCGCAAATCCCATTAGCTTTTGAGGAACTGCCTGATTGGAGCGGTGTTTGGCAGATGGTTGGCCCCACTGTATTTGATCGCGCTTCTGTTCAACCCCCAGATGGTCGCGCTGGTGGGGCTGGGGTGAGGGAGTACCCCCCTTATAATGAGGAATGGGAAGCTAAGTACGTTGCAAATATTGATCAGGTTCGTAGAGGTCGTTTTCCTGATCCTTTGTCGATTTGTGGTACGTCTCCAGGTTACCCAAGAATGCTTAATGTTCCTGGTGCAATAGAATTTATCTTACGTCCCGAACAGGTATGGATTCTTACAGAGGATGGGCCCGGTATCGCGCGGGTCTATACAGATGGCCGAAGTCATCCTCCAAAAGACGAGATTTGGCCTACTTATGGAGGTGAATCTATTGGTCATTGGGAAGCTGATACTTTAGTTTTTGAGACGATTGGTTTAAAGGGTATTGGTGACGTAATAATAGACCGGACTGGTTTGGTTTTAAGTGAAGATGTACGTATCAGAACAGAAATTCGTAGGCTTGATAAGAGTACCCTAGAGGCTCAAATTGAAATAATCGATAGAGTGGCTATGACTGCGCCTTGGACGGTCTTAAAGCGTTACGACAGGTTGGATGACGGTGCCCGCATGTTTGATGTGGCATGTGTTGAAAATAATCGTAATCCTGTTGATCAAGCAGGGCGGACATTAACATTGGATTCAGATGGGAATATCTTAGATATTGGGGTGGAAAGAAATTGAATAAAAAATATAATTTTTTTTATGCTTTTCATTATTTGATTTTAGTTTTTGTTCTTTGCAGTTTTTCAGTAGCAATTGCCCATCATTCTGGAAATATGTTCGATCGTGAGCAGACGGTAGAGCTAACTGGGACTGTCAAAGAATTTCAATGGACTAGCCCTCATATCTGGATTCAGGTCTTAATTTCTGCTGAGGATGACATGATTGAGGAATGGAGTATCGAAGGAGGAGTGCCAAATCGCCTGTTTCGATCTGGTTGGAGACCTACAAGTTTTGAGCCAGGTGACAGAGTAAAAATCGTTGCGTATCCGATGCGTGATGGGGCAAAAGCAGGCCTCTTTATTGGAGCAAAATTTGTTGATGGTTCTACTTTAGGGAGATTTCCCAAGTGATAGCAAGACGTTTGATTTTTGCCTAATCGTGGCAATAGGGGGGAAGTAAGTGCATAACGATGGAACTGATTTCGCAGGATGTAAGGAGTTTGTAAGTACGGTAGAGGACCTTCGAATTACTATGGGCAAGGCCACATCGAGCGCTATTGAAAAATCTATTGATAGATTGGATGATGTTTGTAAGGAGGTAATTTCTAAGTCTACTTTTATTGTAATTGCTTCGGCAAACTCAAATGGTGAGCTTGATGCTTCTCCAAAAGGTGACCCTGAAGGTTTCGTTAAAGTTTTAGATGATAAGCATTTGGCGATTCCAGATCGGCCAGGGAATAGAAGAGCTGACACGTTTGAGAATTTGATTTCAAACCCCCAAGTAGCAATCATTTTTTTTGTGCCAGGTAAGGGTGAAACATTACGGGTAAACGGTGAGGCAAGAATTGTTCGTGATGAACCTTTAAGAAAAAGTATGTCCGTAAATGGACAGATGCCGCGTTTTGCGATTGTCGTGCGAATCGAAGAAGCTTTCATGCACTGTCCTAAGTGCATAGTGAGATCCAGACTCTGGGAGCATGAGTCTTGGCCTGACAGTTCTAATACGGCAAGTATTGCAGAGGCGGTTATAACTCATGCGGATCTCAGTATGACGCCAGAAGAATACAAAGAATTGATGGTGTCAGAAGACAGAGTCAAACTATATTAACTAGCGACACTTTATATGAAAAAGCTATAAGCGGGAGCGAGCAGATTGAAACGACGCAAGTTTATTAGCGGTCTAGGTGGCGCGGCGACCTTGGCTGCGTGCGCTCCTCAATCTGAAAATGTAACTACTGAGGTTCAGTCTCAACAGCAATTTTCTTGGAGAGTTGTGACTACGTGGCCTAAAAACTTTCCTGGCCTTGGGACGGGCGTAAATACGATGGTTCGTTATATCAATGAGCTAAGCGCTGGAAGGCTCAATATTACTGTCTATGGCGCTGGAGAATTAGTACCCGCTTTAGGGGTGTTTGATGCGGTTTCGCGAGGTGCGGTGGAGATGGGGCATAGTCCTTCCTATTACTGGCTTGGAAAGAGTCGAGCAGCTCAGTTTTTCACTACACTACCATTTGGTATGACGGCTCATGAACATAACGCCTGGCTTTACTATGGGGGTGGGCTTGAATTATGGAGGGAGACTTATGAACCATTTAACCTTGTGCCTTTTCCCGTAGGTAATACAGGCGTACAGATGGGAGGATGGTTTAATAAGCCAATAGATAGCATTGCTGATTTTCAGGGGCTAAAAATTCGAATGCCTGGGCTTGCCGGAGAGGTTTTGCGTAGGGCTGGAGCAGTGCCTGTGATGCTTCCTGGTTCAGAGATATTTACAGCACTTCAGACTGGAAGTATTGATGCCGCTGAGTGGGTCAGTCCATATAACGACCAGGCTATGGGTTTGCAGCAAGCCGCGCGTTACTACTATTATCCTGGTTGGCAGGAGCCAGGACCAGCTATAGAATGCATAGTTAACAGGAAAGCTTGGGAGTCTTTGCCAGTGGATTTGCAGGCAGTTGTGCGTATAGCTTGTCAGGCAGCAGTGGTAGATATGACATCAGAGTTTATGGCTCGTAATGCATACGCTTTAAAGCAATTGATGGACGAAGGGGATATTGAGCTTCGCGAATATCCTCAACCCTTACTTGCTGAGCTAAAGAAATTAACGTTTGAGGTTGTAGAAGAGTTGGCTGCTGAGAACTCTCAGTTTGCTAAGGTTTGGGAGTCATATCGCGCTTTTATGGAAGTATCTCGCGGTTGGCAATCAATTTCAGAGCAATCATATCTTTCAACTCAAGATCTCTGAGCTGTATGAGATGAATGGTATTCATGATATGGGTGGAATGACGTGTTTTGGTCAAATTGAGCATGATCAGAATGAGCCTGTATTTCACTATGACTGGGAGCGCAAGGTTCTTGCTATTACTATCGCAACTTCTTCCTTGTTCGGCCCATTGGACAAGCGTCGCCATGTGTTGGAAAAAATTGAATCCAGCGAGTATCTCAGATGTAGTTATTATGAGCGTTGGTTGGTACGTATAGAGCATTCGGTAGAACAACTAGAGATTGATAATCAATCTCAATTTTCGACGATTCCTTTGACAGATGGCGTTGCCGATTCTAATAAGATTGAACGTGTTATTCGTGAAGGTCGCCCTTCGAATCGTAAGACGGGACGGCAGGACCCAAGGTTTTCCGTTGGGGAACTTGTTCGTGCAAGAAATATCAATCCAACAGGACATACTAGATTAGCGAGATATGTTCGTGGTCGGTGTGGGATTATTGATAGAGTGCATGGAACCCATTCCTTCCCTGATACCGCGGCCCATGGTGCAGGCGAAAATCCGCAACCTCTCTATTCAGTCCGTTTTTCAGCACAAGAACTTTGGGGGTCTGAAGCATCTAGTCACGACATATTGTTTATAGATTTATGGGAGGATTACCTGGAGCCTTACGATGTCTGATCATCACCATTCAATGCCGATTAGATCTAGCTCAAAGAAGAAAAAGACAGAGTTAGAAAACAAAAAACTACAGGGTAGAGTGGAAAAATTAGAGAGCCTTCTAATTCAAAAAGGTATTGTTTCTAAGGAAGCGCTACTACGTATTGCTGATATTTACGAAAATGATTTGGGTCCCCTAAATGGCGCCAAGGTGATTGCTCGAGCATGGTCTGATAAGAGATATAAGCAACGCTTATTGGAGGATGGCACTAAGGCGATTAGTGAGATGGGCTTTGGTGGTCTTCAAGGGGAACACATTGTTGTGGTCGAAAATACGCCTGTTATCCATAATGTTGTCGTTTGCACTCTCTGTTCCTGCTATCCGTGGCCGGTTCTTGGGTTGCCGCCCGCTTGGTATAAGAATGCGGCATATCGATCCCGGGTTGTTATTAATCCGAGGAGCGTTCTAGAAGAGTTTGGTCTTGAACTAGATGAATCGATTGAGGTTCGTGTTTGGGATAGCAGCGCAGAGATACGTTATTTGGTATGTCCCGAGCGTCCGAGAGGAACTGAAAATTTCAGAGAAGATCAATTAATAAATCTCATCACAAGAGAAGCAATGATTGGTGTTTCTAAGGCAAAAGAATTGTAAACGTATGTGCAGAAAAGTAAGAAAAAAAATGGCTTATATGACTGGGTTGGGCGCCTTGCCTAGATCTAGCGGCGAGCTCATATTTAATGATGATTGGGAGCGGCGTATTTTTGCTTTGGGCGTCGCTCTGTGCGAAGAGGGAGGAGTTGCTTGGGATGATTTTAAAGGTAATTTGATTGAAGCCATTGATGATGGCGAGAGGCATGATCCCGAAGGCTATAGCTATTATGAGTGTTGGTTGAATGCTATTGAAATGATGTTGCGCGAAAATGGATTAGCCCAATTGGGCGATAGTAATATAATTTGAAAAAAGAAAACCTTGGTCCGCTGACTGCTGTCAATTTCCCATTGTACGTTAACGTATTAACTGGTCGATACGCTGAGCTGCAAGGGGTTGTAGATCAATGGGGTGTTCCTCGTTTTTGGGCTCGAAGCCCCGGATTTGAAACGCTTTTTTTGATTATAGTGCAGCAGCAAATATCGCTTTCAGTGGCACGTGTTATTCATCGTAGAATCAAAGAGTACTTGGGGGGAGTGTCAGCGCGTCGGGTTCTTGAGGTGGGCCCAGAGAGACTGCATTTATTAGGCCTTACTAAGCAAAAATCTCGTTATTGCTACGAATTGGCTGCGGCAGTGAAGGAAAAGCGATTTTCTGTAGAAGGGCTTAAGAAGGCAGATGATTCTGCTGCTATTTCACTACTATGCGACCAACTTGGGATTGGGCCATGGAGTTCAGCGATTTATCTGATGTCGGCCTTAAAGAGGCCGAATGTTTGGCCGCCAGGCGATCTAGCCCTAAGGCGGGGAGTAGAAAGACTTTTGCCAGACAAAGATGTTAAGGATTTAGCCGATTCTGGTAATCGATGGGCCCCTTATAGGTCTGTAGCAGCCAGATTGATTTGGCATTTTTATAACTGCACTTCCTCAAGCAAGGGGTAGAGGAGCTAAGATCTAGATTTTCTTAGGATCATTCGAGTTGCTCGCTATTTAAATGAAAAGCAATATCCTGTTGCCTTGGGAAGATTAGTTCATTGTTTTGGTGAGGAAAAACTGGCAACCTTCCTATGTTATTCCGTATCTTTTCGGTACAATAGTGGTGTTATCTAGAAATGCTATCTAGTTCTAGTAAATTTCCTCGGGAATAACTAGTTTTGGTGTGTTTTTTTTAGAGTAGTGTCGGAGAAGAAAGCCCCTTTTGGGGCTTTTTGTTTGGCCGTCAGCATATTAAGTCCAAGTAGGGAGGACGAAGGGGATACAGTAATGGGCCTAGAGCCCATTTTTTGTGGATCCGTTTCTCATTGTTAGTGACTACTGATAATCGGAAAGACCGACTATTGGTTCTATTGGAACCTTCAGTGCGGGCGCTTGGGTATGAATTAGTTGACCTTGATGTGCAGACTGGCTGGCGTGGGGTATTACGTATATACATTGATAAGGAAGAGGGCATCGAACTTGCTGACTGTGCGTTGGTTAGCAGGCAGTTAAGTGATTTTTTGGATGTAGAAGACCCTCTCCCAGGGCACTATGTGTTGGAAGTGTCTTCGCCTGGCGTTGAACGACGACTGCGGACTCTGGAACACTTTGATCGATTTTGTGGGTTAGAGGTGGCAGTTCAGCTAAAGGTGCCACAGGATGGATTGCAGAAGTTGCGAGGTCGGATTGTGGGGGTTCAAGATGAATCCATAGTAATTGAGGCTCAAAAACAGAGTTGGACTATTGAGCTAACAGAAATCGCATTAGCACAGTTAGTACTTGCTGACTAATTCTAAAGGTCTGGGATTTCAAAATATGAATAAAGAGATTCTTATGGTGGCTGATGCTGTCTCTAACGAGAAAGGCGTCGACAAAGAAATTATTTTCGAAGCCATTGAGGCGGCTCTCGCTTCGGCTACACGGAAGAAACATGGGGATGTTATAGATGTGCGGGTGACGATAGACCGTGCAACTGGAGAGTACGAAACATTTCGGCAATGGATGGTTTTTGCTGATGACTCTAGGGAGCTAGAGGATCCTGAATGCGAGCTAAGATTGCAGGATGCAGTTGATGTTAATCCTGAAGCAACACCTGGGGAGTACGTAGATGAGCCCATGGACTCGGTCGAGTTTGGGCGAATTGCAGCGCAAGCGGCTAAACAGGTCATCGTGCAGAAAGTGCGTGAGGCAGAGCGAAAGCAGGTTGTAGAGGAATACCAGGAACGGGAGGGAGAGTTGGTTTCAGGTATCGTTAAGCGGGTAGATCGTAATGGTGCTTATGTCGATCTTGGGAATAATGCAGAAGGTTTTTTATCGCGAGAAGAACTTATTCCACGTGAGCCACTTAAACCTCAAGATAGAGTAAAAGGGGTTTTAAGAGAAGTGCGGTCGGAGTTGAGAGGCCCGCAGTTATTTATGACGAGAAACTCCCCGAAATTCTTGATGGAGCTTTTCACTATCGAGGTTCCAGAGATAGGTCAAGGGCTCATTGATGTTATTGGCGCTGCCCGAGATCCTGGACTCCGAGCCAAAATCGCTGTAAAGAGCAATGATGCCCGTATAGATCCTGTAGGGGCTTGCGTTGGCATGCGAGGATCAAGAGTGCAAGCGGTCTCTAATGAGCTTGCCGGGGAACGTGTAGATATAATTTTGCATGATGAGAACCCAGCACAATATGTAATAAATGCTATGTCACCCGCTGAGGTTCTGAGCATAGTGATGGACGAAGAATCTCATAGTATGGATATTGCTGTAGATGAAGAAAAGTTATCACAAGCTATTGGACGTGGTGGTCAAAATATTCGTCTAGCTAGTGAGTTGACTGGGTGGAAATTAAATGTAATGACCGAAACAGATGCGGTTGAGAAGAGCGAACAGGAATCACGTGAGATTGTCGAAAAATTCATTGCTGATTTAGATGTTGATGAGGATGTGGCAGCCATTCTTGCGCAGGAAGGGTTTTCTTCTCTTGAAGAGGTGGCATATGTTCCGGTGAATGAGTTGCTCGCCATAGGCGAGTTCGATGAAGACATTGTCGAAGAATTGCGAGCCAGAGCTCGAGATGTGCTGATCACTAAGGCCATTGCTACTGAAGAAGTTTTAGATCAGTCTGATCCAGCTGAGGATCTTATTAGTTTAGAGGGTATGGATAAGGAACTTGCATACGAGTTGGCAAGTCGAGGCATAGTTACTCGTGAGGACTTGGCTGAGCAAGCGGTTGATGACCTAGAGGATATTAAGTCGCTAGAGCCTGAACGTGCAGCTAATCTTATTATGATAGCGCGAGCCCCTTGGTTTGAAGGTGAGGAGCAGACGTGAGGAGTACTTCATGTCAGACGTAACAGTTACAGAGTTTGCAGAAACTTTAAAAGTGTCTGTTGAAAAATTACTGGAACAACTCGATGAGGCAGGCATAAAAGTCAATGGCGCCGACGACGCCATAAGTGAAGATTTGAAGCTTGAGTTGCTTTCGCATCTTCGACGTTCTCACGGACGAAAGGAGCCTGGCGAATCAGCGCCAAGGAAAATTACTCTTAAGAGGAAATCTCAGAGTGAGTTAAGGCTGGCGGGCAGTCAAGGTCGTTCTCGGACTGTTAATGTTGAGGTGAGAAGAAAAAGAACTTATGTAAAGCGTGATGTTCTTGAAGAGGAGGCCAAACAGCAACAGAACGACTTGAATGCTGAGCGAAATGCTGAAGAGGATAAGGTTCGTGTTGAAGCTGAGCGACTTGTCAATGAGAAAAAAACTGCTGAAGAGGCCATCACAAAGGCAGAAACAGAAAAGTTAGAGGAAGAGGCTCGTCGACTAGAAAATGAAAACAGACGACAGGTTGAAGAAGAAACGCGTAGGTTGGAGGAAGTGCAGCGTCAAGCAAAAGAAGAGGAAGCTAAAGAGCGTGCAGGGCAGGAGAAACTTAAAAAGGAGTTTGCAGTTCGTGCAGCAAGAACCGCGACTCCTAAACGCACTATCCATGTCGCTAAGGGCGCGAGCGGAAGGAGGCCTAAAAAGAGGGCTAGAAGGCGACCGGTTCAGGTTAATGTTGATGCTCAGCATGGTTTTGAAAAGCCAACTGAACCAGTTATTAAAGAAGTGGAAATAGCCGAAACAGTTACCGTTGGTGACTTGGCTCAACGTATGGCTGTCAAATCAAATGAGGTGATTCGTACCCTAATGAGTATGGGTATGATGGTCACCATCAATCAAGTTATAGATCAAGATACTGCAGTGCTGGTTGTTGAGGAAATGGGCCATACGGTAAAGCTTGTTGAGGAAGGGGGGCTTGAGGATAAAATTCTTGGGCCAAAGCTCGATATAGAAGACAAGTCAGAGCGTGCTCCACGTGCGCCGGTAGTTACTGTTATGGGGCATGTGGACCATGGTAAGACTTCTTTGCTTGATTATATCCGTAAGTCGCAAGTTGCTGACGGTGAGGCGGGAGGGATAACCCAACACATTGGTGCGTACTCAGTTAATACAGATAAAGGACGTATTAGTTTTCTTGATACGCCTGGCCATGCCGCTTTCACCGCAATGAGGGCGCGTGGCGCTCAAATAACAGACATAGTCATTCTTGTTGTTGCAGCAGATGATGGTGTGATGCCACAAACCGAAGAAGCAATTCAGCATGCAAAAGCCGCGTCCGTTCCTTTGGTGGTGGCTGTGAATAAGATCGATCGAGAAGATGCAGATCTAGATCGAGTGCGAAATGGGTTGTCACAACATGGAGTAATACCAGAGGATTGGGGTGGTGAGCATTTGTTTGTCAATGTGTCAGCAAAAACTGGCGAGGGCATTGATACGTTATTGGATGCAATACTGCTTCAAGCGGAAGTGCTTGAACTTAGCGCTGTCGCGACTGGCCCGGCATCAGGCGTGGTAATTGAATCGAGTTTGGAACGGGGCCGTGGTGCCGTTGCAACAGTTCTTGTTGACAAGGGATGTCTAAATGTTGGAGACACGCTGCTAGCTGGTCAGGAATATGGGCGGATTCGGGCTATGTTTGATGAATCTGGAAAGCCTATTGAAAAGGCCGGACCCTCTCAGCCAGTGGTCATTCTAGGTCTTTCTAGTACGCCTGCAGCGGGCACTGATGTTTTAGTTGTAGAAGATGAGCGTAAGGCCCGAGAGGTTTCTGAGTTGCGCCAGAGCAAGGAGCGAGATATAAAACTTGCTAAGCAACAGACAACACAGCTTGATGATATTTTCACGAGGATGAGCGCAGGAGAGGTTGAGAAGGTACAGCTAATTGTCAAAGCGGATGTTCATGGCAGTGCCGAGGCAATAACGGACGCTCTTGAGAAGCTTTCTCATGAAGAGGTATCTGTTGGAGTTATTTCAAGTGGTGTTGGTGCGATTACAGAATCAGATATTCAGTTAGCCGCTGCATCCCAGGCTGTTGTGATTGGTTTTAATGTGCGTGCAGATGCATCTGCGAAAGACGCTATTAATGATACTGGAGTAGACGTCCATTACTACAGCATTATCTATGAGGCAATTGATTATGTGACAGCTGCCGTAAACGGATTGCTAAAACCAGAGATAAGAGAGACGATTTTAGGGCTTGCTGAAGTGAGAGATACTTTTCGTTCACCTAAGTTTGGACAAGTAGCAGGATGCTTAGTGGCAGATGGCTTTGTACGTCGTAGCTGCCCTATTCGGGTGTTACGGGATAGCGTTGTAATATACGAAGGTGAGCTCGAGTCATTACGTCGTTTTAAAGATGATGTAAATGAAGTCCGTGCTGGAACCGAATGTGGCATTGGCGTGAAGAATTACGACGTAACAGTAGGCGACCAAATAGAATGTTACGAGCGTACGGAAGTGCCTCGCACAATATAACTTATGCCGCGAGAATTCCCACGGAAGTTACGTGTCGCAGCCGAGCTACAGCGCGTGCTAAACGATATTCTGCACAGTGATATTAAAGATTCTCGTCTTAAGCAGATAAGCATAAGTGCGGTTGATCTCAGTGGCGATGTAAGTGTAGCTAAAGTTTTTTTTAGTGCATTAGTGCCAGATTCTGACCCTGAACCAATCATTGCAGCGTTGGGAAAAGCTAAAGGTTATTTGAGGTCAAGGGCTGCAAAGCTACTACGGTTGCGTCATATTCCTGAGCTGCGGTTTTTTCAAGATGAGTCAGCAAAAAAAGGCTTTGAACTGACTCGCATAATCGAGGCTTCCGCAGTTTCACGAAACTCAATCACTGATGATGCTGATTTTGACGATCTCTTGTCAGATGATTTAATTTAATGAAGTCACAGGCAAGGCGTTATCAGCCGCGCGAACTAGATGGCATTTTGCTTCTTGATAAGCCTGAAGGGGTAACCTCTAATGCCGCACTTCAGGCTGTAAAAAGACTCTACAGAGCTGCAAAAGCAGGACATACTGGTAGCCTTGATCCTTTAGCAACAGGGCTGTTACCTGTTTGTTTTGGGTCGGCGACAAAAGTCTCATCATTTCTTCTGGACTCGGACAAGAGCTACCTGGTTACAGGGCAGCTTGGGGCTTCAACAGATTCAGGAGATGCTGACGGTACGTTTACTGTTGTGGATGAGCCGGTAAAGCTTGAATTGGAGCATGTTAAGCGTGTTCTGACCGATTTCGAAGGAAAAATCAAACAAATTCCACCAATGTATTCGGCTCTTAAGTATAAGGGTCGTCGCTTGTATGAGCTGGCTCGTGAAGGAATTGAAGTTCCCCGAGAACCGAGGCCAGTGACTATTCATGCTCTTCAGTTGAAAAATATTGAAACCACAAAGCTGACATTGAGGGTCGACTGCTCAAAAGGTACGTACATCAGGACTCTAATAGAGGACATAGCACAAGCCCTAGGTACGGTTGGATACGTTACTGAGTTAAGACGTCTAGGCGTGGGACCCTTTAATGAGAATCAGATGATTACTATGGGGAAGATAGAGGCTAATGCAGCAGATGGATTAGAGGCTTTGGATTCTTTATTATTGCCTGTTGACTATGCGTTGCAAAATTGGCCTTCTGTACGATTAGAAGATAAGTTGTGCAGGAGTTTCAGTCAGGGCCAGGCGGTTCAAATTGATTCCGAGCATTCTCAAATACGAATAAGAGTTTATTCGTGTGATAATGTTTTTATAGGTATGGGTGAGGTTCGGGAAAAAGGCGAACTGGTACCGCGTCGAATTTTTACGTCAACTGCACTGCTAAATTGAAAAAATGCATGAATGCCTTGGATTCTAGAGGTTTGCACGAGTACAATAGCCGGCTTGTTGAGAATAATTACACATTGAATGAAGGCCGCCATTTAGGTGGTCTGGAGCAGGAAGCATGTCCCTCAATTCCGATGATAAGTCCCAGATAGTTGCAGAATACCGCCAAAAACCAACCGACACTGGATCTCCTGAGGTTCAGGTGGCTCTATTATCAGCGAGGATTAGCCAGTTAACCGGACACTTTGCTGATCATAAGAAGGACCATCATTCGCGGCGCGGGCTTCTTAGAATGGTTAATAAGAGACGGAAACTTTTAGATTACCTTAAAGATAATGATCAAGGTCGTTATAAGGAACTAATCAGCCGTCTTGGGTTGAGACGTTAATCCCAAGAGCTTTTTTACATAGGGCCATTTTTTCGGTTCTATTTTATTAGGCGTTTATTTGTCTTTATTGACGACAAACGCCATTTCCAGAGATTTAAGTAGGGACGTATATAGTGAAACTCAGTAGAACTTTTTCGTATGGCGACCATGAAGTTACAATAGAGACAGGGGCTGTTGCTCGGCAGGCTGATGGTTCGGTGCTTGTAAAGATGGCTGATACTGTGGTGCTCGTTACTGCCGTTGGTCAAAAGGGTCATGCAGAAGGACGTGATTTTTTTCCTCTTACCGTTAATTATCAAGAGAAGACGTACGCGGCTGGCCGTATTCCTGGAGGCTTCTTTAAGCGAGAGGGCAGGCCGACTGAAAAGGAAACTCTAACTTCTAGGCTAATAGATAGGCCAATCCGACCTCTTTTCCCAAAAGGTTTTCGTAACGATGTTCAAGTCGTTGCTACAGTGTTGTCAGCTGATCCAAACGTAAACCCAGATATACCAGCGCTTATAGGAGCATCGGCTTCGCTTGCGATCTCTGGGCTGCCTTTTATGGGTCCAATAGCCGCAGCTAGGGTCGGATATAAAGACGGTGCCTATCTTCTTAATCCTGATAAAGAAACCCTAAATGATTGTCAGCTTGATCTTGTAGTTGCAGGTACAAAAAATGCTGTACTGATGGTGGAGTCAGAAGCACAGGTGTTATCTGAAGAGGTAATGTTGGGTGCTGTCATTTTTGGGCACGAACAAATGCAAGTTGCTATTAAGGCTATAGAAGATTTGGCAAAAGAGGTTGCAAAGCCGGCTATGGAGTGGGTAGCTCCAGAGTTGGATGAGGCTTTAGTGCACGCGGTTGAAGAGGCGGTTGGGCCAGGTATAACAGATGCATACAGTATTCCAGAGAAGCAAACTCGTTCAGGAAAGCTTGCTGAGGTAAAGAATGATCTTGTTTCTGCACTTGCGAATGAAGAAAACCCTAAATGGTCCGTAGCTCAGGTTGCATCCGAATTTTCTCGGTTAGAGAAGAAAACAGTACGCAGTCGTATTTTGGCGGGCGAAAGACGAATGGATGGCCGTGACACTCATACGGTAAGACCTATAGGTGTGGAGGTAGGAGTGTTGCCGAGGACTCATGGCTCAGCATTGTTTACTAGAGGGGAAACGCAGGCCCTTGTGGTTACTACTTTAGGTACGGGACGAGATGCCCAGCTTATTGAGTCATTGGAAGGGGATCGGAAAGACCGATTTATGCTTCATTATAATTTCCCCCCCTATTGCGTTGGGGAAACCGGATTTATGAGCGGTCCTAAGCGGCGCGAAATTGGTCACGGGCGATTAGCGCGCCGTGGAGTTGAGGCTGTAATGCCAGACCTGGAGGAATTTCCTTACGTTATACGTGTTGTATCAGAGATTACAGAATCGAATGGTTCTAGCTCTATGGCTAGTGTCTGTGGAACAAGTCTAGCATTGATGGATGCCGGAGTGCCTATTACTGCACCTGTTGCCGGTGTTGCAATGGGGTTAATAAAAGGTGAAGACAATCATGTTGTGCTGACAGATATCTTGGGGGATGAGGATCACTTGGGTGATATGGACTTCAAGGTAGCCGGGACCTCAGAAGGTATCACGGCTCTGCAGATGGACATTAAAATTGATGGGATAACTCAAGAAATAATGGAAGATGCTCTTGCGCAAGCGCGGGATGGTCGTATCCATATTTTGGGAGAAATGGCCAAAGTGCTTGGTAATCCGAGAACAGTCATGTCCGACTGGGCTCCAAGCATCATCACTTTAAAAATAGATCCTGAAAAAATTCGTGATGTTATAGGTAAGGGTGGTGCGGTGATTCGAGCTATGACCGAGGAAACGGGTGCTACCATTGAAGTAGAGAATGATGGCACTGTGCGAATCGCTTCAGTTGATGGAAGCTCTGGTAGAGAAGCACAGGCTCGAATTGAATTGATTACAGCTGACGTGGAAGTCGGGCAAATTTACGAAGGAAAGGTAGTTCGTTTGATGGATTTTGGTGCATTTGTAGCTATCCTGCCTGGCAAAGATGGTTTGGTTCATATTTCTCAAATCTCTGATGAGCGTGTTGAACAAGTTAGCGACAAGCTTACTGAGGGAGATATCGTCAAAGTGAAGGTGTTAGAGATTGATCGTCAAGGTCGGATTCGTCTGAGCATGAGGGACATTAATACTGATTAATAAAATTTTTGGCATTACGAGTTTTTATGGTTAGACCAAGATTGATCCTGGTAAATAGGTAATAACTTAGACTGAGTTTTAACTGTATTTAGTTTTAATTGTTTTTTTATTGGCAATAGTTTTTGGATTCCAGTGTTGTATAGCCCACGCCCAAAGTTCGCTTGGAGAGCTACCTATTAGCTCATTAGGGATCTGCAATCCTAGATAGGCAAGAAGAGTAACCGATAGATTTGCTGCATGTTTATTGATCACGGGTGCTGCTCCTGTTTGTTTTGATAGTTTCTGGCCATTAGCGTCAACAATAATTGGTAAATGCAGATACTCAGGCGTTTGTATGCCAAGGGTGCGTTGCAGATGAATATGAACTCCAGTTAATTCCAAAAGATCCACTCCCCGCACTACGTGTGTTACTCCCTGAGAAGAATCATCTAGTACAGTTGATAGATTATAAGATGGTAATGTATCCCTACGAATGATCGTGTAGTCTCCGGTTAGCTGCGATAGATATTTTTTTTGCCTACCTTGTAGGCCATCAGTAAAAATAATTTCATCTGGCTCAGCCAATACCCGGATAGCAGTGGGTTTATCGTGGTATTTGCGCATACGGCAATGTCCAGGGTAGCGAATTCCGAGTTTGCCTAGTTTAGCTGTTATTTGAAGTTGACTACGGGTACAGCTGCACCTAAAAGCTAGTCCGAGGGGTATTAATTTTTCGGCTACACTGCGGTAGCTTTCTATTTCTGAGCTTTGATAAAAAACATCCCGATCCCATCCTAATTCGAAAGCATCAAGAGTTGCACGAATGCTATCAGCAGACCCCGGTTGTTCCCTTGAGTGGTCAATATCTTCAATTCGTAAAAGCCACTCACCATTTGCTTTCTTAGCGTGTAGGTAGCTTGCCACCGCAGTGGCTAGTGAGCCAATATGAAGAGGCCCTGTTGGGGAAGGCGCAAATCGTCCAATATAGGGCATTTAAAGGCAGAAGAGGCTAAATGGCTGGCACGGCAAAGACAGCCTTGTTATCTAGTAGCCATCGCGGCGGTCGCTAAATTGACGTTCTGCAAGTTCACGTCGTTCCTGAGCCTCTACACATAAGGTGGCTACGGGACGTGCTTCAAGACGGCCAAGTCCGATTTCATCTCCGGTTTCATCGCAATACCCATAACTTTCATTTTCTACACGCAGAAGTGCGGAATTGATTTTGCGAAGTAGCTTTCTTTCTCGGTCGCGGGTTCTGAGCTCAAGTCCAAACTCTGATTCTTGAGTGGCTCTATCATTTGGATCTGGAAAATTAGATGCATCATCTTTCATGTGGAGTACGGTACGGTCTACCTCCGCCATAAGTTCATCTTTCCAAGCGGTCAATATTTGTCGAAAATGATTGAGTTGTCTGTCATTCATGTAGGCTTCTCCCCGTTTCTGCTTATAAGGCTTAAAACCACGAACTGGCCCAGCTAACAGGTTAGAATTTTTAGGGGATACAAACTTTTTATTTCGCATGTTTTTTTTTACCGCAGGTTTAGCCGTAGTGGTCTCATTTTTCACTGGGGTCACCGTTGTTTTGTTAATTGCCTTTTTCACGACTTTTTTCCTTGTGGCATCTGTTTTGCGTGTCTTTTTAGTCGTTTTTTTCTTGGCAGGAAAGGTTTTGGAGATAGGTTTCTTTTCCCTGGTTGCTCTTCCCACAACCGCCCGTCCCGTTGTTGCGGGAGGATTCTAGCCTCTTGCTGAGCGTTATTTTCTTAGTGGTTGACTTTCTAGCAGGCATTGCCCTCACCTCCAGGGCTAGATTTAACCAACGGGCGATTATACATAGACAGAAGCTGAGCGGAAGCCTTATAAGAACGTATTTGCATTATTTCGATAATTTTTGGGCTCTTATTACAATCGTGTTGATCGCATTTATAGGCTAAAATACATGTGTGAGAACCATTTATTTAGGCTTGTTTTTTACTCGACTATGACAACTCTATATGCGTCTGAGTAAAATCAAGCTTTCCGGCTTTAAATCTTTCGTTGATCCAACGACTATCGCCTTTCCAGGCAATCTTATGGGGATTGTCGGACCTAATGGTTGCGGAAAATCCAATATTATTGATGCTATCCGATGGGTTTTGGGAGAGAGTTCTGCAAAAACTCTTCGCGGAGACTCGATGGCTGATGTTATATTTAATGGTTCTAGCGCACGGATGCCTGTCGGACAGGCTAGTGTCGAATTAACCTTTGATAACTCTGATGGCAGACTCGGTGGCGCCTATGCTGGGTATTCCGAAGTAGCTATTAAACGAGTTGTTACACGTGATGGGATGTCCCAGTACTCCCTTAATAATTCGCGATGCCGAAGAAAGGACATCACTCAGATTTTGCTTGGTACAGGACTTGGCTCCCATGGGTATACTATTATTGAGCAGGGCACAATTTCCCGATTAGTGGAGGCTAAGCCAGAGGACATGAGAGCCTTCCTCGAAGAAGCTGCAGGAATCTCTAAATATAAGGAACGACGTCGAGAAACAGAGCATCGAATTAGGCATACCCGTGATAATTTAGATCGACTTAACGACTTGCGTGAAGAGCTGGATAAGCAACTTGATCATCTGCAGCGCCAAGCTCGTGCAGCATCGCGTTATAAGGAACTTAAATCTAAGCAGCGAAAAATAAGGGCGGAATTGCTAGCTTTGCGCATGTTAGAGCTAGAGGCGAAGGTTCGCGATGAGGAGTCTCATTGTAATGAGAAGCAGAGGGGCCATGATTTAGCTTTAACAGAGCAACGTTCAACAGAGTCGAGGATAGAAGACTTGCGTGTAGAGCATACCGAACGGAATGATGAGTTTAATGAGATACAAGGTAAATATTATAAGGTTGGATCAGAGATAGCTCGGCTTGAGCAATCAATTCAGCACAGAAAAGAATTGAACCAACGCCAGACGGAGGACCTAGAGGCCACGAATGCTCAATTGGAGGAGATGCAGTCTCATGTAGATAGCGATACGGTTGCGATAGAGAAAATCGATCGTTTATTGCAACAGCTTAGTCCTGAGCTTGAGCAGGCTCGCTTAGGTCATAAGGACTCGCTTGAGAAACTTCGTAAAGCAGAAGAGGCGGCAGAAAAGTGGAGGGATAGTTGGCAGGAAGTTGCTGATGAATTAGCAAGATTGGAGCGTATTGAGCAGGTTGAAACCGCGAATGCGGAGCACCTTGAGAGTCAACACTTACGTTTAGTGCGTGAGCGCGAGAACATAAAGACAGAGAGGTTAGAACTTGTTATTGAAAAAACCAAAGAACGCTTACATAAATTTGTAGCAGAGGAAGAGAAGCTTCGTATTATTTCTAAAGAAGCCGTTAGGGTTTTAGATAGTATCTGGAAGGAAACTGGAAATTCTCAGAAGAACCATCGTAGGCTTTCATCGCAACTAGATAGGGTTAGCGGACAACTACACAGTGATGGTGGCAGACGCACCTCGTTAGAAGCTTTGCAAGAGGTGGCTTTGGGTAGTGGTTCTAAACAGGTCAGCAAGTGGCTTATTTCTCGTGATTTAGCAGCTAAACCGCGGTTAGCTCAGAATCTTGTGGTAGACGCTGGTTGGGAGAGAGCAGTTGAGACTGTATTAGGTAGTTATCTGCAGGCGATTTGTGTAGATAGCATTGGCGTGTTGATAGACAGCCTCTCAGAGGTAAATGATCAAGGGGTCACATTATTGGATCAGCATGGTTCACAAGACTTTAGGATTGAGAATCAGGATCAAAAGCTTAGCCAGTATGTTCAAGGGCAGGGAGTAGCACGGTTGCTCTCGAATGTATTTGTTGCAAATTCGATTGCTGATGCAATAGCAATTCGCGAAAAACTGCAGCCACATGAATCTGTCATAACTTCTGAGGGGATGTGGATGGGTCCGGATTGGCTCAGAATTAATGGTACGGATGATCCTCAGGTCGGTGTTCTTCATCGCGGAGAAGAAATAAAAAGCTTAGATGTAGTTATAGATAAGCGCTTAAGTGAACAGAGAGAAATACAAGATTCACTTCAGAAAATTCGAACCGCGTTGGAAAAGTTTGAAATAGATCGTGTAATAGCTCAAGAGGAAGTTGCCAAGCAGCAAGAGTTGCACTCCCAAATTAAAAGTCATCTTGATACAACTCGACTAACACTTGAACAATCAATGTTGCGTGCTATAACGTTAGACCAACGATTGGCGGAGATTAGCAGTGAAATTGAATCCCTAAGTGCTGTATTAATTCTATCTAAAGATGAGGGGATTAAGGCTGGTGCTCTTAAGGGAGCCTTGAGTCTTGAAAAAACCCACTTAGAAGAAAATAAGAAAGAGCATAAAATTCGAGTTGAAAAAGCACAATTTAAAGCTGAAAAACAACGAGATCTTGCTCAAGAGATCGCCGTAAAAGTTGAATCTAGAAAGAGTTCAAAAGAGTCTGCTGCTGCTGCTTTGGAAAGGGTTCGAACTCAGAAAGAAAAATTGCTTAAGCGTCGTAATGAACTTCGTTTGCAACTCCGGGATGTAACAAGTCCAATAATGTCTGAGGCTAAACATCTTGAGACACAGTTGCAGGAAAGATTAAATGTTGAAGCTCTGCTTAGCGATTCACGTAAGTTTGTAGAAAAAACTGATGCTCAGTTAAGAAAAGCTAATCAGTTGCGATTTGATCAAGAGCAATTTGTTCAGGTCGCAAGGGAATCTTTAGACTCAGTGCGTCTGGAGGTGAGAGAGATTCAAGTTCGTGCAAAGGCCGTTTCTGAGCAGCTTGAACAGTCTGGTTATGATCGCGACATTGTCGTGTCCGAGCTTAATGAAGATGCAAGCGTGACAGATTGGGAAGAGGCAGCAGAGAAATCAGAACGTCAAATTCAAAGGCTTGGTGCTATCAATTTGGCAGCAATTGACGAGTTCAAAGAACAATCTGAACGGAAAGAGTATTTGGACTCGCAATTTGCTGATGTAACGCAGGCGCTAGAAACTTTAGAAAATGCAATACGCAAGATTGATCGGGAAACACGAGCTCGCTTTAAGGAGACGTTTGATGCTGCGAATAAAGGTCTGGGAACCTTGTTTCCTCGACTTTATGGCGGTGGACATGCTTATCTCGAGCTTGAGGGGGAGGACTTGCTTAATTCGGGTGTAACAATAATGGCTCGTCCCCCGGGGAAGAAAAATAGTACTATTCATTTGTTATCAGGCGGTGAGAAAGCATTGACGGCTGTTGCATTGATTTTTTCAATTTTTGAGTTGAATCCTGCTCCATTTTGCCTTCTAGATGAGGTAGATGCGCCTCTTGATGATGCAAATGTGAGTCGTTTCTCGGAGATAGTGAAGGAGATGTCTCAACAGGTGCAGTTTGTATTAATCACTCACAATAAAGCGACCATGGAGGCAATGCATCAGCTTACGGGCGTTACCATGAACGAGCCGGGCGTATCAAGGCTTGTTGCGGTGGATATTGACGAAGCTGTACAACTTGTCACTATGTAATAGAAGGCTGATTCATGTTGGAATTACGCTGGGTGCTTCTTAGTCTGGGGCTGCTTTTAGTCACAGGGGTATACTTATGGACTCGTTTTTTATCTAAAAAACATTTTAAGTCTAATCTAGATCAATCCGATCAGATTCCTATAGACAATGAAAGTTTAGAAATCACTTCTGATGATTTTCAGGAGAATTTTTCTGATGATATTCAGACAGAAAAAGAGCATGAGCAGAGCAAGGATGAATCGTCTCAGACGAAAATAATAAGCCTTCGTTTTGTGCCTAAAAATGACAAAACATTAAATTTTGAACAGACAGTATTGGCGTTACAGAATGCTGAGCTTGAACGTGGAAAATATGGAATTTTCCACTATCTTTCTAATAGGGGAGAGAATGATACAGATGTTGAATTTAGTGTTGCTAATTTAGTCGAGCCAGGATCTTTTGATCTTGTCGATATAAAAGATAATACCCTTACGGGTATGACTTTTTTTATGATTTTGCCAGGTCAGGGGGACCCAATAGCTCGGTTTGATCGAATGGTGTTTATTGCACGAGAGCTAAAACAGCTTTTAGAGGCCGAATTGCTAGACGAAGAAGGGAGTTCTTGGAGTGTTCAACGGGAACGTTATGTTCGCGAGGAAATAATTCAATACTGTCATCAAAACAAGAAAACTTCTCTTTGAACACGGCTGAAAAAAAAGTTTTTCAGGAAATTCAGGTTCTACGCAAAGATATAAGTGATCACGACTTTACTTACTATGTTCTAGATGAGCCTGTTATTCCGGATGCTGAGTATGACAGGCTAATGCTTAGGCTAAAGACTTTAGAATCGCTTTATCCAGCATTGATTATTTCAGATTCTCCTACTCAACGTGTTGGGATATCTCCGATTGGGGAATTTAAAGAGGTTAGTCATCTTTCACCAATGCTCTCATTGGATAATGTATTTAATGAGGATGAGCTCATTGATTTTGATCGTCGTTTGAAAGATAAATTAGGCTTTAGGGCAAGCGCGCAAAGAGAGGTAGAATATGTTGCTGAACCAAAGTTAGATGGTGCGGCAGTTAATTTGCGGTATGAGAGTGGATTACTCGTTTTAGCTTCAACTAGAGGTGACGGTAATCGTGGAGAAGATGTCACCCATAATGTGCGCACAATTTCGTCCGTGCCTTTACGCTTGCGTGGCAAAAATGTTCCGAAGCTTCTTGAGGTTCGAGGCGAGGTTTTTATGCCAAAGATTGGCTTCTTAAATTACAACCAGCGCGTTTCAGAGATGGGTGAGAAGCCTTTTATGAATCCTCGTAATGCAGCTGCTGGGAGTCTTCGTCAATTGGATCCAAGGATTACAGCAGATAGGCCTCTAGAGATATTTTTTTATGGTATTGGGAAATTTAATCATTCAAAGACTCCACATGCTCATTCGGAAGTGCTCGAAGCGCTTCATGGGTATGGCTTAAAGGTATGTCCTGAGTGGAAGCTGATGACGAGCATTGATGACTGCCTCAGATATTACTCTTATTTGGAAAAAAAACGGAATAGTTTGCCATATGAGATTGATGGCATTGTCTATAAATTAAATCTTCTGAAACATCACTCTTTCCTAGGCAGCTCATCTCGCGCTCCACGTTGGGCTATTGCTCATAAATTCCCAGCTCAAGAGGAGCTAACAGTTATTGAGGATGTAGAATTTCAGGTTGGAAGGACGGGGGCTATTACGCCTGTAGCGCGGCTGCATCCTGTATTTGTCGGAGGTGTCAATGTAAGCAATGCCACCCTGCATAACATGAATGAATTGTTACGCAAAGATGTTCGTGTGGGAGACACAGTGATAGTTCGAAGAGCAGGAGATGTCATACCAGAAATAGTGAGGGTGGTAAAAAAATTTCGGCATGTTGATAGTCAACCGGTTGAGCAGCCTCAACAATGCCCCGTTTGTCAATCGGATATAGGACGCGAGGAAGGCGAAGTAGTAGTGCGTTGTATGGGTGGTTTGCTATGTGCGGCTCAACGCAAGGAAGCAATTAGACATTTTTCATCACGCCGAGCCTTAGATGTTGAGGGGCTAGGTGTGAAGGTTATTGAGCAGTTAGTAGAAGCCAAGTTGATTAATGGTCCAGCTGATATTTATAAGTTGTCATTAGAGCAATTATCTAAGCTTGAGAGGATGGGAAAAAAATCTGCGGCTAACCTCATTGAGTCTTTAGAGAAAAGTAAATCTACAACTTTGACGCGTTTTTTATATGCGCTTGGAATTCGACAGGTTGGTGAAGTAACAGCAAACGCTTTATCAAAACATTTCAAGTCTTTAGAAAAATTAATGATTGCGGACGAGGAGAGACTCATTGAAGTGCCGGAAGTGGGGGTAACAGTAGCAGCAAGTATTAAAACGTTTTTTTCTGAGACCAAAAATCAAATAATGATTGCCGAGTTGATTGAAGCTGGCATCTATTGGCCCGATTACTCCAGTTCAGAAGTAATGGAGGTCTGGCTTTCAGGAAAAACGGTAGTGCTCACAGGGAGTTTAACTAGCATGACACGCGATGAGGCGAAAGAAATTCTGCGTAAAATGGGTGCTAAAGTCACTAATAACATTTCAAGGTCAACGAATTTGGTTATAGCTGGGGATTCGCCGGGTTTGAAAGCTGATAAGGCTCGTAGTCTAGGCATTGAAATCTATGACGAATCTGCTTGGCTAAAACTTTTGGATATGTATTGAAACAATCAGATCAACTGTTTGTAATGCAAAGCACCCTACAGCTCTATTTTTAGTAGATGATGCCTTAAACAGATGCCAGGCAACAGATATGGTTATCGCTTAATAAAAACCTGCATATCTTATTCGGTTTTTTGAGTTTTACCTGGCAGTGGTTTTGTTTAATTTTTCAATAACGAGTTACTGCTCCTCATAAAGGGCTTGGCATCAGCTTAGTTGGCATCTGATATAGAAATAACTGAGGCATCTCGAAGTGAATCTACGAATTCTTGTAGGTTTTCTTGCTCAACCAAGTTTGTAATATCCGCACGGACAGCTTCTAGGCCTGGTGCCTGTTGGTCGTTGATGTCTTCTAGCAATATGACATGCCATCCAAAACGTGTCTGCACAGGAGTTTCGGAGAAAGTGCCGGCATCCATGGCTGTAACGGCTGCTGCAAAAGGTGGCACCATGTTGCTTGCTGTAAACCAGCCAAGATCTCCACCGCTGGGACCTGAAGGACCTGTTGATTGTTCTATCGCTAGTTGTTGAAAATCTCCACCGGCCTGTAGTTCTGTTATTACGTCTATCGCTTCATTTTCAGCGTCTACCAAAATATGTCGAGCTTTATATTGTCGGCCAGATAATCGTTCAATATTTTGTTGATAAGTTAGTTGAAGTTCTGTTTCAGTGGGAGGGTTTTGATCAAGGTGGCGACTAGCCATTTGACGACTTAACATTTGCAATGTTTGCAATTCTATATCGATTACAACGTCTTGTTCTTGCGTAACACCTTCTGTTTTTGCTGCGTCTGCCATTAGGTAGAAACCAATAAGTTCGTCTATCAGGGCAGATCGTTCAGGGTCACTCAGGTCTGCAGCGGGCTTCTGAAGCCTTCCCGTAGAATACCGATTAAATACTGACAAATAGATTGGTTGATCGTTAATGGTCGCAACTACATCTTCCCCAAAAAGATTAGGGGCTTCTATGGCTGCTTGTTCTGAAGAACAGCCTGCAAATGACAAGACCAATGCTAGTAATGGCAGATTGTTCAAGCGAATGTTCATTTTTAACCCTCTTTCTCTGGTTTGTGATGTTGAATAGGTGGAGATGCGTTAATAGTAAGAGCATGGATGTCTGTTTCCATCATCTCCTCTAACGCTTTAAAAATCATTCGATGCCTTTCGATAGGAGAGGTGTTTAAAAACTGTGTAGAAACCATATTTAATCGATAATGGCCCTTGCCATCTTGTGCGCCAATATGCCCTTTATGAAGATGGCTTTCATCGATGAGTTTTAAGTACTCAGGATCAAAAAAAATTTTGAGCTGGTTTTGGATTCTATCAATTCGATTCATAGCTACGGTGGAGTTCTTATATAAACTTTAGAAGCAGTAGTTTAATGGTTTGTGGTGTTCATGCTGGGATTATTTTTTTTCTTGGTAGTTAGTATTATTTTTGCTTTTGTGCCGCTGTATTCAGCGTTATCCATACAACCTGGATTAAGACCATTAATATTGTTAATCCTAGCATTCCAAAAAGTTTAAAGTTGACCCAGGTAGCTTCGTCATAGTTATAGATGACATAGAGATTTGCCGCGCCCAAGAAAGTGAAGTTCCCAACCCACATGAGGTTTAATTGACGCCATATTTTAGTTTCTAGTTCCACAGCTTGACCCATCATTTTTTCCGCTAGCGTTTTATTGCCAATATATCGACTGCCGAAGAATGCTAAAGCAAAAAGCCAGTTAACAACTGTGGGCTTCCATTGAATAAAAATTGGATCCCTCACAAGCAATGTAATTCCACCAAATATAGACACTAAAATAGCTGAAATCAGCAACATCTTATTAACTTTTTTATCTCTAAACCATTGGAAAGAAATTTGAAGTGCCATTGCAATCATAATTGCTCCTGTGGCCGCATACACGCCTGCGTATTTATACGTAACAAAAAAAACGATGATTGGTAGAAAATCAACAAGTATCCGCATATCCTGATATAACCTCTAGATTTGAAAATTCTTGCATGCATGATTGCAGCAAGGAGAAGGCACTATAAAGCATTATGACAGGTTGGTCTTTAGCTCTAATTTTGATGGCTTTTATAGATTGGTTATGGCAAAAAGAATCGCTGATCAGACCTAAGTGCGTATACTAGGGTTATGCTAGGTTTGGATCTCCCGAGCATCGCAACTACCATTGCCGTAGTCGCGATTCCTGTTATTTTTGCTATAACAGTTCATGAAGTGGCCCATGGTTGGGTAGCGCTTCGGCTAGGCGACCCAACAGCGCAGCGTGCAGGGCGCCTAACTCTCAATCCCATAAGGCATATTGATCCGCTCGGCACCTTAATAGTTCCAATAGGTATGCTTTTGATTAGTCAGGGTACATGGGCGTTTGGTTGGGCAAAACCGGTCCCAGTCGCATTTCATAATTTAAGAAACCCTAGAAGAGATATGGTTCTTGTTGCCGCGGCTGGACCAGGTGCTAATTTGTTAATGGCGATGGGGTGGGCATTGTTTTTATCGCTGATATTGCCGGTTTCAGGTGATGGTGGTATTGGAACTTGGGCGGCATCTATGTGCCTGACTGGAATTACAATTAATGTGCTTTTGGCCGTGTTTAATATGTTGCCCATACCGCCACTGGACGGTGGTCGAGTTCTTGCCGGGTTGTTGCCGGTTAATATGGCTAGTGCTGTGCATAAATTAGAACCATTTGGCTTTTTTATCGTAATTGGGTTGATAATGTCTGATAATTTATCTCCTATATTGGAGCCAGTGTTGCTTCCTTTGCTTCGCTTTTTTCACTATGCGGTAGCGGGACTTGCCTGAATGTCCGAATCGATTCTCCCAGAAAGCCCTGATCTCCAGCTAGTAGCAATGGCTTCTCCGGAGAATAATCGAGTTAATGTTCCAGCTCAAACTGAAATGCCATTTGCCGTGGTTGAAGGCGAGCCTATTACAGAGCTTCCTAGAGATCTTTATATTCCACCTCATGCTCTGAAGGTTTTTCTAGAAGCCTTTGAGGGTCCTTTAGACTTATTGCTCTACCTGATTCGTAGGCAGAACATAGATATTCTCGACATTCCGATAGCTGAAATTACCAAGCAATACATTACTTACATTGAACTTATGAGCGATATGCATTTTGAACTGGCAGGTGAGTATTTGGTAATGGCAGCTACGTTGGCCGAGATAAAATCGAGATTATTGTTACCTTCCCTGCCGACAGAAGATGAAGAGGAAGAGGATCCACGGTCAGATCTCGTACGCAGGCTGCAGGAATATGAACGTTTTAAAGAAGCAGCACAGGACATCAATGAATTAGAGAGGTTAGAACGGGATGTTTCTCAAGCTAGTGCGGAGGTCATAGAGAAGCGTGTGGTCATTAAGTTACCAGACGTTGCTTTGAAGGAGCTTCTTCTTGCCTTTAAGAATGCGGTAGAGCGCTCAGATATGTTTTCTAAACATCATGTGCAGCGTGAACCGCTTTCGGTGCGAGAACGAATGTCCCAGGTGTTAGTTGGCTTGGAAGGTAACGGTTTTAAGGATTTTTCTTCATTGTTTGATCCAGCAGAAGGTCGTACTGGGGTGACAGTGACATTTTTAGCTATTCTTGAGTTATTAAAGGAAACGCTAATTGATGTCGTGCAGAATGAACCCTATGGAAGAATACATGTGCGTATTGCAGAGTCGGGAAAAAACAAAGAATCTAGTTAAGGTATTAAACGTAATTTTAGTTTTGAATAAGTAAAAGTTGTGGACGACAAACAGATTAAAAATATTTTAGAGGCTGCTCTGTTGGGCTCTGGCAAACCATTAAGTTTGGAAGTTCTTTTTGGCCTGCTCGACAAGGGCTCTGGGCCTGACAGAAAGACGCTTAAAGATATTTTAGGATCGCTAGCGTCTGATTATGAGGGCAGGGGTATTCAGTTAATAGAAGTAGGCACGGGTTATCGGATTCAGATTCGAAGTTCGATGGGCGATTGGTTGATGCCGCTGTGGGCAGAACGGCCACCTCGCTATTCAGGAGCGCTTCTTGAAACTCTAGCCTTGATAGCTTATCGGCAACCCATTACACGCGGTGAGATTGAGCAAGTGCGTGGAGTTGCTGTTAGTACTAATATGATTCGTGCTGTGTTGGAGCGTGGCTGGATCCATGTGATTGGACATAGAGACGTGCCTGGAAAACCGGCTTTATTTGGTACGACTAAAGAGTTTTTAGATTATTTTGGTTTGAAACGCCTCGAAGATCTTCCTCCGTTATCAGATGTCAAAGACCTTAAAGATCTGAATATGGAGCTAGCCTTGCCGGAACCCAGTCAACAGTCAGATTTTTTAGAGAATGTGCAGGATGAAACTAAGCCTGATTTATTAGTTACGATTGATTCTGATGCATTTATCAAACGGGATAAAGAGGTTGAGGAATCTGATTTTTCTAGTAAAAAAAACTTGAAAGCTCCTCTTAAATGTTGAATTACCATTAAAACTCAACCGAAAAGCACGAATGAACGCATTCAGAAAGTTCTTGCAAACCGAGGCTTGGGCTCCCGAAGAGAGATAGAGGGTTGGATTCGGCAAGGTCGTTTGGTTGTTGGCAATAAGCCTGCTCAATTAGGTGATAAATTAAATGGCGATGAGTCGGTATTCTTAGACGGACGATTAATAGGAACGCAAAAAAAACTTAAACCAGTAGTTGAGTGTCTTGCCTATCACAAGCCGATTGGTGAAATTACTACGCGTAAGGATCCAGAAGGCAGGGCTACGATCTATGATCGCTTCAAGGCGCCACGCTATGGTCGTTGGATAAGCGTGGGTCGTTTGGATATCAACACTTCCGGCTTAATAATTTTAACTACTGATGGTGAGCTTGCACATAGGCTGATGCATCCTAGTTATGAAATAGCAAGATCCTATGCAGTGCGGGTTTTAGGTCGTTTATCTCGGAGTCATATCACTAAGTTGAAGGAGGGTGTAGAGATTGGAGAAGGCGAAGGTGTAGCGCGATTTTCCTCTATTAAGCCCAGTGGAGGTACAGGAGCTAATGCATGGTATAACGTAACATTACACGAAGGACGCAATCGTGAGGTAAGGCGTTTGTTTGAGGCGCTTGGAGTAACTGTCAGTAGACTTTTGCGTATCGCTTATGGCCCGATTGATATGGGAGATTTGAAACGCGCTAGATTTCGTGTGCTAGCAAAAGAGGAAGTAATATCTCTTTATTCTGCTGTTGGCCTAGGTATAGATGATCTTTCTTAAGCTATTACTCTTTTGCCGTTAATGCCTTTGCTTTCTGGGCCTAGTAGATAGAGGTAGCTGCCTAGAATGCTTTCAGGCAGAGGCAGCGTTTTTGGGTCTTCGTCAGGGCAAGCCGCGTGACGCATGTCGGTACGGGTTGCGCCAGGATCAAGGTAATTTACCCTAATAGAGGTATTTTTAAGTTCATCTGCTAGTGTTTGCGCTAGTCCTTCTATGCCAAATTTTGACACGCAGTAGGCCCCCCAATTAGCTTTCCCCCTATTACCTACACCACTAGTCGTAAAAACCATGGAAGCATCAGAGGAGCGACGGAGAAGCGGCAGTAAAGTGCTTGTAAGCATGAACGCCGAATTCAAATTGACTTGAATTACTTTCTGCCACTCACTGTTTCTGTAGTTTGCTATCGGTTGGCGTGCGCCTAAAATACTCGCGTTATGTAATAGTCCGTCGAGCTTTCCATATTCTGAAAACAAACGATCAGCTAGTTTTTGATAAGCGCTTTCGTCTGTATTCTCAAGATCTAGTGTTTCTAGCTTAGGCTTTGGGCCGAGGTTTCGACATTCTTCAGATAATGCGTTTAACGCATCAGTATTGCGACCATGCAATACAACAGTAGCGCCGTGACGAATTAAAGCGCGGGAGATAGAGCGACCAATGCCGCGAGTTGCACCTGTAACTAGAATAACGCGGCCCGTTAGAAAATCAGTTGGAGGGGTATAAGTTCGTAAGTTGTTCATGAAAAATTATAATTAGCATTCAAGTATTTTAAGGCATTCTCTAGTTCGGCTGGTCGTCTAATAATTGTAGAGGCTCCCCAGCTTTCTGGATTATTGTGCGCTCTTATGTAGCCATAGGACGCTGCGATGGTAGGCATTCCAGCTGCTCGTCCCGCTTCTATATCTCGAGGCGCATCTCCTACATAGACGCAGTACTTGCTTGGTATGCCTAGTTCTTTTGCCCCTAATAGTACGGGCGCTGGGTGTGGTTTGCGTTCAGGGATTCGATCTCCGCTAACTACACAGCCTGCACGCGAAAGAAGTCCTAGCGTCTTAAGCAAAGGTTCGGTCATGGAGTGAGGCTTATTAGTAACAATGCCCCAAGGAATATCTTGTTTTTCAAGATTAATTAGCACCTCGTTTAGTCCGCTAAATATCTTGGAGTTTTTGGATGGGTTCTGTGTGTACAATTCGAGAAATTCTTGGCGTAGATTGTCTATTTCTGCCTCTGATTTTTCCTGCTGAAACCCAAGCCGTATGAGTCCAAGCGCTCCGTTAGAAACTTCATTTCTGGCAATAGCGAATGGACTAGGAGGTAAGTTACGAGTCGTAAGTAGACGGTTTAAAACCTGGACGAGGTCTGGTGCCGTATCCACTAATGTGCCATCTAAATCAAAAAGGACGCCTTTAATGTTCATAGTGCGCCTCGGAGCTTGGTGTGAACGAGATAATTGACATGTACGTTGTTACCAAGCCAGTAAGATTGTGTTAAAGGGTTGAAGTGCAGTCCGGTGAAATCAATAGGCTGAAGGTCTGCTTTACGACACCAACCGGCAAGCTCTGAAGGACGAATAAATTTTGCGTACTCATGAGTTCCTTTAGGAACCATTTTTAAGACATGTTCTGCGCCCAGTATCGCCATAAGAAAGCTTTTAAAATTCCTGTTTATAGTGGAGAAGAACACAGAGCCACCTGGCCGAACTGCTTGAGAGCAGGCCTTTATAATGCTCAATGGATTATTGACATGTTCGAGAAGCTCAAGGCAGGTGATGATATCAAAAGTGTTTTCGTGTTTGCGGCAGAATTCCTGAGAATCCACGCATTGGTATTCTATACTCAAGCCAGTTTCGCTTGCATGCTTTCTCGCAATATCTAAGCTCGACTTGGCTAGATCTATTCCAACTACATTTGCTCCGCATTGGGTCATTCCTTCGCTTAAAAGACCACCGCCGCACCCAATGTCTAAAACCCTTAGACCCTTCAGGGATTCTCGTTCTGCTATGTAGTTAATACGCAAAGGGTTAATATCATGTAGTGTTTTTAGTGGTCCGTCTGGATTCCACCATTGTTGAGACAAGGCATTAAACTTAGCTATCTCATCTGAGTCATTAACATCAGTGTTTTTTGAGGATGTTTGGTCCACTAAGACATTACCTTTTTAGCCCATTTATTTGTTTCCAAAAGTAAGGATTCTATATCCAGATGCGTAAACTCGCCTTCTTTGAACAGGTGTTTGCCTGCAACCCAAGTATCAGTAACATTATCTCTATTTGTTGCGTAAACAAGCTGAGAAACAGGGTCAAGTACGGGCTGGGTTCCTGCATTGCTTAAATCAACACAGATTAGATCAGCGCTTTTGCCGGGTTCGAGAGAGCCTATTTCATGGTCTAGTCCCAGGGCGCGAGCACCATTAATTGTTGCGCATTGTAATACTGTTTTGGCTGGTAGTGCCGTTGGATCGCCAGCAATAAACTTTCCAAAAAGGGCTGTGGTATTCATCTCAGCCCAGAGATTTAACTGGTTGTTGGAGGCTGCACCATCAGTTCCAAGGGCGACGTTAACACCAGCCGAAATAAGTTTTGCGGTGGGGCATGCTCCACTAACAAGCTTAAGGTTAGATCGAGGACAGTGAACCACGCTACAACCAGAGCTTGCTAGTAACTCAATTTCTTCATGGTTTAATTGAGTTGCGTGAACGGCCATGAGCCCAGAATTCACTAGCCCCAGCCTGTTTAACCTTTCAAGAGGACGTATGCCGCTATTGTTTACTGCATCTTTAACCTCTTTAGCTGTTTCATGAACATGTATTTGGACTGGAACCTCTAATTCATCGGCGAGTTGCCTAATGCGCGAAAGCGTTATGTCCGATACAGTGTAGGGGGCATGGGGGGCAAACATGGTTGAGATAAGCGGATTTTTTTTGTGCGTATCGTGTAGCAGCAGGCCTTTGGTAATGCAGTCCGAACCGCTCGATGCCCAAGGGGTTGGAAAGTCAATAGCAATCATTCCTGCTACCATTCGAATTCCTGTTTCTAATGCAACTTCAGCCGAATTTTCTGGGTAAAAGTACATATCTGCGAAACAAGTAATTCCTCCTTGAAGCATCTCAGCGATTGCCAGATATGTGCCATCTCGGACAAACTTTGGGCTCATTAGCTTCATTTCAGTAGGCCATATCTTATCCTCGAGCCAAGCCTGTAAAGGGAGATCATCTCCAAGCCCTCGCAATAGGGTCATGGCAGCGTGGGTATGGGCATTGATTAGCCCTGGTAACAGGACATGATTGGGACGTTCATGGACAACAGAAGGCTCAAACTTGGTAAGTGCTTCTTCTTTTGGCAGTAAATCCAGGATTCTGCCTTTGTGTAGCGCAATCGCGAGGCCGTTATACGCCTTCAGATCCGGACTGACCGGAATCGTCCAACGCGGAGCAATGAGAGCATCTATTGATTGAGCCACTGGAAGAGAATAATGTTCGAAATATTAATGTTTTGATTGTATATAGTGGCTTAAAATTGCTTTCAAAGATACGGGTAACCTTTGGCTTATGGTAGAATTCAGATTGTAACTTAAATGCTTGGAGCTCAGGTTCTTCGAGCGAATTTTGACCAGATATAATAAGGTCTAACGAACCATTTTTTTCTCAATATCTCAAACTTCTTAGTGCTTGCAAGCAAGCTGAGAGGGATGGGTTTATGTGGTGATCCATATGGCTGAAGAGGCAAAAAAAGAGACTTCAATCGCCCTTGAAGAGGAGATGAAGCAGTCGTATCTTGATTATGCGATGAGCGTCATCGTTGGCCGCGCGCTACCGGATGTGAGGGATGGTTTGAAGCCTGTCCATCGGCGTGTTCTTTATGCGATGCACGAGCTTGGAAGTGAGTATAACCGTGCATACAAGAAATCAGCTCGTATTGTCGGTAATGTTATTGGTAAGTATCACCCGCATGGCGACACGGCTGTTTACGACACTATTGTGCGGATGGCGCAGAATTTTTCTATGCGTTACATCCTGGTTGACGGACAGGGAAACTTTGGTTCGGTTGATGGCGATGCTCCAGCAGCTATGCGGTATACCGAGGTCAGAATGACCCGTATAGCTCAGGAACTTCTCGCTGATATTGACAAGAAGACAGTCGATTTTTCTGCAAATTATGATGAATCAGAGTTTGAGCCTACGGTGCTTCCGACACGAATACCAAATTTGCTCGTAAATGGCTCTTCTGGAATTGCTGTGGGTATGGCAACAAACATTCCTCCCCATAATTTAGGCGAAATAGTTGATGGTTGTCTTGCTTTGCTGGCAAGTCCTGATCTGACAGTAGCAGATCTCATTGAGCTGATACCTGGACCGGATTTCCCTACTGCTGGCCTTATATTTGGGTCCGAAGGAATAGCAAGCGCATATAGCACGGGACGTGGCCGCGTATACATGAGGGCTAGGGTTGAGATTGAACCTGTGGATGCGAAAGGAAAGGAAGCCATAATAATTACAGAATTGCCGTATCAGGTTAATAAAGCTCGTTTGATAGAGAAAATTGCTGAGCTGGTTCGCGATAAGCGATTAGAGGGGATTACTGAGCTTAGGGATGAGTCTGATAAAGATGGAATGCGTGTGGTTATTGAGTTGCGTCGGGGTGAGCTAACTGAGGTAGTGATTAATAATCTCTATAAGCAAACGCAGTTACAAAGCGTATTCGGCATAAATATGGTTGGTCTTATTGATGGACAACCGAAATTATTAGGTCTTAAGGCCTTGCTTCAGGCCTTTTTGCGACATCGGCGAGAAGTTATCACTAGACGTACGATATTTGAGCTTCGAAAAGCAAAACAGCGAGCACATATTCTGGAGGGGCAGACTGTTGCGTTAGCAAATATTGATGAGGTTATAAAGCTGATTAAGAAATCGGCTTCGGCAGCGGAAGCAAAAGTGGGACTTCTTAGTAGGGATTGGTCGCCAGGGGCTGTAGTCGATATGCTAAAACGAGCTGGTGCTGAGATTACTCGTCCCGAGGATCTTGATGAGAGCTACGGACTTAATGAGACTGGTTATAGATTGTCACCTGCTCAAGCCCAAGCAATACTTGAGTTGAGATTGCATCGTTTAACCGCCTTAGAGCAGGATGGAATTCATAAGGAATACAAGGGTTTGTCGAGCTCTATTGAAGATCTTTATAAGATTTTAGAAGATTCCGATCAGCTTCAGTCTGTCATAAAAACAGAGTTGCTAGAGGTGCGTGAGCAGTATGCTGACCCCCGGCGTACGGAGATAGTAGAGGATCTTACGGATTTAACAAATGAGGACTTGATACCGAGGGAGGATCTTGTTGTCACTCTATCTCACGGGGGGTACGTAAAGGCTCAGCCCCTGTCGGACTACAATTCGCAGCACCGCGGCGGTAGAGGAAAGACTGCAACGAAGGTAAAAGATGAGGATTTTATCGATAAAGTGTTTGTTGCGAATTCGCATGACACTCTTTTGTGTTTTTCTAGTCGAGGTAAGGTTTATTGGTTGAAGGTTTATCAGCTTCCTCGGGCTAGCGCTATTGCGCGCGGACGACCTATTGTGAACTTATTGCCTCTTGAGAAAGAGGAGCGGATCAATACGCTCTTGCCAATCAAGGATTATGCTAAGGATAAATTTGTTTTATTTGCAACTAGTCATGGGACTGTTAAAAAAACACCTTTAGAGGCTTTTTCTAATCGAAGAGCAAGTGGAATTATAGCTATTGAATTGAGAGAGAATGATCGATTAATTGGAGCTGGAATAACAGATGGTCAGCAGGATCTAATGTTGTTTTCAAGTTCAGGAAAAGCAATTAAGTTCTCGGAGAAAGATGTTCGCGCTATGGGCAGGACAGCTGCTGGGGTGCGCGGTCTGAGATTAGGCAAGGTTGCAGATACGGTCATTGCGCTATGTATCCCAGAGGGCGAGATGATTCTGATTGCAACAGAACATGGATACGGTAAACGTACCACGTTAGGGGATTTTCCCTCCCAAGGTAGAGGTGGAAAAGGCGTAATCGCAATTCAAGTCTCTGACCGTAATGGTCCTGTGGTGGGAGCGGTGCAGGTTACTGAGCAAGATGAGGTTATGTTGATAAGTTCTAGTGGCATATTAGTAAGAACAGCCTCATCAGAAATCTCGATTATTGGAAGGAATACGCAGGGAGTTCGTCTCATAAAACTCGGTGACAAGGATCGTCTAGTGGGTTTGGAGCGAATTGAAATATTGCCGGAACAGGATTTAGCTGATTAGCTAATTGATAGTTTAGATAGACACGGAGAGAGTGACAAATGGAGAGAATCTATAACTTCAGTCCAGGACCGGCGGCGCTGCCAACAGCAGTTCTAGAACAGGTGCAAGAAGAGCTGCTAGATTGGCAGGGAACAGGCATGTCTGTGATGGAGGTTAGTCATCGCGGAAAACATTTTGTTGACCATGCGTTGCAAGCAGAAAAAACTTTCCGTGAATTATTGGCGATACCAGAAGAATATAAAGTGTTGTTTCTTCAGGGTGGTGCGACTTTGCAGTTTTCGGCGGTACCGTTAAATTTAACTAAGCGTGATGCAACAGCGGATTACATAATCACTGGGAACTGGAGTAAAAAGGCGGCTGACGAGGCACGTCGTTATGTCAACGTTAACGTTGCTGCAGATGGATTGAATGGTGAATATGTTGGCATTCCTGATCCTGTCACGTGGAAGGTGAGAGAGGATTCAAGCTATTTGCATCTGGCTATCAATGAAACGGTGGTAGGTGTGGAGTTTCATGATCTTCCTGATATATCGAAAGTTCCTTTAGTCGCAGATATGTCTTCAACATTATTATCACGTCCGATTGATGTGAGTAGTTTTGGGCTTATTTATGCTGGTGCCCAGAAAAATATCGGTCCAGCTGGAATTACAGTTGTAATCGTCCACGAAGACCTCTTGGGAAACGCTCGTCGTGAAACACCAACAGTCACAAATTATAGGGTGATGGCAGATTCCGGCTCGATGTCGAATACTCCGCCAACTTTTAACTGGTACGTTGCTGGATTGGTGTTTGAATGGGTTAAGAATGAGGGTGGTTTGGTTGAGATGCAGTCAAGGAATAAAAGGAAATCTGAGAAGCTTTATTCAAGTATAGATGCATCAGATTTTTACAATAATCCAGTTGAGTTAGGACATCGTTCTTGGATGAATGTACCTTTTACTTTGGCTGACTCAAACTTAGACCAGCTTTTCCTTGATGAGTCGAGTGCAGCAGGTCTTTCTAATTTAAAAGGGCATAGGTTAGTGGGGGGTATGCGTGCAAGCATCTATAACGCGATGCCTGAGGCCGGCGTAGATGCGTTGCTGAAATTTATGAGTTATTTTCAGGCAAAATATGGGTAATCCAAAAACAAAGTTTAGAGTTTTAACTCTCAATGAGATCTCAGAGGAGGGGCTAATACGATTTCCTGAAGCTAGATATGCATGCGAATCCGAGATGTCTAACCCCGACGCTATATTGTTACGATCCTATAAAATGCATGGAATTGATTTGCCTGATTCTTTATTGGCTGTTGCTAGGGCTGGTGCAGGTGTAAATAACGTTCCGGTAGAGCGGTTGAGTGGGCTTGGAGTTCCTGTTTTTAATGCCCCAGGAGCTAATGCCAATGCAGTAAAGGAATTGGTCATTGGTGCGATGCTAGTGAGTGCGCGTAATCTTTCTGATGCATGGGATTATGTTCGTAAGTTAGATGGTGATAAAGAGTCTATTTCGCGCGAGGTAGAGGCCGGGAAAAAACAGTATGTTGGTTTTGAGTTGCCAAGTCGTACATTGGGTGTGATTGGGCTCGGTGCGATAGGAGTGGAGGTTGCGAATGCGGGTCTCAGTTTAGGGATGCGTGTAATGGGCTATGATCCAAAAATTACAGTGCAACGAGCCTGGCAGCTGTCATCAGGTGTTCAGCAAGCAGCTAATCTAGATGAACTGTTTCGACATTGCGATATTGTGACAACTCATGTGCCATTGAATGAGGCAACACGTGGGTTAGTTAACCAAGATCGTTTGCAGCTTTTGCCTAAAGGAAGCATCGTCCTAAATTTTTCTCGTGATGGCATCGTAGATAACAAAGCCTTAGTCAGGCTAATGGATAAGGGGATTATTCGGAGTTATATGTGTGATTTTCCTTCTCCTGAGTTAAAAGATCATCCTAAGGTCATTTGTTTCCCTCACCTTGGGGCCTCAACTTTTGAGGCAGAGAGAAATTGTGCCGTCATGGTAGTAGATAATCTTAGGGATTTTCTTGAGAACGGAAATATCAGCTATTCAGTGAATATGCCTGAAGCGAAGCTGCTTCGAACTCGACCGCATAGATTATCTATTGCCAACGCAAATGTTCCTAGTATGGTTGGGCAAGTTTCTACGGCATTGGCTGAAAAAAACATAAATATTGCAGATATGCTCAATGTTTCGCGTGGTGATATGGCCTATACGCTACTTGATCTTGATGAGCCAATAAGCAGTGTGACGCTGGATCGTATTTCCTCTATTGAGGGTGTGCTGCGAGTTAGAGTCTTACCTCAACTTGATGGGGTTTAGCAATAGTCCTGATACATTGTTGATAGTGCATAAGCATGATTAAAAACTCGACTGAGGAACAATTAAAAATTGCCTTCCTAGGGCCTGAAGGGACTTTTAGTCAGTCAGCTGTATTTAAGCAATTCGGAGAATCAGTTAACGGGATTCCTGTTTCTACCATTGAAGAGATCTTTGTAAAGGTCGAAGATGGGTTAACAGATTTTGGTGTGATTCCTGTCGAGAATTCTACGGAAGGAGTGGTGGCGAACACTCTGGACATGTTCCTAACGTCTCCGTTATATATTTGTGGGGAGATAGAGGTGCGGATACGACAGCATCTGATGGGGCGAATGAAAGACCTTGGAGGTGTGAAGCGTATTTATTCGCACCCGCAATCTCTCGCCCAATGTCGTTCTTGGCTTACGGCCACATTGCGAAATATAGAAACTATTCCAACCTCAAGTAATGCTTCTGGGGCTAGTAAAGCACGCGAAGAAGATGGGACAGCTGCAATAGCGGGTGATGCAGCTGCGAGCGTGTATGGCCTTAATGTGATTTGTGCCGATATAGAAGATCGTTCAGACAACACAACGCGTTTTCATGTTATTGGCCGTGATTTATGTCAGTCAAGCGGCAATAATAAAACGACATTTTTGATATCGCCAAGCGGGACGGAAGGGCCAGGAGTTTTGCTTAATTTGTTGGACCCTCTTGCCCGTTATGGTATCAATATGACTAGCATTCAATCGAGACCATCCAGACGTCGTAAGTGGGATTATGTTTTTTTTGTCGATATTGATGGGTCTGCCGATGACGTTAATATCAGTTCAGCGCTTAAGGAAGCAGAGCGAAAATCAAGCTTGTTTCGTATTCTTGGCACTTATCCAAAAGCAGAAAACCAAGCTTTCGACGGGAATACTTAAACGTGAAAGATGCTAGTTTGATTGCAATTCCAGGAGGTTTTTTCTCGCAGTCGGTTAAGTCGATCGGCGGGGAATTAACTGTCCCTGGCGATAAATCCATATCCCATCGTGCTCTCTTGCTTAGTTCTATTTCTGAAGGTCACAGTAATCTTCGAGGGTTTTTGGATAGTGATGATTGCCTGGCTACGATGAATGCTCTGCAGTCTATGGGAGTTGATATTACGCTGGAAAGCACTGATGTCAGAATTGTTGGTGTTGGGTCGAAAGGTTTAATTGCGCCTATAGAGCCGCTTGACCTAGGTAATTCTGGGACCGCAATGCGGCTACTCGCGGGAATGCTTTCCGCACAGTCATTTGCTTCTGTTTTAACTGGCGATGAATCGTTAATGATACGCCCAATGAAGCGAGTTACCGAGCCATTAGTTCAGATGGGTGCGTTTATCGAGACCGTTGAGGGTCTGCCACCATTAAGCATCCAGGGAGGGCAAAGTCTTAGAGGTATTGATTACGCATTACCGGTTGCAAGCGCACAGGTAAAATCTGCCCTGCTGATTGCAGGTCTATGGGCTAATGGGCGTACGACTGTTCGATCCCCAGGGCCGAGTCGAGATCATACTGAGCGAATGCTAACTACTATGGGGGTTAATGTTTTAATAGGTAGCGGGCAAGATATTTCTCTAGACGGACCAGCTGTTCTAACATCTAGAGACCAAGTGATTCCGGGAGATTTTTCTTCGGCAGCATTTTTTATTGTTGCCGGTCTTCTCGCTGCTCCAGAAGGGTTGTTGATACGCAATGTAGGAGTAAACCCAACTCGAACAGGGCTTCTAACTATTTTGAAGGAAATGGGCGGTTCGATAGATATTTTAAATAGACGAGAATTTGGCGCAGAGCCAGTGGCTGACCTTTTTGTGAGAAAAAGCAAACTGAAAGGCATCAAAGTGAACCCGAATCTCGTGCCCTTGGCCATTGATGAATTTCCTGTTCTTTTTGTGGCGGCTGCTTATGCGGACGGTTTTACAACTGTGACGGGCGCACAGGAGTTGCGCTATAAGGAAAGTGATCGTTTGCATGTCATGTGTGAAGGGCTTCAGGAGCTTGGGGTTGAAGCACAAGAGACGGTAGATGGGATTATTATTACAGGTGGCTCTCTTCGTGGTGGTTGTGTAGATAGTCATGGTGACCATCGTGTAGCTATGTCTTTCGCCGTTGCAGGAGTTGCCTCACAAGATATCATTCAGGTCAAAAGAACTGATGAAGTTAGCACTTCATTTCCTAATTTTTTGTCGATAGCAAATTCTATCGGCTTAGCTATTGAACCTTACGTTGCAACTGAATATTCAAAAGGATGATCACTAAAGTTCCTGTTATTGCAATAGACGGGCCTGTCGGGTCTGGCAAGGGGACCATTAGCCGAATTCTTGCAAAATCCCTTGGATGGAATTTGCTGGATAGCGGAGCTTTATATCGCCTTGTTGCGTTGAATGTAATGCAAGAGCGCGTATCGCTTAAGAATTTAGCCGCTATTGTGAATATAGCAACAACAATGGATGTTTCTTTTTCTGGCATAACAGAAAAAGAGCAAATCTTCTTAGATTTAACTGACGTAACTCTCGCTCTGCGAACAGAGGAATGCGCAAATATAGCTTCAAAATTAGCGTCCAAATCCGTTGTGCGATTAGCTCTTCTAGAGCGGCAACGGACGTTTCTGAAATTGCCAGGATTGGTTGCGGATGGACGGGACATTGGTAGTGTCGTATTTCCCGATGCTTTATTGAAAATTTTTCTTACTGCAAGTGCTCAAGAAAGAGCCTCAAGACGTTATAACCAGTTGAAAGAAAAGGGGATTAATGTTAGCCTGCCGGACGTTTTTCAACAGATAATTCTGCGGGATGAGCGTGACGTGGGTAGAACAATTGCTCCTCTAAAAAAGGCAGTTGACGCTCAAGTTTGTGATTCCACAGAATTAAGTCCGAAAGATGTTGTGAACAAAATTTTAGGCTGGCTAAAAATATTAAAGGTGCAGCCTGAAAGATAGAAAGGAACCCACGCAGGGAGCGGGGTATTTAGTGGTTGACCATTAGTGCAGGACGCGCTGATGTTAAGTTCGGAGGTCCGTGCAAGCGGATATATTATTTTATGAGCGAATCTTTCGCAGAGTTGTTTGAAGAAAGCATTGCCAATCAAGACATTAAGCAAGGCGCAATATTAACTGCAAGCGTAGTAGCCATCAATTCAGATGTTGTAATCGTTTATGCAGGTCTGAAATCAGAAGCAGTCATCCCCATCAGTCAGTTTTTTAATGAGCGGGGAGAATTAGAAGTTGCAGTTGGTGATGAAGTCGAAGTGGCTCTTGATGCTGTAGAAGATGGGTTTGGGGAAACTCGCCTGTCTCGCGAGAAAGCTAAAAGAATGCGGACGTGGACTATTCTTCAAGAGGCTTTTGATGAAAGCAAGATAGTTTCCGGAACAATTACAGGGCGAGTTCGAGGCGGTTTTACTGTTGATTTGGATTTGGTTAGAGCTTTTTTGCCTGGATCTCTTGTTGACGTGCGGCCTATACGTGATCCAAGCGCTCTTGAAGGTAGCACCTTAGAGTTCAAAGTAATTAAGTTAGATCAGAAACGAAATAACGTTGTTGTATCTCGTCGAGCTGTGGTGGAAGAAGAGTACAGCGTTGAGCGTGACGAGCTGCTAAAAAACCTCCAAGAAGGAGCAACTCTAAAAGGAATAGTAAAGAATCTTACGGATTATGGGGCATTCGTTGATTTAGGGGGTATAGATGGCTTGCTGCATATCACTGATATGGCATGGAAGCGAGTAAAGCACCCATCAGAAGTGATTTCTGTTGGTGACGAGTTGGAAGTTAAAGTACTTAAGTTTGATCGTGAACGCAGTCGGGTATCCTTAGGTTTAAAACAACTGGGTGCAGATCCGTGGACGGATCTTTCTCGTCGGTATCCTCCCAACTCTAGATTATTCGGTAAAGTGACCAATATTGCTGATTACGGATGTTTTGTTGAAATTGAAGAGGGTGTTGAAGGCTTGGTTCATGTTTCAGAGATGGATTGGACTAACAAAAATGTAAGTCCTAGTAAAGTGGTGCAAATCAGCGACGAAGTTGAGGTCATGGTCCTCGATATTGATGAGGAAAGACGAAGAGTTTCTCTTGGCTTAAAGCAGTGTAAAGCTAATCCTTGGAACGAATTTTCAGAGCAGCATAAGCAAGGTGACAAGGTTTCAGGGCAGATTAAATCTATTACAGATTTCGGTGTGTTTATTGGATTACCCGGTGGAATCGATGGACTTGTTCATCTGTCAGACCTGTCATGGGAATTAACGGGGGATGAAGCTGTCCGAAATTATAAAAAAGGGGAAGAGCTAGAAACAACTGTTTTGGCGATAGATCCAGAACGCGAACGAATATCTCTTGGCGTCAAACAGCTAGACCAAGACCCAATGGCTCTGTTTATGGCAGACAATGCAAAAGAATCTGTGGTAAAGGGACTAATTCAAGAGGTTGATGCTAAAGGAGCTACAGTAATATTATCAGATAGCATTTTAGGCCATATTAGGGCTTCCGAGATATCACAGGATCGAGTGGAAGATGCACGGACCCTTCTAAAGGTTGGTGATGAAGTAGAAGCTAAGTTTATTGGCATTGATAGAAAAAATAGAATGGTTACACTTTCAATAAAAGCGAAAGAAGTCGGTGATGAAGCACGAGCGATTAAAAGTTATCGCACAGATTCCGGTAAGTCTGTCTCTGGATCGGGTACTTCGTTGGGAGACCTCCTTAAAGAACAGATGAATACGGATTGATTTCTTGAATAACAATAAGAAGGCTACTGTAGTCGAGAGGATGGTGTGCAGCGATGACAAAGTCTGAGCTGATAGAAGCTATTTCGCGCAAGCAGAAGCATTTGCCTGCTAAAGACGTAGAGCTTGCTGTGAAGCATATTCTAGAGATTATGAGCGAATCGCTTTCTAATGGGGATCGAATAGAGATTCGAGGCTTTGGTAGTTTCTCTCTCCATTTTAGGTCGCCTCGTATGGGGAGAAATCCTAAAACAGGTGAAACTGTTGCTCTTGCAGGGAAGCATGTGCCGCATTTTAAACCAGGTAAGAGTTTAAGAAAACGAGTGAATAATTTTCGACATTCGCTAGTATCTAGCTAGATTTTACCTGATTATCTATGTAGGTTACGGTTGCTTTATTCGGATAGATTAGGCTTGCCTGGTTCAGGTTTCTTGTCCAAGGGGATAAAGGGTTGAACGTAATTCGTAAGTTTGTCGTGTATATAACCCTAATCTTCATTCTTGTATTAGCGGCTGCCTTCACTTATAACAATCCGGTAATAGTATCCATTGATTTAGGGGTTGCTAAGTTTGAGGCTGTTCCTTTATCCATAGCCGTTATTGTGTCATTCGCCATTGGCTGGTTTTTTGGACTTCTTGCGGCTGGAATTGCTTTGATTCGAATTTCAGCAGAACGACGAAAACTGCGTAGGAAGCTTCAGCTGGTTGAGCTAGAGTTAAACAGCATAAAATCTCGTCCCCTGCAAGATGCCAACTGAGGCCACATTTTTTCTGGCTGGGCTTTTTGTTATAGCGGCAGCGACTGGCTGGGGATTTTCCCGTTACTTAAGTTTAAAGGAGGCTGACCCTCCTCCTCAAGCCATAAACGAGGACTATTTACGTGGGTTGAATCTGGTTTTAAATCGACAGACGGAGGAAGCTCTGGAGTTATTCGTTCGAATGGCGAAGGTTGACGAGGAGACATTGGAGACGCATTTTGCATTAGGTCATTTGTTTCGCCGTCGCGGTGAAATTGATCGAGCAATTCGTATACATCAAAATTTACTTGCACGACCAGGTCTCGATGAAACGCAACGGGATCAAGCTCAGTTTTCTCTTGCACAGGATTATCTTGGTGCAGGACTCTTTGATCGAGCTGAAACTTTATTTGGTCAACTCAGAAAAAGCTCTAGTTTTGGAGAAGCCGCGCTTCAGAATCTTGTGGATATATATGAGCGTGAGCAGGAGTGGGGTAAGGCAATTGAAGCACATCGTGAGATTGAGATACTGACTGGCGAAAAATACACTGAAATTGCACACTATTACTGTGAATTAGCTGAGAAGGCTCGTTTAGATGGCAATCTAGACTTGGCAAGACATCATCTTAAGGGTTCTGTACGTACCGTTTCTGGTGCATTTCGTGGAGTTTTAATTAAGGCCGCTATTGCGCAAGAGGAGGAGGGGTACCCCGAAGCATTGCGCTTATATGAACAGGTGCTTGAGGCCGATTCTCGTTTCATGGTAGAAGTCTTGCCTGAATTATTTAACTGCTATCATGAAGATGAACGAGAAGTGGAATTTGAGAGATATTTGCAGTCCTTGATTATTCAAAATTCATCCATGGCTAATGTGATCGCATATGCTGCAATTGTGGCTGACCTTAAAAAATCTAAAGTAATTAAAACATGCGTTGAGAGCTTCATATTGGGAGATAGTATGCTTTCATCTTTCATTGATGCTGAGAATTTTTCTAATCTTTCAGATAGTTCTAAAGAGAAAGTTACTGGACGTATAACTAGTGGCTTAAGAAAACTTGCCCTTTCAAGTCCTCGTTATAGGTGTAATACCTGTGGTTATCGAAGCGAAAAAATTCTTTGGCATTGTCCTAGCTGTAAGTCATGGGAAAGCATACGACCGGCTCAAGAGTTTCAACTCGAAAGTCTAATCACCTAAGTCGATAGTGATATTTTTCCTTAAAATGCATCAGGCTTTTATAATGCTAGTTCGGCACTATTAAATCGATGAGGTAACGGGAGTTTTAATTGAGCTCAAAAAAAATACGTGCTGCAGTTTTTCCTGTAGCGGGAAGGGGAACTCGTTTTCTGCCTGTTACGAAAGCATCTCCTAAGGAGATGCTACCAATCGTTGATAAACCGCTTATTCAGTATGCGGTTGAGGAAGCCATTGCTGCGGGCGTAGAGAAACTGGTCTTTATTACTGGGAACTCAAAACAAGCTATCGAAAATCATTTCGATCGTAATTTAGAGCTTGAACGTGCGCTCAGCGAATCTGGACAGCAGAGCTTGCTTGTAATGATAAAAAAAATCGTACCTCCTGAAGTGAGTTGTATTTATGTCCGGCAGGGAAAGCCCTTAGGGTTAGGACATGCTGTTCTTTGCGCACAATCTGTTGTTGGGAATGAACCATTTTTTGTGCATCTTGCCGATGACCTTATAAATAGTGAAGTCCCATGTTTGGAGCAGATGCGAAGGCACTTTGAATTGCATAACTCGAGCATTCTTGGCGTGGAGTATGTAAATGATGAGGATGTTCATAGGTATGGAATAGTTGCAACAGAGGAGGAACCCTCTGGAGCATGCCGTGTAAACAGCATTATTGAAAAACCGGAATTAAAAAATGCGCCAAGTAATCTTGCTGTTGTTGGGCGCTATATTTTAACTCCAGAAATTTTTAAGAAACTGTCTTTGATCCATGTCGGAGCAGGTGGTGAACTGCAGTTAACAGATGCGATTAGTCATTTGATCGAAGAAGAACCTGTGCATGCCCTGGAATTCGAAGGTGTTCGCTATGATTGCGGCAGCAAACTGGGTTACTTAAAGGCTTCAGTCGAATATGCTTTAGAGCACCCGGAAATTGGTTCTGAGTTTGAAAAATATCTTGGAGGTTTGATAAAAACCATACAATAGAGACTTAGTTGATATCATCTACTAAACAAGATGATTGCGATTTATGCTGGCAAGGTTAGTAGTGCCAGCTTGTTGCATCATCATGATTAATTCATTGCGGAGCAAATCCAGGACTGCCTCAACTCCAGACTGTCCATACGCACTTAATCCCCAAAGATAAGGACGACCAATACATACGGCATCAGCTCCTATCGCAAGTGCTTTAAAGATATCAACCCCACGACGAAAACCGCTATCGACTAATATTGGAATGCGGCCTTGGATGGCATTAACAACTTCGGGTAAGGATTCAATTGTTCCTCGCCCACTATTTTCTGCTCTTCCGCCATGATTCGAAACAATGAGCCCATCTGCACCATGTTCTAGTGCGAGCTCTGCATCTTCACCCGTGACGATACCTTTAAGTAACAGTTTAGCATCTGTGAAATCTCTCAGTTGATCCATAAAGTCCCAATCTAAATTGCTAGCTCGAGTTGTTCTTAGTGAACTGGTATCAATCCCATCAAACATAGGACGTCTTTTTATGGCGTTTTCAAAGCCGGGAATATGGCAGGCTAAACATTCTTCATTTGTGTCGCGCCTGAGTCGTCTTAATGCTTCGCGGTTACTTGCAGGAAGGTCTACAGTCACGGCAATAGCAGGACAGCCTGCATTTGTTGCTCTTTGCACAAGTTGTCGTGTTACGTTCCAGTCTTCAGTCGCATATAGCTGAAACCATGTTGGATTCTGTCTGACGGAATTTACGTCTTCAACACTATATGAACTAACTGTGGAGAGAATCTGCAAACAGTTTCTGGAACTGGAGGCCTTAGCAGTCGCAAGTTCTCCTTCGGGATGGAATGCTTGCTGTGTGCCACAGGGAGCTACGATGATAGGACAAGCATACCGTTGTCCGAACAGCTCAATTTCTGTGTTGATCTCTCTAACATCCACCATTCGACGAACCCTAAGCTGGAGTTTTTCGAATCCGGCACGATTGGCTCTAATGGTTGAGCCATCATCCACTCCAGAAGCGAGATAAGTATAGTGGGCATTGCTTAATTTTCGTTGTGCTACAGGTTCAAAATCGAAAACGTTTACCGCTTCGCTTGAGTTTTGTATTAAATTTTCTGTTGTTACGTTGTTAGATTGCGCCAGAGATTGAGAAGCTAGTCCTAGAGCTGGAGTACTTGCTAGATAACGTAGAAAGGTTCTTCTGGTTTCATTTTTAGAATTCACTGCTTTATCCTGCTTTTATTTCTTGACGAATTTCTTCGTTATGTTCGCCTAAACCCGGCGGATATCTTCGGTATGTTGGACTATTTTCCGAGAGATGAATTGGATTTCCAATTGAACGTACTATGCCCAATAGTGGATGCTCAAGCTCAACGATCATGTCTCTGGCAATGATATGCTCATCAGTTAACGTGTCTTCAGGGTAATTGATTGGGCCGGCTGGGATGGAATGTTTCACAAAAACCTCTACCCAGTCCGCTGCATCTTTTGTTGCTAGCTTGGCTTCTAACAGCTCTATGAGCTCCTTACGATGCATGTTGCGCGCCATATTAGATGAAAACCGCGGGTCTTCTTTAATAGTTTTATCTAGCTCTAGTGCAGTGCATAGTCTTTCCCAGAGTCTTTCTGTGCCTACACCCACGATAATCATTTTATCTCGAGCCTGCATCGGTTGGTAGGGTGTTACAGTCGGATGAATATTGCCAAGGCGCTCTGGGCGCTGCCCTGTAGCAAAATAACTTCCACCGAGATTGGCCAGCCATGTTGTCTGAGCATCTACCAAGGAGACATCTAAAAACTGACCCGTACCCGACCCATTTTCTGAATTATCACGAGCATACAAGGCGGCAAGAATTCCCATTGTGGTGTAGATTCCTGCAGTGATATCCGCCATTGGTGTAGGAAACCTCATTGGCCCCCCCTCTATTTCCCCAGTGAGCGTCATAAGCCCAGCTTCACCCTGCGCAATAATATCGTAGCCTCCTCGATTGGCCTTGGGCCCTGTATGGCCATAACCGCTTATGGCGGCATAAATAAGCTTAGGATTTAGTTTTTTCAGAGTTTTTGGGTCTATTTTTGCTCTAGTGAGAGAGCTCATTCGTGGAATATTAGTAACAAAAACGTCAGCCTTTTCTATGAGGCTATGTAAAACTGATAGATCATCAGAATTTTTTATATCGAGCTCAATACTACGTTTATTTCGATTGACGGATAAAAAATACGCACTTTCACCTTCAAGAAAAGGAGGTCCCCACCCTCTTGCTTGGTCTCCAGTTCCGGGGCGTTCTACCTTTATGACTTCAGCGCCAAGGTCTCCTAGCATCATGGCGCAATAGGGGCCAGCTAAGGCTTCTGTCATTTCTACTACACGGATGTTCTTTAATGCAGGTTTCAAGATTAAAATCACTAATTTCAGTATTTTGACTGGGGACTTTAGCGTGGATCGGCTGAGACCTCAATGAGGTTTATACTGCCTTGCATTAAGCTTTGCTGAAGTGAAGCTAATAGACTAGGAGTCTGAGCATGAATAACATAGTAGTTCGAAGTATTGAACGGGCAAAAGCATCAATTATCCAAGGGTTAGGCGAGCAGGGAACGGCTACCGTCCATGAGGCTCAAAATCGCATGGGGTTAATGTTGCCTTATATGCGCCCAGTTTTTTCCGGAGTTAGAGTTTCCGGCAGTGCAGTTACGGCGTTGACTCATCCAGGAGATAATTGGATGTTGCATGTAATACCGGAAATTGCTCAGGAAGGTGATATTGCTGTTGTTGGAGTTAGTGCTGAGAACTCTGATGGGATGTTTGGTGACCTTTTGGCTACATCATATAAAGCACAGGGAATACTTGGACTAATAATTGATGCTGGCTGTCGCGATAGTCAAGAATTAACCGCCATGAAATTTCCAGTATGGAGTAGGGCTATTTCAGCCAAAGGAACCGTCAAGAAAACTCTAGGGTCCGTTAATATCCCGGTTATTTGTGCTGGAGCTCTAGTTAATCCGGGCGATGTTATAGTTGCTGATGATGATGGCGTGGTAGTGGTCCCGAGGGAACGAGCTGCGGAAGTCTATGAAGCTGGATTACAACGGGAAGATAATGAAAGCCAAAAAAGATCACGATTAGCAGCAGGAGAGTTGGGGCTTGATATTTCTAATATGAGGTCTGCGCTCAAAAATGCCGGTTTAGTTTATGTCGAAACCTTGAATGAATATGACTGATTAATTATGAGAAAAAAGTCAAACCTCAGGCTTTAGGACTTAATGGGGGCAGAAAGAAACCAGACCCTATAATCGCCAAGAACCAATCAAAACCCTTATTTTATGAGCTAATGATGTTGATTTCGATCTAGCCTGCCTTGATTGTCAGGTTAATGTGGGTCTACGTATTATGGACACAGGGAGCTCCTACTCAGGAGAGATCGACTAGCTATATAGAATGGTTCAAGTTCGGCATACCAAGTGCTGTATAAATAAAATGCGTTTTGTTTTTTAGTTGACAGATAATTTTTTGGCTGGCGATAAAATGATACTAACAGCGCAGTACTGGTTGACACTTACCCTCTCAAAATGGATATTGAAGGTAGAATTTGTGGAGATGAACATTGCAGAACTCTAAACTTGCTTTACTTGGTAAAGTGGTTCTTACGATCTCGGGCCTATTTATTTTTCAGTCCATATTCGGACAGGATACTCCTGCATCCGTATGCTCTGACGATGATCATATGACTTTTCATGCATGTGCATTAGAGGCTTCAGTTAATTTTGAGCCCCCCAGAACAGCATGGGGATTACCCAATTTTGAAGGTATGTGGAGTCGGCGTGCGCGGGCACATGAAAGTCTTCATGCTCACCCTCAGACTAGGGATGATAATGAGGCTCCGAGTATTGTGGTTAGCCCAATAGATGGGCTCGTTCCAATTCAACCGTGGGCTGAGGCAAAGAGACGATATAATCGGCCTGCTTACGTCCATCAAAATGCTATATGTCGGTTGTCTGGTGTTCCAGTAACTATGTATATGACTGGTCTTTATCAGTTCATGCAAAATGAAGACTATTTATTAGTGCAGTCGGAAGAGGCTCATGCCTACAGAGTTATACCTACCGATAATCGCCCTCATATAGGCAAAAATATTAAACTTTGGAATGGGGATTCAGTTGGACATTGGGAGAGAAACACGCTCGTTGTGCAAACGCAAAATCAGAATGCACGGGCCTGGCTTGATCAACGAGGGCGTTTTTATACTGATGAAGCGCTGGTTGAGGAACGCCTCACTCTAATAGATGCTGATACGATTCATTGGTCTGCCACATTGGAAGATCCTGATGTTTATACAGAACCATTCACAATATCACTGGCTTATCGACGTCGCCCTGCTATGGAACTATGGGAGGAGGCTTGTTATGAGAGTAATGATCTGGCTTCTCAGACCTATCGTAATGTCGGCTATCAGATTTATCCAGGAATCACTGGCGAAGAGGCGCGTAGAATGCGGGCCGCCTGGCAATTGGAGAATAGAGAGTTGGAGTGGAAACCATGATTTATGAATCCATAAAAGTTGAACGTTTACTGGGGCTTTTGCTGATTTTATCTTCGTTTGGGGCGAGCGCTCATCATTCGGTTGCATTGCAATTTGATATGACCGCAGACATCACGATAGCTGGAAATATTGTAGAAATGGAGTGGCGTAACCCTCATTCTTGGCTTCATGTTGAAGTTGAAAATGAAGCAGGGCAGGTTGAACTGTGGCGTGTTGAATTTGGTGGTGGTAATGCGCTCTATCGACGCGGTTGGCGGCGAGATGACTTGCCAGTTGGGCTTAGTGTGACCATTCATGGGATTCCGTCACGCGATGGCTCAAAACAAATGGAAGGAGATGAAGTGTTACTTTCAGATGGTAGAACTTTATTTTCTGGTGCTGGGCCTGACAGGGAATGAAAAAAATAGTTTTTTATATGCTGAGTTTTGGGATTTTTTTCTCTAACGTTAATGCTCAGGAGTACGCGGCACCTAGAACACCAAGTGATCATCCAGATTTGCAAGGAGTGTGGCAGGCAGTAAACACTGCAGTTTGGGATATTCAGGATCATTCCTCTCAATGGGGTGTGCCGGCAGGGCAGGGGATTGTTGTAGGTAATGAGCTCCCTTATCAGGCCTCTGCACTTGAGGAAAGACAGGTTAATTATGAGAATCGATTTACGGATGATCCAGAAGCTAATTGCAAGATGGTAGGTGTGCCTAGAGTTACATATATGCCATATCCTTTTCAGATCATACAAACTCCAAATCAAATAGTAATGACGTATGAGTGGGTACACACCATTCGTAATATTTACATGAACAGTGAGCATCCCGAAGGGCCAATACAGTGGTATATGGGCGACTCCCGTGGTCACTGGGATGGAGATACATTAGTTATCGATGTAATACATTTCACTGATGAAACATGGTTTGATCGCTCTGGAAATTATCATGGAGAAGAACTTCACGTTATTGAACGTTATACCCGATTGGGCCCAGATCATATGCAGTATGAGGTGATGATAGAAGACCCAGAAACATTTACGGCGCCTTGGCAGATGAGTATGCCGCTTTATCGGCGTCAGGAAGAAAACATACGTGTTTTGGAGTATGAATGTTACGCACTGGCTGAAGACCGCATAGAGACCAATTGAGATATTACATGTCATAGATTCCTGATTATTTTAGGATTCCATGTGTTTTTGATTGATTGTTTCTGTAAATGCTTACCCGCTCTTAAAACTCTGCCTTGTTTATCACGTGTAACGTATTAATATAATTGCGTAACTCATCAGCTTGATGCTTTAGTAAAAAAATGAGTAATAAGATAGATAAAACCATTTCTATTATGGACACCACCCTACGGGATGGTGAGCAAACTCCTGGGGTTGCATATACGCCTTCAGAGAAGCTTCATATGGCGCGCATGTTGCTTGCAGATGTGAATGTGGATCGCGTAGAAATCGCGTCTGCTCGCGTCTCAGAGGGCGAGCTTAAAGGAGCCTTACGTGTAACTAATTGGGCTCGAGAAGCTGGCATGATTGAACGTGTCGAAATGTTGGGTTTTTGTGATGGAGAACGATCAGTCGACTGGATACTTCGTGCCGGGGGTAGTTGTATTAATCTCTTGGTAAAGGGGTCAGAACATCATTGTCGGCAGCAATTGGGTATGACGCCACTGAAGCACAGAGAGAGAATTAGTCAGACAGTCGGTTATGCCTTAAATAAAGATTTGCGAGTTAATGTGTATCTTGAGGACTGGTCTAACGGCGTTAGAGATAATTTTGGTTACGTATCAGATATTTTAGATGAGTTACATAATTTTCAAATTAGCCGAATTCTTCTTGCAGATACCTTGGGTGTTCTATCGCCAGATGAAGTTCGGGATCTCATTGTCTTAATGACAACTAATTGGCCTAGCGCTCAGTTTGATTTCCATGGGCATAACGACTATGGCTTTGCGACGGCTAATTCAATTGTTGCTATTCAAAGCGGTGCTAGTGGGATTCATACTAGTGTGAATGGATTGGGAGAGAGAGCAGGGAATACGTCTCTAGCTGAAATTGTTACTGCGATTGCCGACCACACAGAGTACAAGACTAATGTTAATGAGCGTCGATTAGCTGCTGTTTCCGCGGTAGTAGAAACATTTAGCGGAAAAAATATTTCTGAAAACTCTCCAATTATTGGTCACGATGTCTTTACACAAACGGCAGGAATACATGCCGATGGTGATGCGAAGGGGGGGTTGTATGCAACCCAACTTTCGCCGGATAGGTTTGGTAGAGAAAGGCGTTATGCGCTAGGAAAACTATCTGGAAAAGCCTCTCTTGACCATAATTTAGATAAACTGAGAATTAATCTTTCTGATTCAAATCGAAATAAGGTGTTGAGTAGAATTATCGAGCTTGGGGATAAAAAGCATACCGTGGTTCCTGAGGATCTATTAATGATCATTGCCGATGTTCTGAAGACTCCAACCGAAAATTTGCTGAAGATAAACACTTATACAATTAATGTTTCCTCCGATAACCCACCAGAAGCAACAGTAGCTATCTCTTACCAAGGACGAACTTCAATTGCTTCTTCTACTGGAGATGGCGGCTATGATGCGTTTATGAAGGCAGTCAAGGAGGCAGTCCTAGAGTATGGTATTGAGATTCCTCAGCTAATGGACTATCGGGTTCGAATTCCTCCTGGAGGACGAACCGAGGCACTGGTGGAGACCCTTATTCGGTGGAATAAAATAAAGGAAAGCCCTGATTTTTTTACTATGGGCGTTGATTCAGACCAAACTGCTGCTGCGGTAATTGCGACTGAAAAAATGCTGAATATAGTGGCTTATGACGGCGGCAAGTTAGCGCGCAGCAGCTAAAAAATAAGAACTTACTGTAGATTTTCAGCTGGCATGAAGTAGTGTCACTATGGGGCTGATCTTAAAGACGATCAGGATAGAGCAATCTTATCATTGCCGGTAGCTTATAAGTTTCGGTTTAACGAGGAAATTCAAAGGTCACTATAAGAACCTCAGGGTCAAATTCTGTCACTTGGTGTGGAACTCCTTCTGGTATAACCAAAAAATCTCCTGCGGACACCTGATGTACAGTGCCATCCACTATGCGTCGTCCAGTTATCTCGCCATTTTCAACGGTATCAACAATGTGTCCGCCTGTCGTAATAGCGCCTTTTCCGCCTACTATTGCCCACACTTCGGCTTCTGAAGCATGTTGAGCTGCCCTCTGTGGAGGAATACGGCGGTCTACTGCAAATCTGTACGCTAAGCCAGTTGGTGAATTTGCATCTGCCCGTTCCAGCACTGTGGTATTAGAATAGGAGACGTTAGGGTCAAATTTGGCATATTCTGCTGCAACATCTTCTGCGCTAAGCATGAATGCGCGCATTGGGTCATGAGTCGTACTAATTTCAATGTCGGTTTCCTGAGCGAAAGTAGCCATTGAAAAAAACACAACAGAAATCTTTACGATATTGCTGAACCTCATTATTTACTCCTAAGTTGCTGGTTTAAAGAGAAGTTCTTTGGAAAATATCAAAAATTGGCTCCCCGGGCCGGACTCGAACCAGCGACAAGTTGATTAACAGTCAACCGCTCTACCAACTGAGCTACCGGGGAATAAAGAAAAAATCGCGCGAGACATTCTGTAAGAAGCCTTTTTGCAAGTCAAGAATAAAAGAAAAATACTCTTTCTTTACAGTAAATTATGGGGGCTAATTAATCTAACTTATAAAATCCTCTATTCTATCTAATGCTGTCTTTAGAGTTGTTAGACTAGCAGCGAAGGATAACCTAATGTGTCCAGGAGATCCGAAAGCGGTACCAGGCACGATAGCCACCCCTTGTTTTTCAAGAAGTTTTTCGCAAAATTCAGCATCATTCTTGAGCCCTAATAGGCTTAGGGTTTCCTCAATGTTAGGAAAAGCGTAAAAAGTTCCCTCACAAGGTCTACATTTAAATCCGTTTAATCCATTAAGCCTATCAACAACATAGTCATGACGTTCTTTAAAGGCCTTGCACATTTCTTTTACAGCAGTCTGTGGACCTCTTAAAGCGGCTTCCGCTGCCGCTTGAGAAATGCTACATGCATTAGTGGTGGACTGGCTTTGGATTATAGTCATAGCCTTAATGATGGGTTCCGGTGCAGCTGAATATCCTATGCGCCATCCTGTCATTGCGTAAGATTTTGATACGCCATTAACTACGATTGTTCGATCCCGAAGTTCGGGGCAAACAGTTAGCAGGGTGCAGTATTTTTCCTCCCCCCAGTAGATATGTTCATATATGTCATCTGCGATTATGTAAATTTTGGGGTATTTAACTAATACCTTAGCAAGTGCCTCCCAATCGGAACGGGTGTAGGCAGTGCCACTAGGATTACATGGACTATTGATAATTATTGCTCGGGTCTTTGAAGTTATTGAATTATTTAATTGTTTAGGGGTGATACGAAATCCAGATTTTAAATCTGTTTGCACGATAACGGGCTTAGCGTCCGCCAGTTTGACCATGTCTGGAAATGACGCCCAGAAGGGGGCAGGGATAATAACTTCGTGTTCCGCATCGACTAGTGCCTGACAAGCGTTGTAAAGGGACTGCTTCCCCCCGTTTGAAACCAAGATTTCAGTGTTTTTAAATGTTAGACCATTATCTCTTTGAAAT
>Ga0115002_10000068_pt1 | contig 130412 bp, 120 predicted proteins | sample ArcticOcean_MG_C_8_FD_89576 | JGI IMG/M metagenome (GOLD analysis project Ga0115002, IMG submission 89576) | Marine microbial communities from western Arctic Ocean - ArcticOcean_MG_CB11_86 | ecosystem: Environmental > Aquatic > Marine > Oceanic | place: Arctic Ocean: Canada Basin | collected... | reverse complement strand
CGTACGGTTTCTGCATGAAAGCTGTTAACAACGAGTAAATGGGGTTTATCTGTCATGGAAATTCTGCGGCGTCGCCGGGCTGTAAAGAGGTTAGCTCGAGTATATTACCTCCAACTGGGGCTAAGCAAGCCAGCTTCAGCAGCTTGATTCCGGTGAATTTGGGGAATTATTGCGCTAGCCAGCATTTTTACGTAGATTGGGCGCACTCAGGTTTGCTCACACCAGCTATCGAGTCACTTAGCCAGAAAGTATGAATTCTTCTTCCGCGTTATATAAATTACTTCCCTCCGTGGACCGGGTTTTACAATCCCCGGTGCTGTCACCGCTGATTTCCCGTGTTGGCCATGAAAGTGTCAAGCTGGCCACCAGAAGCTACCTGGAAAGCCTTCGCGAGAAGATCTCCCAGGCAGATGCCAAAACTTTAAAGCTGCTGGACTCGGATACGCTGCTCCCTGAAATTTGTCTGGGTGTTCAGGTCATGGTGAATAAGGAGTTTGCCAGCTCCCTGGTACCGGTTTTTAATCTTACCGGCACCGTTGTGCACACTAATCTGGGGCGGGCCAGGTTGCCTGAGAACGCGGTCAAGGCGATGGCCGTGGCAGCCAGATCCAGCACCAATCTTGAGTTCGACCTGGTGTCGGGAAAGCGCGGTGATAGAGATGCGCATCTCGAGCGCAGCCTCTGTGCGATTACCGGGGCGGAAGCCGCCACCGTGGTGAATAACAATGCCGCGGCAGTACTGCTGGTGTTAAATACCCTGGCTCAAAACCGGGAAGTGTTGATTTCGCGAGGTGAACTGGTAGAGATTGGGGGGGCTTTCCGGATACCCGATGTAATGCAAAGCGCCAACTGTATTTTAAAGGAAATCGGCACCACCAATCGAACGCATCTGCGGGACTATGAGTCAAATGTGAATGCAGATACTGGTTTGATCATGAAGGTGCACACCAGCAATTATGAAATTCGGGGTTTTACCAACTCTGTCACGGCAGCCGAACTCAGCAAGCTGGCCACTGAGAAAAACATTCCCTTCGTGTCGGACTTGGGTAGCGGCACCCTGGTGGATCTTACGCAGTTTGGCTTGCCCCACGAACCCACCGTCATGGAGACCCTGAAGGCGGGGGCCGATATTGTCAGCTTTAGCGGCGACAAGTTGCTGGGAGGCCCTCAGGCGGGAATAATTGTCGGCAAACGGGAATTGATCGAGCAGTTAAAGAATAACCCTCTGAAGCGGGCGCTGCGAGTGGACAAGATCACCCTGGCAGCGTTGCTCGAAGTGATTAATCTCTACAAGGATCCCCAGCGTCTGACGACACGATTGCCGCTATTGGCAGACCTGACAAGGCCACTGGCCGACATCGAAAAGGCTGCCGAAAGAGCCTGTGTCGAACTGGCCAAAGCCCTGGCGGGCAGAGCCACGGTCACAGTACAAGCCTGCAGAAGCCAGATTGGCAGTGGGGCGTTGCCGCTGGAGCTGTTGCAGAGTCGCGCCGTGGAAATAACCCCGGTTGCCAGCAAGGGGCAGACCGATGCCACACTAAACCAGCTGGCGGCAAGCTTCCGCTCGCTACCAACGCCGGTGATTGGCCGCATCAGTGATGGCAAGCTACTCTTCGATATGCGTTGCCTGGCTGATGAAGCCGGGTTTATTCAACAACTGCAAAATCTTTGCTGAAGAAAAAGGGCTCTAGCCTTGCGTGCTGCACAATATTGCTAATCGTATTGTGCAGCACGCAAGGCTAGAGCCCTATTTACTATCAGCTCAGGCTCTTACGTAGCGGTTAAACCAATCGATGGTACGCGTCCACGCCTCGGTCGCCGTCGCTTCGTTGTAGCGTTCGGGCGTCGCGTCGTTGAAGAAGCCGTGTACCGAGTTGGGGTAAAGATGGCCTTCATGGGTGACATTGGCGGCAGTCAAGGCGTCGTCGTAGGCCGGCCAGGCATCAACCAGACGGGTGTCGAGCGCCCCATGCTGCACCAGCATTGCCGCCTTGATACTCGGCACATCCGCGGCAGCCGCCGCGCCACCGTAAAACGGCACCGCCGCCGCGAGATCGTCTCCCAACCTGACCGCAAGCTGGTTTGAAACGCCACCGCCGTAACAAAAACCGGTTACGCCAATTTTTCCCGTGCAGTCTGCACGATTTTTCAGCCATAGCGCGCTGGCGACAATGTCTTCGAACTTTGCGTCATTGTCAATCTGTCTGAACAGCTGCCCACCCTCATAGTCATCACCGGGATAGCCACCGACGGAAGTGAGCACGTCCGGGGCAAAGGCCATGAAGTTGGCCAGCGCAAAGCGGCGGGCTACGTCTTCGGTGTGGGGGTTAAGCCCGCGATTTTCGTGCACCACTACAATGCCCGGTAGCTGGGCTGAGGTTTCACTGCGACTGTCGGCGCTGAAGGGGCGCGTCAGATAACCTCGTATGAAGCCGTTGCCCTGTGGTGATGGCAGCGTCACATAGCTGGTGGTAATGCGTTCGTCGTCACGCGACACCTGTTGTCCCATCGCGTAATTTGGCATCAGCGCCTCCACAATGGCGCCGGCAGTAAGACCGGCAACAGCAAACTTTTTCACGCCGTTCAGAAATGACCGGCGACTGATTTCACCGTGGATATAGTTGTTGTAGATTTCAATTGCTTCAGTTGGAACCGTGCGCCTTTGTTTTGATGACATGGTGTTGCCCCTGGGTTGGCCTAGAAGCAGACGATACCACTAAGAACTACCGGCCAAAAGCAAAAGTGGAGAGGGCCGGGGGTTTAATAAATAAATCTGTCCTATTCATTCTGAATATTCTCCTGACCAGGGGGCAGTATAAAATGTGGAAGTAGAGGGCGATTATCAGTAGTCGTCTTCTGTCCCGTGTGGTCGAAATCGGACAGTAAACTACGTGAACTTGCTGTATTTACAGGAACAGGAGATAATCGGCTCAAGAGCACCATTACATGGCATCAGGAGAGTTTCAAATGACAATAAGAAAACCACTGATTTTACTATTCATTGCAACCGTGGGTGCACTTGCCTGTGCGCCGCTGGCCCTGAGCCAGACCGGCACCGCGGAGCCGGGGGACTGGGCGTCCTGGGCTGGTAATGGCCTTGCTCAGCGCTATTCACCACTCGATCAGATTAACGCAGATAACTTTGAAGACCTTGAGATAGCCTGGCGTTTTTCCACGGCGAATTTCGGGCCCACTACCGATTTCACGAATCCGTCGACACCGCTGGCAGTGGACGGCGTTTTATACGCGAACATAGGCAGCACTCGAAACGTGGTGGCACTTGATGCCACCAACGGACAGGTACTGTGGCTTTGGCGCTATCAGGAAGGCGAACGTTTCACCGAAGCGCCGCGTAAGGGTGCCGGTCGTGGCGTCGCCTACTGGAGCGACGGTGAGTCGTCACGGATTCTCGACGTCTCCCCGGGCTACCAACTGATTTCACTGGATACTAAAACCGGCATTCCGGATCCGAATTTTGGCGATAACGGCATCGTAGATTTGTACGTAGGCCTGCGCAACGCCGATGATCCCAGATATCCCTTCCCCGATATTGGCATTTCTGCGCCGCCCTTTGTCATGAATGACGTCATTGTGGTAGGGGCAGCACACCGCACCGGTGGCCGGCCGCGGTCCAAGTTCAATACCAAAGGCGACGTACGCGGTTTCGATGTCCGCACCGGCGAGTTGCTGTGGACCTTTCATACCATTCCCGCGCGGGGAGAAGTAGGTTTTGAGTCCTGGTTAACCGGCAACGATATCACCGGCAATTCAGGCGTCTGGGCTGCTATCTCGGGTGATCCGGAACTGGGTCATGTCTATCTGTCGGTAGAAGACCCCACTGGCGATTACTATGGTGGCGACCGCCACGGCGACAACCTGTTTTCCAGCGGCATCGTCGCGGTAGATATCAAAACTGGTGAGCGCCAATGGCACTATCAATTTATTCACCATGACATCTGGGACTGGGATGTGCCCTCTCCGGCGATTATTGGCGATTTGCCTAACGGCCGTAAAATCGTCATGTCGGTGACCAAACAATCCTGGGTCTATACTTTCGATCGAGAGACCGGCGAGCCCATCTGGCCAATTGTAGAGCGTCCAGTACCGGCAGGAGACGTACCCGGGGAATGGTATTCTCCGACCCAACCCTTTCCTACGCGTCCGGCTGCCTTCGATCAACAGGGATTTGACGAAGATGATTTGATCGATTGGACCCCGGAACTCCACGCGCTGGCGCTGGAATCTATCCAGGGCTTTCGCCTGAGCTCATCTATATACACGCCTCCATCTCTGACGGAAGCAACTGACGGTACACGTGGTTTGCTTTCATTGCCTTCTTCCACTGGCGGCTCCAACTGGGAAAGCTCTGCCCTTGATCCAGAGACCGGAATTCTGTACGTGCCTTCAAGGAGCGTACTGCAGGTATTGTCATTGTCAAAAAACCCGGAATCAGACATCGATTTCAGCCAGGGTTTTGGTGTTCGTGCCCCGCGGGTCCAGGGACTCGATATCCTCAAGCCACCTTACGGCCGCATTACTGCGATCGATATGAACTCTGGTGAACATCTCTGGATGATTGCGAATGCCGATACACCGGACCGCATTACCAATCATCCGCTGTTGCAGGGCGTTGATATTCCACGCACAGGTGTACCGACACGGTCAGGTATCTTACTGACCAAAACTCTGCTGCTCCAATCTGAGGGTACCGGTGCTGCCGGAGCCAGCCCCGTTTTCCGAGCTATAGACAAGCAAACCGGCGATATTCTTGCTGAATTGGAATTGCCCTTTAATCAAACTGGCTTGCCATTTACCTACGAACACGATGGTAAACAATACCTGGCCATGTTCATCGGTGGTGGCGGCAATGCCGCTGAGTTAATCGCTTACGCGCTGCCGTAGCTAGCTAAAGCTAACTCGAAGTACAATCAAAGGGGTCAGAGTAGAATTACTCTGACCCCTTTTATTTTGAGCTTGTGATCAGGTCTGCTACTACTCGAAACCAATACGTGTTTAGGTTTTGAGTGTTCTTCCACGCTGGATGCCGAACTTAAAACTCAGCAGAGACAATACGGATGCTGCCAGCATTAGCAGCAGCAGGGGGAAGACCGTGCCATTGAAAATGACCGCGACGAACTGCGCTGCTGCCGCCGAAAAGGCCATCTGTAAGAATCCGGTGAGGCCGGAAGCGCTGCCTGCAAATTGTGGAAATTCATTAATCGCCGCCGCCTGCGCATTGGGCAAGGTGATGCCGTTGCCAAATACCGCCAGAGCGATTGGCGCGAATAACGCCAGCGGTTGATGCAAGCCCGCTAGCTGCAAGGCGATCGCCAGACTGATTCCCGCCACGGCAATGACGACACCGACACCAATCATGGAATCCAAATGCAGGCGCCTGCCGAAATGCCGTGCCACGTAGTTGCCCAACATAAATCCAAAAGGAATCATGACGAAATAATAGCCGTATTCAGTGGCCGGACGGTGTAGCACCGATACCATGATTTCCGGTGCCGCGGAGATAAAGGCGAAGAACACCACGGAGACGAAGGTGACGCAAAAAGCATAGCCGCAGAAGGCGCGGGAGCGAAACAGACTCACGAAGGTAAGTAGCATCGAACCTATGCCCTCGAAGGGTACTGGATCTTTCAGCGTCTCAGGCAGTTTGTTTATTAGCACGAGAAAAATCAGTGCGCTTAGAACGCCAACGACGATGAACACGGATTGCCAGCCATAGAACAGCATTAGTTCGCCGCCAAGTGCCGGCGACAGCATGGGAACTACCACCATCACCATCACCAGGGTGGCGATGACTCGAGCCGCCTCGTGGGCCGGATAGACATCTCTTACGATCGCCCGCGCCAGCACCAGTCCTACAGCACCGCCGAAGGCCTGGATAATTCTGCCAATGATCAGCAACTCGATGGAATTCGCCAGCCAGCAAAAAATCGATCCTAACAGTGTTATGCAGAGCCCGAGCAGCATAATCGGCTTGCGCCCGAATTTATCGGAAAGCGGACCATAGAACAGAGTGCCCACGGCGATAGCCAGCATGGACAGGCTTAAGGTGAGTTGAGCCACATCGTTGCTGACTTGAAAAGTGTCTTTGATCACGGGCAGGGCGGGCAGCAAAATCTGCATGGACGCTGGGCCCAGTGCTGAAGTTGCAGCCAATAATAGGATGAGAGACTTGCTTAACGAAGAAGTAGTCGGCAAAACCCGGGTCCATCGAGTAAGGTGTTTATAACTAGGTTTCCTAACGGTCGGCCGCGGGTGTAAACGCTCAGCGCGCGAGTATTGCGTCTCGGTTTTGTTGCCGGTCGCTATTTAACTGAGAACTGAGAATAACGCTAGAGCCTAGCAGAATTGAGCGTTGGGCCTTGCTAATGTCATAGCCCAGGCCAAAGGTTTCGGTGTGAAACTGCTGCGTTAGTTGCTGGGCATTCCACTTGCTGTCTTGGCTTTCAACGGCGAGCATAGTGTAACACGACAGGATGGCTCCCGTTCGGTTTTTCAGACAGATTGACAGGTCGGGTTCGGCTTTGACTTCGAGAATCAAGCCAGCATTGACCTCTTGAAAACGCGGAGAACGTGATAGATATTTATCAACCTGTCTGGAAAAATCGGAGTTATCGGCATTAATTGTCACCGGTATGGAAGCACCGAGTCGACGTAATATACTCGGGTCTTGCCGCAGTGCCGATTCGTAGTAGGTCAGGGCTTCGGTGTATTGCTGACGACGCCAGGCTGCGTTAGCCATGTGGGCCGAGACGCGGGCCTTAAGCAAGACCTCCTCCGGCGGCAATAGTGTGAGGGCCTGCACACCGGCATCCAGAGTTTGCTGATGCTGTTTTTCCAGCGGCCTGATCTCTGTGAGATAAGAAAAGTAATAGCCTTCGTTGAGTGTGAACGCGCCATTGCTACGGGCTTGATCCAAAATGGTAGACATGACGCCGGCGCCGATGAGCGCAATAATTTCCGGCTCAATCCATTCGGGAATGTATACATCCAGCGGCGCGTAGGGGCGCAGGCGGCTCTGCAAGACTTCGAAATCTGCGAAGATGGAAGCGGCTCTGCGTTCGGCTCGCCAGGCATCCAACAGGAGTCGAGCCGCACTTAACCTGGCAGGTATTGATTCGGCCCAATCCATGGTGGCGATAGCCTCCAGCTGAATTTGGTACTGACTTCGGTTTGCTACCATATTCAGCAGTGCGGCAGCAGAGTCTTTCTGCTCGTCACCGGCACTGTAAGAGCCATTGCGGTCAGGTTGATTGAGCGCGGTAGAACTCAGCCTGATGGCATCTTCGGAGTAACCGGCAAGTAGTAGAAAGCTGGCGCTGACGAGGAAGTGCTCGGCTCGATTCATCACGCTGACTACAGGGTCCTGGGAGCCGCGCCAAACCAACATACGATCCAGTGCCGTCCTGGCTTCATCGAAGCGGCCCTGGGCCATAGTGAGGTACATCTTATAGATCCAGGGGTCTGCCACACTCTGGGGGTTCAGGTAGCGGGTGGCACGATCCAGGTAGGCTTCGGCCCGGTCCATCTGTAACAGGCTCAGGGATACCTCGGAGGCATTGCTCAGGTAGACGGTGTCATAGTCATTAGCGGCGCTATCACCGTCGTCTCCGTCGCCATCGATAGTACGATCACAGGCCTCCATGGAGTCAGGTGGCACCAGGCTGGCGAGCTCTACCGCACACAGCGTATTCCAGGCCCGTGCCCGCTCGCGTTTATCGCTGCTGCTTTGTAGTACTCGATTGGCACTTTCCCTGGCGGCTTCAAATTCCTTCATTTTGATCAGTGGCCAGCCGCGGAATGATTCCATGTCGATGCCGTAGACCTGATTTATCTTGTCCAGGTAGCGCAGAGATTGCAGTTGATCGCCCATGAGTTGGTGGACATAGGATAACTGGCTCAGGGTCAGATAATGCCATTGCGCATTGCCCGAACTAATTGCCTGTTCCAGGGATTGATAGCCACTCAGCTCTTCGGCGCGGTTCAGATGAAACAGTGCCCGCGCCATATTTCCCTCAACCGTGAAAAGTACTTCGGCGAAGGAAAACTGGGCGGCCACCGACTCGGGTTCTGCCCGCAGCCATTGTTCGCTGAGCTCTCTTGCTTTTACATTCTGATCGATGCTGAGCGCATCGCAGATTGACAATGCACGCAGGTCCTCGATGTCGGTAAAGCCGAAACAGTTTGATGGCCTCAGTCCAGCCAGCAGTTCGGGAATGTCGAGGCTATCCAGATCGCCGGCAGGGGCGATGTCAGTCGAGGATGAGGGGGGTTGGGCAAAAGCAGGCAGCGATAAAGCGACCAGTAGGTAGGACCCCAGCAGGCAGATCAATGCACTGCGGAGTCGAGTAGCGGCAACGACTCTCGGTAGCATCCAGCTCGATGCTGGCATTAAGCGAGGGTTCCCTTGGCGAGCTGCTCCATGGGCTCACGCATACAATCTGCCAATACTCTGGCCATGTCGGATACGCCGGGAGCCAGCTCAATGCGATGCCCAAGGACGCGAGGCAGTAATAATTCGATATCCTCGGCACTGACGAAATTGCGACCACGCAGGGCCGCTGATACTTGCAGTGCCGGCAACATTAAAACCATGCTGCGAGTGGAATTGCCCTGCAGTACGCGATCATCCTGGCGCAGGTTCCTGGAAATATCTACCAGGGCGGTCTTTACCGCGGAGCTAATGACCACCTCCGCATCTATTTTGGCGCGGGCTGTCAGCACCTCATTTCTGCTCACGGTTTCGCGGGCGCGCTGCTGATCACGACGGGATTTGTAGGTGTCGAGCACGTCCAGCTCTGCATCACGATCGATATGATCCATGGTGATCTTGAACAGAAAGCGGTCCAATTGCGGCGTTGGCAGTGGGTACGTACCCACCAGATCCAGCGGGTTCTGAGTCGCGATGACGAAGAACAGCTCATCGAGAAAATAGGTGGTGTTGTCCACGGTTACCTGTTTCTCTCCCATAGCCTCCAACATTGCCGATTGCACTTTGGGCGAGGTGCGATTGATTTCATCGGCGAGTACAACGTGAGCAAACAGGGGGCCGTGGCGGAAGTGAAAGGCGTTGGTGTTGCTGTCGAAGATCGGCACACCGGTAATATCGGATGGCAGCAGATCTGGCGTAAACTGAATACGGCGAAACGGCACAATGCTTTCTTCCTGCAACTCTTCCTGGCGTTCAGCCGGGAATCTCGGGTCGGTGATGGCCTCGCCCAGGGCTTTTGCCAGTGTAGTCTTGCCAGAGCCGGGAAAGTCTTCCAGCAGGATATGACCGTCGGCGACCAGGGCGATGATTGCCAGCTCGATGACATCATCCCGCCCCAGTACCTGTTGCTTCACCGTATCCATCAGGGTTTGTAAAACGGCAACAGCATTGGATAGCGGGCTGTTGCTGGCAACTGGCTCTGCAACTGAACTGTCACTATCCGCTGATTTTTCCAGCGCGGTTACTGCGGCGACACTTTCAGATGTCATGGTGTACTCCAGGTGAGGATGACAAACAGCTTATTTGCTTAGAACCCACGAGAATGGGTTCAATGCGGCTATTATTTTTTTCCAGGTGACAACATTGTGTTGAATTTCTGTGCCGACTTCAGCCCGCAGCGCAGACCATTTCGCGCTATCAAGCTGTCGGGAATCGGCGTTGCCCAGGGCCTGGTTTAGATGGTAACGCGTGATCGATTTTAGTGTCGGTGCCGTACTGCCGACCCGGTCGGCGAATTGTTCACGACTCTCGCCGTAGTTGCGGTGCAAGCCTACGGCGGCCAATTGGTCCAGCGTGGCACGATACACTACCCGGTATTGTTTGTTGGCGCCAGCATGTGCAGGTATCCACAGACGATAGTATTTAACGCCATAGGCACACACAAGCGTGAGCAGGATTATCGAGTAGATGATGTTGAGTAAGGTTTGAAGCTCGATAAATGACGTTTGCCGGGACTGGAGAAAGTCGTCAAACGAGGTCTGGTTTCGCAACATGTCACCCAGTAGTTGCTGCAAACTGTCCTGCGGGTCCGTGGTCATATCAACCAGCGTCTGCTGGGGTGCCGGATCGACTATCACCCAGCCGATGCCTTCGAAATAAATCTCCGGCCAGGCGTGGCCGTGTACCGCTTGGATAAGCAGAGCAGAACCCCCAGAGCGGTTACTTTCGGGCACGGAGTAGCCTATGCCCACGCGAGCGGGAATGCCGAGACTGCGAAACATATACGTTGCAGCAAAGGAAAAATGCATGCAGTAACCGGTAAGGTCGCCAAACAGAAAAGAGGCGGCGGGGTCGGTTTCATAGGCATGTTGATTCTTTAAACTGTAGATGCCGTTTTCATCCAAATAGGTTTTTACGGCCCAGGCTTTGGCGAAGGGGTCGTCTGCATATTCCGGTTTCAGGTCGGCAATCAGGGTTTCGGCAAGCTGCTGGTAACGGGCATCATCTGGAATGGTTAAATACTCTTGCCAGACTTGCTCGGACCAATCTTCCCGGCCTACTTCTCTACCGATTAAATCATTGAAATCGAATTCCGGTGCCAGCGAGTAAGAATCGTAGGTGCGCTTGAATCTCAGATTGTTTGGGTTCGGCGTGTCCTGATAGGCAATCGGGCTGTCGAGGCCAAAGGGTGAGCGATGGGAAACCAGCAGGCCGATGCTGGTTCGTACGGCGGTGCGCGCGTTCGCCGCCGGTGGTAATTGCGCTGTCTCCACTCTGTCGTTAGTAAAATGTTCGATTAAATCCTGGTCCATGTCGTCCCTGGTGGTGAAATCGAGCAGGGTGCGATTGAATTGGGAGTAGGCGGATTCCCGAAAGTAATAGGAGCCATTGACCGCCGCATAGTCATCACGGAACACCACTACCGCCACCGGAGCATCCTTGTTCTCAGACTCGTTCTCGCCATCTCGAAACGGGTTTTCCTGTTGGGTGCTGCTGCCAGAACCCTCGCTCCCGGTCAGACCGAGGTCGTCGGTGAGCTGCGGCGTAGGCAAGCCGAAGGTGCGCACATAGAGCACCAAAGAGAAGCAAAGCAAGCCCAACACCGCAAAGTGGTAAGGCAGTCGCTTCTGATTGTTTTCCAGCATTAACAACGCTGCCAGCGACAACACCGCTGCGCTTCCAAGTGCCATCAAGATCGATGCAGGATCGATGCCCCGGATCAGGGCAAAATCTCCGATGAAGAAGGGGCGATGGATCATGCCGTTGCGATGCGCCGACAAGGTAATGACAAAGGCGGTGGCAACAAAGAAAATTTCCAGCACTGAGCCAAAGCTGGTGCGGTGGGCCAGGGTTCTTAGTAACGCCACCACTGACAAACTAAGCGTGAACCACTGGATAAATTCACTGGCGTTAAAAGCGAAGATCGGCGAGATCAGGCTGGCGAGAATGCTGGTGCTGGTCAACACGGTAGCGACGATTAAGCCCAGCACGAACACGCCAGCACAGCCAAGTACTATGGACAGCAGACGCAAGTGCTTGAGAGGCGGACGGTTTATGCCCCAGTCCACCAGGTAACAAGCCAGCAGACAGCCCAGCAAGGCAGCCACGGAGCCGCTAATTACGGTGAGGGAAAGGCTCAAAACCCAGAGGCCGCCGGCAATAATGATTGCGCGTAGGCTGGTGGGCAAAAAGTGCTGCGATGAAGACTCTGGTGTAGTTAACATAAGCTCGTTGACTCAGTGGGCCCACAGTAGGTCCAGTATTACACTTTTCTCAGGTTCTGATCGAAGCTGAGACCGGTTTTCCTGTCTACAATCAGGGTTGATTCTACTAGCTGGCTCAGATCGGTCAACAATTTGAGCAAATCAGTCCTGGAACCCCCATTCTCGCCGGTGTTATTGCGACTGTGCTCTTCGTTTTGCAGGAACAGGCGCTGCCACAGCCTGGGGGCAGGGATGTCATTTATACCGTCGGTAGCCAGTACTAGTGAGAACTGACCGGAATAACGCGCAATAGTGTTCTTTAAGGGCTCCAGCCAGGGTGCCAATTCGGCTGCGGCAAAGACGATGCAATGGGCGCCAGCCTGGCCCACAGCGTGAGCCAGAAATCTGTCCAGGCCATAGCTGTGCGGGATCCCCATTACTCTGGATTTGGCCACTGCTTCGAGAGCAGTGGCCAAGGATTCACAGGGCTGTTCGGTGCCGTCGGCAGCAAATGCCCAGTCTTCCCCCAGCACGCCGGATTCCAGGGCGATCCTGGCAACGGCCGCAGCGGCTTCATCGCAGTCACTGCTCAACAAGTAGGCGACAGTGCGACGACTGTGGAAGACGCTCTTCTCAGCCAGGCGCACGTTTAATTGTCGATTTCGGGCGTAGACTTTCCACATGATATTACGCACGGAATCACCTGGCACATAGGGGCGGATTTCCATGCGATCGCCGTCAGGGTTGCCGGACGGGTTAGGTATGCCATCTTCCGCTGTCAGTGAGCGTAATAGCGGCAGCGGCTTCACGGTATTGGTTCTGGGCAACACCATGCAGGGAATTTCTTGAGTTTGTCGCCATGAATAGCGGCAAAAACCGAGCACATCAGCAACTGTGAATTGCCTGATGATAGTATTGGACTGGCAACGCTTAAGCGGAATAATTTCTTCGACTAGCTGATTGTTAGCCGCAACTCGAATTCGGGTCTGCAGGTAGTCGGGATGGCTAACGCGCCAGGAGAGTTTTACCAGTGGCAAGAAATTTGGTGTCGGCAGAGCGAATCCGGTTTCATTCGGAAAACCCGCTTCAGCACGAATTGGCTCATAGTCATCGCCATGTTGGGTGAGCCGATTGTGAATACGCCGTTGCAAGACGATGCCACTGACGACGGCACAAAACAGGCTGAATATTAATATCGCCAGCGCACAGATGGTGAGAGAAAAAATGACCAGGTCCATGGAGCCGTAGCCATAGACTTTTAACACAAGAGCAGTGAGACCGAGCGTGATAGTACCCTGTAGAGTGAGGGGGAACAGCCCGGCAAGGGTGTTCAGCGCACGCATCACCAATGAATTGTGAATCTCAAATCTGATCATTGGCTTTGCAGTTAGTCATGGCTCCTGCTGTTCACGCTGTGTGGATTGGCGGATTTGTACAATGGCTTGGTTTGTTCTTTTTATCGATTTACTCTATTTTCAATTAATTGATCCACCACCGCCGGCTCAGCCAGCGTGGTTATATCTCCCAGATTATCCAATTCGTTAGCCGCAATCTTGCGCAGAATTCGGCGCATAATTTTTCCCGAACGGGTCTTCGGCAGGCTCGGAGCAAACTGAATGATTTCTGGCCTGGCAAAGGCACCAATTTCCTTACCGACGAATTTTTCTAACTCGGTGCGCAATTCCTCGGATTCTTCAACATCAGCCATCAGGGTGACATAGGCATAAATACCCTGGCCTTTAATAGCATGGGGGTAATCCACCACCGCGGCTTCTGCGACCTGGGGATGCAGAACCAGGGCGCTTTCTATTTCTGCGGTGCCCAGTCTGTGGCCAGAGACGTTAATGACATCATCCACCCGTCCTGTTACCCAGTAGTAGCCATCTGCATCGCGACGGGCGCTGTCACCGGTGAAGTAGTAGCCTGGATAGGTCGTAAAATAGGTATCTATGCAGCGCTGGTGATCGCCGTAGATGCTTCGTATCTGACTGGGCCAACTCTGGCACAGCACCAGGTTGCCGGTATTGGCACCCTCCAATTCCTTACCCTCTGCATCCAGCAGCGCCGGTTTCACGCCGAAGAACGGAATACTGGCCGAACCCGGTTTTAAATCGCTGACGCCGGGCAGGGGCGTGATCATGATGGCGCCGGTTTCCGTCTGCCACCAGGTGTCGACGATGGCGCAGCGGGCTTCACCGACGACGTGGTAGTACCACTCCCAGGCCTCCGGGTTTATGGGCTCACCTACCGAGCCCAGCAGCCGCAGCGAGCTTCGCGAGGTACGGGTAACAGGCTCGTCACCCACCGCCATCAGGGCGCGGATAGCGGTTGGCGCGGTGTAGAATATATTAACCTGGTGTTTATCTATTACCTGCCAGAAGCGAGAAGCGTCGGGGTAAGTGGGAACGCCTTCGAACATGAGAGTGATGGCACCATTAGCCAGCGGTCCATAGACTATGTAGGAGTGACCGGTTACCCAGCCAACGTCTGCGGTACACCAATAGACGTCACCGTCATGATAATCGAACACATACTTATGTGTGATACATGCCCCCAACAGGTAGCCTGCGGTGGTGTGCAGCACGCCTTTCGGCTTACCGGTCGAGCCGGATGTATATAAAATAAACAGCGGATCTTCTGCGTCCATTAGTTCTGGTTCGCACTGGTCGCTCTCAGCAAGGGTAGCCTTGTGATAGCAAACGTCCCGAGCGTCGATCCAGGGTACTTCGGCATTGGTGCGTCTGACCACAAAGACAGAATGAACCTTGGGGCAACTCTCCAGCGCAGCATCAACATTCGCCTTCAGAGCAATAGTCTTGCCGCCCCTGACGCCTTCATCGGTGGTGATAACGGTTTGGCAATCGGAGTCCAGGATTCGATCTTTCAACGATTCCGGTGAGAAACCACCGAAGACCACGGAGTGAATAGCGCCGATGCGGGCGCATGCCAGCATGGCGTAGGCGGCCTCGGGAATCATGGGCATGTAGATGCAGACCCGATCGCCCTTGGCCACACCCCTGGCTTTTAATGCATTGGCGAATTTGCAGACATGACTGTGTAATTCGCGGTAGCTAATTTCCTTGGCATCGCTCGGCTCGTCGCCTTCCCAGATAATTGCAGTCTGATCGCCTCTGCGTTCCAGGTGCCTGTCTATGCAGTTGAAGGCGACGTTGAGCTTGGCGCCGGCAAACCATTTCGCTTGCGCCGTGCGGAAGTCGCTTTCACAGACTGACTTCCAGGGTTTGTGCCAGTGGAGTAATTCACCTGCCTGTTCGGCCCAGAATTCCTCGGGAGAGTCTATGGACTGCTGATAGAGCTCCTGGTAGCGGGCTGCATCCATGTGGCTGCGCTGCTTCGCCGCTGCTGTGACTTTATAAATTTTGTCTTCGGACATTAATCGTACCTGCATTCAATTTTGGTGAATTATTGTTAATTACTACGTGTTAACAAGGCTAAAAAAGTGGCTGAAGAGTATGCCTCAAAGCACAGGGCTACTCAAATGCAGGAATTGCCAGAGCCCCAGGGTATAGCTGTGTGCTGACCAGGCCCTCAGGCGCTTATTTCAAATCGAATATTGTCGATTAGGCGGCTGGCACCTATATAACCCGCAGCCAGAATCACGAAGTGCGATTCATCCGCCTGCGCCAACTGTAAGCTGGTGGAATTGCAGATGCTGAAATAATCAGGCTTTATACCGGCGTCTTCGAGCTTGAGTTTAGCGCTGGATTCCAGCTTAAGGTACTCACGATTACCGCCCTCGATGGCGGCGGCGGTGTCGGTCAGACATCGATAGATGAGTGCGGCGGTTTGCAATTGTTCAGTACTGAGGTAGTTGTTTCTGGAACTCAGAGCCAGACCACTTTCGGTTCGCCTGGTCTCAACACCCACGATTTCCACAGCGAGAGCCAGGTCGCTCACCATCTTCTTGATGACCAGAAATTGCTGATAATCTTTTAAACCAAAGAATGCTTGCTGCGGTTGTACGATGTTGAGTAATTTGTTGACGATTGTCGCCACACCATCGAAATGCCCCGGGCGACTGGAACCACAAAATCCTGCCGACAATCCCGGAACATGGATGAGGCTCTGTTGATCCAGGTTGGAGCCGTAAAGTTGATCGACGCCGGGGGCAAAAAGAAAGTCACAACCGACTGCTGTCAGTTTGTTTTTATCTGCTTCCAGAGTGCGAGGATAGGCATCGAGGTCTTCATTGGCACCAAATTGCAGGGGGTTGACAAAAATGCTGCTGACCACGCAGTCGGTGCTGGCCTTTGCCGCTTGCACCAATTTGATGTGACCGGCGTGGAGGTTACCCATGGTCGGGACCAGGCCGATCGATGCTTTATTGGCGCGGGCTTCGCTCAGCGCGTTCCTCAGTTCATTTTTTTGGGTGATGGTGCGCATGGACTGAGAACTGAAGGCTTTAGTTAAAGCACTGTTCGTCGGCGGGAAAAGATTGGGTTTTAACGGCCTTTACATAGTCCGCTATCGCCCCCGGTATACCCGCGGTTGAACCGGTCATGAAATCCTTAACGAATTTTGGTGTTATCGGAGATATCCCCAGTACATCATGTAGCACCATGATTTGAGCGGTGGTGTCTGGCCCCGCTCCGATTCCGATCACCGGTATATCAAGCGTGTCGGTGACGGTTTTACCGAGACTGCGAGGAACGCATTCCAATAACAATATGCTTGCGCCTGCGTTCTGCAACAGTTGAGCCTCTGCAATTATTGCCTGGGCCTGGTCCGGATCTCGCCCCTGAGCGTGAAATCCGCCTATTCGATTTACCGACTGCGGAGTAAGACCCATATGGGCGCAAACAGGAATTCCACGCTCGGCCAGCAGGCGGGTAGTGTTTTCGATCCAGGCTCCACCCTCCAGTTTTACTATGTGCGCCCCGGCACGCATCAGGCGGGCAGCATTTTCCAGTGTCTGCGACTCCGAGGCATAGCTCATAAACGGCAGGTCTGCCATCAACAGGGCGCCCCGATTGCCACGTTTGACGCACTTCATATGGTAAATCATGTCGTCCATGGTGACGGGGAGGGTGCTGTCGTGCCCCTGCAGTACCATTCCCAATGAATCTCCCACTAACAGCACCTCGACTCCGGCATTGCAGCAGATAGAGGCAAAACAGGCATCGTAGGCTGTGAGACAGGCGAATTTCTCGCCACCTTGCCTAATCTTGCGCAGAGTGGTCAGGGTTACGGTTTTGTTGATTGTCTGTGTACTCATCGTCTATTGATTTATAGTCGCGTGTCGGCGTTGCTCGCGGATGATGTAGACCTTGTCGGCAGCAACCACAGAGGCCATTGCCATGCTACAGCAAAGACGGCCGGGGATTGAAATAGTGCGTTCCAATTGGCAGGGTCAGAATATAGTCGACTAGTTGCTGATAGTCATCATCATTTGCGACTAAATCTATCTCGGCACAATTTACTATAAGCAGGGAAGTGCCCTTGAAATAGTGAAAGAACTCGGCGTAGGCATCATTCAGATTCTGCAGATAGCTCAATTCTATAAGCTGTTCCGCCTCTATGCCGCGTTTTCGAACTCTGTCAAGAAGCACGGAAGTGGGGGCCTGCAGGTAGATTACCAGGTTCGGGGTTGGAGCGTCGATGGTCAGATGCCGGAATACCTTAAGGTAAAGTTCATATTCTTCCGGATCCAGATTTTGCTGTGCGAATAACATGTCTTTATCAATGAGAAAATCCGCCACCCGGACCGGTTCGAACATGTCATTTTGACGTAGTTCCTGAATTTGCTGCGAGCGCTGAAACAGAAAGAACAATTGCGTTGATAGCGCATACTGTCTGGGGTTTTGGTAGAAGCGCTGCAGAAAGGGATTTTCATCGCTGTTTTCCAGCAAGACATCGTAGTTGAAACTTGCCGCGAGTCTCTTTGCCAGGCTGGTTTTACCAACGCCTATAGGACCTTCAATTGCAATGAAACGAGGTAGTTCCCTGACGAAGGCGGCGTTCTGTGTCACTCGGTGTTACCGGAGGGTTTGCGTTTGCGACGACGTCTGCGTTTGCTTCCAGATTGCTCCACCGCTCCCGTTATTCCAGCTCGCTGATCGGTATCAGCGATTTGGAAGTCCGTCCACCATTGGCCCAGCATATTGAGTTCTTCGCCGGCCTCTTCTCTCAACAGCAGAAAATCGTAGGCTGCGCGAAAACGGGGGTGGTTAAATGTGCTCTCAATGCTACGGCGATTGTGCTTTTCAATGCGCAGTTGCAGTTCCCATATTTCTTTTGCAGCCAGCGTGAAGCGTTTGGGAATTGCCGTGAAATCCAGTTGCTCACGTAAGGTGGCATTGGCCGCTTGTTGGAAGCGCTGATACTCGCTGCCTTCTGCGCTGGCTGCCGCTTGCAGGCGTTGTTGTAACACCGGCCAGAGCAATGCCGCGAATAGAAAGTAAGGTGTAACGGATTTTCCCTCAGCTAGGCGGTTGTCTGTGTTACGCAGCGCCAGGTCCACCAGTGTGCGTTCACAGTCGCCTGCATCTTCCAGCGCCGCCAGGGTTGGTCCAAACAGGTATTTGCCGACTTCGAATTCTCGCAGCAGGCCAAATGTGACCTCGGCGTGTCCGTTAGTAAATAGTTTAAGGGTCTCATCGAATAATCGTGCTGGCGAGATAGATTCCAGTAAATGGGCCAGTTCGTTAATGGGGTGCCTGGTGCTGGCCTCGATAGTGAACCCCAGCTTTGCCGAAAACCGAATGGCTCTGAGCATGCGCACCGGGTCTTCCCGATAGCGTGCCGAGGGGTCGCCAATCATGCGAATTTTTTTGCTTCTCAAATCGTCCATGCCGCCGCTGAAATCCAGCACCTGGAAGTTATTGAGGGTGTAATAGAGTGCATTTACCGTGAAATCACGGCGCAGCGCGTCTTCGTTGATGTCGCCGTAGACATTGTCCCGGAGAATCATCCCGGTGCTGGAGTGCGCGGAATCCAGGCCTTTTATCTGCCTTCTGGAAGCGTCGTCTGCGATCTGATTCTGGGCGTCATGGTGGGCGCGAAATGTAGTGACTTCAATAATTTCCCGGCCATAGCGAATATGCACAATCTTAAAACGTCGGCCTATAATCCGCGCGTTGCGGAATAACTTTCTAAGTTCTTCAGGCGTTGCATTGGTGGTGATGTCGAAGTCTTTGGGCTGCAATCCCAGCAATAAATCTCGGACCCCGCCGCCTACCAGGTAGGCATGAAATCCTCCGTCAGTTAGTTTGTATAAAACTTTAAGAGCACTGGGGGAAATATTGCTGCGTGAAACTGTGTGCTGGTCTCGTTCGATCAGCGTTGCGTTTTCAAGTCCCGGTAGCGGGTTGGTGTGAATCATTACTTATGGATTCGCTGTGCAGAAGAGTGGAGGAAAGCCAGGCGCTTGTCTATCCAGTTGACAGGCCTATCAGCAGGAATTTACGCGCTGGTCGACTGCTTGTATCTGAATTCTTAGTGCAAGTTATGGTGCAAATAATAGTTCAATACAGCTAGCGTAACACGGACGGCGTTGGATGAAACGGCCTATTGCGGATGAGCGCTTCAGGACTCGCAAGACATTACTGTATTGTTCGGAGGTGCCCCAGAATCCTGGATGAAACTCAGCCCGGTTTGACTTGTGGTGAGAGGGAAGATCATGGGGGGGGGGGTGATTACACCCCCCCCCCCAAGGGAAGAAAAGAGATTTTATTATTATTGCTATTATTTGCGTGGTTATTATTGTTATGTAATCGGTACCAATAACGGCACCCCAAAGCTACAAGGCGATACCTCCCCAACCGGTGACAATAAGCCACCTCTGGCCAGGAACTCGACCTTATTATTATTTAATGCACTAACCTTAGTTGTTTAACTCAGTAATGCTATTCTTGTTTTTATTGGGCTTATTATTATTATTTATTGTTATTATTCCAGTAATACAAGGGCACTTACTGTGCCAGAGTTAAAATATCCATATATATCAAATAGTTAAATTTATACACGCTTGAAATTATTTTATTTCTTGGGGTTATTGTTACTTTAAGTCACTTATTTATGAGTAGAAGGGTAGCGGTAACAGTTTTCGATGACTATCGCCGGATTGTGTGGGCGGCACACTCTGCTCTGGCGTTGGTAAGAAGTTAGATAAAAATTGCATCGATTACAGTGTCACCGGTACTGAGATTGGGGCAGTCAAACAGTCTGTTTCTTCTTGCGCTGAATGCCAAAGCGTTGCCTGCGCTCCCACAAACACTTACGACTTATACCCAGTTTTTTGGCGAGATGCGTTTCATTCATCATGTCTTGATGTTCCAACACGAAGCGTTGAAAGTAGTCTTCAAGAGATAACTCTTCGATTGGTTCTGGCTGTGCTATTGCCGTTGCGGCGGAAGTTTGTGCTGAAACGGTTTTGACGCTTTCGCCGTCGATAGCAAGTAGCTCTTCGCTGATCTGCTTGGTTTCTGCCAGGACCACCGCTCTTTCGATCGCATTTTCCAGTTCGCGAACATTACCAGGCCAGTGATATTCAGCTATTGCGCGGATGGCACCATTGCTATATTTGAGCAGGGGTGTCTTCAGGCGTTTGCAGGTTCTTTGCAAGATCGCGTCCGCCAGATCCAGAATGTCATTACCCCGTTCTCGCAAGGGCGGGATTAATAAGGTCATGACATTGATGCGGTAATACAGGTCTTCCCTGAATTCGCCATCGACAACAAGCTGTTTTAGGTTACGATGTGTGGCGGCGACCAGGCGTACATCTACCTTGGTTGATTGCACCGAGCCAACTTTTCGGATTTCACTTTCCTGTAATACTCGTAGTAGCCGAGCCTGCGCGTGCAGCGGTAATTCGCCTATTTCGTCCAGAAATAGTGTGCTGCCATTCGCCGCCTCAACCAGGCCTGTGCGAGTTGCTGTCGCCCCAGTGAATGCGCCTTTCTCGTGGCCGAATAACTCGGATTCAATTAAGTTTTCAGGTATCGCCGCGCAATTAACCGAGATCATCTCCTGGTCATAGCGGCTGCTTAAATTATGTATCGCCCGTACCACTAATTCTTTGCCGGTACCAGACTCGCCATTAATCAGCACAGTTGAACTTGTAAGAGCAACCTTCCTTATTCTGCGTAACAACTCTATCATTTGCGGACAACTGCCGATCATGTCATGAACGGGGGGTATTATTTCTGTGTCGACTGGTTTGTTCCTGGGTGCAGATTTGGCGTGTTCTCGAATCACTTTCGCTACCGATTCAATGATCTCATTGTGTTCAAATGGTTTTGCAATGTAGTCCACCGCACCCATTCTCATGGAATCGATCGCCGAGCGAATGCTCGAATAACTTGTCATTATAAGCACCGGCGTGTTGGTTGCCTTAATCAGGTCGGTACCCGGTGCGCCCGGTAAGCGCAAGTCGCTGATGATGACATCAAAATCGTCCATGTCGTATTTTTCCAGCGATTCCTTTACCGTGCCCGCTTCGCTCACCTGATATTTGTGGCGTTCGAGCAGGCGCTTCAATGCCGTGCGAATGACTACTTCGTCTTCAACTACCAAAATCTGGTTCATTTGCGTCATATTGCTTATTAGACCGTGTGCTGCGAAGGGTTACGTTGATCCTGATCACCGATCTTCGAGTCAGGAACGTCCTGGCATCGTGGAAAGTGTAGTATAACCTGAGTTCCAGCCGCCTTTGAATTTCCCACTGAGCTAATTATATCAATATCTCCGTGTAAATCTTCAACTATACTGAATACCAGTGATAAACCCAGCCCCGTGCCCTCGCCTGCCTCTTTGGTGGTGAAGAAGGGGTCGAAAATGCGATCCTTGATGACGTCGGGAATGCCAATACCCTCATCGGTGATGGTGATTCGAACCTGATCGCCTTCGATGCTAGCCTGCAATTCGATTTGGTCGCCTGACTGACTCGCGTCTCTGGCATTGCCAATCAGGTTAACCAGCACCTGAATCAGGCGCTGGGAATCTCCCAAAATTCTGGCCGCCGGATCGACCTCCAGTTTGAAAGATAAATCCTTGCTTTTTTTGTCCAGGGAGATGAGAACCTGCGCTTCATTGATACAATCGGCGATAGAGACAACCTCGTTCTCATGCTGAGTTTTATTGGCACCAGCGTGGGCGAAATTGACCAGTGACTGCAGTATTTTCGATGTGCGATTGGTTTGTTCGATGATTTGCTGCGCCAAATTGTTCAATTCATCAATTTCATATTCATCACGTATTGTTTGAGCCAAACAGGCGATGCCTGTAATTGGGTTACCAATTTCATGTGCCACGCCAGCTGCTAACCGACCTATAGAGGCCAGTCTCTCACTGTGGCTTAAACCTGCTTCCAGAATTTCGGTTTCAGTTATATCTTCAATGAGAATGATCACCCCTTCATGACTGGCATCCTGCTCGGCCGATCGTTCGATCACTGCCTTGTGCAAGTTTACGGTCTTGGTTTGGCCGCTTAAATCAAAATTGTGCTTATAGGAATGGTTGGCGTCTTCATTCATGAAATTCAAAAGTAAAGACAACCATGGCTGCTTCAAATCAGCGAGTTGTGAACCGACTACATCGGCACCGTTGATGTCGGTAAATTCGGTGAGCGCGCGATTCCATATCACGATTTCGTGGTCCGAACTCAAGGAACAAACACCGAGTGGAAGATCCAGCAGAATCTGCCGGTGGTAACGCCGCAGGCTGTCCAGGTCCGCTGCCATGCCCGATAGGTTGCTGCGGTATGCTTCGATGCGGTTCTCTATGACATTGACATCCGAGCTGCCGTGCTTGGAAATAATGCTATAGGGTAGGTAGCCATCAACCAGCTTGCCGGCTATGGAGGGCCCGAGCAAGCCAGAAAGATTTGCTTCCAATTTGCCGCGCAGCAGTCTGAGGTCATAGGGACGACGATTGTCCATGGTGATATTCAGATCTTGCAACGCTTGCGTGACTTCCCGTGTCGCTGTCTCCTGACCCAGGGGTTTGCTCAAGCTGATGATAAACTCGCCCGGTGATTTGGCAACCAGGCCACTACGTTTGCGGCGCTTGATCGTGTCGAGTGTGCAAATATCCGCAGAGCTACGCTCTTCATCGGTGGTGCTACTCAACAGGGAAATCGTTACGAAAAGAAGGCCGTTGGCGATGAGTGACAATGCAGTTACTTCACGCCAGTTTATGGACGCTAACGATATCGGCACGGTCTCGATAAAAATAGGCAGCATCAGGAAAACGAACCAGATCAGTACGCCGGCAACGAGGCCGGTAATTAGCCCTTTCTTGTTGGCCTGTGGCCAATACAGAATAGCGATAATGCCCGGTAAGAATTGCAGACAGGCAGTAAATGCAATCGTGCCAATAAATTCAATACTAGTACGCTGATCCAGCAGATAATGGAAAAGAAAACCAAGCCATATAACGGCCGTGATGAGTGCGCGACGTTTCCACAACAACCAACGATAGATGTCATCTTTTGCCGTGGGTTGATAGAGTGGCAGGACCAGGTGGTTGAGACACATATTTGACAGTGCCAGGGTAATAACAATGATTAAACCGCTGGCAGCGGATAATCCGCCGACATAGGCGAGCACGGTAATCAATGGCGCACCATAGGCTACCCCAATGACCAGCGGATAGTATTCTACCTGCACCGCACTGCCCGATTGCAATCCGGCCCACAGTATTGGTAGCACGGGCAGACTGATCAGGAGAAAATATAGCGGTAGGCCCCAACTCGCGGAAGCCAGTGCACGTTGACCCTGGTTGCCATTAAAGGTGACATAAAACATATGCGGCATGGCCACAGCCGCGCTGAAGAATAGCAGGGTAAATACGTGGAAAGAGCTAAAGTAGTCAACGTCCTTAAGGCTGGCCAGCAACTCAGGCTGTCCCTGTAACCATTGGTTTAATTCGTTGGGCCCACCAAAACCACTGTAAATAGCAAAAACCCCCACCGCTAGAAACGCCACTAACTTGACCAGAGATTCGAAGGCGATGGCCAGAATGAGACCATCATGCTGGGTCCTGCCGGTTCGCTGTGAGGTGCCGAAGAGAATGGAGAACAGCGTAATAAGAACACAGAAACCAAAAGCCAAGACACCTTGGGAGGCATTCGAAGATAGAATCTCTGCGGTGTCAGAAACCGCTCGAATCTGTAAGGCAATGAGTGGTGTTACCCCGACAAGAATGACCAGGGTCGTTGCCGTGCCTGCCCAGGGCGAGCGGTATCTAAATGCCATCAGGTCGGCGAGGGAACTCAATTGGTAAGTTCTTGTTAAAGCCAGAATGGGTCTCAGGAGCAAGGGAGAGAGCAGAAAGGCAAGAGATATACCGATGTAATTAGCAAGGTAGCCATAGCCATCGCGCTGGGCGTGGCCGACGGCCGTGTAGTATGCCCAGACACTGGCAAATACCCCCAATGACAGTACATAGACCACCGGATGATGGACTATTTTTTGTGGAATCCAGCCCCTGTCAGTGACGAAGGCAATGCCAAATAACAGCATCAGATAGATGCTGCCCAGGCCAATGATTGTGGTTAGTTCGTAGTTCATGAGTTCATGAGTTCAGGGGGTCATGAGCTTGCGGGGTTGCAAGGTCACAGCTTGAGAGCGACAGAGTTCGATTTGCTCAGAGTTCATCGGAGTCTTTCTCACGATGGGCCCAACTGCCTACCAGGATAACCAGGAATCCGACAATAAAAGGTCGGTACCAGGCGCCATCAGCCTGGTTCATCCAGTCCGCACTCAACAGAAAGAGTAGATAGATAATAACCAGCAAGATCAAAATGGAACGAGGTATGTACACTAGCCCTCCACTATTTCGGCGCATCCTGACGGATAGTAGCTAACTTGGGCACGGCATGTATATCCCAGTGCTCAATTCCCCAGGCTAACAGGGACTGGGGCTCAGCGTTGAGCAGAGCGCCAGGGGCTGCCTGCCCCAGGAAATTCAGGCATTGGTGTAGTAGTCGGGATGAATTTTGGATGTCGGCAGCAGGGGCGAATGTTTGCTTGCTGATTTTATCTCCTAGCGCGTTGATGACAATTGGAATATGTCCGTATACCACAGTGGAGTAATCGAGCAGTTGCTGTAAATAGATTTGCCGTGGCGTCGAATCCAGCAAATCGAAGCCTCTTATAACGTGAGTGATGCCCTGATATTCATCGTCAACAACTACGGCCAGTTGATAGGCGAATAGCTTGTCCTTGCGGCGAATGACAAAGTCGCCGGTCTCGGTGTAAATAGCATGTTGGTGGGCGCCCTGGATAAGGTCCAGAAATTCAATAGCCTTAGCGTCGGTTTTAACTCTGACTGCAAACTCATGACTTGCCGGAGTCAGACGCTGACGACAGCGGCCATCGTAAACAGAACCCATGTTTCTAATTTGCGATCTGCTACAGTCGCAGCGATAACACAGTTGCCGGTCCTGCAGCTCTTTTAGAGCCTCGGCGTAGTTTTTCAGTCGTTGGCTCTGATAAAGAACTTCGCCGTCCCAGTGTAATCCCAATTGGGTTAATTGCTGTAGAATCTGATCGGCGGCGCCTGCTGGCTCCCGGGGTGGGTCCAGGTCTTCCATGCGCAGCAGCCACAAACCATTATTTGCTTTGGCGTCCATGTAGCTGGCCACGGCGGCCAACACAGATCCAAAATGCAGCGGGCCAGTTGGCGACGGCGCGAATCTGCCAATATAACCGGAGTGTGACTTGCCAATCGTCGCATTTGCATTCGCTGAGACAGATTTGGCTGCAGCCGGATTGGTAGGGTTTGACATCGTAGCCTGTAATAGTGACGGCGGATGCAATAGTCAGAGGCTCCCTAGCCCAATTCAAATAGAAATTGGGCGGGACGAGGATTAGCTGCCTAGCTGCCTTTCCTTCATTTCGTCCAGGGTTTTGCAATCGATGCACTTGTTAGCCGTGGGCCTGGCTTCCAGTCGGCGAATACCAATTTCGATGCCACAGGAGTCGCAGTAGCCATAATCATCGACAGCAATTAATTCGACAGTGCTATCAATTTTTTTGATTAGCTTGCGTTCACGATCTCGTGTTCTTAGCTCAAGACTGAACTCTTCTTCCTGTGTGGCCCGGTCAGCAGGGTCTGGATAATTCGCCGCATCGTCCTGCATATGATGTACCGTGCGATCGACTTCCTGCATTAGCTGTTCGCGCCAATTCATTAAAATCTGTTTGAAATGATCTTGTTGTTTTTCGTTCATATACGCTTCGCCCTTCTTGGGCTTGTAGGGAACGAAGTCCGTAAGAACTGGTTGAGATTCTGCGTTGCTGGTATTGGACATAATCAACGATGCCTCTTGCTGCATCCATAATAAGTAGAATCGGGAGTTGCGCTATCAGGTGCCAGCTTTTACGCAAGCGGGCCACGCAATTCACGATTTTCGAATGTTACAAAGTCCTTAACAGGCTGGCAATAAATTGGCTTTGCCTGTGATTTTAAAACGCTGAAGCCAGGTGAGCAAACTGACCTATTTTCAGAAAGCTCGATAAACTACCAGATTATTTGGGCGGATGCTACAAAAAATGCCCTCAAAGGTTCTTTAACATAGGCCAGCCATCTGTGCGCCAAGCTTTAAGCCGCAAGGCGTACAGTGTTGCCGCTGCAACGCTGTTTTTTATCTCTGTACTCTTTACCCCGGTACTATCTTTCCCCGGGGCTTTACCGATATGCTTTGTCGATAGCGATTTAAGGTGCAATGAATGCAGCAGAAAGCGTACAGGCCACAAGGTCCACTTTCCAAAGTAAAGCCTTTCCGGGTTATGACGGTAATGGAGCGAGCTTCTCAATTGGAGGCCCAGGGTCGCAAGATTGTGCACATGGAAGTTGGCGAGCCGGATTTTTCAACTGCACAAACTATTGTCGAGGCGGGCAAGGCGGCACTGGACAATGGTCTTACCAAATATACCCCCGCTGCGGGCATTACCAGGCTGAGGGATTGCCTGGTGGACTATTACCAACGTCGGTATGGCATTGCTATCAGTCGAGAGCGAATATTAATTACCCCGGGTGCCAGTGGTGGTTTGACACTGTTGGCTAATTTGCTGGTGGCGGTGGGCGAGGGTGTGTTGCTTACGGATCCAGCCTATCCCTGTGTTAGAAATTTTATCTACTTGCTGGCGGCCCAGCCGCAACTAATACCTGTGGGTATGGAGCAGAACTTTCAGCCAACAATCGAACAGCTGGATCAATATTGCCAAGCAAATACTACCGGACTTTGGCTTGCCTCTCCCAGTAATCCCACCGGCACCATAATGGAGCGTGACCGCTTGCAGCAAGTCTGCTGCTGGGCGCAAAAACAAGGCTTACACCTGCTAGTCGATGAAATTTACCACGGCCTGCATTATGTAGAAGATTTACCCAGTGTGCTGGAACTGGATCAATCCAGCTTTGTTGTAAACAGCTTCTCGAAATATTTTGGCATGACAGGCTGGCGGCTGGGGTGGATTGTTATCCCTGAGGCGTACACAGAAATGGCCAATATACTCGCACAGAACTTGTATATATCGGCCTCGTCCATTGCTCAATACGCCGCGCTTGCAGCCTTCGAAGATGATACCAGGGAAATTCTGGAGCAGCGTCGAGAGGCCTTTCGGCAACGCGGAGACTATTTAGCAAAGGCGCTGAAGGAATTGGGTTTTGTGCTGACAGAATCGACCCAGGGCGCCTTTTATTTGTATGCGGATATTGCGAAATTCTCCAATGATAGCGAGGGGTTTTGCCATGAGATGCTGGAGCAACACGGGGTTGCAATAACCCCGGGGACTGATTTTGGCGAGTATAGGGCAAATAGCTTTGTCAGATTTGCTTTTACCACCGGCATGGATAATCTGGAGCTTGCCGTTGAGCGCCTGCGTCAGGCTTTGCCATAGCGCCCACAGAGCAGGCTGAGGGATAGTTGTTATGCAGTTCGATCCGCCACTGCAACAAGCCACACTGATAAAGCGATACAAGCGCTTCCTCGCTGATATCGAGCTCAGTAGTGGCGAAATGAGAACAATTCACTGCCCAAATACGGGCTCCATGAAAAATTGTCAGGCCCCAGGAAGTCGAGTTTGGTATTCGACTTCCAGTAATCCAAAACGAAAATATCCCAATACCTGGGAATTAGTCGAAGTCGACTCGCTGGATCTTGTGGGAATTAATACGGGGTTGGCGAATCAGCTGGTAGTGGACGCCATTGCGGCGGGAACGGTGCCGCAACTGCAGGGCTACCAGCAATTAAAAACTGAAGTTCCCTACGGTGGACAAAAAAGCAGGATCGATATATTGCTGCAGGCCGCTGCTAGTCGGCGCGCCACCGATTGTTATATAGAGGTAAAAAACGTCAGTCTCGGGATGGGCGATGGCTTGGGTCTGTTCCCGGATGCAGTTACTACCCGGGGCCAGAAACATCTGCAGGAACTCATGTTGATGTCTAGCCTGGGCTACCGGGCGGTGTTGTATTTTTGCGTGCAGCACAGTGGCATCCACCGCGTTAGCCCCGCCGATGAGATTGATCCTGACTATGGTCGTTTACTCAGAGAAGCGGCCGCCAACGGTGTAGAGATTATGGCCTATGGCGCTGTATTTAATGTCGCGGCTTCAAGTCTGCAATTAACCACGAAGCTCGCCGTGGTCTTATAGACGCTCGCGTGTTGAGGCTGCCGAGTCGCATAGCTATTCTGGACCGCGTGTGCGCACGTGCCTGTCTTCTATCATGATCATGCCGTGGTTGATAACAAACGGCACGGCTTGCAGATATTTGCCTTTGCAAGGTCCAACCAGGCAATGGCCATCTTCGATTTGAAACAGGGCGCCGTGGGTAGAGCATTGAATCAAGACACCATCAGAGTCCAGAAAGTGGTCCTCTTCCCACTCTAGTGGCGTGCCAAGGTGAGGGCAACGGTTATAATAGAGAGTGATCTGATTGTCTTTTTTGACGGCGAACAGGTACTGGTTGTTGGCCTCCAGCCCTTTGGCCGTTCCCTCTTCAATATCATCGACGGCGAGCAGTTCAATCATTGGACTCTCAGTATGAATTTGTTGCGGGTGGTTTGGCTCAGCATGGGAGGTCCAGGCTGAGCCGTTTCAGGCTAATGCCTTTTCGAAGTCTGCCAGTAAATCTTCGCAGTCTTCGATGCCGGTTGAGAATCGCAGCATGGAGTCCGCAATTCCCATTGAGGCTCGACGCTCGGCCCCCATCTCATAGTAAATGGTATGTGCAACGGGGATTGCCAGGGTGCGAGTGTCGCCAAGGTTACTCGAAGAGACGATGTTGTCCATCTTGTTCAGGAAATCGAAGCAATCGACACCGTCTGCCAAATCGATACTAAATATAGAGCCAAAGCTTTTGAACAACAGCCCGGCACGGGCGTGTTGTGGATGGCTCTCAAGTCCCGGGTAATACACATTATTAATTTTTGCCTGCCCCTCGCAAAATTCGGTGAGTATTTTGGCATTACTGCAGGCCTTGTCCATGCGCAGGGACAAGGTCTCCGAGCCCACTGCGAGGTGATGCGCTGCCTCGGGCCCCAAAGAAGCCCCCATGTCCCGCAGTCCTTTCTTCTGTATCTGGGTAATACCCCACAACTGAGGTGCGGCGCTCTTGTAATTGTCAAATATGTTGTCGAAGCTCTGCCAATCAAAGAGACCGGTATCAGTGATCGATCCGCCCAAGGCATTGCCGTGGCCGCCAATATATTTCGTCAGGGAATTGATGATGAGGCTGGCACCAACTGATTTTGGCAAAAACAAATGCGGCGAGGTCATGGTGTTATCAACAAAGTAAATCAGGTTTTTACTCTGACAAAGTTCACCGATATTTTGCAGGTCTGCAACCTGGGTAACTGGATTGGCGATGGTTTCGACAAAAACCAACCGAGTGTTGGCTGTTATGGCAGCCGCTACCGCATCCACATCCGTGGCATCGACGTAGCTGATGTCAATGCCCAGGTTTTGCAAGGTGCCAAACAAGCTGTTGGTGTTGCCAGATAAAAAGGCGCTGGAAACAATATGGTCTCCCGCCCGTAACAGCGACAACAGGGTTGAGCTTATTGCGCCCATGCCGGTGGCGAAGGCGACACTGTCAATACCGTCTTCCATTGCCGTAATTCGCTTCTGTAGCGCCGTGACCGTGGGATTAAGCTGGCGCCCGTAGTTAAATCCGGCCCGCTTGCCCTGAAAGACTTCGGCTAAATGACGGGAATCGGTGTAGCCATAAGCAACCGATGGATGTATGGCTTTGTGAAGCACGCCATGTTCCGGGTTGTCCCTGCGGTCTGAATGCAGGTTGGTGGTGGTAAAGCCTTTCTTGGCCATAGCTTTCGACTCATCTGCTTTGCGCTTGTGTAAATGCTGGCGGAGTTATACACCAGCGCTTTTGATATTGGAAGTTAGGGCCGTGCTGATCGAGTAGCCGGTGTCTCCGTGTGACTCCAACTATGCCATTCCAAGTAATTTCAGAATCGGCTTATTGTTGACGATCAGCCGTGTCCTGACAGCGAATGCACAGAGCTGCTTCCGGTTGCGCCAGCAGTCGTGGTACCGCGATAGGTTCATCGCAGTCTCTGCAATATCCGTATTCGCCGGTGTCCATCATCCGCAGTGCAGCTTCCACCTGTTGCAACCTTGAGCTGATCTTGCCGCGGGTGGAAAGCGCCATGCTTTGTTGCTGCATGGCGTCCATGCGGGATAATCGACCGACGCTGGTTTGATCCAGGGTGACGACCTTGCTGGCGTCTTCGCCAATAATGAGTTGCTGATTTAATTGCGCTTGCAGTCCAAGCAATCGCTGCTTTAACTCTGCAGAGTCTACCGAATTCAATATTGTCATTTTAACTCTCTGTGCAAGCTTCACACAGCTCCCTGCCAACGTTCATTGCCGCAGCTACTCCAACTTCGGCAGCACTAGCGAATTGGCAGCCCTTGAAATAGCGGTCTGGCGTCTATCAATGCCTGAATTTCGGCTAGTCGCTGCCGGTACTCAACACTGTCTCGATTCCGGTAGAGGGCGTTGAAATCGGATTCGGACAAGCCATCACGATTGTTTCCAACCACTGGCATATAGTCGGATTCATTCTGTAGATTAGCCAGTCTCTCCTGCATAACACGTGCAGTTTGCGAATCCCGAGTCGAATTGCTGGCGATGGTGACGCCTACGGTATTCGCCGCCAGGTCGGAGAAGCTGAAACCGGATCGATAGCGGGCATCATACGCTTCCTTCGTAGTTGATAGCATTTGCGCCAGATCAGCACCTGCTGCAACTGTTATCGCCGCGATGGAAACCAGATGCTGGGCTAAATCCTGCCGTCTTTGCAGTCGCACCTCTATGACCTTGGGTTTGGCCAGGGATGCCGCCAGCTCTGCGCCAAGCAATTGCTCGATGTCGTCGTCGTTAATGTAGACAGCCAGGGTTTGAAACAGGGTCCGGTTCTCGGCAATCGGGTCGCTGCCATTGCGGGATTTTTCGCGGGCCGTCGCAAACAGGGGAATCAAGAAGGCATTCAAGGATACCGCGCGCAAATCAGCAGGGATAGCTGCCGCTATTTCTCCCAATTGTAGATAATAGGCTACTACTCGCTGTTGATCCTCGGCTGAAATAAAAAGCTGTTGTGCGTGTTTGCTAATATCGCTGATCAGGGCCGGGTCCCATACCAGTTCAACGTCGATGCTGTTGGGGTTAATAGCAATCTGGCGAATCTGGGCAAGCAATTGAGTAAAGTCCCGGTAGGCGCTAGTCGAAGTCGCCAGATTTTCTCGAATTTGGCTTAGAGTGAGTTGCAAAAGCCTGTCAGGGACTTTCAATTTGCCAATATGCACGGACGCGACCTCCAATAAATTGTCGCGGCCAATGAATTCTGTGCGGACATTGAGGAATAAAGGAATCAAGCGTTGGTTCAACTTGACGCTGAGCTGAGAGCTGAGTGCATTTTCACTTAAAGCGAGGCGGGCGGCCCATTGGGGTGACAGGTTCATGACAGTGACGCTGTGGCGCAGTAACAGGTTCATTTCTTCGGCAGTGAGCTGTAAGCTTTGCACACTCACACTCTGGGGTGACTGGGGCGCGATATCCAGCAAAAATCGCTCTATTTGTGAAATTTCAGCGCGGTTAAGTGGCGCATCGGTTGTCAGTACAGGGCTGGTTTCCACGGCAAGCAGGACTAGCACAAGCGGCGCGCTGCCAAGCAAGACCAGCAACGGTCGTATCAGTTGAGCGAAACTCTTGGATAATAGGGTGCCCAATACGGGTCCAGCCTTCAGATCAGCTTTGGCAGAGGTTTAAAATCTGAGCCGCTAAAGCTTGAATTAAAAGTGTTAACAGCAGGCAAAAGCAGGTTCACGAGCTGATTTTACTGACAAACTGCGACTTTATCGCTATAAAGTATGACAAAATCCACATTTTGCCGAATAACTAATAGAATTAATTGGTTAATCAACGGCTTGGCGTTAACATTGCGCAGACTGCAGCAGATAGTAATGTGAGTTACCCCATCAAGGAGATGGTTATGAATTTCCTTCAAAATACAATATCAGGCAATTTTTATTCCGCGAAGCTGCTTCGGCAGGCCTGCTTCGGGGTCTGCGTGTTGATGATTTTGGGAGCCTGTAGCTCACAGGCAGCCAGGGATGCTGAACTGGCTGCGGTGGAGTCGGCACGTGTTGCTACCGAGCAAGCAGCAGCGGCCCGCGTGGCACGAGATCAAGCGCGCCAGAGCGCGGCTGAGCAGCAGCGGCAGCGGGAACTGCGCACACTTGAACTGGCCAGAGAGCAGGCACAGCAGCAGCGGCAGCGGGAACTGCGCACACTTGAACTGGCCAGAGAGCAGGCACAGCAGGAGCGTGAATTGGCACGGGAGCGAGTCAGGATGGAAGCGGCTCAGCGTCAGCAAGAAGAAGCTGAATTGAGAGAGCGAGAACGCTTGTCGGCTATTGCCGCGGCCGAGGCAGAGAGACTGGAAAAACTGGATCGCATCACCGAGCTGGAACGACAGATCGTAGCGGTGCAAACCAATGCCGGCGATGACGAAGCTGCGCGTCTAATATTGCTGGAAGCGATAGTAGTTGCGGAAGAATTGCTGGATGTACTTACCGCCGAGCAGGCGAAATACGAAAACACAGATGTCAGTGGTAATACGGTTCAGCCTCTGGCAAAGGAATTAATAGCTGAGTTGCAACAGCGCAAAGACAATCTGATGAGGCAAGCCAGTTCGCGCTAGACTGGTAGCGGCGTGCAATAAGCAGGTTAAAACATGAGTGATAATGTCGTAGATTTTGAGTCCTGCAAGCAAAACCACCTGCACAAGCGCAAGGAAGCGAAGGTAGATGCTATCAAACGTGCCTTCCGGGTTGCCCGCGGTGAACCGGACCCCGATCAAGCCCCGTTCCAAGCGCAAATCTGGCCGCAAATCCAAACGTAAATAATCTTGGCCAAGAGCCGCCAGGCTCGATTCTCCGGCGCCAGTCTTCACTTTCATAAGCGACTGATTCTGAGCTCATTTAGAGCTGCAGGCATGCTTTGTTTGTACTGTGTGTTGTGGTAAAGTGCGCGCCTTTGAAATAATAGATATTCCACTATTTATGGGGAGAGATAGCTAGATGCCGGGCATAACAATTACGGTGACGACAATATTGGGTTTGTTTGGCTTGGGAATAGCCTTCTTTTTTATGCAGAAGGTAATGAGCGTTCCACTGGCTATGGGGCTTGATGAGAAGGACAGTACCCGCCTCAAGTTTATTCACGGAGCTATCGCAGACGGCGCGATGGCGTTCTTGAAGCAGGAATATAAATTCCTGACCATTTTCATGTTGGTCTTTGCGCTTATTATCGCCATTCTTATCAATGATCCCCATACCCCTGATATTCGCGAGGGCATCTACACAGCGATAGCCTTCCTCTTTGGCGGAATTATTTCCATAGCCTCTGGCTACATAGGCATGAAGGTTGCCGTTCAGGGTAATGCTCGCACTACGGTATCGGCGAAGAAAAGCATCTCCGGCGCTTTCGATGTAGCAATCAATTCCGGTGCCGTCATGGGTTTTGCTTTGGTTGGACTCGCGACCCTTGGTCTGGTCATCATCTATGTCGTGATGAGCGCTTTGATGTCTGATCTTGGGCCTGACAACAATCACATTTTAATGGAAGTGATCGCCGGATTTGGTCTCGGCGGCTCTACTATCGCCTTATTTGCCCGCGTCGGCGGTGGCATATTCACCAAGGCGGCAGATGTTGGTGCCGACCTGGTTGGTAAAGTAGAGCAGGGTATTCCTGAAGACGACCCCCGTAACCCGGCGGTAATTGCCGATAACGTAGGTGACAATGTCGGCGATGTGGCGGGAATGGGTGCTGACCTTTTCGGTTCCTGTGCCGAGAGTACTTGTGCAGCGATGGTTATCAGCGCTGTTGTGTTTGCGGCGGATCCAAACGCCTTGCTGTATCCAATCCTCATCAGCGCCGTTGGAATTCCAATTAGCCTCATTACTAAGTTGTTGGTTACGGTAAAAACCGAAGACGATGTTGCCCCGGCATTAATGAAACTGCTGATTATTTCCAGTGCCCTGATGGCGTTTGTGATGTACTTTTTTACCATCGCGTTGATTCCTGAAACTTTCGAATTGAACGGTGAACCGTACACCAATGTGGGTGTTTATTTGTGCTTCCTCATCGGCCTGGTAGCGGGTTTGGCCGTAGGTCTGTTAACCGGCTACTACACCTCCGAGAAGTTTGGCCCGGTTCAGGAAGTGGCCAAATCCTGTGAAACCGGAGTCGCCACCAACATCATTTATGGCCTGGCACTGGGCTATAAGAGTACGGTGCTGCCTTACCTGGCCATCGCCGTCAGCATTTTTGTTTCCTGGGAGCTTGCAGGCATGTACGGCATTGCGATTGCTTCCCTGGGCATGCTCGGCACTCTGGTGCTGACCCTGACTATCGATGCTTACGGACCCGTAGCAGATAACGCGGGTGGTATTGCCGAGATGGTGGGACTGGAGAAAGAAGTACGCCGTCGCACCGACATCCTGGACTCTGCCGGCAATACTACCGCCGCAATCGGCAAAGGCTTCGCTGTTGGCGCCGCGATTTTGACGTCCTTGGCACTGTTCGCTGCCTTCATCACCACCGCCGAAACCTTAAGAGGTGAGGAAATCACCATGAGCTTGCTCGAACCTCTTGTTTTTACAAGCTTATTCATAGGTGCGGTGCTGCCTTTCCTGTTTTCTGCGATGACTATGAAATCCGTTGGCAAGGCTGCTTTTGCCATGATCGAAGAAGTTCGCCATCAGTTCAAGACCATCCCTGGCATTATGGAAGGCACCGGTGAGCCGGATTATTCGCGCTGCGTTGCTATTTCGACCCAGGCCGCGTTAAAAGAGATGATCGCCCCTGGCATATTAATCATGGGTTCTCCTTTGGTAGTCGGATTTCTGTTCGGCGTAGAAGCCGTGGCGGGCATGTTGATTGGGTCTTTGGTTGCTGGTGGTGTGCTCGCTATCGCCTCTTCCAACAGCGGTGGTGCCTGGGACAATGCCAAGAAATACATAGAGGCTGGAAATCTCGGCGGCAAGGGCTCAGACGTGCATACGGCGGCAGTGGTTGGTGATACTGTGGGAGATCCGATGAAGGACACTTCCGGACCCTCGCTGAATATCCTGATCAAACTATCCGCTATTCTGAGTTTGGTGTTCACACCTTTCTTTGTTCAATACGGCGGCATTCTCTTGGGCTAGACTGAGCCAAGGGTACAAATAAGGGTCAATTGACCCTTATTTTGTGCCTGTAGTTTGGCTGTGGGTAGTGCTTAAAACTCTCGTCGAGTTTCAAAATGAAACAGCACCCACTCCTCGATTAGTTGCGTTGTACTGTTCTCAATATCTGTCCATGTAGTGTGTACAGTTTTAACACATTGATAGATGCGGAATGAATCAGTGTCTTCAATGATCAGATTGCGTACCGAGGGGTTCAGTGTGTAATTGGAAATCTCGACCAGTTTTGAATTTTCTGCCATGGTGCGGTCGACACATTCATCGTCGGCAAGCAGATCGATATAGTCAATTTCGGTATCCGCGGAACCCTGGGCCGGCACCTCCAGGTTAAAAGTGAGCCGAATGGCTTCACTGTCTTTGGAACTGCCGAGAAATACGATAGAGTCCAGTCGGACTGTTTTCTGAGTCTGGTTATTAACAACCAGTCTTAGGCCATCGTCAGTATTTTCGCCCCATCCTGACGAATACAGTGCGAATTTAATAGCGGCTGCTTCCGGCAGTTCTGCTGCCTGTATACTGGCAGCTAGCAGTAGCAGCAAGACAAAGGTTTTGTGCATAGGAAAAGAGTATCTCATGCTTTCGCCATGGTTCAGAGCTGCCCTGATATTCATCCAATTTTAGCGGCCTGGCGGAGCAGGTGTCATGCCTATTTTCTTTTCATAGTGAATAAATGATAATCACCTCAAGCTGATGGCAAACGCCGCTTTCAGTCTACTTTGATCAAACCCATCTTCGACAGGCCTGATACGTGAATAAACTCGAAAACATAAAACATATAATCTGCGTAGCCTCGGGTAAAGGCGGAGTTGGCAAGTCTACCACCGCGGTCAATCTGGCGCTGGCACTGCACCAGCAGAGGCATCGAGTCGGATTGCTTGACGCAGATATTTATGGACCCAGTGTGCCACTTATGATGGGAGTGCCGCCAGGCACCAAGCCGCAAATAAAAGAGCAAAAATTCATGCTGCCGATTGTGGCCCATGGCATCGAATGCAATTCGATGGGGTTTTTAGTGGATCCCGGCACCGCTATGGTGTGGCGTGCTCCCATGATAATTTCGGCTTTCAATCAGATTCTCACGGATACAGCCTGGTCTGATCTTGACTATTTGGTGATCGATATGCCCCCAGGCACTGGAGATATTCAGCTTAGCTTGGCGCAATCAGTGAGTGTTAGTGGAGCTGTGATAGTCACCACTCCACAGGATGTCGCACTGCTTGATGCCCGCAAGGGCATCGAAATGTTTAATAAAGTCGGGGTTCCTATTCTGGGTGTAGTTGAAAATATGAGCCTGCATATTTGTAGTGCTTGCGGTCACGAGGAAGCTATTTTTGGCAGCGGCGGTGGTGAACTACTCTCCAGTGAATACGGTGTCGATGTTATTGCGCGCCTGCCCTTGGATATTGTAATCAGGGAGACCGCCGACAGCGGCAATCCTGTGGTAGCATCTGACGCTGATCATACCGCGGCGCAAGCGTACTTGAGCCTGGCGAAGCGCGTGGTGGAGCAGGTCAATTCGATTGAGGCATCCAGAGTAACTTCTCCTAGTGTAACGATTATGGACGATTAGCATCTTTTTTCTTCATCCGATTTAAAATAACACGCTGCGCCTGTCGCAGAGCAAATGGGGTATTACTTTGGACGCAGTTAATGATTTTTTGATATTTCTGGACAGCTTTCTGGGTAGTGCAATATGGTTTCCCACCTTGTTGTTGTCCGTAGGTATATTTTTTACGATTTATCTTGGGTTTCCCCAAATTCGGTATTTCAAGCATGCGATCAGAGTAACCACCGGCAAATTCGACAAGGACGGTGCTAAAGGCGATACCAGCCATTTTCAGGCGCTGGCTACGGCACTTTCCGGTACTGTCGGTACCGGCAACATCGGCGGTGTAGCTCTGGCTTTGCACCTGGGTGGTCCTGCGGCCTTGTTCTGGATGTGGATGACGGCATTTTTCGGTATGACCAGTAAGTTTGTGGAGGTGACACTGTCGCATAAGTACCGCAATCAAACCCCGGATGGCACCATGGCTGGTGGGCCGATGTACTACATGGAGAAAGGACTGAATGCCAAATGGCTGGCGATAATTTTCGCTATGGCGACGGTGTTGAGTTCATTTGGTACCGGTAATCTTCCCCAGATTAATAGCATTGCCGCAGGGCTGGAAAGTACTTTTTCGCTTGATCCTTTAATTACGGCGAGCGTGCTATCGGTGTGCCTGGCTCTGGTAATTATTGGCGGTATCACCCGTATCGCGAAAGTAGCGGCAACCATTGTACCAACCATGGCGCTTATCTATCTTATAGGAGCAGTTGCCGTCATTATTCCCAATGTTGGCAACATCATTCCATCTTTCGTTTCCATATTCAGCGATGCCTTCACCGGTTCGGCCGCTGCCGGTGGATTTTTAGGGGCGACCTTCGCCTATGCCTTCGATCGTGGTGTCAATCGCGGCCTGTATTCGAATGAGGCGGGACAGGGCTCTGCTCCCATAGCGCATGCGGCCGCACGCACCGACGAGCCAGCAGATGAAGGCATGGTTTCGATATTGGAACCTTTCATCGATACCATTGTGATCTGTACGATTACCGGACTGGTGATACTTTCTTCGGGCGTGTGGATGGAAAAATTCCAGAATGAGTTTCAACGCGCCGATATGGCTTTTGTTGCTGGTAGCTACGCGGAATCGAATGCTACGGATGTTGAGGAGCTATTTTCTTTTCTAAACGGTGATGAATCGAATGTCAGCGGTTATTCCGGACAGATAAATTTAGTCGCTGGTGAAGCGGTTAGCGGCAACGATTTCACTCTTCTCAATTCCAGATCTTTCGCCGAAAACGTAATTTATTCGAGAGGCGGCGAGCCAATAACCGGCACGGTGGTAGTGGCCGGTGGCCGCTTGGAAGACACCAGTGTCGAGGTCAATGGAGAATCCTTGCTACATTCTGTGCCGCTCACGACAATGGCCTTCAGCAGGGGGCTGTTCGGAGAGTTTGGTAAATACATTGTTGCTATAGGTTTGATGTTGTTTGCGTTTTCTACTGCTATTGCCTGGTCCTATTACGGTGATCGCGCGATGACCTATTTGTTGGGCCCGAAATCCATACTACCCTATCGGATAGTCTATGTTCTTGCATTTTTCTACGCCGCTCTGGCCGATACAACTATCGTTTGGAACCTCGCCTTAATTACTATTGTGCTGATGACGGTGCCTAACCTGATAGGGATATTATTTATGCACAGGGAAATGAAACAAACCGTCAAGCAGTATTGGGAGAAGACCGACCACGGTAAGCATAAAACCTGAATTGCTCAGGGTTTATGCTCAGGATTCACCAGGCAGTCTGATATTTTCGACAATTTTCTGAACTTCTGCCGGGGGCTCATCGGTGAATTTTGACACCGTATAAGCAACAGCCAGGTTGGCCATGGTTCCCAGTGTGCCTATTCCTTCCGGCGATATCCCGAACCACCAACCTTCAGCATTGTCTGCAGCTGGATTGATAAATCTGAAATAAATAATATACATCGCAGTAAAGCCGAAGCCGGCGAGCATTCCAGCGATGGCTCCTTCCTTGTTCATCCGCTTGTTAAATATTCCCATTACTATGGCCGGGAAGAAGGATGCTGCCGCCAAGCCAAAAGCAAAAGCTACCACCTGCGCGACATAGGCGGGCGGATTAATGCCAAAATAACCTGCGACTAACACCGCGATGAAAATCGATATACGGGCGTAGCGTAGCTCCTGTTTCTCGGTAATATCCGGCATGAAACTGCGTTTGAGGAAGTCATGGGCTACCGAGGTTGAAATCACCAGCAACAGGCCGGCGGCGGTAGATAGAGCTGCAGCCAGCGCACCTGCGGCCACCAGGGCCACAACCCAATTGGGCAATCCCGCGATCTCAGGATTAGCTAGCACCATGATGTCGCGATTCACCTCAAGTTCGTTTGTGTCGGGATCGCCGACATACTGAATCCTGCCATCACCATTTTTGTCATCGAAGCTTATGAGGTTAGTCGTTTCCCATTTGCTGAACCATTCCGGCATAGCTGTATATTCGATGTTGTTAACGGTGTTAATGAGATTGGTTTTTGCAAATGCCGCAACCGCCGGCGCCGTGGTGTAGAGGATGGCAATGAATACGAGTGCGTAGCCTGCTGACTTACGCGCATCCCTGACATTAGGCACGGTGAAAAAACGAATGATTACATGGGGTAAGCCAGCGGTCCCAAACATCAGTGCTGCGGTGATAAAGAACACATCCTGAGTGCTGCGATGACCGTCTGTGTAGGTGGGGAAACCTAGCTCCTGGCTGAGACCATCGAGACGGTCGAGTAAATATCCGCTGCCGTCCAGTAGTTCAGAGCCAAATCCTATTTGCGGAATAGCCTGGCCTGTCATCTGTATGGAAATAAAGATAGCAGGCACCATGAAGGCAAATATCAGGACGCAATACTGTGCAACCTGGGTATAGGTAATGCCTTTCATTCCACCCAATACCGCATAGAAAAATACTATCGCCATGCCGATCACTACACCAACTGTTATATCTACTTCGAGAAATCTGGAGAAAACGATCCCCGCCCCCTGCATCTGTCCGCAGACATAGACAAACGAAATTACGATTGCGCAAAATACGGCGATTAACCTGGCTGGTCTGGAGTAATAACGATCGCCGATAAAATCAGGCACTGTGAATTTTCCGAACTTGCGCAAGTAGGGTGCTAGTAGCAGCGCCAGCAATACATAGCCACCGGTCCAACCCATAAGATAAAACGCACCGTCTCTGCCAAGAAAGGAGATGAGTCCGGCCATGGAGATAAAGGAAGCGGCGGACATCCAGTCAGCAGCAGTAGCCATGCCGTTAGCCAGTGGCGGCACGTTACCGCCTGCTACGTAGAATTCTTTGGTGGAACTGGCTCGAGACCAGATTGCGATGCCTATATAGAGACTAAATGTCAGAAAGACAAAAACATATGTCCAAATTTGTACGCTCATTCTGACTCCCCTGCAGTTTCAGTGCTACTGACCTGGGAAGATTTCTGATTGTAACTGTCATCCAGCTTGTCCATAAGACGGATGTAAATGAGTATGAGAGCGACGAAGACAAATATCGAACCCTGCTGTGCTATCCAAAAGCCGAATTTGAATCCACCGAATTGAATGGTATCCAGCGCGTCAACGAATAGTATTCCGCAGCCAAAAGAGATAAAAAACCAGACACTCAACAAGGAGAGTACAATTTTTATATTCGCTTTCCAGTAGTTTTGGGCGCTGTTATCAGACATCGTGTGCCTCTTGTTATTATTAGCTTCTCAGCAGCTGGCGCTGCAGCTTGATTCCGTCAAATTGACGCGAAAAGATGGTATCACTTAATCACGGTACGGTATAGCCGACGAATAGTGAGACTTGTGCGCGTGACAGAAGGTTGCAAAGGACATTTTGAAGTGGTGGCGAATGAACAGAAATTAAAATAAGCTGCTTCGAATTATGGCAGTGTGAAGAGGGCTAGATACTTTTCCAGTTTCGACTTGATGGCAGCTTTCCTGGCCTCATCGGCATGCCGGTGATCGCGCTGAAATTGTCGGAGCTTCTGCCTTTCCAGCGCAGGGTGGGTCTGCAGCAGGGTGTTAATTTCTGTATCACCGGCTGTTAGTATGCTGGCACACCAGTCGCTATCACCGGTCTGGGAGGACGCTGGAATTTGAGGAGTAGCCTGCTGTCGTGCTGTTTTTTGACGATCTATGGCGCTGACAATGCCGTCATAGTCGCAAGTGCGCATTAACTTGCCAATAAATTGCCGTTGGCGCCTGCGTGCACCATGGCTTTTAGGCAGACGATTGAATTCAGCAATGGCGGCAACCAGCTTGGGGGGCAGGGGGAGTTCTTGTAGCAGAGCAGGTTTGTAGCCTGTCAGCTCTTCCCCCAGCTTTTGCATCGCCAGCGCCTCCTGCTTGCGTTGCGTCTTGCTGATCAATTCTGTTGCTGCGGTGTCGTGCCCTGACATCTACTTATGTGCTCCTTACAAATAGAAAAGCTGGGCCAATCCCAGGAAGGCGAAGAAGCCTACAGAATCGGTAACTGTAGTTAATGCCACCGAGCCGGCGAGGGCGGGGTCGATGTTCATGCGTTTTAGAAAGAGTGGCAGGTAGGTGCCAGCCAACGCAGCAATCACCAGGTTAATCATCATTGCCGCGGCGATGATGTAACTCAATGGCAAATCCCGGTACCAGGCGTAGGTAATGACGGAGATTACCAGGGCCCACACCATTCCATTCAAGATGGCGACTCCCAGCTCTCTGGTGAGCAACCAGCGACTATTGGCGGGGCTTAAATGTCCAAGCGCCTGGCTTCTAATCACCAGTGTGAGGGTCTGGGTGCCGGCAACGCCTCCCATGTTGGCGACAATAGGCATCAATACCGCCAGGTAAACCACCTGGTCGAGGGTGTCCTGAAACAAATAGATGACCAGCGATGCCACGATCGCAGTCATCAAATTTACTCCCAGCCAGAGCGCGCGGCGCCTGGCTGTCTTTACCACCGGTGCGAAGCTGTCATCCTCTTCGTCCAGGCCTGCCATGCTCATCAATGAATGCTCGGTGGTGTCGCGAATTACATCGACGATGTCATCGATGGTGATGCGACCCAGTAGCTTGCCGTTGGCATCGACTACCGGTGCCGAGACCCAGTCATGCTGTTCGAAAAGCTGGGCGACCTCAGTGGCTTCCATATCGACGGGAATGGCGTCTATATCTTCACGCATAACCTTGCGCACCGAAATATTTGGACCAGACACCAGTAGCTCGCGTAAGGGTAGTATTCCCAGAAATTCGTCGTCGCGGTTGACGACGTGGAGATTGTCAGTCATCTGCGGGATTGAATCGTGACGCCGCAAGTATCGAAGCACCAGTTCAACTGTATGACGTGGTCGCACGGTGATGGTGTCGGTGTTCATCAAGCCGCCAGCAGTGTCTTCATCGTAGGAGAGTACCGACTCTACCCGCTGGCGATCTTGCTGATCCATAGCCCGCAGCACCTGCGAGGCAACTTGCTGGGGTAGTTGCTGCAGAATGTCCGCCAGATCGTCTGTTTCCAGGCCCTCGGTGAGTTCTGCTACCTGTTCGGCGTTGAGTTCGCTAAGAAATTCAGCCTGCAGGTCTTCATTCAGATACTGAATGACCTCGCCTTCGACCTCTTTATCTATCAGCTGCCGAAGTACGCTTCTGGTTTTTGGGGGCGATGATTCGAGCAGGTGAGCTATGCCGGCGGTCGGCAGAGTTTTAATCATCTGCCTTACCTGATGCAGCGATCCGCTATCGAGCGTCTGATTCAGCTCAAGTACGCGATCCAACTGAAGTTTGGCTTCCTTAAGCTGCGGCATGTTGTCAAATTCCTGAGCTGGAGATCGGCTTGCTTCGGCAAGAACGGCGTAGTAGTGCGGTCCTGACAGGCTTGTGGGTCTCTCTGAAGTGTCCGATATTGCTGGGCTGGAGCAATTCTACCGTCAATCTACAGCCAAGAGAAACTCTGTCTGGCCAGGGCCCGAGAAATTATCACGGCAGCGGCGCTGCGGATCGGGAATTATTCGGGCTCGCCGAAGCGATCTTCAATCAAGGCGATAATAGACTTCAGAGCCTGTTCTTCGTCTGCACCATTGGCGATAATATTGAGCTCGGTATTTTTTACCGCTGCTAACATCATCAATGAGAGGATGCTTTTTCCATCAACCATTTTGCTGTGACCGATTTGAATATCACTAGCAAAGGAGGAGCTAAGTTCAACCAGTTTGGATGCAGCTCTGGCGTGTAGGCCGGCGACATTAATTATAGTTGTTTTCGCTGATAGCATGAAACATCAATATCCTATTGATCGAGCTCTCTGTGCCGCACCTGTACGTTGCTATTCTCGTTGGAGAATATTTCTCCAAGTTTCTCACACAGGTAGACTGATCGATGTTGTCCGCCGGTGCAGCCCAGGGCCACAGTAATATAGCTGCGGTTATTGTTCTCGAAGCGTGGCAGCCATTTCCGCAAGAAGGACTCTATATCTCTGGACATCTCCTGCACTTCCTCCTGTGAATCCAGAAAGGCGATCACAGGAGCGTCCAGACCGGTGAGGGCCCTTAGTGAATTATCCCAATAAGGATTTGGCAAGCAACGGACATCATAGACAATATCGGCGTCGGCAGATACCCCATTTTTGAAACCAAAGGACTGGAACAGTAATGCCAAGCCTGCTTGCTGGTTCTCCAGTAAGCGATTTATTACGGTATCACGCAACTGGTGTAACGACATTTGGCTGGTATCTATAGACAAGCTGGCCATTACCGAGATGGGTTCTAAAAGCTCAGATTCTCTGTCTATAGCTTCCTTCAGACCTACCAACTCGGAAGACAGGAAGTGTTTGCGTCGGTTTTCGCTGAAGCGTTTCAGTAGAGTCTGCCTACTGGCATCCAGAAACACAATTTCGGTGGGCAGTGCTTTTTTCTTTAACTCATTTATAATATTTGGAAATTTCTCGAGATCGGCTGAAATATTTCTGGCGTCAATACTGACGGCCACATTTGGTATGCCGGCCGTGTCTGCAGAAATTCTGTTGGCAAGCGCTGGCAGCAAACTAGCAGGCAAGTTATCGATACAGTAATACCCGCGGTTTTCGAGGATATGGAGTACGGTACTTTTGCCGGAGCCAGATCTGCCGCTGATTACAGTAAGCTTCATCGTATTTGGACTCGAACCTGCGTAAAATTCGCCAGGCTAATTATAGTGCAAACTTCGGGTAACTTAGAGGGAGATTATCTGCCTGGGGTTTACTCTAACTGGAGCTTAATTTAACCAGTAACGCTCGCCACTTGCCCGTTGTTGGCTCCCCAGTAGTTAATCGCCAGCTTGTACATATCTTCAGCTGTCCGAGTATCTCTCAATGACTGGCAGAAGTCTTTGTCATTGAATAGCTCGGCAAGACCTGCCAGTGCTTTTATGTGCTCGTTGTGCTGCAATTCCGGTACGATAAGTACAAAAAGAATATCGACGGGTTTGCCATCCGGGGTGTCAAAATCGACGGCTGTTTCAAGAGTTATCAGAGTGCCGACAATGTCCTGACATTGAGTAACACGACAGTGAGGAATTGCAATACCCTCGCCCAGACCAGTGCTTCCCAATTGCTCGCGCGCCATCAATGCGTAAAAGATTTCATCTGCTTCCAGTTGGTTCGCATTAGCTGATATTAATTCGCTTGCTGTCTTTAAAATACGTTTTTTACTGCTGCCGGAAAGCACGCAGTGGCAGCTATCCGGGGCTAAGATTTGTTCCAATTGCATTTATAGGTATTCTCGCTTTGAACAGTCTACTGTCAGCTTTCTGTAATTACTTGTGAAGAGCTGGAGCTAAAATTTTCTCAATCTATCAGACGCTTACGCTCGTTGGAGGGGGGGATAGCCAGAGCTTCTCTGTACTTGGCGATCGTGCGCCTGGCTACGTTGATACCTTTGTCGTCCAGCAGTTGGGTTATCTTGCTGTCGCTCAGTGGTTTTCTGGCATTCTCGGCAGAGATGAGCTTCCTCATAATCGCCCGGATTGCCGTCGATGAACATTCGCCTCCGCTCTTGGTTGAAACGTGGCTAGAGAAGAAATACTTCAGTTCGAAAATCCCTCGGGGCGTATGCATGTATTTTTGTGTAGTCACGCGAGAAATAGTCGATTCGTGCATGCCGACTGCTTCGGCAATATCGTGAAGAACCAGCGGCTTCATCGCTTCTTCTCCGTATTCCAGAAATCCTCTTTGGTGTTCGACGATGCGAGTGGAAACCTGCATTAGGGTTTCGTTTCGGCTTTGTAAACTCTTGATGAACCAACGGGCTTCCTGGAGATTGTCTTTCAAATAATTGTTGTCGGTACTCGAATCGGCACGTTTTACCAGCGCGGCATAGCTGTCACAAATTCTTATCTTGGGGGCAGTGTCAGGGTTTAATTCGATTTTCCACTTGCCGGTGTCCGTCTGCTTGGTAACGATTACGTCGGGTATGATATAGCTGGTGGAGGGCGGGGAGATATTGGCACCAGGGCGTGGGTCCAGACTTTCGATAACCTCGATGACATCTTGTAATTCTGCTTCCTTGAGCTTGGTGCGTCGCATCAACTGCGCATAATCGCGATTTCCAAGCAGTTTAATATAATCACGAACAACAAGCTTTGCATTAACGATGGCAATGCTTAGTTCAGCCCCTTCAAATTGATTTAATTGTATGAGCAGGCACTCAGACAGGTCTCTGTAGCCGACGCCGACCGGATCAAACTGTTGAATTCGATGTAATACCGCAAGCACCTCATCCAGTTCAATTTCAGCAGCAGGATTGAAACTAGAGAGTATTGTCTCAAGGTCTACCGTCAACATGCCATTGACATCGATAGCATCGATAATAGAGATCGCTATCGAATTGTCCTGCTCCGACATTGGGGTTAGATTCAGTTGCCAGAGCAAATGATCCTGCAGGGTATCGACTGTAGTATTACGAGACTCGAAATCCATGGTGTCAGCATCGAATGATGCTGAGGACGAATAGGTGGTTGGGTAGACGTCGTCCCAATTACTATCCACTGCCAATTCGCTCGGAACCTGCTCCTGCCAGGTATTTTCGTCATTGTCTGTCGACGTACTTTCTTCCGGCTTTGATGTCGCCAGTTCAGCAATGTTTTCACTGTTGTTGTTTTCAGTTTCGGCAGGGGGTGGAGCGTCTTCGTCATCATTGGCTTCCATCAACTCCAACATTGGGTTCGACTCCAATGCTTGATGAATTTCCTGTTGCAGATCCAGCGTTGAGAGCTGCAGAAGACGAATAGCTTGCTGCAGCTGTGGCGTCATGGTCAGTTGTTGACCGAGCTTTAGCTGCAGCGAGAGTTTCATTTAATTACTTCTGTACGCTGGATGGTTGATAAGTCTACTTTGGGTGGCGCTTTACGATCTTGATTCAGGTCATTGAGGGCAGAAGTATAGCAAGTTTCATGCCTTAATTGCATGGTCTTTTTGTCGATGAGCAATTTAGGTAATAGCTTTTAAAAAACAAACAGATAGAAAGCAGATGTGGTTCAGAGATGGACTTTCCAGAGCTAAATTTTGAATTGATCTCCAAGGTATACCGCCCGCACCTTTTCGTTATTCAATATGGCCTCGGTGTCGCCTTCCGCGATTATCTGGCCCTCGCTAACGATGTAGGCTTTCTCACAGATATCCAGTGTTTCCCTGACATTGTGATCGGTGAGGAGAATGCCGATGTCCCGCGATTTGAGGTGCTGAATGATCTTCTTGATTTCACTGACAGAAATGGGGTCGACGCCAGCAAAGGGCTCATCGAGCAAGATAAATTTAGGATCCGTGGCAAGGGTGCGAGCGATTTCGGTGCGGCGTCGCTCGCCGCCGGAAAGGCTCATTCCCTTGTTCTTGCGGATATGTCTGATATTAAACTCGTCGAGCAAGGATTCCATCTTCTTGAGTCTTGCTGCAGCGCTCAGATCGTCTCGGGTTTCCAATATCGCCAGAATATTATCTTCGACACTAAGTGTGCGAAAAATGGATGAGTCCTGCGGTAAATAGGACAGGGCACAATTGGCTCTTTGGTGTATTGCAAGTCTGGTTAGATTTTGGTCACCGCTGTGAATCTCGCCGCTGTCAGCCCTGATTAAGCCGAGAATCATGTAGAAGCAAGTGGTCTTGCCAGCACCATTAGGGCCCAATAGACCAACAATCTCACCCTGATTAATACGCAGGGAGATATCGCGAACGACTTGACGACCTTTGAAGCTTTTTGCCAGGTGGGATGCGTGCAGAGTAGCCATTAATTCGCTGGACTACTCAGTACGCCGCTGCAAGGGCCCGTCGTTTCGAAAAGCTCGGTATCGGCGAAATACTTGATTGCAACGCAGTTTGTGGTGGTTCCGGGTTGGCGCAGACTGGCGTCGCCAACAAACTCAATGATGGTTTCAATGTTGCTGGTGTAATATATGGTTTCGCTGGCCCCGAGAACGAGATCTTCACTTGTATCCAGTTGTTGCTGATAATGTGCGGGGCTGCCATTAACTGTTACTTTTAACAGTTCATCGGTAGTAAGGTTATATTCGAAAATCGCCTTGTCACCGGTAATTTGCAAACTACCCCGTGTCACTATTACTTCCTGTTCCATAGTTACTATCCGGCTATTGCCTTGCTCTTGCATTTTTAAACCACCGACCGAAGTGTAGTTCACCGGTTGGTTTTTGTCCGACTCCAGAGCGAGGGTTGATGTGGAAACCAACCCACAAACAACAAAAATCCCGATCAGCTTAGACCTATTACAATGGAGCTTCATATTTTCCTCTAATATCTGCTTTCAGAGTGATCACATCCTGACCCAAATCAGCAAACATGCCGACCCCGGTCTGTTCGATGTGCGCTGTGACTATTTTAACTGCCGCTTCAGTTTCCAGCGAATTCCGGTCGGGGTTAACAGTAAGAAATTCCGTGGAAATGACCAATGTGTTACCCGCTTCACCCCGGCTATGAACTTCAACATTTCCTGTCAAATCGATAGTTTGATCTGCGTTTCGTTGATTAGCTGAGCGCGCAGAGATTTTGCCGGAATCGGCGACTATATTCCAGCCGGATTTTCCATCCTCATAGAGTCTGATGAATGGAGCATCGAACTCGGTAATATCATCGTTAAAATGAATTTGACGATCGGCCTGCAGGGTGTAACTGATACTGCCAGTTTCGTCGTAAAGCACCGAATTAATTCCCTCGGAATAGGCGTCGAAATCGAGACCAGTCGTCTGCAGGTTTATATCGGATTCAGTAGTAGTGGCGTCAAAGCTGCTAATCCCGATAAACAGGGCGGTAGCAATCAATCCTGGGATAAGAAGCATGGAGAGGCGTTGCATTTCGGAGGCTCCTTCGTTCTCTCAGAATCAGCTGTTCTCTTGGCGACAGCTTATCACGGATTGCAAACATGAGTTGGGTGAGGGGCTAAGTGCTAATGGAAACGCAGTGCCGGGAGCCTGGCACGAGATCTTAGTCTGAGACGAAGGCTGCGTATTTATTCTGGGATTTTAGCAGGAAATCGCTAATCTCTCTTACCGCACCCATGCCGCCAGCTGCTTTGGTGACGGCATCCGCCGCCGCAGTCAGTTCCGGGTGTCCCTGGGGCACGGAAAACCCGAGTCCGACGGTTTTAATTACGGGCAAGTCCGGCAAATCATCACCTACATAGCAGATCTGTGCGCTATCAAGGCCTGTTGCTGTCATGATTTCAGCCAGCGCCTGCAATTTATCCTCACGGCCCTGGTAAAGTATTTCGATACCCAGATCGTGTGCCCGTTTTTCCAGTAAGACAGACGTGCGTCCGGTTATAATTCCAACCTCTATGCCAACACTCATCAGCATTTTGATGCCATGACCATCGAGGGAATGGAAGGCTTTGATTTCTTCACCCGAGTTGGAAAAATACAGGCGACCGTCAGTGAGTACACCATCGACATCAAGCAGAAGTAAACTTATGTTTTTAGCCGCCGCTGTAAGCGACTCCAGTTCAATATTTAATTTCATACTCATCTGAACTACTCCCGCACTCCTAAACCACGTTAGCCTGAAGCAGATCGTGCATCTTAACGATGCCGGCAATAGTATTGTCATCATCTTTCACGATGAGCACATAGATATTTGACTCTTGCATGAGTCTCGCTGCTTCGGCGGCCAGGGCACCGGACGAGATGGATTTATATTTTGTAGACATCACATCTTCGATTTTTGTGCTTTGAATGTTTCTTCCAGAATCCAGTGTTCGCCGGAGGTCACCATCAGAAAACACACCAAGCAGATTACGGTTGTCATCGATAATCGTGGTAAGACCAAAGCCCTTTGTGCTCATCTCCAGCAAAGCGTCGCTCAGAGGGGTGCCAACACTGACGCTGGGGATGCTATCTCCATCATGCATCACGTCTTGCACCTTAACTAGCAAGCGTCGACCCAGCTTGCCGCCAGGATGTGAAATCTCGAAGTCATCACGGGTAAAGCCCCTAGCTTCCAATAATGCCATTGCCAAGGCGTCTCCGAGTACCAATGCAACCGTAGTACTGGATGTAGGAGCGAGACCCAAAGGGCAAGCTTCTGTGGCCACAGAGGCGTCAAGTCGTGCATCGGCGACAGTTGCGAGTTCGGAGTCGATGTCTCCGGTAAGGCAGATAAGAGTTATATTTTTTCGTCTTAATACAGGCAGCAGGGCTGTAATTTCTGCGGTCGCGCCGGAATTTGATATGGCCAGGACAACGTCGGTATCAGTAATCATGCCGATGTCACCATGACTTGCTTCTGCCGGGTGTACATACATTGCGGGAGTACCGGTACTGGCCAGGGTTGCAGCAATTTTTTTGCCGATGTGGCCGGATTTTCCCATGCCCGTCACCACGACTCGGCCCTGGCATTTCAGAATCAATTCACAGGCGGTGTCGAATTCAACATCGATGCGCGTGAGTAATTCAGCCACTGCATTCTTCTCAATTTCGATGGTTCTGATTGCGCTGGCTACGTGGCGGCTCATGATGCTTGTTGCGGTCCCCTGAGTGAGAGCTTTGTGGTGATTATACTTGTAGGAACATTACCGTAAACCAGACACAGTAAATTGACAAGAAGGCAGCACCATATTTGCGCCCTATCATCTTGCCATTCTTTACCGCCCGATAACAGAAGAAGGTCATCAGCAGGGTTAGAATCAAGACGGCTGTGTAATCTCGGGCCACCAGCGCAAATTCGACAGGCTCTGGAGCGATGAGGCCGGGAAAAGGCAGTACCACCAATAGATTTAGAATGTTTGATCCAACGATGTTGCCAATAGCAAGATCGTGGTGGCCTTTAAGAACACAAGTCACTGACGCGGCCAACTCGGGTAGGCTGGTGCCCAGAGCCACTACGGTAAGGCCGATTATCGCCGTAGAAACGCCAAGAGATTCGGCTATCGATGAGGCGGCCGCCACCAATGCTTCAGCGCTTAGCACTAACAAAGCCAGGCCGAGAATTAAATAGGCCGCGGCCTGCAGGTTTTTGACCGTCGTCATCTCGGGTTCCGTTATAGCAATGGCGGATCCTGTCCTTACTCTTTTCCTGAACAGCTTGTAGCCGAAGAAAGCGGTAATTGCAATGAGGATGAAAGCGTCGAAATATCCCAGGTAAAGATCGATGAGCAAGACGCCGGTAACAACTGTCACCAACAGCAACGCCGGGATTTCTTTGTGGATGAGGGTCTCGGGAGGCTTCAACGGACTGATGAGAGCAGCCACCGCAAGTGCGACTCCAATGTTGAAGAGATTCGAGCCCAGAGCGTTGCCTATTGCCAACTCCGGGGTGTTGTTCAGGGCGGCGACGGCGGAGGAGAAAATCTCAGGAGCCGAGGTGCCGAAGGCTACGATTGTGAGACCGATCATTAGCTCAGACATCCCGAGATTTCGGGCAAGGCCAGAGGCTCCAAATACGAACTTGTCCGCTCCCCAGATCAAACCAATAAATCCGAGGACGATAAAGGCCGTGTCAATCAGCATAGGCGATGAAGTCTTAGTGCTTGCGAGGAAGCGAACAATTAGAAGGGTCTTTGTCGTGCTTTGCAAGTAATAATTTATTGAACTGCCCATTTGATGTAAACTGGCTGCCTCGTGTCAGGGCTCAGTCCGCATTAAGGTCTCCTTACTTATAGTTAGTAATGATAGTTGGTAATGATTTATTTTACCGCCAGCGGCGATATGCTTCACGACAGACACAATTGAGAGATAAGCAGATGAAATCACTAAAGAAAACCGCATTAACCTGGGCTTTGGTACTGACCTTGCCAGGGTTGGTGTATGGGCAGGCACTGTCAGCGGTGCAAACCGCAGAGTTAGGCGTCGAGGCGCTGCTGCAGTCAGTGTCCCAAACCAAGCACTTATTTTTAAGTGACCGGGATCAGTATTTCTCTGAAATAGAACAGGTGCTGTCCAGCTTTGTTGATTTTAACGCCGTCGCCACGGTGGTCATGTCGCGTTATGCCAGCGCAGCCACGGTAGAGCAAACACAGCACTTCGCGGATATTCTCAAAACTACTTTGACGCGTTTCTATGGCGCCGCGCTGGTTTCCTATAACGGCGAAGGCCTGGTGTTTCTGCCGCCCAGCAATCCGGCTACCGATCCTCGTGCCGATACCGTGGTTGGCATGGAGTTGCAAGGCGACACTAATCTTAGTTTGCAGTACCAGATGTTTCTCAATGATAATGATGAGTGGAAATTGAAAAATATCAGCCTGGCCGGAATTAATCTGGGTCGTCAGTACTTTACACAATTTTCCGCGTTGATGTCTCAGCATGATAACGATATTAATTCGGTTTTGGATAACTGGAAGTAGTTCGGGGTTCTGGATTGGAAACTGATCAGATAAGACAGGTGCTCATTGCCGAATTGCCGGACTGTGAGATCAGCGTCGAGGGTGGTGATGGCAAGTACCTGGTGACGGCCGTGGGGGAGGTGTTCGAGGGCCTGAATGCAGTGAAGCGGCAGCAGGCGGTCTATCGAATTCTCAATGAATATATTTCCAGTGGAGCTATCCACGCAGTCACCATGCGCTTGACGACCGCTGCAGAGCGTGGCGCCTCGTAAATAACTATGGATAAACTTTTAATAAATGGCGGTGTAAGCCTAAAGGGCGAAATTCGCATTGCCGGAGCAAAGAATTCGGCGCTGCCTATTCTTGCCGCCACCTTGCTCACTCACGAAACTGTGAAGGTCTGCAATCTGCCGCATTTGTACGATATTACGACCATGATTGAGTTGATGGGTTGCCTTGGGGTTGAACCCATCGTCGACGAAAAACTAAACGTGGAAATTAATAGCAGTTCGATTAAACATTTCAATGCGCCTTACGAGCTGGTTAAAACCATGCGCGCTTCTATCCTGGTATTAGGACCATTATTGAGCCGTTACGGACGTGCTGAAGTGGCATTACCCGGGGGTTGTGCCATCGGTAGCCGTCCGGTAAATTTGCACATCAGCGCGCTACAGGCTATGGGTGCCGACATCACCGTTGAAAATGGCTATATCAAGGCTTCGGTGCAAGGAAAATTAAAAGGTGCTCACATTTTTATGGATCTGGTTACCGTTACCGGTACCGAGAATGTGATGATGGCAGCGACTCTGGCCAAGGGTCAGACTATCATCGAAAATGCGGCAAGAGAGCCTGAAGTTGTGGACCTGGCCAATTGCCTGATAGCGATGGGGGCCGATATTTCAGGGCAGGGCACTGACACTATCGTCATTAATGGTGTCGATGAATTGAAGGGTTGCACCTATTCGGTAATGCCTGACCGAATAGAGACAGGAACCTATCTTATCGCCGCCGCGGCCACCCGTGGTCATATCAAAGTAAAAGACACCCAGCCCAATATCCTGGAGTCGGTGTTGAGCAAACTCGAGCTGGCTGGAGCCGAGATAAAGGTTGGAGAGAACTGGATAGAATTGAACATGCATGGGAAACGACCACAGGCGGTATCGCTGCGGACAGCACCTTATCCGGCATTTCCCACTGATATGCAAGCACAGTTCACCGCTCTGAATTCGGTGGCGAACGGCACTGGTTCAATCACAGAAACTGTTTTTGAAAATCGCTTTATGCATGTCCACGAGATGAACCGAATGGGCGCATCGATTCGCGTCGAAGGCAATACCGTCATTGTTGACGGCGTGGAGGCATTAAAAGGAGCGCCGGTTATGGCTACCGATCTGCGGGCGTCTGCCAGCCTGATTATTGCCGGTTTGGTTTCCGAAAATGAGACCACGGTCGATCGTATCTATCATATTGACCGCGGCTATGAATGTATTGAAGAGAAGTTACAACTTTTAGGCGCGAAGATTCGCCGTATTCCATCCTGACACGTCGATGCTTGCCGGCAGAGCAGCCGGTCAAAGGCCCCCACGAACAATGAAATCATCTCAACTTGTTATTGCCCTAACGAAAGGACGAATTCTGGAAGAAGTGCTGCCGCTATTTGAGCAGGCTGGCATCACGCCCGCTGAAAACATTTTCGCAAGTCGCAAATTGATCTTTGATACCAATATGGAGAATGTAAGGTTGATGGTCATACGCGGTTCCGACGTGCCTACTTATGTTGAATTCGGTAGCGCAGATATTGGCGTTGTAGGAAAAGACTTGCTGCTTGAATACGGTGGCGAAGAGTTTTACGAACCGCTGGACCTGAAGATTGCAGCCTGTCGTTTAATGACTGCCGAGCCTATCGGGGCGCAATTCGGTGCCGGCAGATTGAAAGTGGCTACCAAATTCACCAATATCGCCAAACAATACTTTGCCGAGCAGGGCAAGCAAATAGAACTTATCAAGTTAAATGGCGCTCTGGAGTTAGCACCGTCGATGGGGCTGGCTGATTGTATAGTCGATATTGTGGACACCGGCAAGACTCTCACAGCAAATGGGCTTGAGCCCCGAGCATTGATCGCCGATGTCAGTTCGCGGATAATCGTCAATAAGGCCTCGATGAAAATTAAGAACGGCATCATTCGAGACATTCTGGACAAATTACGTGCTGCCGTGGATGCCAGCTAAAAGCTGCGGCTTAATCCTGTCTTTTGACAACAGTTTGAAACTAGTAACTTCTACTCAGTAATAATATGAATTCCAAAATATCGAAAATTACTCGACTTGTGGCTGCAGATTCGGATTTTTCTGAGCAGCTGCAGCGCATGCTGCGCCGGGAAATGCTGGTGGCAGAAGAGGTAACAAGAACCGTCGACGCTATTCTTAAGGACGTGCGGACCAGAGGCGATCAAGCGGTGCTTGACTACACCCGGGAATTTGATGGTTTCAAAGCCAGCGCCATGGAAGCTTTGTGTGTCAATCGGGCGCAGATGCAGACATCTCTGGATAACTTGCCCGATCGGCAACGACAAGCACTGGAGCATGCGGCGCAAAGAATTCGCAGTTACCATGAAAGACAGAAACAGGAATCCTGGCAATATCAGGAAGCCGATGGTTCTATCTACGGACAAAAAATTAGCCCGCTGGAGCGAGTGGGAGTGTATGTGCCTGGTGGCAAGGCGAACTACCCCTCTTCAGTGCTCATGCTGGCGATACCTGCGACCGTGGCCGGTGTTAAGGAAATTATTGCGACGGTGCCTACTGCCTATGGCCCCGAAGGAGATTTGATTTTCGCGGCGGCCGCGCTGGCGGGTGTAGATAAAATATTTACCATCGGTGGTGCCCAAGCAATCGCCGCCCTTGCCTACGGCACCGAATCGATACCCCGGGTTGACAAGATCACCGGTCCCGGCAATCTATTCGTGACGGTTGCCAAGAAACAAGTTTTTGGCGAGGTGGGAATAGATATGATTGCCGGCCCGTCTGAGCTAACAATTATTTGTGACGGTAGCTCGGACCCGGATTGGATCGCTATGGATCTCTTTGCCCAGGCAGAACATGATGAGCAGGCTCAATCTATTTTGATTTCTAACAGTGCCGAATTTCTGGATCAGGTGATTGCCAGTATTTCGCGTTTGCTACCCGAGATGGAGAGAAAGTCCATCATTTGTGAATCACTGCAAAATCGGGGCGTTTTCATTCAGACAAAAGATCTGGAGGCTGCAGCCGTAGTTAGCAATCTGATTGCACCGGAACATCTTGAATTGTGCGTGCGAGACAGCGAACAGCTGCTTCCCTTAATCGATCACGCAGGGGCAATATTTATTGGCAATTACAGTGCGGAAGCGTTGGGTGATTACTGTGCCGGTCCCAGCCATGTACTGCCTACATCCGGTACTGCCAGATTCTTCTCGGTACTGGGTGTGTATGACTTTCAGAAACGCAGCTCGATCATCCATTGTTCGCCGGAGGGAGCTGGAGTGCTCGCGCCAGTTGCCGCTGAATTAGCACGCAATGAGGGGCTTCATGCCCATGCTCGCTCTGCGGAGTATCGTCTTAACGCGCTCAAGAAATCTGCATCCGACTGACGCTGGGATTACACAACATACGAAGACATGAATCTGGTGCTCGGTGCAGTGACCGTCGCCCGCAGGGCCGAATAATTGCTCCTGCATTTTCGGCATTTCCGCCATCCCTGGCGGTCAGACTGGCGTCGAGCCTACAGGGATACGACGCACATGGATGTGCTAGTGTCGCGGGAGGCAGGATGCCGGGAGCGACGTCACGGCGTGTCACGGAAGTGAGTACCAGATTCATGTCTATCACCGAATTAGGCTCAACTGGCTGAGTAACGATACTGCGTTACTAGGGTTCTATTATGATCGCCTGCCCAAAGCCCAGGGTCGTGGGAAAATCGAAGGTTTGGCCGTCTCTGTAGACCTGCACGATGATGGTGTCGCCGGGTTTCTTGTTGCGCACTTCCAACATGATGTTTTCCCCATCTATCACCGGCGTTGCTTCTACCCGGGTTATGACATCACCAGGCCTGATGCCAGCGCGCCTGGCGGCGCCGCCCTGGTCGACACTCTCCACCAGCATGCCTCTGATATGGTCAACGCCAAAGAAAATTTGACTGGATTGGGCGTTTAACGCCTCCCCGGTAAGCACGCCGAGATAGCCGGAGTTTCCCTGAATAGCCTGCTCCACCATGGCCTCCATAGAATTTACTGCGATGCTCGCCGGTGTGGCAAAACCTATGCCTTCAAAGTTGCCAGATTCAGAAAAGATTGAGGAATTAATGCCGACAAGTTTGCCGTTGCGATTAACCAGAGCGCCACCGGAGTTGCCCGGATTAATTGCAGCATCGGTCTGAATAATTGACAGAGAAGTATCGGGGTTGTTCGTTAGCGCGCTGACAATGCCCTGGGATACAGATTGGCCTATATTCCTAGGGTAGCCAATAGCGAAAACCAGGTCACCCACTTCGAGTTCCTGTTCGTTGCCAATTTCAATAGGGGACAGGTCATCCATGTTGATATGTAATACGGCCAGGTCGTTTGCCTCGTCCCATGCAACCACAGTCGCAGGTGTTCTACGGCCATCGTTCAGGGTTACTTCGGTATCGAAGGCATTAAACAAAGTATCTACAACATGAAGGTTGGTGAGAATAAAACCTTGGTCACCAACGAGTACACCCGAGCCGAGGCTGAGTTTTTCGCCCAGATACAAGTTTAGCCGGTCCTCGGATTCGCGTTCGATGGATTCCACGTTAACACTGGTAGCGTTAATGCTGACAACAGAGGGTGCGGCCATTTTGATAGCATCGGCAAACGAAATCTGCGGGGGAGCAGGAGGTTGGTATTGCGGAATGCTCAGCCGTTGTTCGCTCAGAAGCTGTAGCTGTTGATATTGCAAAATAACCAGCGCGAGCAGAATGCCGGAGACCGTGGGCCAGCCCATAAATTGAAGAATTTTGGTGAAACGGGCCATAGGTTTGCGCCTGATTTTGCAGCAGCAGCACTGTGTTATGATTTGCTGTTTAGCCAAATATACAGCGTTGTAGGGGCAGATTCCAATGACAGTGAGCCTAAAAGCGATTGAGGCAGAGCTCAGGCAATTACTTAAGCCAGAGCAATTTGCTGACTATTGTCCAAATGGCTTGCAGGTTGAGGGTCGTCCGAACGTCAAAAAAATTGTCAGCGGTGTGACAGCGAGCCGCGAGTTGATTGCTGCTGCAAGCGCCGAGAAGGCCGATTTGCTGCTGGTGCATCACGGTTATTTCTGGCGTGGGGAAGATCAAACGATTACCGGACTGAAGAAGGCACGCATCGAGATGCTGCTTGAAAACGGCATGAGCCTGGTGGCATATCACCTGCCTTTGGATGTGCACAGTGAACTGGGAAACAATGTACAACTGGCCAGGGTGCTGGGCTTTGAAATTCAAGCGGAGATGGGCAGGCAGAACAACCACCCAGTTGGCCTGATCGGATCTGTCAAACGTCCGCTGGGCGGTGTCGAATTTCAGCAATTATTAACCGATCGATTAGCCAGGGCGCCATTGCATATCCCGGGTGTGGCGGAGAAAATCTCCACGGTAGCCTGGTGTACTGGGGCCGCACAGAATTACATAGAGCTGGCGGTGGCAGCGGGTGTGGATGCATACATCAGCGGTGAAGTATCCGAATCCACTGTGCATATTGCGCGGGAATCAGGGTTACATTTTTTTGCTGCGGGACATCATGCAACAGAAAAATATGGGGTGCAGGCGTTAGGCGATTATCTGGCTGACAAGTTCCCCCTGGTTCACCAGTTCATTGATATCGATAATCCAGCCTAGCAGGCTGTTGAAAAACTTTCAGCCGGCACGATACCGCGTTAAAACCTGGCTCAAAATGCTCATTTACGGCGTGTAAACTCCGCTTTTTCGCCATATTTTGCCTTGTCTCGCACTCGCCTGAGAGCTTTTCAACAAGCTGCCAGGGCCGCTATTGCTAAATAATACCCTCAGTTTCCATCAATTTAATAAGCTGATTCAAACACTCTTCCGGCGATATCTCTGCTGTATTCAATTCCAGATGGGTGAGGGAGGGTGGTTCGTAGGGAAATGAGAGCCCGGGTATATCTGCAGAAGTTGAGCCTTCTGCGGCAGCATACAAACCGCTGGGATCTCGCTGCATGCACACTTCCAGAGGTGGGTTCAGGTAGATGATATAGCAGTTATCCTTGCCAATGACGCTTAGCGCGTGTGCACGGGAGTCCTCGTTGGGCGCTACAAACGACGCACAGCAGATGACACCGGAATCATTGATAAAGCGCGCGATGTGAGCACTGCGTCTTAAGTTTTCGGCCCGCCCCTCGGCGTCATGGGGTAAGTCTTTGCTGATGCCAAGGCGCATGGTTTTGCCATCGAGTACGGTGCTTACTCGCCCGCGATCGAACAATATCCGTTCCAAGCCGTGAGCAAGGGTAGATTTGCCTGAACCGGAAACGCCGATAAACATGATAGTTGCGGGCTTCTGTCCATAGCGGACGGCACGTTCCTCCTTGGTGACGTGAACATTGCTTGGTGCTGCGCTGCTGGCTTGTGTATGCTGCTCGCAATCAATCATACCGCCACCGACGGTGACATTGCTCAAACGGTCGATAACAATAAAATTGCCGGTGGTGCGATTGTCTTTATAGGCATCGAAGCAAACTTGTAATTCTAGGTTGACTTGCACCAGTCCAATTTCGTTAAGTTTCAGTTCCGGGGCCGGTTTACGTTGCAGGGTATTGACGTCTATCCGATTACGAATCGTAGCTATCTTTCCGCTTAACATGCGAGTGCCAAGTTTGAAGTCATACAGCTTGCCTGGCAGCAGTGGCGCCTCAGCCATCCATACCAGTGTCGCATCAAAGCTGTCCCTACTTATAGGCAAATTATCCGGGTGCGCCAACACGTCGCCACGGCTTACATCGATTTCATCTTCCAGAGTGAGAGTGATCGCCATCTCGGCATGAGCGAGTTCCAACTCTTCATCGAATGTGACGATGGATTTGACATGGCTGGTTTTGCCGGAGGGGAGAACAATAATCTCATCACCTTTTCTTACTACTCCCGACCCCACTGTGCCGCAGAATCCCCTGAAATTCAGGTTCGGGCGATTTACATACTGGACCGGCAAACGGAAGTCAGAAAAGTTTCTGTCTTCTGCGATTTTCACCGTCTCAAGAATTGACATGAGCGGGTCACCCTCGTACCAGGGCATTAGCTCGCTGGCATTGACCACATTGTCTCCGTTAAGGGCAGACAGAGGGATGAAGAGTATATCCGCCGGATCCAGCTTTTGGGCAAACTCGGTATATTCCATTTTGATTGTTTCGAAGACCTGCTCTTCATATCCCACCAGGTCCATTTTGTTGACGGCTACGATGATGTGTTTGATACCCAGCAGCGACGCGATAAAGCTGTGTCTTTTGGTCTGAGACTGTATGCCATTTCTGGCGTCGATGAGGATTATGGCAAGGTCGCAGGTTGATGCGCCTGTCGCCATATTACGAGTGTATTGTTCGTGTCCGGGAGTATCGGCGATTATGAATTTACGCCGCGCGGTCGAAAAATAGCGATACGCAACATCGATAGTGATGCCTTGTTCGCGTTCTGCCTGCAAGCCATCTACTAGCAGGGCGAGGTCTATTTTCCCACCGGTAGTTCCCGATTTTACGCTGTCGGCCTCTATAGCCGCCAGCTGATCTTCATAGATCAATTTTGAATCGTGCAAAAGACGGCCAATCAGCGTGCTCTTGCCGTCATCGACACTGCCGCAGCTTAACAGGCGTAATAATTCCTTGCGCTCATGTTGGGCAAGATAAGCATTGATATCGGTACTGATTAGTTCAGATTGATGAGACATAGTGCGTGGTTTCTGTTTTTACTCAAACTAGCTGGAGTTAAAAATATCCTTTGCGTTTTTTCTCTTCCATAGATCCCGCCTTGTCCGAATCGATCAGCCGTCCCTGCCGTTCTGAACTGGTGGCGAGAAGCATTTCCTGGATTATTTCAGGCAGGGTGGTGGCCGTTGATTCCACGGCTCCGGTCAAGGGGTAGCAGCCCAGAGTACGAAAACGAACAGTTTTTGTCTCAATTTTCTGATTTTTCCCAATTGGCATACGGTCGTCGTCTACGAGGATGTCGATGCCGTCGATATTTACCACTGGCCGAGGTTTAGCGAAATACAGAGGCACAATATCGATGTCATTGAGGTGGATGTATTGCCAGATATCAAGCTCGGTCCAGTTTGAAAGAGGAAAGATTCGTATGCTCTCTCCCTTGTTGATCTTGCAGTTATAGAGATTCCACAGCTCAGGTCGCTGATTCTTTGGATCCCAACCGTGATTCTTGTCTCGAAAAGAAAATACCCGCTCCTTGGCCCGTGATTTTTCTTCATCACGGCGGGCACCACCGAAGGCGGCATCGAATCGATACTTGTCGAGGGCCTGTTTCAATGCCTGGGTCTTCATGATGTCGGTGTGCTTTTCACTACCGTGGGTGAAGGGGCCAATGCCGGCGTCAACTCCCTCCTGATTTGTGTGGACGATAATGTCCAGCCCGAGCTTCTTGATCTGCTGGTCGCGAAATTCGATCATCTCGCGAAATTTCCAGGTGGTGTCGACGTGCATCAGGGGAAAAGGAGGCTTGCCCGGATAGAAGGCCTTCAGGGCAAGATGCAACATTACCGCGGAATCTTTGCCGATGGAATAAAGCATTACCGGTTTATCAAATTCAGCCACAACCTCTCGCATTATATGGATGCTTTCTGCTTCGAGTTGTTTCAGGTGAGTGAGGTTGTATTCGGACATGGGGTTACGTCATCATTGCCTAAGGCTTACGATTGGCGGATTAAAAGGTGTATTAGTTCGCTTCAGTTTATTGATTGCCAGACTGCGCAGGACTTTCCTCGTTACTGATGGCTTTCGACTTGTCCAATCCAAAATCTTCAGCTAATGCACCTTTTTGTTCAGGATTTTGCTTTGCAGCGTAGTCCTTGGGAGGAAGCAGTCCGCTGGTCTCTTGGCCGTTGTTATTGCTGTCAAATACAGCATCGGAGCTGGCTGGCAATAATTTGCTGGCGACTTCCAGGGAGCACAGATCCTGTGCGCCAGTTGCCAGGTGCTGATACACTTCTTTGTAGCTTTCCGTCATGTGTTGCACTAACTCCGCTGTCATACTGAAATGATCGCTGACACTGTCTTTGTAGTCGATATGATTTTCTTTCAAGCTGCGGATTTGGTTTTCCAACTCATGCACGCGGGACGGGCTGGTGTTTAGACGACTCGCAAAAACGACGCCGATCACGATGCCAACTGCCAGACAAGCCATTGCTACTAACCAAATCATCGGGACTACTGCCTCTTTTTAGTGCCTCACTCTGCGCACCGGGTACCTACAGTGGGGACAATCAGAATTCAAATTATACATTAAAATCGCCGTGCCGCCGTATTAAGTTTGAGTTGAAAGGCTCTGGCAGGAAGGCTGCAGATGTGTTCTTACGGTGGTTTCCAACGGCAAATATCCATAAAATGCCACAGCTCCCCTTGCGAACAGGATACACAGATAGCCGTCATGAACCCGTTACAGAGATATCAGAAAGAACTTGATGAGGGCATGATCTCAGAAGATGCAGAGCAGCGGCGCGTGGTTGCGCAGCTGCAATTGCTGTTTACAAAGCTGATAAGCCGAGCCGATGCCAGACCTGATTTTCGCGCTGTTGTTTTGAATTGGTTCGGTAGCGGTGGGCATCGCGACTTCGATGTTAAAGGAATATATCTCTGGGGCGGTGTCGGTAGGGGCAAAACCTATCTCATGGATTTGTTCTACGACAGCCTACCTTTCGAGAGAAAATTGAGGACGCATTTTCATCGCTTCATGCAGAGAGTTCACAATGAGTTGACGCGGTTGCAGGGATGCAAGAACCCCCTTGAAATAATCGCGGATCAAATTGCAGCGGAGGCTCTGGTGGTCTGTTTCGATGAATTTTTTGTCCTCGATATCGCCGATGCGATGATTCTATCGGGGTTGTTCGAGGCATTGTTCGAGCGTCATGTTGTGCTGGCCACCAGTTCGAATATTCAGCCGCAGAGGCTCTATGAAAATGGACTGCAACGAGAGCGATTTTTACCGGCTATAGAGTTGATTAAACAGCACACCAATGTGATCGAAATACTCCCCGGCACGGACTATCGCCTGCGCAGTCTGAGCCAGGCGACCCTGTACCACTGTCCCATTAGCGCCGCTACCGAGGCGCTGCTACGGCAGAGTTTTTATGCGCTTGCTCCCGACAAATCCGAGATTCACGAGCGCGAGCAAATTGAAATTCTCAAGCGCCCCCTGCAAACGATTTATTGTGCTGACGATGTCGTCTGGTTTGAGTTCACGCAATTGTGCGACGGACCCAGGTCTGCGTTCGACTACGTGGAAATTGCCAAGCTCTACCATGCCGTCTTGCTAAGCGACGTGCCTCAGCTTGATTACAATCATGATGACCAGGCGCACCGCTTCGTCAGCCTGGTCGATGAGCTCTATGACCGCCGGGTGAAGCTGATTATAGCCGCTGCGGTACCCATCCAGGCACTTTATACAGGAGCGAACCTGGCTTTTGCTTTTGAGCGAACTCGTTCAAGGTTAGTGGAAATGCAATCACACGATTATCTGTGCAGCGAGCACCGGGGGTAAAACGACCTGGTAATTGCGGGGCATAAATCGGCTTTGCCGGCACGCTTTCAAAGCCGCTGTTGTTTAGCATTTGCGCATCGTCAGCAGGCTAGACTACGCGAGGTAAAAACTGTCATTTAGCCCGGATTTCGCTTGAATAATCGATGCCGAATCGGTAGTATTCGCGCTCCTTAATGTAAAGCCCTTTGAATGTCCAATGAAAACCTATAGTGCAAAGCCTTATGAGGTTGAACAGAACTGGCTGCTTGTAGATGCAGAAGGCCAGATCCTGGGTCGTATGGCCGCATCGATAGCGACTCGTTTGCGTGGCAAACACAAGCCCGAATACACCCCTCACATTGATACTGGTGATTTCGTCGTAGTGATTAATGCTGACAAAGTGAAAGTCACTGGTAATAAGGCTAAAGGTAAGATTTATCATGCCCACTCAGGCTTTCCTGGCGGGCTCAAGTCAATTTCTTTCGAAAAGTTGCTGGACAAAGCCCCTGAGCGAGTCATCAAACTTGCAGTGAAAGGTATGCTTCCCAAGAATCCATTAGGGCGAGCAATGTTCAAGAAGCTGAAAGTCTACGCCGGTGCAGAACACCCGCACGGGGCGCAGCAACCTGTAACCGTACAATTTTAAAGAGGTTCGAATTAGCAATGTCTGCAACTCAATACTACGGCACTGGCCGCCGCAAGACTTCGACAGCAAGGGTCTACCTGACTGGCGGTAGTGGAAATATTACGGTTAATCGGCGCCCACTCGACGGTTATTTTGGTCGCGAAGTTGCCCGCATGATTGTCCGCCAGCCACTGGAATTGGTCGAAATGGTTGAAAAGTTCGACATCAACGTTTCCGTAAGAGGTGGCGGCAGCTTCGGTCAAGCCGGCGCTATCCGTCACGGCATAACACGGGCTTTGATGCAATACGACCTCGATTTAAAGCCTACACTGCGAAAGGCCGGATTTGTTACTCGTGACGCCCGTGAAGTCGAAAGAAAGAAGGTTGGCTTGCGGAAGGCTCGTAAGAAGCCACAGTTTTCCAAGCGCTAATCATGATATAGCAGAGAAAGGCGTCGACTCATGCAGTGAGATCGACGTTTTTTTTGATTCGAAAATATTTATTTTCTTTTAAATATCAGCGAGATACACGTTGTTTTCGAGTGTTGTCGACTTGAAAAAAATTGCAAAATTGACTAGAATCACCACGGTTTGCCGGCCCCTCAGGAGTTAGCCACCCGGAATTACAGTATTCGAGCCCCCCATCACCAAACAGATGTCGGGCCGATTTAATTTAGTTTGTTCTCGAGGAGAAAAATACGGTGACTGACGACAGCATTAATGCTGGCCGTAGGCGATTTTTAGTGGGATCAACATCAGTTGTAGGAGCCACCGGGGTCGTTGGGGCTGCTGTCCCATTTATAGGTTCATGGAACCCCAGTGCCAAGGCGCGAGCCGCTGGAGCGCCAGTACGAATATACATAAGTCGCCTGCAAGATGGTGAGATGTTGGGTCCGATCCCAGCCTGGCGCGGACGCCCGATCTTTGTTGTTAAACGCAATGCAGAAGTACTTAGTGCTCTCAACGAAGATCCGGATCGATTGACTGATCCAGATTCGGAACAACCTGAGCAGCCTGACTACGCCCAAAATGAATACCGCTCCCGTTCTCCTGAGATCATGGTATTGGTTGGTCTGTGCCCGCATCTGTTTTGCTCTCCTACACCCCATATTGAGTTACGACCCCAGAGTTTCGACGCAGAGTGGCGCGGCGGTTTCTTTTGTCCCTGTCACGGTTCTCGATTCGATCTGGCGAGCCTGTTAGAGCCAGGCGGCAGGAAATTGGCGCCTGGGTTTCTTGCATTTTTGGCTGTTCTCTACATCCTGACATTCTTATTGGGTCGGGAATTTTCCAAAGATTACCATTGAAGCGTTTTACCGATTAGCCAGTATTTAAGAATAAGTAATTTAACATTCTGAACTTAAGGAAAAACTATGGGTGTGGTCGCCAAAAGATCTTCCATGATATTTTATTCGGACGGAACGAGCCACTATAGTCATAGAGTGCGCATCGTTTTGGCAGAAAAAGGTGTAGCAACTAAAACCATCGATGTAAATGCGGATGACAAGCCGGAAGATCTTGCCAGCTTGAATCCCTATAATAATTTGCCGACCCTGGTTGATCGCGATTTGGTCCTCTATGAGGCCAACATCATGATGGAGTACCTCGATGAGAGGTTTCCTCACCCCCCCTTGTTTCCGGTTTATCCGGTGGCAAGAGCCCATAGCAGGCTCTGGATCCATCGCATCAAGAAAGATTGGTGTAGCTTGGTAGACCCCATCATGGCCGGTGATGGTACTCCGGCGCAGCTGGATAGGATGCGTACCGAGTTACGTGAGAGCCTGATATCAATAGCACCTATTTTCGGTGAAAAGCCCTATTTCATGAGTGATGATTTCACTATAGTCGATTGCTGTGTAACGCCAATCTTATGGCGCCTGCAGGTAATGGGAATAAAGCTTCCGAAAAACAAAACCACCAAGCCGTTATTGGCATACCGTGATCGTCTGTTTGAAAGAGATTCGATATTGGCAAGTTTTTCTGAACAGGAAAAGGAGATGGTCTAATACGGGCAGTCGCCGAACGTGGAGTGTTTTCGATGACGATGAGCTCTAGCCGACCGTATATATTGCGTGCGCTCTATGATTGGATTTTAGAGAACGAATGCACGCCTTACATTCAGGTTAATGCGTTTGTGGCAGATGTGGAAGTTCCTCAGGAGCATGTTAAAGATGGACAGATAATTCTGAACATCTCACCCGTCGCCGTTCAGAATCTGTTTATTCGCAATCAGGCAATTGAATTCGATGGCCGGTTCGCAGGCATTCCCAAGCGTGTGTTTGTACCGATTTCTGCGGTTATGGGAATCTATGCGAAAGAGAGCGGCCAGGGTATGGTTTTCGAAGCTGAGGGGATTTTACCCGAACCGCCTGAGCCAAGTACGCCTGACACTTCAGGCAGCAGCCCTACTGCAGTAAAGCCGTCAGGATCAACTAAAAAGAAACCCTCCTTACGCGTGGTGAAATAAAGAAAAAGGCGCAATATTTCCCCGCAAATTCATGTCTGTCACTGGATTAGTCTAGCATCATATTGATCTATCTCGTGCGACTATGCTTGGATTTTTAGTTTATATACTCAAATACTTTAACGACTTTTGTTACACCCGAAACATTGCGAGCTACATTGGCCGCATTGTCACTATCGACCTGACCTATCAAACCCATAAGGTAGATGGCACCATTCTCTGCAATAACTCTTACCTGCGAAGAAGGCACCTGGTTGTCGGTAAACATTAGCGTTCGCACCTTGGTTGCAATCCATACGTCGCTGCTACGTTCTAAGAAGCTGGGCGGTTCAATTACTTCAAGTTCATTGTGTATGCGCTTAATTTTCGTGCTTGCCTGACTCGCAATCTCGCTGGCTCGAGCTTTTAATTGTTCTGATTGTACTTGTCCAACCAGCAAGACCACTCCATTGTGGCTAACCACATCGAAGTGTGCTTTTTTAAATTGGGGTTCCTGCGATTTCATGTTTACAATAATTTTAGTTTCGATTGCCTGGTCTTCAATTACTGCGCCGGTAGTTCGTTCTGACGGGTTCTCTCGGATACCTTGATCACTAGTAGTCCTGACCAGAATCGATGTGCAGGATGAAGTGACTAGCAATGCTAGAAAAATAAATATTCTGTAGGTTCTCATGACTCATCTCCTGGAAATAGCTGGGTGTCAATGAAATCACATAGACAGTGAATGACGACGAGATGGACTTCCTGTATCCGTGCGGTGCTGGTGGAAGTTACTCGAATCTCCATATCCTCAGCAGAAAGCGTATTAGCTACCTCGCCGCCATCTTTACCCGTTAACGCGACGACCAGCATTTCTCTGTCTCGGCCGGCCTTGATGGCTTCGACTATATTTGCTGAGTTGCCGCTGGTTGATATTGCCAGCAATACATCTCCAGCTTGTCCAAGCGCAGAAACTTGCTTGGAGAATATTTCTTTATAGCTGTAGTCATTGGCGATGGCTGTTATTGTTGAGCTGTCTGTAGTGAGAGCGAGTGCTGGTAGGCCGGGGCGCTCGCGTTCAAAGCGGTTGAGAAGCTCGGCTGAAAAATGTTGTGCATCCCCGGCAGAGCCGCCATTGCCGCAACACAGAATCTTGCCGTTGCCCAACAAGCACTGCACCATGATTTCGCCGGCTCTGTGTATGGATGGAACCAGTTCGGTGGCCGCCCGTTGTTTGGTGCTAATGCTATCCTGGAAATGGGCGCTAATTCGAGCTTGTAGATTCATCATTATGTAATCTCAATAAAGCATCCCACTGTATCGGCCGGTCGGCCCTCAATTTGAGGACGCAGGACTGGCGCCGTTCTCTAGCCAATAGACTATCGAGTGACTGAAAAAGTTTCACTCGAATGCAGTTTTTATCCATTCGAAAACCAGTTCGCCACCGGTCGGTGCAGGAGCGATGCCGATCACATCAAATCGACAGATTCGATTTGAGTGTTGCGGGTAAGTAAGTAGGAAATGGGCAGCGGCACGTCGAATCTTTCTTTGTTTATTGCTGGTAATAGAGTCAATGGCTGTACCAAATCGGGTAGAGCGTCTAAACCGAACCTCGACAAATACCAGATGCCTGTAACTATCAATCATGATCAAGTCTATTTCGCCGACACGGCATTGGTAATTTCGATGGAGCAGCCTCAAGCCAGCGTCGCATAGATATTTGGCGGCTAGACTTTCTTGTGAGTGACCAAATTGTCGCGAGTTTGTATGGAGTGGCATCGGTCTGCTCAACTCAGAGCCTTAGGTCACTTAAGGTTCGCTGCCGAGGGAGTTGCCATCAATTTCTGTGGCTATGCCGTCGATAAATACAGCAACATCCAACGCGCGATGAACTCGCTGACTGGAAGACAAACTCAATACGCCGGTAGCGCCTGCTAAGCTTTCTATCTTGCCATCGGCCAATTGCCGTAGCCGCGGGTAGAGTCGGAAGCTGTCTATGCCCATTGCTCGCAGGCGTTGCGATGCTCCCTGGGTCAGTCGTAGATTTGCCGACACTTTCGTTTTCAGTGGACCGGATGAATCCAGTACCCAGGGTGCTTCGGTAAAAATGATGCCGTCAAGGTCTCTGTTTTCACTTTCATTTTCCTGTCCGTCATAGATTGAAGGCATCGAGTAGACGGGAACATTTCCCGCAAAATAAAACGCCAGCGTTGGCTTGATCTGTCGACCCTGTCGCGGGTTGGCAATCAGAAATATAAAATCCAGATCAGTGCGTCGCCGTGGTGTAAATTCCACATTATTCCGCGGTAATAAAGCCACTAATCGATCCCGTCTCGCCTCACTTGAATCGACCGCCATTAATCGTTTGATCACGTCAACGTAATCGCTGTCGCCACTGAAGCTGGCTTGTGAAACCAGTTCTCCCCCCTTGGCCGACCAGAGATCGGCAAAAACGGATTGAAATCGCAAATAATTTTCTGCTTGCGGGGTGATGATTGCGGCATTCCTATGACCCGCATCCCATGCGAGATCGATGGCCTGGGCTATTTCGTCTTCCGGGGCAAGGCCAAACTGATACAGTTTACGTTGCTGTAATTGAATGTCATCTGCATAGTTGAGCGCGAGTGTGGGGATAGGTAATTCGGGCAATTGTTGCAATTGATTTACCAGTTCCTTGTGTAAAGGCCCAATAATCAAATCTGCCCCGCTGGCGACGGCTTCATCATAGATTGGAAAAATAGTGTTTATACCGGTGCTGTCAAAAATAGAGATACGTGGAACTTCTCTGCTGATAGAAAGTGCCTGGTAATAGGCGCTAAAGAACCCATCCTGAATTGCTTTGCCGGCAACTTCCTGTAGTGGCAGTATCAGGGCGATATGCTTTGGTCGCTCGTCCCATACCCGTTGTAAATCAATAAGCGATTCCGGGAGTTTTGTGGATGCCGAGTGTTGAGTCCATACCCGTCGCCATTGGCTAATTGAGTCGAGTTGCTGTCGTATGCTCGATTGGCTCGATCGAACCACTTCGGTTAATTCTATCCAGCCTCGAGATTCGTAGCTGTTCGCACTGCCTGCATACTCTGACAGCGCATCTTCATCGAGTTGGTTTAATGTCTGCCAGATGCTATTCACCAGTTGGCTACTATTGGCCTGCTCGCTAGATCCTGACACTTGCAAGTAGGCATTTATGGCGTTAGTGAATTCGTTGTTGCTGCGATATGCGCTTGCTAACAGCAAGTAATAGGCATCGATATTTTGCGCTTGTCCGTCGACTTGTGCCACGGCATCGAGATCGCTGGTCAGGTCTCCCGTGAGCCAATTCAGGGCCGCTTCTGCCTGCTGGTTCGCCAGTGCCAACTCAGCACGAACTAAGGCATAGCGAAGTTGATAGGGGGCTGGTATTGCGTCAGGGTTGGATATTTGATCGGCGGTGAGTGCCGCGCGGGCGCTCTGATCGTCATCCAGCATGAGCTCCATAGCTTGTATTGAAAGCAAGTTGGCTTCAATGCCTGAACCTAACCCGGCCTGTCTCAATAGCTCATCAATAGACTCTGCTGTAGAATTGCTTACATTGCCGATTTCAGCTGTTGGTTGTTCGCTTGTGCTGCAAGCGAATCCCGCTGCTAACAATACGAAAAGCAAAATTTGGCGTATCAATTTGAAAGCTAAGTTAAAAAGTGTATTCATCTTCGAATTGCTTGAGTTACCTTTTCGGCCAGTCGTCGACGAGAGAGGACTGCTAAACCAGGTGAATAGCCGGTCGTTACGGGCATGCTGATAAAAAGACTAATACAGTTTATGGGGAACGGCAATTTATTCGCAAAATAAGTAAATCCTGAGCCCTTGTCGCGGAGTGCGGCAAAGCAAGTTCAGGGTTGTCATGAGACCGTGGCCGCTATATTGGCTATGCAATGAAGGCTGTTGAGTAAACGCATGGATGACAAAGGCACACTCTATGTAGTGGCAACTCCAATTGGCAATCTGGGGGATATTTCCGGGCGTGCAATCGAAGTTCTGAGATCTGTGAGCAAAATTGCAGCGGAGGATACCAGACACAGCAAGAAACTGATGCAGGCGATAGGGGTGGATACAGCGCTGCTGTCTTACCACGAGTTCAGTAGCAAAGGCGCCAGCAATAGAATAATCGCCGCGCTGGACGCCGGGGAGTCTGTAGCCCTGATTTCAGATGCTGGGACCCCGTTGATTTCGGACCCGGGATACAAGCTGGTTAATCAGGCCAGGGCTCTCGGACTATGCGTACTGCCGATTCCGGGAGCAAGTGCTGTCACGGCAGCCTTGAGCGTTGCTGGTCTGCCCACTGACCGATTTGTTTTCGAAGGCTTCTTGCCAAGTAAAACTGCCGCCAGGCAGGCACGGATGAGGGCATTGGCAGATGAGCCGCGGTCGTTGGTGTTTTATGAATCGACCCATCGCATAGTGGCGAGCGTTAAGGATATGCAGGAGTCGTTTGGGTCGGGCAGACTGCTGTTTGTCGCTCGGGAAATTACTAAAAAGTTTGAAACTCATTTTCTGGGTAGCGCTAAGGATTGTCTGAACTGGCTGCAACAAGACAGCAATCAGTGCAAGGGAGAATTTGTAGTCATCGTAGCAGGCTGTAGCGCGCTTGAATTGCAGGCACACAAGCTGCAGCGAGCAATCGAGCTGGTGACAACATTACGTCGTGATGTCTCGATGAAGCGTGCGGTAGTCATTGCCAGCGAGCTTACGGGCGCGAGCAAAAACCAACTCTATAGCGCGATTCTGGAAGACAAGGGCAGCTCTGAATAACGCACTTGGCTCTAGTACTTGTAATCGAGGTATCACTGAATTAGTCTGGGCGCGAGTCAGCTGGGCAATTGCTACCTTTCTCTCTTCTCTTATCGAGTACCGTTATCAGAGGAATCAGGTGGAGGAAAGTCCGGGCTCCATAGAGCAGAGTGCCAGGTAACGCCTGGGGGGTGCGAACCCACGGCTAGTGCAACAGAAAGTATACCGCCCGAGAACTCTTGAGTGTTCGGGTAAGGGTGAAATGGTGTGGTAAGAGCGCACCGCGCGACTGGTAACAGTTCGTGGCAAGGTAAACCCCACTCGGAGCAAGGCCAAATAGGAATCCTTTAGTGCTGCTCGCATTGGATTCGGGTAGGCCGCTACAAGCCTGTGGCGACGCAGGTTGCAGATGAATAATTGTCCTCGACAGAACCCGGCTTACAGGCTGACTCTTTTTTCTTCCCGCTCTGCAAGACTCGAGTATTGCTCGAGTTTTCTCCATAGAAGCTACACGCTCTTAATAAAGCACATTAATAATTGCTGCTACTGAATTGTTATTGCTAAATTTGTATGTTTTGAAGACAGCCAGTTGGGCGCCAGTTCCCTACTTTTAGCGGCACGTTCGCGGCTTTTCTTGAAGTAAATCAATCAAATAAGTACTTGCACTAGGGCTTTACTGTCCCTATAGTGTTTCATTGTGGCGAAAAGTGGAATTAATTGTTGAATTGTGGGTGTTCGTGGGATTGGCTCTCTCAATTCAAAGACTTAATTCAATACTTCATCCAATCAGAATGGGGACAACAGGTGTTTCGCGGCATAAATACCATCAATCTGGATGCGAAAGGGCGCATGGCCATGCCTGCGCGCTACCGAGAGCAATTGCTGAGCCATTGCTCCGGACATCTTGTGGTTACCATCGACACCAATCACCGCTGCCTGCTGCTGTATCCAGTTTCCGAGTGGGAACAAATTGAACGCCAAATAGAATCTCTTTCCAGCTTCGATCCAATGTCGCAGCGAGTCAAGCATTTGTTGATCGGCCACGCTAACGATTTGGAACTTGATGGTAGTGGCAGGATTTTGCTGCCACAGGAACTACGACAATATGCGCAATTGGAAAAACATGTTTGTCTGATAGGCCAGGGCAAAAAACTCGAGATCTGGGATCAGGAAACGTGGAACCTGCAACGCGATCAATGGTTGTCGGAGACCGCGATGGCAGAAGAATTACCGGATAAATTGCGCTCGCTGGCGTTATAGGGGTGGTTGCGTGATGACAGCGAAATCATCGCACCAAACAGTATTGATGCAGGAGGCAGTCGCAGCACTTCGAGTAAATGACGGCGGGTATTTTATTGATGCGACCTTCGGGCGCGGAGGACACAGTCGGCTAATACTCAAGAATTTGAACGCGCAAGGCCGATTACTGGTGTTGGACCGAGATCCGGATGCGATTACAGCAGCAAACAAGTTGGGGGAGCAAGACAACAGGCTGGATGTGGAGCGAGCACCATTCAGCGAGATTGGTGAAATAGTAAAAGCTCGCGGCGTGTTTGGCAAAGTAGATGGAATATTGTTTGACCTTGGAGTTTCTTCGCCACAATTGGATGACGCGGCCAGAGGTTTTAGTTTCATGCGCGATGGTCCGCTGGATATGCGCATGGATCCGGATCAGGGAATGAGTGCAGCGCAATGGATAAATTCAGCGGCAGAGAAGGAGATCGCCGATGTAATTTATCGATTTGGCGAAGAACGGCACTCTCGTCGCATGGCAAAAAGAATAGTGCTGGAACGCGCAGAGCAAGAAATTACGACGACGGGTCGACTGGCAGAGATTATTAAAGAGGCAAACCCGGCTTGGGAAAGATCCAAGCATCCAGCGACACGGGCTTTTCAAGGAATTCGCATTTTTATCAATGCTGAATTTGATGAGTTGGAAATGGGTCTGAAGCAGGCGCTGGAGTTATTAAGCAAAGGTGGACGCTTAGTGGTTATAAGTTTTCATTCGCTGGAAGATCGGATGGTCAAGAAATTTATAGCTTTGCAGACTAAGGGTGATAGCTATCCGAGGGACCTTCCAGTATCCGAGGATATGTTAAACCCGCGTCTGAAGCCCGTCGGCAAAGCAATCAAAGCCAGCGCAGGCGAGATAGGCAGAAATGTGCGGGCAAGAAGCGCGGTTATGCGAGTTGCAGAAAAAATTGCCTAGACGTCCTTATAAGAATTATCCAGCTTGTTCAGAGGCTCCCAATGAGTACTGGCAGCAACGTAAAAAATAGCGAAAATGTTGTGCATAATAAGCCGCGTTCCATATTGCAGTGGGCCGGGGTTTTTCGACCCCATTCAATCGGGCTATTTGTGCTGCTGGGAGTGGCGCTTGTTTCTGGCTTGTCTGTTGTCAATACGACACATAAGAATCGTTTTTCCTTTAATGAATTGCAAGAACTTCGCGAGCAAGCGAATGCACTCGAAGTCGAATGGGGCCAACTGCTTATAGAACAAAGCACTTTTGGCGTTGAAGGTAGAGTCGAACAAAAGGCTTTGGATCAACTGCAAATGCATGTGCCTGAAATATCACGCATTGTCATGGTGAGCCGTGAGTAGCACTGAAACCAACACAGTATTCCAATTATGGCGCCTGTATTTTGTGCTTCTCGGCCTGTCTGTCTGTGTATTAGCTATTGGCTGGAAAATTGGAGCGCTACATATTCTGGAGCGGGAGTTTTTGCAAGGGCAGGGCGATGCCAGAACCATTCGGACAGTACCCCTGGTGGCTAATCGGGGTCTGATTACGGATAGAAATGGTGAGCCACTGGCGGTTAGCACACCGGTTAAGTCGCTGTGGGTTAACCCAGGAGAAATTGTCGACAATGCTGCTGCTATTCGTCAGCTCGCATTGGAGCTTGAATTGAGCCCCGAGGTGCTGGCTGGCAACATCCTGAAAAACGCCAGCAGGGAGTTCCTCTACGTGAAGAGGCGCCTGGCGCCGGCCGATGCTGATCGAATTCTTGCACTGGATATAGAGGGCCTTTATGCGCAGCAGGGATATCAGAGGTTCTACCCTCAGGGCGAAGTGGCAGCTCACCTGCTCGGTTTCAGCAATATAGACGATGTGGGTCAGGAAGGCCTGGAACTGGCATTCGATGGCTGGTTACGTGGCGTACCAGGGCGGCGCCAGGTGATGAAAGACCGGCGTGGCCATATCATTGAGGAGCTCAATACTATTCAGACAGCTCAAGCTGGAAAAAGTCTGCAGCTTAGTATCGATTTTCGTCTGCAGAATCTGGCTTATCGAGAACTGAAAACAGAATTCATCACCAGACGTGCCAAAGCTGCAACTGCTGTAGTGCTTGATGTCGCCACCGGCGAGGTGCTGGCCATGGTCAATCAGCCTTCCTATAACCCACACAATAAAGCCAATATGACTGATTTCAGTGTGTTGCGTAACAGGGCAATCACCGATGTCTTCGAGCCGGGTTCAACAGTTAAAGCTTTCACTATAGCGGCGGCGCTGGAATCCGGAATCTACACTCCCGCTACTGTGATTGAGACCAGTCCCGGTTGGATGATGGTCAGTGGCGCCACTATTCAAGATATTTTCAACTACGGCACTTTGACTGTTGAAAAAGTAATAACGAAATCCAGTAATGTTGGTGCTAGTAAAATAGCGCTTGAAATTGGTGCGGAAGCAATTCGTGATGTGTTGGAAAGAGTTGGCTTTGGTCAGATTACTGGCACCGGTTTTCCGGGAGAGCGTAGCGGAGTGCTGCCTAACCCACGTCGCTGGAATCGCATTGGAACGGCAACATTGTCTTACGGTTATGGATTGTCTGTGTCGGCACTGCAACTTGCACAAGCCTATTCGGTCATCGCCGATGGCGGCATTAAAAAGCCAGTTACGCTATTAAAGATGGACGCGGATGGGGAACAAGCCATGCCCCGGGAACGAGTGTTGGATGCGGTAATTAGCGCGCAAGTATTAGACGCATTGAAGAGTGTTGTCGACAAGAGTCGAGGTGGCGCCGTAACAGGGGCAAATATTCCTTTTTATTCAGTGGCCGGAAAATCAGGTACCGCGCATGTTGTTGGCGAATTCGGTTATGAGGAAAATCTTCACAATTCTCTGTTTGTGGGGTTGGTACCTGCTTCCGATCCCAGGCTCGTAATAGTAGTGGTAGTCAATGAGCCGAAAGGCGATGAACACTATGGTGGCCAGGTGGCGGCTCCGGTTTTTTCGAGAATAGCTTCCGGCGCTATGCGATTGCTTAATATTTCGCCGGATAAAGTCCCAGCGGAAAAACCACGGGAGCTAACGTCACTCTAACGATGAATACCGCAGAGAAATTACACCCCGATGCAAGTTTGCTCGATCTCATTACGGGTTTGCTTGAGTGTACTGACGCCACTGCTGACCTTGCCGGCACCCTGGTTACCGGTATTCAATTAGACAGCCGTCTGCTCCGAAAGGGCGACCTGTTTCTCGCGTGCTTTGGTGGTAATCACGATGCGCGTGACTATATCGATGCCGCAATAGATGCCGGTGTTGCTGCGGTATTGGCAGAATCTGGTGGTAAATGGCAAGGGCTGCAGCTAATACACAATGTGCCTGTGGTAGCAATAGATGACTTGTCAGCGAAGATCAGTGAAGTGGCTGCACGCTTTTATTCCCGTCCCAGTGAAAAGTTAGCTGTAATTGGAATCACTGGAACCAATGGTAAAACCAGTTGCAGTCAATTTATCGCACAGGCCCTAACTGAGTTGAAATATAGTTGTGGCGTAATAGGCACCCTGGGCTACGGCATTTATGGTGATTTGAAGGAAACTCAGCTGACTACACCAGATGCCATTTTTACACAAATGGCGCTGGCAGAAATGGTGCATGGCGGGGTCGATCCTGTGGTGATGGAGATTTCGTCGGTAGGTCTGCATCAGAAAAGAGTGAAGACAGTACAGTTTGAAACCGCCATATTTACCAACCTCACGCGCGATCATCTCGACTATCACGGCAGCATGGAAGCCTATGCCGAGAACAAGAAGAAATTGTTTTCAGCGAAGGGTCTGAGGCATGCAATAGTCAACCTCGATGATCCCTATGCATTGTCGGTCATCAATAGCATCGCGAAAGATGTTGACGTTTCCACCTACAGTATCGAGAAATCGATTGCTACGGTTCATGCTGAGGAACTGAAGTTAACTCGTCAGGGTTTTGAGGCACGTCTGTGTACTCCGATTGGATCTGGAGTAGTGAAAGGGAAACTAATAGGTTATTTCAATTTTAGTAATCTACTGGCCGTAACCGCCACACTAATTAGCTATTTGTCAGATCGCGGCACGGTAAATATTGATGAGCTGTGCCGTTGCATATCCAATCTGAAGCCTGTAAACGGTCGCATGGAAATTATCGGCGACAGCCAAGAAATTACGGCGGTGGTTGATTATGCACATACGCCGGATGGGCTTCGCAGTGCACTGAGTGGCCTGCGAGATCATTTTTCCGGAAACATTTGGTGCGTCTTTGGCTGTGGGGGAAACAGGGATAAGGGCAAGCGGCCAATGATGGGCGAGATCGCCGAAAAATATGCGGACAGATTAATTATTGCCGATGACAATCCAAGGAATGAAGAAGGCGATGAAATAGTTCAGCATATTCTCAGCGGTATAAGCAAGCGCTCTGCCGTGACCATTTTAAGAGATCGCGCGGAAGCCATTAACTTCGCTATTGAGAGTGCGCGGCCCGGTGACGTTGTTCTCGTCGCCGGTAAAGGCCACGAAACCTACCAGGATATTGGAGGTAACAAACTTATCTTTAGTGATGCGAACCAGGTTCGGTTGGCATTGCAAAAACGCAGCAACAATTAGTGGAGAACTTGAAAGGTTTTGATAGGAACAATGACCTTATCTTTGCTTGCTAAAGAACTGGACGGTGAGCTCATTGGCGCTGACCTTGAGTTCACTAGTGTGTCGACGGACACCCGGAAAATTGTTCAGGGTGCACTGTATCTTGCGCTGGTAGGTGAGAATTTCGATGGCAATAATTTTGTCGATGAGGCTGCTGAAAAAGGAGCTTGCGCTGCGGTTGTTAGTGCAAGTACCAGTTCAACAATACCACTGTTAAAGGTTGCCGATACTCACGTTGCCTTGGGTAAAATTTCAGCAATTAATCGTAAGCGTTGCAAGGCCAAGGTGATCGCTCTCACCGGCAGTCAGGGCAAGACCACGGTCAAAGAAATGCTAGGCGCAATCCTGTGTAATACAGGGGCAACGCTTATCACCGATGCCAACCTGAATAACACTATTGGCGTGCCTTTAACGCTGCTAAGACTGGAAGAAAAACATGACTTCGCGGTTATTGAATTGGGAGCAAACAGCGCAGGTGAAATCGATTTTAGCGCGCAGATAACGCAGGCGGATATAGCGATAATCACCAATGCCAGCGCCGCCCATATCGAAGGCTTTGGCAGTCTCCAGGGAATCGTCTCCGCTAAGGGGGAAATTATCGATGCACTCGGTGCCAGCGGTTTGTTAGTACTGAACGCCGATGACGATCATGTCGGTGATTGGATTGAAAGAGCCGGGGACACGCGCACAGTGTTGTTCTCTGCGGACAGTGAGCATAACAGTGCCGACTATAGTTGTTCTAAGGTGAGCCTGGGTACAGGAGGGCGTGTGTCTTTTGAACTGTTCACGCCGATCGGACACCGATGTCTAAGCATCAATCTGCTTGGCATGCATAACGTAGTCAATGCAATCGCAGCAGCAGCTGCCGCAATTGAGGCAGGAGCAACTCTGGATGACGTCGAATCCGGGCTCAGTAGTTTGCGTCCAGTAAAGGGACGGTTGAATCCGATGGTGGGGATAAATGACAGCTGCCTGCTGGATGACAGCTATAACGCGAGCCCAAGTTCGTTCAAGGCTGCCATCGATGTTCTCAGTTCCTGTCCTGGGACCAGATTTCTGCTTGCCGGGGATATGAAAGAATTGGGCAGTGAGTCGGGGTCAGCCCATAGCGCAGTGGGCGCGTACGCCGCCGCTGCTGGCATCGACGAATTGTGGGCAGTCGGTGAACAGAGTCGGTTAACAGTTAATGCGTTCGGTTCCCGCGGCAAGCATTTCCCGCAGATGAGTGAGCTAGTGAACGCCTGTCGAAGCATCGCATCAGCAGATGTGACATTTTTAGTGAAGGGCTCACGGGGTGCCAGAATGGATGCGCTCGTGAATGCTCTGAGTGCCCGTGAGGAGATCTAATGCTGGTATGGCTATCTGACTATTTGATTCAATTTGACAGCAACTTCGCTGTGCTTGAGTACATCACGGTGAGAGGTATCTTCAGTATTCTCACCGCGATGGCGGTGTCGCTACTCATTGGTCCCTGGATGATCCGGCGCTTGAATTATCATCAGATCGGGCAAGTAGTTCGGGACGATGGACCAGAATCACATTTTAGTAAGGCCGGGACGCCAACAATGGGGGGCGCGCTAATTCTGGTTAGCATCGCATTTAGTACTTTGTTGTGGTCCGATCTGAGTAATCATTATGTCTGGATAGTGTTGCTGGTGACGGTGTTATTTGGGGCTGTAGGCTGGGTCGATGACTATCGCAAGGTGTTCGAGAAAAACACAATCGGATTATCGGCTCGCTGGAAGTACTTCTGGCAATCGCTAATCGGATTAGCTGCCGCTATCGTTCTTTACTATACCGCGCAGAGTCCTGTCGAAACCCTGTACATTGTTCCATTTTTTAAAGATGTGGCTATCGATATTGGCGTGCTCTATATCGTTATCAGTTACTTTATGATTGTTGGCTTCAGTAACGCAGTAAACCTGACCGATGGGCTGGACGGCCTCGCGATATTACCGACAGTAATGGTGGGCGGCGCTCTGGGTCTGATTGCTTATCTCGCCGGGCATAGCGAGTTTTCTGTCTACCTGAACATTCCCAATGTTTCGGGCGCTGGTGAAATTGTAATCTTCGCCGGTGCCTTAGTGGGGGCGGGTCTCGGTTTTCTATGGTTTAACACCTATCCGGCACAGATATTTATGGGTGATGTCGGCGCCCTCTCCCTGGGTGCGGCCCTAGGCGTGATGGCCATTATTTCGAGGCACGAAATTGTGCTGTTTATTATGGGTGGAGTATTCGTGATGGAAACTGCTTCGGTAATCATGCAAGTGGCTTCCTTCAAATTAACAGGCAAACGGATTTTTAGAATGGCACCCCTGCACCATCATTTTGAATTGAAGGGTTGGCCCGAGCCGCGGGTAATTGTGCGCTTCTGGATAATTACAGTGATGTTGGTTCTGTTTGGTTTGGCAACATTGAAACTTCGTTAACAGCATTAAGGAACAAGACTCAGAGATGGCTCACTCAGCAACATCATCTGCGTGCATTATTGTTGGACTGGGCAGCACCGGTCTGTCTTGCGCGAAGTATCTCGCCGCCCAGGGGCGTGTGTTCAAGGTGGTTGATACTCGCGAGCAGCCTCCCGGACTGGAGGAATTGCGGCAGTTGATGCCAGAGATCGAATGTGAACTTGGCGAGTTTTCATTGGCAACATTTGTGTCGGCCAGCGAATTGATTGTCAGTCCAGGAGTAAGCCTGAAAACAGCCGAAGTCGTCGCTGCTGTGAACGCTGGCGTTACGATTAGCGGTGACATAGATATTTTTTCAAAAGCAGTTTCGGCACCCATTATAGGAGTGACGGGCTCAAATGGTAAAAGCACAGTTGTAGCAATGCTAACGAAAATTCTCGATAAAGCAGGAATAAATTACGGTTTAGGCGGCAACCTGGATGGAACAAATTTTAAACCGGCACTGGATTTGTTGCAGGAAGCCAGAAAGGATCTCTATGTTCTGGAACTATCGAGTTTTCAATTGGAGACAACCGCTGAATTGGGTGCGGAAGTAGCAGTGCTATTAAATCTGAGCGAAGATCATATGGACAGGTACGAGGACATTAACGAGTATCACACAGCGAAGCAGCGAATCTTTAAAGGCTGTAAGAAAATCGTAGTAAATCATGATGACTCCTTTAGCTACCCCGTCGAAACCAGAGATGTGCCGATGTGGGATTTTGGGTTTAGCCGGTCGGGCGTTAATGGCCTGGGATTGCTGGAAGCAGACGGCGAGCAATATTTAGCCTATCAGTTTGAAAAAATTGTATCAGTTAATGAGCTGAAGGTGTTCGGACAACACAATATCTCCAACGTGCTTGCTGCCAGCGCCATAGCAATGGCGTTGGGAATAGATCTAAAACCTATCCGCGCTGCCATCGTAGAGTTTTCCGGGCTTCCGCATCGCTGTCAATGGGTAAGAAATGTGTCCGGGATTGAATTTTACAATGACTCAAAAGGCACCAATGTCGGTGCGACTATGGCCGCTGTGGAAGGCTTGGGTCAGAGGATTTCCGGGCATATAGTCTTGATCGCCGGAGGAGTGGGCAAAGGGGCAGATTTTAAACCGCTAATGCCGGCTATGAATCGCTGGGGGAAAGTAGTGATACTTATTGGTCAGGACGCCGTGGAGATGGCAGCGAATTTTGATACCGATGTTCGAACCTATTTTGCCAATGACATGGAAGATGCGGTGACCGTGGCGCTGGCACATGCCGAGCCTGGTGACGCGGTCCTACTCTCGCCGGCTTGCGCGAGTTTTGATATGTTCGACAATTTCCAGCATCGTGGGCAGGCGTTTATTCATTCCGTGGAGAGCCTGCAATGAATATGGCTACCACAGTCGGCGCGCGCGCGCGCCCCGGACTGCCGGCGTTATATATGGAGGTGCCGCGACCGATCAACTCCTTGCTGTTGATAGCTGGAATTCTCTTGCTAAGCGGCCTGCTGATGATGACGTCCGCTTCTATAGAAATTGCCAGCAGTCAGTACGGTGATCCATTTTATCACCTTAAGCGGCAGTCCATTTTTGCCGCGATTGGCCTGATTGCAGCGCTCGTCACTTTGCATGTGCCCATGAGAGTCTGGCGCAATTACAGCTGGTTTTTGTTAATGGCATCCTATGGTTTATTGCTGCTGGTGTTTGTACCAGGTATTGGCAAGACCGTAAATGGCAGCGCCAGATGGATAGACCTGGGCTTCTTTAATTTGCAGCCATCCGAGCTCGCCAAGGTATTTGTCGTTATCTATCTGGCAACTTTTCTCGAACGTCATCTTTATGAAGTAAGGGAAAACTGGTCCGGATTTTTCAAACCATTGGCGGTGATCACGGCGACGGTGGTGTTGTTGCATTTCGAGCCGGATCACGGCGTGATGGTGATATTGATGCTGACAGCATTTTGCATGATTTTTCTTGCGGGCGCGAAGCTCTATCGCTTTCTATTAATGCTGATACTTTGTGTTGGTGCGGTGGCTCTGCTTGCGGTCATGAAGCCCTATGTGATCGTCAGACTTTCTTCCTTCCTCACGCCCTGGGCGGCTGAGAATGTGTATGGTGGAGGCTACCAACTAACTCAGGCGCTGATAGCCTTTGGTCGCGGCGAGTGGTTGGGAGTAGGACTCGGTAATAGCATTCAGAAGCTATATTTCTTACCAGAGGCCCACAATGATTTCATACTCGCCATAATTGGTGAGGAGCTGGGTCTGTTTGGTGTCGCGGCAATCGTATTGCTTTTTTGTCTGTTAGTGTTTAACGCCTTCGCAATTGGCAAGGCTGCGCATCTTAAAAACCGATTATTTGCAGCATTTTTCGCCTACGGTTTGGGCTTGCTGTTTGCGGGACAGGCGATGATCAACATTGGCGTAAATATAGGCCTGCTACCAACTAAAGGTTTGACACTGCCTTTTCTAAGTTACGGTGGCGCCAGTTTAATTGTAAGTTGCTTCATGGTGGCTTTGCTAGTCCGTATCCAATACGAAACTGAATGCCTTTCCGCTGCTGAAGTGGGAGACCAGACCTGATTATGGTCGCTGAAAATACACGAGTTCTCATCATGGCAGCGGGTACCGGTGGCCATATATTTCCGGCCTTGTCGATTGCACAGAAACTTACGCAAAAAGGTGTGCGCACAGAATGGCTGGGCACACAAAACGGGATGGAAAACGAGCTGCTGGCAGAAATTGATATCACTATTCACAGTATTTCGGTGCAAGGCCTCCGCGGCAAGGGATTGCTGCGTAAACTGATGGCCCCGTTTATGCTTGTACGGGCATTGATGCAATCCATTTGGGTTATCAGTCGAGTGAAACCACTGTGTGTATTAGGCATGGGTGGATTCGTGTCGGGGCCTGGCGGTCTCGCAGCAAAGTTATTGGGTAAGCGCTTGCTGATCCATGAGCAGAATGCTGTTGCCGGTACGACAAATAAGATTCTTGCGAAGATTGCTGACCGGGTTTTTGAAGCATTCCCCGGCACGTTTACAGCAAATGAAAAAGTGATTTATACCGGGAATCCCTTAAGAGAGGAAATAGTCGCAGTCGCTGCGCGGAAGTCGGATGCCGAATCTAAAGCATCGAGTCAGGATCTTCCGTTGCAGATTCTAGTCTTGGGAGGAAGCCAGGGAGCGCTAGCAATAAATCAGCTCATGCCTCGATTGCTGGCGGAGTGGGGACAGGGAAAGCCACCGAAAATTTATCACCAGACAGGTAGCAAGACATTTGATGATACCAAGAGCCTCTATGAGTTCCATCACATCGAATTAAGTAATGAGCGCAGGCTCGCCCCGTTTATTAGTGACATGGCAGCGGCTTATCAATGGGCTGATCTGGTGGTCTGTCGCTCTGGCGCCAGCACGGTGAGCGAGTTGGCAGCGGTTGGATTGCCATCGGTGCTTATTCCCTATCCCCATCACCGGGACAATCAGCAGACCAAAAATGCCAGGTGGTTAAGTGATAACAACGCCGCCGTGTTGATCCAGCAAGCAGATTTAACGCCGGCGATATTACTGCACACCTTGCGGGAGTTGGATAGCGATCGTGAGCGCTTACGCGACATGGCCCTGCGTGCAAGTTCGATAGCTGTGCGAAATGCAAGTGAGCGCATAGCAACAGAATGCCTGGAGGGGGGACATGCCTAAGGCCAGCGCTATGCATACAATTCCAGAGATGCGGCGGATCAATACCATCCATTTTATTGGCATTGGTGGTGCAGGCATGTGCGGCATCGCCGAAGTGTTGTTAAATCAGGGCTATTCAATTACGGGCTCTGATATAAAGGAATCTCAGAATACAGTCAGACTCGCCTCCATGGGAGCAAAAATATTTACATCTCATGACGCGACTAATGTCAAGAATGCAGATGTTGTTGTGTATTCAAGTGCGGTTAGTTTCAGCAATCCTGAAATCAAAGCTGCAAAGAAGCAATCACTTCCTCTGATCCCCCGGGCAGAAATGCTGGCTGAGTTAATGCGCTACCGGTACTCAATTGCTATCGCGGGTACCCATGGCAAAACCACTACAACCAGTATTGTTGTTTCTTTGCTGGCGGAAGCGGGCTTCGACCCCACTTTCGTGATTGGGGGTTTGTTAAATAGCGCTGGTACCAATGCCAGGCTTGGTGAAAGTCGATATTTAGTGGCCGAGGCTGACGAGAGTGATGCCTCATTCATGCACCTGCAACCGATGGTCGCGGTTGTCACAAATATTGAAGAAGAACACATGGCCACCTATGGGGGAGACTTTGAAAGCCTGAAGAAACATTTCATCGATTTTCTTCACAATCTTCCATTCTACGGACTAGCAGTGCTTTGTATCGACGATCCAACGGTGAGGGAAATTCTGCCGCTTATCTCCAGCCCTTCACTCACATATGGATTTTCAAAAGACGCCGACTTTCAAATTGTTAATTTGGTACAGACCGGCAGTGTCACGAAATTTGAGGTGTTGCGGCGGGATAAGAATGACTCTCTAAAAATTATCTTAAATATGCCGGGCCAACACAATGCATTGAATGCGACGGCAGCAATTGTTATTGCCAGTGACGAAGGCATAGCGGGTAAACAAATACGCTCGGGCATTAAGAATTTTTCCGGCGTAAGCAGGCGCTTTGACGTGCAAGGGGAGTTTTCGCTTAAGGCCGGCAAGGTGCTTTTGATTGACGACTACGGTCACCATCCTTCGGAGGTGGCGGCGACCCTGAAGGCTCTCAGAGATGGTTGGCCAGGCCAGAGGTTGGTGATGATATATCAACCCCATCGCTACAGCCGGACCAAAGATCTCTACGAAGACTTTATCGATGTGCTATCGGAGACCGACGTGCTGTTACTGCTGGAAGTCTACGCGGCTGGGGAGAAGAAGATCGCCGGAGCGGATTCACGAAGCCTCTGTCGTAGCCTGGGTCTGAGAGGCAAAGTAGACCCAATTTTTGTACAAAATGAAGCGGATGTTCATGCCATTTTACTCGATTTGCTGAAGCCGGGAGACATCATTTTGACTCAGGGAGCGGGCAGTGTTGGCTTATTGGCGAAGGAGTTGGCCTCTAAGGGCTTCGAATCAGAGGTGCCCTAGTAATTAGTTGATTTAATTGGAAGAATTTTGCAGAACTTGGTCAAGTAATAGAGAAATGAGAACGATAAATAGAGAGGAAATAGTCACTAATGCAGGCCATGTCGTGGTGCTGAAGGGAGGCAACTCGGCTGAGCGGGATATTTCTCTGTTAAGTGGCGAGGCTGTGTTTGACGGCTTGCAGCGCCTGGGCATCAAGTCAACCGTCATCGATGTTGATGAGAACATCATGGCCAGACTGGATGAGACCAGGCCTGATTTGGTTTTTATCATGCTGCATGGCAAGGGCGGAGAGGATGGTGTGATCCAGGGTTTTCTGGAAACCATGAATTACGCCTATACCGGTAGCAATGTATTGTCCTCGGCCCTAGCTATGGACAAGATTAAGAGCAAATTGATTTGGCAGAAACTAGGATTGAATACGGCTGATTTTTTGCAGTTGCACCCAGAGAGTGACTGGGGATCAATAATTGGGCAGTTAGGTACAGTGGTCGTTAAACCGGTAAACGGCGGATCTAGTCTAGGTATTGCCATTGTCAATGACGCTGTCGCTTTGCAGAAGCAATACAAAATTGCCGCTGAATATGATTCAAGCGTTATGGCTGAAAAATACATCGAAGGCAAGGAGTTTTCAATCGGAGTACTGGGGCAGCATTTGTTACCTGCCATTGAGTTGGAGACAATCCGAGAGTTCTTCGATTTTAATGCCAAGTACGTAGACGAAAATACTCAAATTATTTGTCCGGCTAAATTGCCTGAGCATAAATTACGAGAATTAAATGAATTGGCACGTAGGGCGTATGAGAGTTTGGATTGCGCAGGTCTTGCCAGAGTCGACTTGATGCAGGATCAACACGAAAGTTTCTTTTTGCTGGAAGTGAATACAGTACCGGGTATGACGTCCCATAGCTTTATCCCGATAGCCGCGAATCAGGTGGGAATTAATTTTGATGAGTTGCTGCTAAGAGTTCTGGATGAGGAAATACGCAAGCGCGACCGGGCTGAGTAGACACACAAGGCTGCAGAGGGCAGTTCACGCGTGCAATGCCAAATGTGAGCGATGCATACACAGAGTAGATAAAAACAATGAGAGCTGAAGCTAGATACATAAGTACCGGGAAGGGTGTCCATGCAACACGGAGCTCGCTTCTGGGCGGTAATCGGCCACTTAAACCTAGCTACTCACGAAAAAGAATACTGCTGCTGTGGCTTACGCTGCTCGCCAGTGTGTCTTTGCTGGTTCAGCAAAACTCAGTAGGCATAGCGTCTTATATTAATCGTCCGGTTGCTAAGATTCGAATTGAAAATCAATGGCAGCAGTTCAGCGAAGCGGAGGTGAAGACCCTGCTCGCCCCTTTCATTGGTACCGGGTTTTTTAATTTTGACGTCAATGGCATCAAGCATGGGCTGGAGCAACATCCATGGGTTGCTCAGGCCTCGGTAAAACGTATTTGGCCAGATACAGTGGCGCTTACTATTACCGAACAGGTCGCGATTGCGCGATGGGGAGACCGGCAGTTGTTGAATCAGTATGGGGAGATTTTCGAACCCGGGGCTATCGATAATTACATTGCCCTCCCGCAACTTGTAGGGCAGGAAGGCACGCAACAGCGAGTGATGGAGCAGTACCAGTTGGTGAATCAAATATTGTTTCCATCGGGAATACGACTTAATGGTCTGTTTCTTAGTCCCCGTGGAAGTTGGGATTTGACCTTGAATGACACCATGCATGTGAATGCAGGCAGGTTGCAAGTCATTGAAAAACTACAGCGATTTGTGAGCTTTTATGCCAGGCAGCCGATAGCGCAGTCAGCGCGGTTTCGGGCAATCGATTTGCGCTACGGCAATGGCATCGCCGTCCAGAGTGTAGATCAGGAATTAACAGGAGTAGCAGCAAGGTGAATGACTTGCCCTTGGCGTACAACATACTAATTGACAGGCTGTCGCTACCTGGAGATTACCAGCTATGAGTGAAGCAGTAGGCGGAAATATGATTGTCGGCCTGGATATCGGCACCTCCAAGGTGGTCGCTATTGTGGGTGATATCAAAGCAGACGGTGGTCTTGATATCGTTGGCATAGGTAGCCATCGGTCCAGAGGCCTTAAGAAGGGTACCGTAGTGAACATAGAGTCCACCGTGGAGTCTATTCAGCGTGCTATCGAAGAGGCGGAATTAATGGCCGGCTGTCAAATTCATTCGGTGTATGCGGGCATTGCCGGTAGCCACATTCGCAGCATGAACTCACACGGCATTGTTGCTATCCGTGACGGCGAGGTTATGCGGCCAGACATAGAGCGGGTAATAGATGCGGCGCAGGCAGTCGCTATCCCTGCTGATCAGAAGGTTCTGCATATTTTGCCCCAGGAATACATTATTGATTCACAGGAAGGTGTTAAAGAGCCTCTTGGGATGTCAGGTGTCAGACTCGAAGCAAAAGTGCACCTGGTCACCTGCGCCATAAACGCGGTGCAGAATATCGAGAAATGTATTAAACGTTGTGGCCTGGTAACTGACGAGATTATTCTCGAGCAACTGGCGTCAAGTTATGCCGTTCTCACTGATGATGAGAAAGAGTTGGGTGTATGTCTCGTGGACATCGGCGGTGGAACCACTGATATAGCGATTTTTACGGAAGGCGCAATCCGCCACACCGGTGTTATACCCATCGCCGGCGATCAGGTCACCAATGACATTGCGATGGCACTAAGAACTCCGACAGAAAATGCCGAAGATATAAAAATCAAATACGCCTGCGCCTTAACTCAATTGGCGAGCGCCGGGGATGCTATCAAGGTTCCCAGCGTAGGAGACCGGCCACCTCGTGAGTTGTCCCGGCAGGCGCTGGCGGAAGTCGTGGAGCCACGCTACGACGAATTGTTCACTCTGGTACAGGCCGAGTTGCAACGTAGCGGGTTCGAAAATCTGCTCGCGGCCGGGGTCGTGTTGACTGGAGGCACCAGCAAAATGGAAGGTGTGGTCGATCTGGCGGAAGAGATATTTCATGCGCCGGTAAGGATTGGAACCCCTCATAAAGTCAACGGATTAGCCGATATTGTTAAGAACCCGATTTATTCTACTGGTGTTGGGTTATTGCTCTATGGGTTGAAGCAGTACCAGGAAAGAGGTGGAGTCGAAGCGAAGAAAGAGCCACAGATTCAAATGGTGGACAGGGTGAAAAATTGGTTTCAGAGCAAATTTTAATTAACAATTAATGAATCAACTCATTTAGCGAATTATGAATAAGGGGGGCTATATGTTCGAATTAGTCGAGAACTTACCACAGAACGCCGTAATTAAAGTTATTGGTGTTGGCGGTGGTGGTGGCAATGCTGTCCACCATATGATTAACAATCAAGTGGAAGGGGTAGAGTTTATCTGTGCGAATACCGATGCACAGGCGCTCAGTAATCTGAAGGCGAAAACTGTTTTACAGATGGGCAGTAATATCACCAAGGGTCTGGGTGCAGGCGCGAATCCTGAGATAGGCCGGCAAGCAGCACTTGAGGACCGTGATGAAATCGCGGAAATTTTAGCCGGTGCAGATATGGTATTCATCACTGCTGGTATGGGTGGTGGCACCGGTACAGGTGCAGCTCCTATTGTCGCTGAAGTTGCGAGAGAGATGGGGATTCTCACGGTCGCGGTGGTGACGAAACCTTTTCCTTTCGAAGGCAAGAAGCGCTTATCGATTGCTAATGAGGGTATCGAACTCCTTTCTGAGAGCGTTGATTCTTTAATCACCATTCCTAATGAAAAGCTGCTCGATGTGCTAGGTAAAGACGCTTCGCTGCTAGAGGCTTTCAAGGCTGCTAATGACGTTTTGCTGGGCGCGGTAAAGGGCATAGCCGACCTGATCATGCATCCAGGAATGATTAATGTGGATTTCGCTGATGTAAAAACAGTGATGTCGGAGATGGGAATGGCGATGATGGGAACCGGAGCCGCTAGTGGCGATGAGCGCGCGCGCGAAGCGGCGGAAGCGGCAATTCGCAGCCCACTGTTGGAGGATGTGAACCTGCAGGGGGCTCGTGGAATACTTGTCAATATCACCGCTGGTGAAAACTTGTCGCTGGGAGAGTTCTCCGAAGTGGGCGATACCATCGAAGAATTTGCCTCTGATGATGCTACCGTTGTTGTCGGCACAGTAATCGACCCCTCTCTCGATGCGGAAATGCGAGTCACCGTGGTCGCCACCGGACTGGGCAGTAGCCATGAAAGGCCAAAGAAAGTTATAGACAATACAGATTTAGAAGGTACTACAGATTATCGCCAACTCGACACGCCAGCCATTCTGCGGAAGCGGCCGGCGGGGCAGCGAGCAGCGATGGCGGCGCAAGCCATTGGCGCCGAGGCGGATATGGATTATCTCGATATCCCGGCATTTCTACGTAAGCAGGCAGATTAGAGACTTTACAAGGGTGATTGGGTTATTCCCGTAAATTTGATACTATGCGACAGCTTAAATGCGGGGACAGCTGATCGAATTAGAAAGCAATTCCTGATTATCCGGTCTGCTGATGTGTCGGTAGTGCAGAGTGTTGAGAATAGCGCAGGTTTAAGAGGCGCTGAGTAAGATCGAATAGTGTTGATTTCACAGTAGTAGCGCATGCGGAAGAGGCTCTCAATACAACCGTGCTTTATTAATGGCTTCGTGCCCAACCTATGCCCAGTACCGGATTGTTAGCTGGAGAAGAAAAGGTCTACATAAATCTATGCTATTGCAAAGAACTCTTAAAAATGTAATTCGAGCCACAGGCGTTGGCTTGCACACAGGTGAGAAAGTGTATCTCACCTTACGACCCGCCCCGGTAAATTCTGGCATCATATTTACCCGCATAGACCTGGACCCAGTGGTGCAGATCGAAGCCCGTACCTGTAATGTCGGAGAGACCAACCTCTCGACCACGCTGACCAAGGGCGACGTTCGAATTTCTACGGTAGAACATCTAATGTCTGCGATGTCTGGCTTGGGCATCGATAACGCCTATGTTGATGTAAGTGCTCCCGAAGTGCCTATTATGGACGGCAGCGCCGGACCATTTGTATTCCTGATCCAATCTGCGGGCATAGAAGAACAGTCAGAATTAAAGAAGTTCATTAGAATCAAACGTCCTATAAAACTGGAGCAGGGGGATAAATCCGTGAGCCTGGGGCCATTTGATGGCTTCAAGGTAAGTTACACCTTGCTCTACGATCATCCTGTCTATAAGAAACATACCACCAGCGCTAGCATCGATTTCTCCACCACCTCCTTTGTCAAAGAAGTAAGCCGTGCCAGAACCTTTGGGTTTATGCATGAGTTCGAAGAACTCAGAAATCGTAATCTGGCGCTCGGCGCCAGCATGGACAACGCCATCGCAGTCGGTGACTACAAGGTTTTAAACGAAGACGGCCTGCGTTACGAAGATGAATTTGTAAAACACAAGATTCTCGATTCCATCGGTGATTTATATCTCTTGGGTAATAGCCTGATAGGTGAATTCAAGGGGCATAAATCTGGACATGCTCTCAATAATGCTTTATTAAGAATGCTCGAAGTTAATGAAGACGCTTGGGAAATTGTCAGTTTCGATAACGAGACCAATGTACCTATTTCCTACATGAAACCAGTGCTCACAACTTAGCGTGCTTGCATGCTCCTAACACTCTGTTTTATAAAGAAATAGTGATTAGGTATTGGTTTTTTCTGCATTAGCCCAAGTGTATTAACAGGCTAGCCGAGACCGTACTTAATAATGAAAGTTATTCTGGTTGACCATCGTCATGGTCACACTAAAACCATCATCCTCAAGGGTTGGCTGAAAGGCCTGCTTTCCCTCTGTTTTCTGGGTGCCCCAGTTGCTCTCGGCTATTTTGGCTATGAAGTCGCCGTTTCGCACGAGTCCCACATCGTTACCGAAGAAACCGCTGAAAACTGGGATCGGCAAATTAAACTGCAGTCTGAGCAGCTGGAAAGAATTAAAGTAGACTCTGATCAGCAGTTGGAAGCGTTGACACTAAGGCTGGCGATGTTACAAGCCAGGTTGGTGCGCCTGGACGCCGTGGGTGAGCATATTACATCTATAGCCAATCTGGACAGCGGAGAATTCGATTTTAGCCAGCCTATTGCCATTGGAGGCCCCATCGCCGGCGCATCCGCACCCTATACCTCAGCGAGTTTCACCGATGCGGTCAGTCAATTGGAGAGACAACTAGAGGATCGTCAACAGCAGTTAGAGATTCTCGAAGGCCTGATGGTGGATCGCAAGATACAGGCTGATGTCTTTGTCGCCGGAAGGCCACTAGAGCGAAGTTGGTTGGTGTCCAGGTTTGGTCAACGTCCGGACCCGTTTACCGGTCGCCTGGCATTTCACGCCGGCCTGGATTTTAGCACTGGCAGGACAGGGTCGGAAATCAATACGGTTGCGGCGGGTGTAATTACCTGGTCGGGGCCAAGGTCTGATTACGGTCTCATGGTTGAAGTTAACCATGGCAACGGCTACATGACACGCTATGCCCATGCCGAAAAGCTGCTGGTAGATGTCGGTGACATCGTCAAGAAAGGTCAAAATATTGCGTTGGTCGGGTCTACTGGCAGAACCACGGGGCCTCATGTTCATTTCGAAGTCTACAAGAATGGCCGAGTTGTGGACCCAGCCGCCTATATTCATCGCACCGTCAGATAAAAATCCTCCCAGAATTTTTATTATTTCCCTGTCTTCCGGCTATCGAGCTTTCTGTAGCTGTATGCAAATAAACAATCAATGGATCCGAATTCCAGATAATCATCATGAATATACTTAGCAAAATATTTGGTAGTAGTAATTCCAGAAAACTGAAAAAAACCCAACGTATTGTCGTCAGCATAAATAAATTCGAAGACACAATTACGTCGCTGTCTGACGATGAACTCAAGCACAAGGCAGGGGAATTCAAGCAGCGGTATGAATCCGGTGAAGCTCTCGATGAAATCCTGCCAGAAGCATTCGCCGTGGTCCGGGAAGCCGCTCAGAGAAGCATGCAGTTGCGTCATTTTGATGTGCAGATGATAGGTGGCATTGTGCTGCACGAGGGCAATATTTCGGAAATGAGAACCGGTGAAGGTAAGACCTTAATGGCGACCTTACCAGCATATCTGAATGGGCTTACCGGCAAGGGTGTACACATCGTCACCGTTAATGATTATCTGGCTGAGCGAGATGCGAACTGGATGCGGCCTATCTATGAATTCCTGGGCTTGAGCGTAGGAATTATTAAGTCAGGTCAGAGCCCAGAGGAGAAGAAGGCCGCTTATCAGTGTTCAATTATTTATGGCACAAATAACGAATTTGGTTTCGACTACCTGCGCGACAATATGGCGTTTCGAGTTGAAGACAAAATGCAGGGTGAGTTGAACTTTGCCATTGTCGATGAGGTGGATTCGATATTGATCGATGAGGCTAGAACCCCCTTGATTATCTCCGGTGCCGCCGAAGATAGTTCCAAGCTTTACACGGCGGTCGACAATTTTATTCCGCAACTGGAAAAGGGAATTAAACAAGAAAAGACCAAGATGGAGATGATGGACAAAGATTTTGTGCCGGAAGAATCGGGGCATTTCACCGTCGATGAAAAAAGTCGACAGGTTGAATTAACCGAGGCAGGTCATGAGCACGTTGAAAGACTGCTGATTCAAAAGAAATTGCTGGAAAAAGATGAATCCCTCTATGCCGCGACGAACCTGTCGCTGTTGCATCACGTACACGTTGCTCTCAAGGCACACTACCTCTTTAAGAAAGATATCGAATACATAGTGCAGGAGAAGCGTATTGTTCTCATCGATGAGCACACTGGTCGAACCATGGAAGGAAGACGTCTTTCTGAAGGTCTGCACCAGGCGCTGGAAGCGAAGGAAAAGCTGAATATTCAGAGTGAAAGTCAGACTCTGGCTTCAACCACTTTTCAGAATTATTTCCGGCTCTACAATACGCTATCTGGTATGACTGGCACCGCTGACACGGAAGCTTTTGAGTTCAGTCAGATTTATGGGCTCAAAGTTGTTGTAATTCCGACCAATATGCCAATGGTCAGAATCGATGCCAACGATCTGATTTACCTGAGTATGGATGAGAAGTTTGAAGCCATAGTAAAGGACATTACCGAGCTTAGTGCCAAGGGCGCCCCAATCCTGGTTGGTACGGCCTCGATTGATACTTCAGAAATTCTGTCTGCATTCCTGACCAAGAAAAAAATCAAACACGAAGTGCTAAATGCGAAATTTCATGAAAGAGAGGCACAAATAATTGCCGAAGCTGGTCGACCGGGAGTGGTGACAATTGCCACTAACATGGCCGGCCGTGGCACGGACATTGTACTGGGGGGGAAATGGGAAGCCGAAGTTGAAGAACTCAAGGATCCAACAGAGCAAGAGGTGAAAAAGATTAAGGATGCCTGGCAGTTGCGCCATGACGAAGTTATCGCCGCGGGTGGCTTGCATATAATAGGTACAGAACGCCATGAGTCCCGCCGTATAGACAACCAGTTGCGGGGGCGTTCCGGTCGTCAGGGCGACTCGGGATATTCAAGATTCTATCTTTCCATGGAAGATAACCTGTTGCGAATATTTGCCACAGATGGTGTCAAGAACTTTATGCGGCGACTGGGTATGGAGCGAGGCGAAGCGATAGAGCATCGGATGGTTACGCGATCAATAGAAAAAGCGCAACGCAAGGTGGAAGGACGTAATTTTGATATCCGCAAGCAATTGCTGGAGTACGATAACGTAGCGAACGACCAACGTACTATTATATATCGTCAACGCAATGAACTGCTGGCTAGTGATGACGTATCAGATATGTTGAATGGCATGCGGGAAGAGGTGGTTGACAAATTGGTAGATGATTACATTCCACCGCAAAGCGTTCCTGAGCAATGGGATGTTGAAGGCTTGGAGGAGGCTATCGAAACTGAATTTGGTAGTAAGCAAACATTGCAAACCTGGTTGGATGAAGATGATCAACTCTTTGAAGAACAGCTGAAGGTAAAGGTTGCAGAAGTCCTCTCCCGAGAGTACGAGGAAAAATGTGTAGCCGTCGGTGAGAAGATGCGCATGTTCGAAAAACAGATTACCTTACAAATACTCGATGGTTTGTGGAAGGACCATCTTGGCACTATGGACCATCTGCGGCAGGGTATATTTCTCCGCAGCTACGGAGGCAAGAACCCACGACAGGAGTACAAGCGAGAAGCATTCGCCCTGTTTCAGGAATTGATGATGAATCTACAGCACGAAGTCATCAAGGTGCTAAGCCACGTCAAAATCCGTCAGGAAGATGAAGCCAATGCCATTGAGCGCCAACGGGAACAGCAAAGAGCGAAGGAAAAAGTTAGCTATCTGCACCAGGCCACTTCCGCGCTGGCCAAGGCTGCAGCCGACAAGTCTTCGGAAGCAGGGGAGGGTGCTGCAACGACAGAGCGACAGAATCCTTCGCGTCGTGAAGGCCCCAAGGTAGGCAGGAATGAGCCTTGCCCCTGCGGGTCTGGCAAGAAATACAAAGCTTGTCACGGCCGCATTGGCTGATCGATTCAAACTATGACCGAAAATAGAATATATGAAGTTGCTGGTGTCAGATTAGCGGCGGTCGAAGCAAATATCTGTTATCCAAATCGGCTTGATCTGGTGCTTATCGAAATTGCAGAGAGTGCGAGTGTGGCCGGTGTGTTTACGCAAAATGCATTTTGTGCGGCACCAGTAATAGTGGCAAAGAAACATCTTCGAGTAGCCGCGAGCCGGTATTTCCTTATTAATACTGGCAATGCGAACGCCGGGACAGGTCAGGCAGGGATTGACGCTGCTCTGCGATGTTGCCAGTTGGTATCGAAGGCTGCGACGGTGCAGACTAATTCAGTGCTGCCTTTTTCAACCGGTATAATAGGCGAAGCACTGCCGGTCGATAAGATTGAAACTGGCCTGCCCGAGGCCTATGAGAACCTCTCCATGGGGAATTGGGCCGCAGCGGCTCAGGGTATTTTAACTACCGACACCCGTCCCAAACTGGCGTCTGTTCAAGTTGAAATCGATGGAGAAGCAGTGACAGTCACGGGCATGGCAAAAGGTTCCGGAATGATTAAGCCTGATATGGCTACGATGCTGGCGTTTGTATTCACCGATGCCAGAATTTCTCAAGCTGTTCTTGAGCAAAAACTACGACGAGTTGTTTCCCATTCCTTCAATAGAATAACAGTCGATGGTGATACCTCGACCAACGACTGCTGTATGTTAGTTGCAAGCGGTGTCAGTAAGGTGCAGATCGATGCCGGTGATAGTGTAGGCAGCCAGGACTTTGACAGGGCTCTTGAGCAAGTTTTTGAAGCACTGGCGACCGGGTTAATCCGGGACGCCGAGGGCGCAACCAAGTTCATCACCATAAGAGTCAGGGAAGGAGCCTCCGCTGCAGAGTGCTTGCAGGTGGCTTACACGGTGGCAGAGTCGCCCCTGGTGAAGACGGCGTTTTTTGCCTCCGATCCAAACTGGGGCAGGATACTTGCCGCTGTTGGCAGATCGGGCTTGCAGGATTTGAAGCTGGATTCGATCAATATAGCGCTTGGTGATGTAGCGCTCATCAGTAAGGGCGAGCTGGATTCAGATTATTCAGAAGCAAGAGGCCAGGCCGAGATGGACAAGCAGGATATTACGATAGATATCTGCCTGGCTCGCGGGCAATGTATGGAAACGGTATGGACATCGGATCTGTCTCACGACTATGTCAAAATAAACGCCGAATATCGTACTTGATCATTTGACTGATTCTTCACCCATACATGTTGCCGTCGGTGTCCTGCTCAACGCTGCAGGTCAGGTATTGATTTCTCGTCGTCATCCTGACAGCCATCAAGGTGGTTTGTGGGAATTCCCCGGGGGTAAAGTCGAAGCGGGTGAGGACGTGCAGTCCGCGCTCAAGCGAGAATTTAAGGAAGAGCTGGGGGTCATCCCACTTGCATGTTCCCCATTCCAAAAAATCACCCATCACTACGCCGATAAATCCGTACTGCTTGATGTGTGGAGCATAAGCAGTAGCGAGGGCGAGCCTGCAGGCCTTGAAGGGCAGGCCGTGGAATGGCGATCTGTCTCTGCCTTGCAAGCGCGGGATTTTCCGGCCGCAAATGCTCGCATTATTAAATGCCTTTCCCTACCTCGTGAGATCGCCATTACCCCCGATGTTAAAACTAGCGAAGTTTTGCAAAGTCTACTGGAGCAATTGATAGCAAAGGGCTTGAAGGTGATTCAGATTCGCCAGACGCATTTGACTGGCGAGCAATATCTGGACTGGTTTCAGCGTGCCAGCAGTAGTTGTCATGGCAAGGGTGTGGCATTGCTGCTAAATCAGGATCTGGCTTTATTCGGCGGTTCTGGCGCTGCCGGCTTTCATGCCAATGCCCGTCGTCTGTTGCAGCTACAGCAGCGGCCGGTTGCCGAGGAGTTACTGTTCAGTGCCTCTTGCCATAGTCTCGACGAGTTACGCAAAGCAGAAGCGTTGGGCGCAGACTTTGTTTCACTTTCTCCCGTGGGTAGCACGGCAAAGTACGCTGCCGGCGATCAACTGGGCTGGGACAAATTTCAGCGGCTTGCTAGTAGCGTTAACCTGCCGGTCTACGCCCTCGGGGGCATGGGAAGTACCGATCGTGACCAGGTCCTGCGGCACAATGGTTTTGGCATCGCCGGCATCCGTACATTTTTGTAAAGCCTCCTCTAATCGGCGCTACTGCTCTCGTTAGCGTCGCGCTAAGCGTTTCAGACATAAAGTCAGATATTGCCCCCAACTTGCTGATATAAATAGACTTACCTGCTGGAAAACTGGAATTGTTTGCGACTATTTGTGATAAAGTATTTCTTCAACAGGCAGATACAGGTCTTTGGGTAGGCGAGACCCGTGAATTTTGCTCGCCTGTGTGATTAATGGCTTCAGATCAATATTGTGAGTTCTGTGATGCAGATCACTGAGATTTGTTCTAACTAGTTGAAAATACAGACTTTAGTAGTATTTTTCTGCTTATGAAACTGCAAGTAATAATAGCTGGTAATCGATGTCGATCAACAGGGTTTGTCAAAAATTTCTTGAGCTAGCTAGCCTGGCGGCGCTCATTACGCTGGGCGTTGCGCACGCTGATTTCGCCGTGCTGGTGGATAACAGCATTTTGGTGGAATCTAATCCGGCGTTCGTAGAATTGCCTCCGGAATAGCAACCTGATCCACCTCTGCCCATCCCAGAGAATGCTATCAATGCTTCCTATATCAGTTCAGGGGGTTGGGCTGTAACCGGCAGAGAATTCATTGATGCCAATGTGATGGTGTTTGATTTCGGTACTGCCGCCACGGTTTCTCGCGCCACCCTGAGCCTTCCCATTGACACAGTCTTCCCGCAGGACGATGTCGCTGAGCTGGAAATATTTTTCTATTCTGACAATGGTCAAATTGAGACGACGGACTACTCAATCGGATTTTTACTGCCCATCGCAGGAGTTGATGCCGCTGGTCTGACTCAGCTTGATATCGACGTAACTGCTGCCGTGAATTCGACGTTGGGCAGTAGTAAGTTTGTAGGGTTTAGAATTGTCAGCACTATCTCGCCCGCCGCGATCGAAGAGGGCAGGTTGCCAGCGTGGGTTGGGGTTAAATTTTTAGCTGATGTTACGCTCGATTATACACCGGGCGATCCGCCTCAGGTAGCCAACGATACGGCAACTTTTGACGGCCATACACTCGAACTGCCAATTATTGACGCTGCTGGAATAGGGACAGCCAGCGCCCAGCTACGCCTTGTCGACCCCAACAATTTTCTTTTTCAGTTGACCAATGCCGTGCTTACGACCAGCGGACCTGTCGTCCCTGCGCATTCTGGCATCGAATTGTTTGACTGCAACGCCTTTGAACCGCCGGTTATTGCAGGGGAAGATGCCGGTGCTGCCAGCTATTCTGATATATCCGGCATTCTGGATATCCTAAATGTTGATGTCAACGGTGAGCAGATAGCGATACGACTGGAATTTATTGAAGGTAGTGATCCGGCTATTTTTGAGACTTTGTCACTCGCTCCGGTGCAAGCTGAAGTCCCTGAAGGGGTGGTCTCAGATCTGGACGGATCTTTACTGGTTGAGCCATCCCAGGATTTCGTCCCGCTTTGTCATGGCTGGGTATTAATTGACGATTCGATTCGCAATCGTGTCGTAGAACGAAATATTATCAGCGGTGAAACCGGAGCGACCTACACTTTTAATACGGTTCCAGACCAATTTACTTTGGATGACGTTAACGGCGCCGTTTATATGACCGCGCATCCCGAGTCTGAACGCCTCTACCGCCTGGATCTGAATACCGGTGTCATTGGCTGGAATCGAGTAAGTCAGACGTTGACCAACGCTATGGGCTCTCATACCTATAACTGGGCATTAAGAGACTTGGCTTTGGGCGAGGATGGCAATGTATTTGCCATCATGTTTGACAATATTGGGGTTAATCCGGAGCTTGAATTACCCTTTACTGACACTGGTTTGTGGTTGGGTTTAATGGATAGTAATGCTAATTTTCTCAATGACAGCTTGCCATTGGAAGATCCAATCCGAATTGAGTACGATACTTCGCAGGATCATGTATTCCTGGCAACAGAGTCAAACTTGGCCACTTTCAATTTTGACGCTGTCGCCAATACATTAAGTTTCATCGAGGACACCGATCAGCAGGTTGGGAGTGGCTGTACTGATTTCAGTGTCTCCCCAGATGGCAATCGTCTCGCCTATTCATGCCCTAACGGTAACCGTGTCGGTGATATCGATTTTAGTATTCTGGATATGAACTCTGTCGCCTACTTCGACATTGATGGAGAATGGTTTCTGGGCACCTCGCCAGTGAGCGCGGTGTTTAACAGTAGCGGTACATTACTTATCGCGACGGACAACGAAAAATTGTACTTCTTCGATGTCGTCACTCACCTGATTCTCGAAGAATTCGAATTGGGATTAATCGAAGGTGAGAGTATTCGAAAGATCAGGCTGTCTCGAGATGGGGACTTGTTGCTACTGTTTCTCGAGAACGAAATTCACGACCCCAGTAGCAAATTCTATTGGATGTCTTTGCCGAATATAACGGGGACGCCGCTATAACTAAGGCATCACTGCATTGTTCAGAGGTGCCCTGGGTTATTGTAGAGGCAGCTCCTCTTCTCCGTCAGGAAAAACCGTTGCACCGGGCAGTCGTTTTTTTTCCGTAGCCCATTCACCAAAATCAATCAATTTGCAGCGCTCGCTGCAGAATGGCCGATGCAGGTTGGTTTCAAGCCACTGCACCGGTTTCTGACAGGTGGGGCAATTCACGGTCTTGGTTCGCTTATTATCCACAGGACTCCTTTGCAACTCGCAAATAATTCTGGTGCAGGTGCTGAACCTGAGTCTCGATTTGCTCCAGACCAAGTTCATTATCTAGAATATCGTTGGCTCTTTGCAAGCGATCCTGGCGGCTTATTTGGGATGCGATGATAGCTTTGATTGTGTTGGCATCACTTTGATCACGCTTCAGTGTTCGCGCCAACTGCGTCTCTACACGTACGTCTACTACCAGAATTCGATTCACCATTTCGTGCTGGGGGGTTTCTAACAGCAACGGTGAAACCAACAGGCAATAAGGTGATGCACAGGTCGATATGCGGGACTTCATGAGGTCAGAGACCACGGGATGTAGCAGGTTTTCCAGCCAGGATTTTTCGGCTGCATCTGAAAAAATTATTTCTCGGAGTAACTGCCGATGCAGTGACCCATCTGCCAGCAGAATGCGAGCGCCAAAATGTTCAGCGATCCGGGGTAAGGCAGCGGATCCAGGCTCAACTACTTCTCGCGCCAACAAATCGGCGTCGACTAATTGAATACCCTGATAGGCAAAAAAATCAGCGACAGTAGATTTGCCGCTGCCGATACCGCCAGTGAGGCCAACAACGTATCTGCAGTTCATTGTCGGTGAACTGTTTGCCAATTTGTTATTAGCGTCATGAGGCGAAGGTGGTGACATAGAATGCATTGATTTGAGGCCTCCAAATCAACATAAGAAATCCAGCGCCAGCGAGAAATGGTCCGAAGGGCATGGGAATGGACCGGTCTCTACCCATCGCCACAATCACGAAGATACCGAACACAGCCCCGACCAGGGATGAAAGAATAATAATGGGAAGCAATGCCGGCCAACCCATCCAGGCGCCCAGGGCCGCCAGTAGTTTGAAGTCGCCGTAACCCATGCCCTCCTTACCAGTGGCAAGTTTGAATACCCAATACACGCTCCACAGAGATAAATACCCGGCGATGGCGCCTATAACAGCTTGCTGCAGGCTCACCCCGAAGCCCAGGTCTATGGCGTTGACGGTTAGGCCCAACCACAATAACGGCATGGTGATATTGTCGGGTAAGAGTTGGTGGTCAAAATCGATGAGCGTCAGTACCAGCAGACACCAGGTACAGATCAAGATAGGCAGAGTCAGCCAGGTAGCGCCGAATGTAAGTGCCACCAGGACAGATAGCACCGCAGTTGCTAACTCCACCGCGGGATAACGCAGAGATATTTTAGCTTTGCAGCTGGCGCACTTGCCGCCGAGAAACAGATAGCTCAACACCGGGATATTTTCCCAGGGCTTGATCTTGTGATTGCAGTGCGGGCAGTGTGAGTCGGGTTTTTGCAGGTTAAAAACGGCGAACTTTGCCGGCGATTCGTCACTGTCGTCTTTAGTGGTATTTTCTATTTCCAGGTATTCGCAGCATTGTTGCTTCCACTCTCGCTGCAACATGATCGGCAGGCGGTAGACAACCACATTGAGAAAGCTGCCAACTATTAGCCCAAATACAACGCAAACTAAAATCAGCGCGATTAGATTGGCAGAGAGAAGTTGAATTATTGCCATGCAGAAGCACGTTTCAGGTCGCGCAAAGATATTGATTCATTAATCAGGGGCACCCGGGATTACATAACCGCGCCGAGTTGAAAGATGGGCAGATACATCGCAATCATTAGACCACCGACGAGAACACCCAGAACCGCCATAATTAGAGGTTCCATGAGAGCGGTTAAACCATCGACGGCATTGTCCACTTCGGCTTCAAAGAACACGGCGCATTTATCCAACATGGAATCCAGAGCGCCAGACTCTTCGCCAATGGCGACCATCTGCACAATCATGGTGGGAAACAGTGTGGTGTTTTTGATAGCAAAATTCAGTTGTTGCCCGGTGGTAACATCATCTTTGATTCTTCTGGTGGCGGTGGAGTAAACGATGTTACCGGTGGCACCTGCTACAGATTCCACGGCATCCACCAGCGGTACACCCGCAGAAAAGGTGGTTGAAAGAGTCCTGGTAAATCTGGCGTAACAGGAACTGTTGAGGATAGGGCCAACGATAGGCAGTTTTAATGATAATCTGTCGACGAAATTGGCAAACCTTTTCGACTTTAGCTTGGCTTCCTTAAAGGCATAGACAGCCGCAACCAGTAATATTATGGCTTTCCACCAGTGGGCAATGGCAAGGTCAGAAAGATTGAGTACCAGCAGGGTAAATGCGGGAAGTTCGGCGCCGAAACTGGAAAAAGTCACGGCAAATTGCGGTACAACTTTAACCAGAAGTATGCCGGTTACGACCAGTGCTACGCAGACCACACCGATAGGATAGTTCATCGCTTTCTTGATCTTTGCCTTGAGGGCTTCGGACTTCTCTTTATACATGGCCAATCGGTCCAGCATTGTTTCCAATGCACCAGATTGCTCACCAGCTTCTACCAGATTGCAGAACAGATCATCGAAATAACGCGGGTGTTTACGAATACAATCCGCGAAATTATTACCCGCTGCAATGTCATCCTTAACCTCTGCCACCAGCAACCGCATGGATGGGTTTTCGAGACTTTCACCCACTATCTCGAAGGATTGCACCAGGGGGATGCCGGATTTCATCATCGTCGCCAATTGGCGGGTAAACACGGCGATATCCATCGGTTTGATTTTTTGTTTTCTCGGCGCGAATAAGTCCTTGGACTTGCGTTTAACCTTGGTCGGTTTAATACCCTGCTTTCGCAGTTGAGCTTTAACCAGTGCCTGACTGCTGCCCTGTATTTCACCTTTGGTCTTATTGCCGGTTTTATCCGTACCTTGCCAGAGATAAATATTTTGTACTGCTTCAGTTGCCATAGCGCACCTCAGCGAATGTATTTACAGAATTTCGTATAGAGGAGATTATAACACGTCACCTCTATGAATGTATTAAGTCAGCCGGTTTGCTTCCTCCAGACTGATCTGTCCCTGGGCCACTTTTAACAACGCAGATTGCCTCAGGTCGTGTATGCCCTCAGTTTTCAGTTGCTCTGCCATCTGCAGGGAATTGCCACCTGTCATAATAAGCCAGGATAACTCACTAGATACAGGAACCAGTTCATAGATTCCAACTCTGCCCTTGTAGCCCTTATTGCAGTGATCACAGCCATTGGCCTTGAATAATTTCAAATTTTTAAGCTGAACCGGAGTAAATCCTTCCGCTATGAGTAGTTTTTTGGGAAGTTCTACACTTTCTTTACAGTGGTTGCACAACCGCCTGGCCAGTCGTTGCGCGATAATTAATACCAGAGTAGTGGCAAGATTGTAGGCAGGGATTCCCATACTACTCAATCGGGTCAGGGTTTCAGAAGCATTATTGGTATGTAGAGTTGTTAGCACCAGGTGTCCTGTTTGCGCTGCTTTGACTGCTATTTCGGCGGTCTCCAGATCCCGTATCTCGCCTACCATAATTACATCCGGGTCTTGGCGTAAAAAGGCACGAAGTGATGAGGCAAATCCAAGCCCTAGTTTCTCGTTTACCGACACCTGGTTTATGCCTTCCAGATTGATTTCCACCGGCTCTTCTACGGTAGAAATATTTCGAGTTGGAGAATTTAAAATATTCAGTCCAGTGTACAGAGAAATGGTCTTGCCGCTGCCAGTAGGACCGGTAACCAGGATCAGTCCCTGGGTCAAATTCAATGCCTGTAGATACTGTTGCTTCTGATTTTCTTCGAAGCCGAGTGCATCTATGCCGATGCGAGCATTGCGGGGATCCAGTAGTCTCAATACAATTTTTTCACCCCATAAGGTCGGCAGGGTATTCACTCGCAGTTCCACATTGCGCGTATTCGATAGCCGTATTTTGACTCGACCATCTTGCGGGATGCGCTTTTCTGAAATATCCAGCAGCGCCATGATTTTGATGCGAGAGGCTATGCGATTCGCCAGGTGAATTGGAGGACAGCTAACGACCTGTAAAATGCCATCGATTCGAAACCGCACCCGGTAGGTTTTTTCATAACATTCGATGTGAATGTCCGATGCTTCTGCCCGGATGGCATCCAGCAGTAGCTTGTTTACGAATCTGACAATAGGGGCTTCATCGACGGCAGCAAGAGGCTCATCGATTAATTCATCTTTAGTGGTTGCAATATTAAATCCGTCACTTTGCAGATCATCGAGGCTGGCAGTAACAAGCTGAGCACTTTCCTGGTGCTGTAGGAACTCAGCAATTGTGGTAGACAATCCGCTGGCAGCAACCACTACTAATTCAATGTTGATACCAGTATGAAATTTGATCTCTTCGATCGCTGCCAATTTGCTGGGGTCGGAGATGGCTACATAAAGCTGATTGCCGCGACGGCACAGAGGCAAAAGCTGATGCCGTTTAATGAGTTGAAGATCCACAAGTTGGTCCGGGCAATGTTGCAGATCAAAGGCAGAGAGATCGAATAAGGGGGCGCCAAATTCTTGCGCCGCTACCACAGCGATGGCTCTCTCGGGCAGGAGTTTTTGCTTAAGCAGGTGCGTAAGCAAAGAAATATTGTGCTCTGCCGCTACACTGAGTGCGGCTATAGCTTGCGGTTTTTCCAGTAGCTTATCCGCAACCAGTCGACCGGCTATGCCACTAATATTTGCTGTCATTTCCCGTGTCTGCCGTAAGCAAGAGATGATACTTATGTGATTCCCATGATTATAGATTATGATTGCCAAATGGCTTTAGACCACTGCAAATTAAGCACTATTGGGAGTGAGAAGCGATGAGTCGATGGCAGGCCAGTGCTATCCATTTTTCCATTAGTCTGGCTGTATTTTTAGTCTTGCTGGCCATTATTCTATTGCTCTGGTACCCCGGGATCCTCTTTAGCATAGACGGGGGTTGGACTGGTTTACGTATCGTTTTGGGGGTAGACCTGGTGCTGGGGCCTTTGCTCACGCTAGTAGTCTTCAAGCTGGGTAAACCTGGATTGAAATTTGATTTGAGCTGTATCGTCTTTGCCCAGGTCGTCTGCATGGTGGGGGGAATGTGGATAGTTTACCAGGAGCGACCTATTGCGGTGGTGCTCTCATACGATACTTTTTACAGCCTGGCAGTCCAGGATTTTGAGGACCTCGGCAAGGATTCCTCGATTTTGGACAGTTTTTCAGGGGGCTACCCCAAAATGATCTATATCGAACTACCCGAGAATGATATTCAGGCCGATATTGCTAATCTGCGCAGCCAATTCATCGGTGACCCTCTCTATCTGCAAACGGAGAACTACAGGACATTCCCGCAAAGTATAGAGCAGATAAAAACCGTATTCAGACGTGAAGAGTCGGTTCGAAGCAATGTTGAGGAGGATTTACTAAGTGAACTTGACGCGTCCTGCCTACTGAGTAAATTTGTTTCCGCCCTCACCACAGGCTATGTGTGCTTTGATCCGGCAAGCAAATCCTTGAGTGGATTTTATACTAATCAGTACCAGGTGGAATAAGGCAGGCAACTAGCAATAGCCGCCTATTTGACAGCTGCCACCAGACGTCCATTGTATCGGCGGGGTAATACCACCGGCCTGTAGGGTATAGGTGATTCCCGCCAGGTCGGTTCCATCCGCCATCCAGGTAAGCGTGATCAAGCTGTCGACTACATCGATGCTGTGGCTATTAGCGGTCTGAGCCTGGGTGGCAGGTATGCCATTGGTGCCAGCATCGGCGTCATTTACGGAGGAAAATCGGTCGGAGTGAGCCTGGGTAATTATGGTCGATCTGGTGTAGCCAAGCGCTAATACGCCTTCCGAGAAGCGGGCTCGGTTTCGATAGAGGCTGTAGGCTGGTATGGCGACAGCGGTAAGAATTCCGATGATAGCGACGACTATCATCAGTTCCATCAGGGTGAAGGCTTGTTGTCGCTTTTGACTCATTTCTATCAGACCTTTTAAGGTGGTAACTACAAGCGCTTTCTGATTTCAATGCCACGGGTGGCGACAAAAGCGTAGATTAGTCCTGTTTTCTATTTATAGTCAAGGCAGGTGAGGTTTGTAAGAAAATATTACCGTGATTTTGCAACCGGTGTTAAATTGGTGAACTGCGGTTAGCCAGGAAAACGGCTTGTAGGCTGATTGTCAGCAGCACCCGTCGGGAGAGGGGTGCTGCTGCAACAGTAAAAACAAGTCAGGTTCTAGCAAAGACGGCTAGTTAGGCAATCACCGCCTTCAGTCCACTGCACAGGAGGAGTGACGCCGCCTGCACTCAGAGAGTAGGTTACTCCGTCCAGAGCACTGCCATCAGTCTCCCATTCCATGGTAATTACTCCATTTGCGACCGTGGAGCCGTGAACACCAACTCCCACCGCTACCGTAGCCGGGATACCCAGTGCGCCACTATCCAACGCGCCTGTGTTAGCTGCACCGCGAGTCTGGATAGCCAGCTCGACAGCAGTTTTCAGGGGAGTCACAGCAAGTACCAGCTCGGCAAATGCAGCACGGTTTGAGTAGTTCTGATAGGCAGGCAGAGCGACTGCTGCCAGAATACCGATGATCGCTACTACGATCATTAATTCGATCAAGGTAAAACCTTTTTGAATTGTCTTCATCTTTCTTTCTCCAGTTGGGCAATTAATTCTGTAGGGTGTTGTTCGTCAGTTTCATTCACTGTTGGTAAATTATATACACGGTCCGTGCCAACTTTTCGTTTAAAATATAACTTATTGATAAATAGGGGAAATATCTTTAGCATTAGAAAAACATGGTGTTTTTACCAATCAATCTTATTTATGCAATTGGTCCTATACTGACATTAAATGTCAGCCGGGGATGGCTATATGCCACTTCTTGTCATCTTAGCCCAGACAATTAGCATTGCCGCCACCCAGGGGATGCTTCGGTAGTAGCACAGCAGGCCGTTAACCTTAAGATGGAAAATTCAATAGACACAGGTACACAGCCTGCGGGATACAAAGCGAAAGCGCTGTTAGCGCTGTTAGCGCTGTTGTTGCTGAGCAGTTGGGTCTATTGGCCAGGACTTACCGGCCCCTTGCTGCTGGATGATTACAGGAATCTGACTCCACTTGATGCGGGCGGAGGAGTCACAGACCTGGAGAGTCTTTTGACATTTGTGTTTGGCAACACTTCCGGGCCTACCGGTAGGCCTGTATCTATGCTGTCTTTTCTTATAGATGCACAGAGTTGGCCACCGCTTGTGGCCAGTTTCAAGTACACCAATATCATGATACACCTGCTGTGTGGTCTAGTGCTATTTTGGTTGTGCTTGCTCTTGTTTCGTCATTTCTTACCAGCGTCCAGGAATAACACATGGCTAGCGTTGCTGGTCTGTGCGCTGTGGCTGCTGCACCCGCTCAATGTCTCCACCACATTGTATGTGGTGCAACGAATCACACAATTGATGACCTTGTTCGCGCTGGCGTCATTGCTTTGCTATGTAGCAGGCAGAATTTGTCTTAGTGACAGGCCGCGGCAGTCTCTGTTGTTGCTATTAATGGCATTGTTTCCCTTTGGCCTGCTTTCCGTCCTCAGCAAAGAAAATGGTGCGTTATTACTGCTGCTTATAGTCATTATGGAGGCAACACTTTTCGCTGCTGCTCCGAAAACTAAATGGTTCACTATCTGGTTCCGGCTCGGTGTCGCTCTTCCAATTGTTATCATGGCGGCTTATTTGCTCTATAGTTTTCCCGATGCGGCTGCTAATTATGATATTCGCTCCTTCTCGCTAGACGAAAGACTGCTGACACAATTGAGAATTGTCAGCATGTATATTTTCGAGATCATGCTGCCGAATACTCTGGACGCAGGTTTGTTTCATGATGATATTCAGGTATCGACCAGCCTTTTTAATCCCCTCAGCGCTGTCGTCTCGGCGTTGTTTATTGGTGCTCTGCTGCTTTCCGCATTCGCTTTTCGGCGCAAGCAGCCTATGTACAGTTTCGCAGTACTCTGGTTTTTTGCCATGCAGTTACTCGAATCAACGTATATGCCTTTGGAGCTGTATTTCGAACACCGTAATTACATGGCGATGATCGGGCCACTCGTGGCTACAGTCTGGTACCTAAGTTCAACTGTACAACAGCTGCAGGTTCCCAACCCCGGGCAGCTGCTGTCAGCGGCGAGCATCTTGCTACTAGCGTTCATGGCCTGGCTTACCTGGGGGGCTTGCCCTGCTGTGGAGTGATACAGGAAATTTGTTCGCTTACTGGGCCCTGGACAATCCTGCTTCTTCGCGTGCGCAGATTACTTGGGCGGACTATCTTGCTGATATTGGAGCTCCCGAGGTGGGGCTTGAACGCTTGATGATTGCCCATGAGTATTATCCAGATGAAGCCTCTCTGCTTCTGCACACCTGGACCCTGAGTTGCCGCCATGACCTGCCGCCACCATTTAGCATACAGCAGATAGCGACGACAGACGGCTTGGACAATCATCGCGAAGATGTAAATTATCAACTACGGGAATTGCTGGAGGGTCTGCAGGAAAACCGCTGTGCTTACCCGCCGTTAGAAGAACTTGTGGGCTTGTTTGAAAGAGTTGGTAGCTTATCTTTGTCAGCCAGAGCCAGTTCAGCCTATCACGTGCTTTTTTCTGAGCTTTACGTCGCCATGGGTCAGTTAGATCCTGCACTGATACAACTTTCGCGTTCATTCCAGAAATTTCCCAATCCAGAGGTGATTATCAGACAAGCGATTTTGGCAGCTAGCGCAGGCAACTACGCCGACAGTCTGGTGTTCTTGGGGCGTGCGCGCGAGGCTGAACTGGAGCAGCAATTCTTCAAGCAATCAAACTCGGTTGAAATAGACAGACTGGAAAATGAATTTAGAAGACTGTTGGAAGCGCAGTAACATTAGAAAACTCCAGGGCTGCGATAGTTTCAATAGTAATACCTGCAAAAAAAGAAGCAAAAAATCTGAAACTTTTTCACTTCGATCGCACGCGGTTAGCCATTGAATCAAGCAGTTGAACTAATTTTCATTTTTTTACTGTCGGAAACAGACATAATAGCGCCTGATATCGAGTAGATACTGAAAGCGTGGGGAATCTAGTTGCGCGACTATGGGAATGTTAAGCCAACATTCATCTTGTCATTTATATACTGGGTACAACTACACTATCTATTTGAAAAATAGAGGATTTACACTCCAAAATTTCAATTTGACACTAATGGCTACTTGATTAGCCGGGCTTTGTAGTTTATGTTTACGCCGCTTCGGGAATACGCTTAATTCGATATGCTTGGCGTGCTACGCTGCCCCGAATTAAAAATTAGCATAAGTAGGTATTCGTCATTACTAAACCGTCTTGCTATAACGAAGGTGCCAGTGGAGGATTTGTGGAATGAAATATCTGATTAAAATGGTAGCAGGAGGTACATTCCTGTTGCTGAGTCTGGTCGTAGCGCAGGGCGCTTCAGCACAGGACAGGACCGTAAAAGACGGCGTTTTTACGGCGGCGCAGGTAAAATCCGGAGAGATGGTTTACGACTCAGCGTGCAAGACTTGCCACAATATGCGCTTCTATCGTGACACCCTGAAGTCCTGGAATAACCAGCCCTTGATTTACTTATGGGAAACTATAATGGGAACAATGCCGGCTGATAACCCCGGTTCTTTGCTGCTGGAAGAGTATACCAACGTGATTGCCTACATTCTCTCGGAAAATGGCTTCCCGGCTGGTGATATGAAGCTGGACCCGGATAGCGGTATGGACGCGATTCATATATTGAGCCCGTAAAGCCTGTCTCCCGAGAGTTTAGCGCCAGCAAACTATAAATAAAAACACCAGATATGAAAAAGCCGCAGAAACTGCGGCTTTTTTGTGTCACTTTTTCATGTCAGTAACGGGCTCAGGGCTGGAGATTATTGTTCCGAGCAGTCTCGCAATACCGAGGATATTTCATTCTTGTCACGGTTGCCAATTTGCAGGTCATATTTCTCCGCAATGGCCTCCCATAACCTCACATAATCGCACTGAAATTCTTCCCGCGGCAGGTATCTGTTGGGGCCACGGTCTCGTTTACGACGGATTTCCTGCCTCTTAATCAACATCAGGTTGATCGGGTCATTAGAAAATTGCAGTTTCTTTTCCGGCGGCCAACGATCCCCCCCATGGGTATGGGCGTACATGCGCGGAATAATGTGATCCAGATCGAGCCGAACAGCAACTTCAAACACCTCACCGGTGTATTCGTCGAACCATTCACCGGTTCTTACTACACAGTTGCGGGGGTTGGTGTATCTCACTTCAGCCCGACTGGTCAGAATCAGCATTTCCTGCCGTGTTGACTGACAATCGCGGTCATAGTCCTCCTCGAAGGACCAATCATCTTCGAGGAAAAATTTTTCCCTACTTCGATAGTCGGTAAAAATTCGATCCCGGTTGCCCCTGCTAAATGCGAAGGTATCAGGCATTTCACACGCAGATATATGGCAGTGATAGGATTGTCCGTAGTAATGGCCCCCATTGATATCGGTGTTGCCACCGTGACCAAAGCTCAGCGACGAAAGCAGGCAAAATCCGAGGAAATTAAACAGTCTAAACAAGTAGTATTTTCGCATAATCGCCTCTTTCGCAGTGTCGGCCAAAGCTGTTACTAAACGGATCAGGGGGGAGGGCTTTGGTCCATTAACCAGGGGCTCCCCGGGCCTGCCAACAGCTACCGCTGACTACTCCACCAATAAGGACAAATCGACAGCTCTGCAGTCTTTTGTCAAAGAGCCTATAGAAATATAGTCTACGCCAGTTTCAGCGATATTGACCAGCATATCCTCGCGTATTCCTCCGGAGGCTTCCAATTTAGAACGACCGCCATTCACGCCAATAGCTTTCTCTATCTCCGGGATTTCAAAGTTATCCAGCATAATGGTATCAGCGGCGGCGGACAATGCCAGCTCCAGTTGAGCCAGATTCTGCACTTCTATTTCAACGGATTTGTCTGCATACAGAGCTCTCGCCGTTGCTATAGCCGCTTCAATTCCCCCGCAGGCACTGATGTGGTTCTCCTTGATAAGAAAAGCATCGTACAAGCCCATGCGGTGGTTAAAACAACCCCCTACGCGCACTGCGTACTTTTGCGCGCTGCGAAGACCTGGCAGAGTTTTGCGGGTGTCCAGTAAACGCACGTCGGTGTGGGCGACGCGGGATGCATAATTGTGGCTTTGCGTCGCGGTTGCAGAAAGTGTCTGCAAAAAATTCAGTGCAGTTCTCTCGGCGGTTAAAATGTGGCGAGCGGATCCAGTGATCTCGAGAAGAACCTGCTGCTGCTCGATAGGCTTGCCCTCTTCGGTGCGCCAGCAGAGCTGTAGCGAGGGGTCCAGTTGCTGGAAGATTTCATCTACCCAGGCGCAGCCGCAGAGTATTCCCTGATCACGGCTAATGATACGTGCCCTGACTGTGCTGGCCGGCGCAATCAATTCGGCGGTAATGTCTCCGCTGCCAATGTCCTCGGCGAGGGCGAAGCGTACAACTGTATCGATATCAGGGGGTAGTGGTGGGGACTTCATTTTGCTCAGGACTCGGGAAGTTGACGCAGGGTTAGGGTTGAGCCTCGTTGTGTAAAATCAACTCGTTTTAAAGCGCTCATCCCCAGCAGGATTGTATTACCACCAATGCTGGGCGTAATGCTGGCACCTACGTCGTGCAGGATGATATTCCCGAGCCGTAGTTCACCGATACTTGTGGCATAGACTGAAACTACGCCATTCGCGGTCGCCGCCCGGCTGTTGAATCCTCTCTCTAGCCCAGCGTCTATAGCAATGGCGGCGGGCACTGCCACATCGGTAGCACCGGTATCGAGTAGGAAGGTAACCGTGACATCATTAATCTGGCCACTCGAAACATAGTGCCCCTGCTGATTTCTCTCCAGCACAACTTCGCGTACACCGGTACTGGTTTCAGAAGACTGTGGTCGACGATTAGGGTTGGTCTGATTATTTAGCAAACCGTCAAAACCGAAAGTCAGAGCCAGCAGACCCAAGGCAAAGCTCAGAATAAGCATTGCCTGACCTAACTTTTTACCCGATGTTGGTCGATTTGGTGGGGACATTGGCTAAATTATGTCCTATCCCGATTGGAATAGGAAGTTGTGATCCAGGTCATATTTTGAGTGCTCCGACAATAATGTAAGCCCTTGTTATTAGGAACTTATATCCATAATCCTCGCATTTGTGAACAGGGCCATAGATCAGTTTCAGCGTGGGTGTTATAAAAAGGCCAGTAGTTCCCTGTATGATTTTCATCAACCCGACCCTACAAGCCGCTATGAGCCCTATATCTATCATCAAGCACCGTACATCACTGTCTGTGACAAAATCCAGGCCGGAGGCAAGGCTACGTTCGTGCTTGGGGCAGAGCGTGCATGAACATCAGCAGCAATTATGTACTGATTTCTTCGATGAGCTTGACGATTTCTTATTCGCCAGTGGCCACCAGGGCCAATTTGGGGACAAGGGAGTTTACCTGAAGTCTATGCGGGAATTCAGGGCCAAACAAAGGTTGTTTGAGGAGACTTTACAACAGCTTGTGTCTCGAAATCTGAAGTCCGAAAACCACCCGCTAGCGTCAGATAGTGGTACAGCCCGGCGCCTGGGCAGTTCAGTTGAGGTTTTTGAAAAAGTAGAAGTTGATATTGCACTGCAGGCAATGCAGCGCAAAGCGAATAAATATTACCAGCCTCTTATCAAGCAGATAAATTCAATTAATGAGAACTTCTGCATCGCGCCAGAGCAGCAAGCCGTTGCCGGACACGCCCTCATTGCATCCACAATGGGCGCATTTGCGGAAGCTCAGAATGTATTCTTGCTTGAACTGGACGTGCGGCTGGTTTTTATAAAATTGTTCGAGCAAAAAGTTCTCATGAAAATGGACAAATTATTTCTCGATATTATCAACATTTTAAAAACTGTGGGCGCTGAGGTATTTGTGGCTGAGCCCTATGCACCTTCTGCTGCGTTTAAGCCGCAATTTTCAGTGAATCATCACCAGAGCGCTGACGTGCTGGCGGATGCGGAAGGCTCGGCAAATTGTTCGCAGAATTCTGAAACGGTGGAACTTGCGGTTGACAGTTAGGTTCGTGAAACCTGCGCGCAGAGGAAGTTACCATTCTTCGTAGAGAAAATGATTCGTACTCAATGGCGTGCCGTCATGTTCTTAATTGGTCTCAATCAAGGAATTACCAGCACGCTTTGGTCGCAGGCCAAGCAATCTATCGCGCTTCTGGTGGCGGCCACAACTGCTGGTGTTTCCGGTAGGCTGGCTCCTGCCGCTGTCGAGATGGAGTCTATGAAAGCTCAACTGCAACAGGGTTTCGGCTTGATACAATTGGAAAAAGGGGATCAAGATCAGTTTTTTTAAAGTCTCAATAGGCAGTTCGACAATGAAGTTGTCGCTGGCCGCATTGATGATCCAAAGCAGGGGGTGAGCAGTATTGGAGATAACAACGCGTCGATTGAATCAACAGTTTGCCCGTCGGGAGAGCAATTGCTCGATAGCGATGACTTGAACGAAATTGCAAAGCTAATGGGGGCCGCGCGCAATGAAGCGAACCACACCATGATTGAGGCGAGACTCACTGACTATTTCCCGGAAATCGAACGACTGGACGAGGGCGCCCCCATCGAGTTTTTACTGAATGGTAGTTACCGCCAGTTTGCGGTAAGCAAGAATAACTCGGCACCAGAATTGTTCGAAATAAGTTCCAACGAAGCCGATGTCAAGATCACGAAAAGTAAGCTCGGTCTGGCGATATCACTACAGAACGGCGAGCTGAGATTTCCCGGTACGGGTTCCTCCTCGAAAGGATTGCAAGAGACCATTCTCGATGCGTCGTCATCGCGATCTCGACGCTAGCCGCAACAGTCAGGGTTCCGCAGGTGGACATGGGGCCTCGTATATCACGGCATTTTAGTGGGTATGTGCTAGAATGCTGCTACAGTTTATATTCCTGCCCCAGTGTGATAATCGGCAATGCAGTATTCTATTGAAAACAATTTGCTAAGCGGTGCCCGCTTGCTGGACTCACCCAATCAAGATGAAAGACCCGTGGGCGTGAAGCCCGATCTGCTGATTATTCACAATATTAGCCTGCCTCCTGGCGAGTATAATACCGGCTGTATTGATCAGCTTTTTTGCAACAGCCTCAATCCTGATGAGCACCCTTACTTTATGGATAGTGTCCAGTTAAGGGTCTCTTCCCATTTATGCGTTAACCGCGATGGCGGCGTGACCCAATATGTGCCCTTGCACCGAAGAGCATGGCACGCTGGCGAATCGTCGTTTCAGGGGCAGCCAAATTGCAATGACTATTCGATAGGAATAGAGCTGGAAGGGACTGACTTCGAAGACTTCACCGCGGCGCAATATGATTCGCTTATCAGTATAACTAATTTGCTTATTGATGAATATTCATGTTTGAATTCCGACAGGATAGTGGGACATAGTGATGTTGCTCCCGGTCGCAAGACCGACCCGGGTCCTTGCTTCGACTGGGTTCGCTATAAATCCGCCATCACGGTGCGCTGCAGCTAGGCCGAAACTGAATGGGACCTGGGGTTTATCGATACGGGCCCCGGAATAGAAATGAGTTAGCCGATGAAATTTCTTGTAATTCTTGTTTGTCTGATTATCAACTACCTCTGGTTAAAAGACCTCGATCGCTTTAACGACAGCTGGTTTTTTCAATTTCGATGCCGGATGGAGGATTTTCCCTCGAAAATTTCATCTGCGCCCTCACTCCAATGGCTATTGGGTATTAGCTTCACCTACCTGATCCCTCTATTTGTACTAGTCGCCACTTTGTACCTGGTAGCAGATCAATTCTTCGGTTTGCCCACCATGCTGATTCATATTCTGGTGCTATTGGTAGCTCTGGACAGGATTCAGCCGGGCAAGCTGGCCAAGGGATTTCTGGAAAAATGGACTGCAGGAGATATTTAAGGCTGCGTTCTGTATTTGAAGCAGGAATTAGCGATGCCAGAGGCCATAAAAGTTGATGATGAGGAATCGCTAAGCGATTATTTTAGTAAGCAGTTAGTCTATCGCAGCTTTGAGCGAATGTTTGTTATGTTCTTCTGGTACATTCTTTCTGGACCGATAGGTATTTTAGTGTGCTACATCAGCTATCAACTCAGAGACATACAATTGGAGTCAGTGGCAGTTAGTGAGGAGCGTGACTATCAACAGCACGAATCGGAAGCTAAATCTATAGCTAAGACAATATGGTTATTAGAATGGATTCCCATGCGACTTTTGGCTGTTACTTTTTCGCTTACAGGAAATTTTGTTCACTGTTTTGAAAATCTTAAGAATTCATTTTGGGCGACTAATGCAGACAGCAGTTCTGCCGACTTGTTGTATGGTTATGCCAGTTGTGCCTTGGCCGGCATGACTGAAGTTGACAGCTCAGAGGAGAGTAAAGAAGCAAGCCCGATTGCGCGTGCGCGGCTACAGAAGGCAGCGCAAATCCAGGCGCTGTTGGCGCTGCTGGAAAGAAGTCAGGCTGTGTGGTTGATTTTATTGGCAGTGCTTACGGTTTACGCCTAGTAAACAAGCAGCGAACTTACTGCCGACTTGCTTATAGACCGGCGATGAAACGCAGTAAAATCGAGTGAATAGACGAAAATGTAGTATTTTGCCAGATTTCTGAATTTTCACCTTCTACAGCTGACTTGGGAAACCTACTGTCTTTTCTATAACTATTTGAAATATATTAATAAAAAATAAAATAAAATTCCATTTAGAAAACCGATAATCATGTAGTAAAACTACATAAATATTTGACAAGCAATGGAATTGTAAGACCTCTTGGGCTAAGATGCTCGCCCATTTGTAAATTAATTACAAAATTTGCATGGAATTCCAGAGATCCTGGTGCAGCAAGGAAAGAACCGATGACACAGCACAAAGATGCGAACCCCGAAGAAACCAGGGAATGGCTCGATGCCCTGCGATCAGTTATCGAGGTGGAGGGCACCGACCGGGCCCATTATCTAATTTCCAGGCTCTCGGAAAAAGCTACCAGAACTGATCCCAACTCTCGTCAGGCCGCTGTCAACACGCCTTATCGCAATACCATAGCGTCATCGAATGAAGATCGTATGCCAGGCGACATGTTCATGGATCGAAAGATTCGCGGCATCATTCGTTGGAACGCGCTGGCTATGGTGATGCGAGCGAACAAGGATAATCCCAATCTTGGTGGCCACATTTCCACATTCTCTTCAGCGGCGACTCTCTATGATGTAGGTTTCAACTATTTCTTTCAGGGGCCCAGCGAAGAAAGAGAAGGTGATCTAATTTATTTTCAGGGGCACTCTTCTCCTGGAATCTATGCCCGTTCTTACCTCGAGGGACGCATAAGCGAACAGCAGATGGATAATTTTCGCCAGGAGGTAAATGGAGATGGGCTTTCTTCCTACCCTCATCCCTGGCTAATGCCAGATTATTGGCAATTTCCAACTGTATCCATGGGGCTGGGGCCGATACAGGCTATATACCAAGCTCATGTTATGAAGTATCTCAGCAGCAGGGAGTTGCTGGATAATTCAAAGCGGAAAATCTGGGCTTTCCTGGGTGATGGTGAAACGGATGAGCCAGAATCCCTGGGAGCGATCAGCAAGGCTGGTCGTGAGGGTCTGGACAACCTGATTTTTGTGGTTAACTGTAACCTGCAAAGACTCGACGGCCCTGTACGTGGAAATGGAAAGATCATTCAGGAATTGGAGGGAATATTCCGTGGTGCTGGCTGGAATGTAATAAAGGTTGTTTGGGGTCGACATTGGGATGCCTTATTTGCTGCAGATAAGGAAGGTCTGTTGCAGCAGCGTATGGACGAGGTCGTGGACGGCGAGTATCAGAATTATGTCAGCCGTGGTGGTGCGTATACCCGGGAGCACTTTTTTGGCAAGAGTCCCGGATTATTAAAGCTGGTCGAGCATTTGTCTGACGAGGGTATCATGGCGCTGAGTCGCGGAGGTCATGATCCCTATAAGGTCTATGCCGCCTATACCAAGGCCGTCAATCCGAACGGCAAACCCACAGTGATATTAGCCAAGACAGTTAAAGGCTACGCCTTTGGCGGTGCCGCAGAGGCGCAAAATGCAAGCCATTCTGTTAAGAAACTGGATGCCGAAGCCCTGAAGAAATTTCGTGACCGCTTTGGTATACCTATAAAAGATAAGGATCTTGAATCAGTTCCTTATTACTGCCCGCCAGAAAATAGCCTGGAACTAAGGTATATGCGGAGCATGCGGGAGTCCTTAGGCGGTGCAGTACCGCAGCGGCGGTCTCAGACCTACGCCTTGAAAATTCCAGCGTTGGACTCTTTTAAGAATCAGACCAAGAGCAGTGGCGCAAAAGAAATCTCCACCACCATGGCCTTCGTCCGTATGTTGTCGAGCCTATGCAAGGACAAGGAAATCGGCAAGCGCATAGTGCCCATAGTGCCCGATGAAGCCAGAACTTTTGGCATGGAAGGTATGTTCCGGCAATTGGGGATATACTCTTCAGTTGGTCAACTCTATGACCCGGCAGATTCAAATCAGGTCATGTTCTACCGGGAAGACAAGAAGGGACAAATGCTGGAGGAGGGTATTTCGGAGTCCGGAGCGTTCTCAGCCTGGCTGGCAGCGGCGACTTCCTACAGCGTCAATAATTATCCTCTGGTACCATTTTATATTTATTACTCTATGTTTGGTTTTCAGCGAGTGGGTGATCTGTGTTGGGCCGCTGGAGATTCCCAGGCTCGAGGCTTCCTGATAGGCGCCACTGCCGGGCGCACTACCCTCAATGGCGAAGGGCTGCAACATCAGGACGGACACAGCCATATTTTAGCGTCAACCATTCCGAACTGTGTGACCTACGACCCCACCTACGCGTATGAGTTGGCGGTAATTATTCAGGACGGCATGAGAAGAATGTACGAAAACATGGAGTCTGTTTTCTACTATATTACTACGATGAATGAAAACTATAGCCATCCGGCATTACCCAAAGGCAGCGAAGAGGGTATTTTGAAAGGCATGTACTTGCTGGAGGATGGAGATGCCAGTGAGTACAAGCTGGCGAAGACTGCTAAAAAGGCCAAGTCGGACCTACGCATTCGCCTGCTGGGCAGCGGCACTATTTTGCGAGAAGTCCGTGAGGCAGCAGCAGCGCTGCGCAAGGATTTCTCAGTGGCAGTGGATGTCTGGAGTGTCACCAGCTTCAATGAATTGCGTAGAGAGGCCTTGCACACCACGAGAGAGAACATGTTGCAGCCAGCAGAAAAGCCAAGTATCCCCTATGTTACTCAACAATTGGAGAAACGGCAGGGGCCAGTAATTGCGGCTACTGACTACATGAAATCTTATTCCGATCAGATTCGTGAATATGTGCCAGATTCTTATCGAGTCCTGGGTACCGACGGCTTTGGTCGCAGCGATAGCCGCGAAAATTTGCGGCGCTTCTTCGAAGTCGATAGTAAGTTTATCGTTCTGGCTGCCTTGACCGAACTGAAATCGCGGCAGTTGATTAGCACCAAAGTTCTAAGCGACTATATGAAGAAGTCGGGAATAAAGCAGGACAAAAGCAACCCTCTGACCCAATAGCTGGCGGCTACACAGTCAGGAAAATTTAATCGAAGAGTAATGCCCTGGAGCATGTTGCGGTGTCTATAGAAAATATTACAGTCCCGGATTTAGGTGATGCCATGGAAGTGGAAGTCATCGAATTGCTGGTGTCTGTAGGTCAGTCAGTGGCGGAGAATGAGTCTCTGCTGGTGCTCGAAAGTGACAAGGCGGCAATGGAAATACCTGCCCCCATGTCGGGAGTAGTTAAAAGTATTGCCGTAAATCTTGGCGATCAGGTGACAACCGGGTCGGAGATGTTAACCCTGGAGGTAGAGGACATTGAAAATGTTGTCAGCGTCGACCCAGGGTCAGACACAGAACCCCAAGTCAAAGCCGCCGCCATAGGAACTGCGAAGGCTGCCACCATGGCACCATCGAATACCACTTCCAGCACCATAAATATACCTGAGCTTGGCACCGAAGATGAGGTCGAGGTAATCGAAGTGCATGTGAATCCTGGAGATGAGGTCGCTGTCGATCAGGCCTTGATTACTCTGGAGTCTGACAAGGCGGCGATGGAAGTTCCGTCACCAGAAGCTGGTACTGTTACATCTGTGCTGTTGGCGGTGGGTGACAAAGTTAAGACTGGATCTGCAGTACTAGAGCTGCTCACAAGTGGTTCTGACGAGGCCGCACACGCAGAAGCTGTCGTAACCGAAGCGCAAGTGGCGCCAGTTAAGGAGACACAGAATACCAGCCAGACAGTAGCCGTTGCGCCAACTACCAGCCAGACCAGTAGTACCGGTGTTAACGCGCAAACGGACGGGAGTGAGCGGCAGCATGATCGGTTCTACGCGGGTCCAGCGGTACGAAAACTGGCAAGAGAACTGGGTGTGGATTTGCACCAGGTCGTGGCCAGCGGGGCAAAATCGAGGATTCTCAAGGAAGATATTTACGCCTTTGTTAAGAACCGATTGAATACCCCGCAGGCTCCTGGTTCGGGGCTGGCGGCAGTCGCTGATATCGACTTTAGCCAGTTTGGAGAGATTGAGGAGCTGCCACGTAGCAAGATCCACAAACTTACCGCCGGGATTATGCAACGTAACTGGAATGCCATTCCTCATGTCGCTCAATTTAACCAAGCCGATGTCACCGATCTGGAGGATTTCAGGGCGGAGTTGAAAGCCGAGTCAGAGCGTAAAGGCGTCAAGTTAACGATTTTACCGTTCTTGCTGAAAGCCTGTGCCAAGGCCCTGATCGAATACCCACAATTTAATGTTTCACTGCATTCATCCGGTGAGTACATTATTCAGAAAAAGTATGTGCATATTGGCGTCGCCGTGGCAACGGAAGCTGGACTGGTGGTGCCGGTGATAAGGGATGTCGATCAGAAAACAATCTGGCAATTGGCGGCAGAAGTGATTGAAGTGTCGGACAAAGCCAAGCAAAGGAAGCTGTCTCGAGAGGAAATGCAGGGCGCCTGCTTCACGATTTCAAGTCTGGGAGCTATAGGTGGCACCGGTTTTATCCCTATTGTCAATGCGCCGGAAGTTGCGATTCTGGGAGTTGGAAAAACAGACATAAAGCCGGTCTTCATCGATGGCGAGTTTCAGCCCAGAAAAATGTTGCCACTTACCTTGTCCTATGATCACAAGGCACTGAATGGGGTGGATGGTGGCTTGTTTTCAACTTACCTGGTTACGCTGCTGGCGGATATCAGGCATTTGTCACTGTAGCGTATTTGCCCAGGTGACTTTCTTCCCTCGCCCAGGCTCCGAGTAACAAAGTTCAGTTTTGGGCTCAGTTCGGGTAAAAGAAAGTCCGGCCCTCAGCTGTAATTGTGACTATTTCACAATCAAATGCGCTCGACAAATTCTTTGCCGTCAACACGTCTCGAGTTGGGCCTTGTACGAATTCGCCATTACCCAGCAACAACACAATATACTCGCAGAATCGGGCCACCAGATTGATGTCGTGGGTGGCCATAATCAGGCTTGCGGAGTACTGCTTCAATTTTCGGTCGAGGATAGAGAGCAGCTCGACCTGAAAGGCAAGATCGAGATGGTTGCTGGGCTCGTCCAGCAGAAACAATTTCGGTGTCTGTGCGATTAACATGGCCAGGGCCAACCGTTGTCGTTCGCCGCCGGAGAGGGTGTCGACCTGGCGCTCTGCCAGTTCGCCCAACTGAAGGTCATGCAGCGCCTCAAGGGCGATTTCGACGTCGGCAGGATCATCTCTTAACAGTGATTGCACATGGGGGTGGCGTCCTAACAGCACGGTCTCCATCACCGTCGCCGGTACCTCGTTGATGCCGTGTTGAAACAGGATGCCCACCGCTACCGCAAGCTCCTGCCGGGGTATGCTTTTAAGAGGCGTGTTGCCAATAAGAATCTCGCCTGATTGCGCTGGAAGTAAACCGATTAGCGAATGCAATAGAGTGGTTTTACCTACGCCGTTTTTCCCCAGCAAGCCCCAGCGTTGATTTTCGGATAATTGCAGATTAAGGTCGCGACACACTTGAGTAGTGCCGATGCGCAGGGATAATGAGTTTACTTGCAGGAATGCCATGCTTATCTCTTTATAGTGCTGCGCAGGATCAGGAGAAATGATGGCACCCCGATGATGGCCGTCACGACGCCAACAGGTAATTGTTGGGGGGCGATGATTGTTCGCGCCAGCGCGTCCGCAAAGACCAGAAAACTGCCACCCAGCAACACCGAGCAGGGCAGTAATATTCGGTGATCTCGCGCACCTAACAGTCTTAACATGTGCGGAACTACCAGGCCAACGAAGCCAACGGAACCGGCGATAGTGACAGCAGTAGCGGTGAGCAACGAGGCCGATAAATACAGTAACAAGCGCATAGCTTCAACATTTACACCCAGGCTCGTTGCCAGCAATTCGCCCCGGATCAGCACATTAAGCGAGCGGCTAACAGCCATTCCGGCCCCGATTCCGGCCAACAGAAGTGCGAGGTGGCCATAGCCGACTCGGCTTTGACTCAGATCTCCCATCAGCCAAAACAACATACTCTGTACATTATTGGTCGAACTGGTTGTTAACAGGATGTTGATTATTGCACCCCAACCCGCGGAGATGACGACTCCGGTGAGCAGCAGACGCGTAACCGACCAACGGCCAAATTTGTTGGCGATGCCAAACACCAGTACCACCGAGAGCAAGGCGCCAGCAAAGGCTGCATTTGACAGCCACCAACCGCCGAGCCCCAGCAATATTGCCGACAAGGCGCCCACCGCTGCACCCCCGGAGATACCAAGAATATAGGGGTCAGCCAGAGGGTTGCGGAGCAACACCTGCATAATGACACCCGCCAGCGCCAGCAGGCCGCCGGTGGTAAATGCTGCCAGTGCCCGGGGAATTCGGAGTTCGCGCAGGACCTGGCCAGGCAGGTCATTCTGAGGCTGAACTAGTTCTCCAAGCAGTTGATTAAAGGATAGATCGACACTGCCACTTAGCAGAGACAGGAAGAAACTGCTGATTGTTAGCAGTATCAGTAGCGCGAATAGCAGCAGATGTTTGGAACTAATCAAAGCGGTTGCTCTTTAACACGGTTGTTATCAAGGCACTTATTCACGGCGTTTGCGGATAGTTTTACTCGGTTTCCTGGCAGCGTAATTGCCGCTCAAAAATTGATGGCAGCAGTATAAGTTTACTTATATACAGGGCGCATTCTATAGAAGTGCCAGCATTATACGATAGAGTTTTGCAAGGGTTAAAGTTAGAGTTTCCTGGTGCTGCGTGTGCAGCACGGCCAGTACCAGCGGGATCGCTATTAAGTTCGTCAGCGGGTGGTGATAGACTGGCTATGTTCGATACACTATTTGGGTGTCAGTAATCAGCAGGAGTAAACAGGACAATGCCTTCGTTCGATATTGTTTCAGAAGTGGACATGCACGAGCTTAACAATGCTCTCGATCAGGCCAATCGTGAAGTAGGGACCCGCTTTGATTTTAAGGGCATAGCCGCCTCGTTTGAGCTCACTGATTCCGCCGACATCGAAGTCAGTGCTGAAGTGGATTTTCAAGTCAGACAGATGCTGGAAATTCTGCGGGCTAAACTGGTGAAGAGAAGCATAGATGCTAAAAGCCTGCTCGAAGCTGACGTCGTTACGACTGGCCAGAAAGCAACTATGCTGATTAAAGTGCAGCAAGGAATCGAAGCAGAGGTCGCTCGCAAGATCGTGAAAATGGTAAAGGCCAGCAAGATAAAAGTTCAGACTGCGATTCAGGGTGAGAAATTGCGTGTCAATGGCAAGAAGCGAGACGATTTACAGAAGGTAATGGCATTGTTGAAAGATTCGGATCTGGATATGCCCCTGCAATTCGATAATTTTCGAGACTAGTCCCACTTCCATCCACGCCTAACTCCAGGGTTAACATCTGATGCAGGATCATGCTGGCGAAGAACTGAGCCTAATCCAAAGTATCTTCAACCCGAAGATGTTGACTTGTGTCTTCACTGGTTTGTCTTCGGGTTTTCCCCTGTACGTGCTATTCCAATTGGTGCCTGCATGGCTTCGCACAGAGGGCGTTGATCTGGCAACCATCGGCTTGTTCTCCTTGATTCTGCTGCCTTACAACTGGAAATTCCTGTGGGCCCCGCTCATGGATCGCTATATGCCTCCGCTTCTGGGCAGGCGTACAGGCTGGATGTTGTTAACGCAGATTGCCTTGCTGATAACGATCGCTGTGCTGGGGTTTTTACAACCGCAAGAATCTATCTGGCTTGCAGCAGCTGTTTGCGCAATCGTCGCTTTTTTCAGTGCCAGCCAGGACATTGTGTTGGATGCATACCGGCGTGAACTGCTGAGCGACAATGAACTCGGTCTGGGCAATACCATCCATGTCCAGGCCTATCGAATATCTGGCCTGATACCGGGTGCCCTGGGGCTTATTCTGGCTGATCGCTTCGATTGGGATGTGGTTTTTCTAATCATCGCTGCATTCATGTTAATAGGCATTATTGCCACCTTTAAATTCTCGGAGAACCCTATTTTAATGGTTCCCAAGAGCCTGAGAGACGCTGTGGTCGAACCGTTTAAAGACTTTATACAGCGCAATAACTGGCGTGGATCAGCACTGATTCTGGCTTTTATGTTTTTCTACAAACTGGGAGACAACATGGCGGTAGCACTACAGACACCGTTCCTGATTGACCTCGGTTTCAGTCTCACCACCATCGGCATAGTGGCAAAAAATGCTGGTCTCTGGGGCGCTGTGGTGGGTGGTATCCTGGGAGGTATCTGGATGCTAAAGCTCGGTATCAATCGAGCGCTATGGATATTTGGCCTGGTTCAAATCTCTACAATTTTTGGGTTTTCGGTATTGTCTGAGGCCGGCAACAACACCTGGGTATTAGCGGTCGTTCTCTCCATGGAATACGTAGGAGTCGGACTGGGCACGGCGGCATTCGTGGCCTTCATTGCCCGTAGCACCACCCCGGCTTTTGCCGCAACCCAGTTGTCTTTGTTAACGGCAGCAGCGGTGCTACCGCGAACGGTTGCGAGTGCCAGCTCGGGTTTCATAGTCGAGGCTATAGGCTACACCTCGTTCTTCTATCTGTGCATGTTGTTTGCGGTACCGGGCATGTTGCTACTCTTCAAGGTGGCACCATGGAAGGACATCGAGCCTGAGCCAGGCGCTGGCAACACAAGCCAAACCAGCGAGTCGGTGTAGGTAGCATCCGGCTAATCTAATTGCCACTGATATTGCCGCATCGAAAACCGACCCTCTATAAACACTACGCCTTCTGCTTCGAGCAGGGATTTCTGCCGCAGATACTGGCTCGTTCCCGGCTGAAAAGAGATCCGCCCCTGTGCATTGACCACTCGATACCAGGGCAGCCGGGTGTCTCCAGGCAAGTTCTTCATGACGTAACCTACATAGCGGGCGTATCCAGGAAGATCGGCCATTTTCGCAACCTGACCGTAACTCGCTACTTTCCCTAGGGGGATCTGATAGACGATCTGCCAAATTCTCTCTTTTGAATTCAAGCCATGGCCTCTGACGCATTTGTGAACCGGGAAATCAGGAATTATCATGATAAAATGTGAGTATTACAATAAATCCGGAGACTGTAGTGCGCTTTCTTTTCCTGTTCTTTATAGCGGTACCTTTGACAGAGATGCTGCTGCTATTCGCAGTAAGCGACCGTATCGGTGGGCTGACCACTGTTGGTCTGGTGGTCGCTACCGCCGTAATTGGGGTGCAGATCCTTAAGCGCCAGGGCCTGTCTACGTTATTGCGAGCCAATCAACGTCTGCAATCGGGAGAACTGCCCGCGCAGGAAATTGTAGAAGGCATGATGCTGGCGGGGGCCGGGGCCCTGTTGCTGACTCCTGGTTTTATCACCGACGCCATAGGATTTACCCTGCTAACCGGCCCGCTAAGAAGAATGCTCGCCCGCAGGCTAATCAACTCTGGCATGGTCAGAACTCTGGGAGCAACTCAGGGCGGCAGCTCTTTCACATTCTGGTCGGGCAGTAGCAGAGGCCACGGCGCCGGTCAGGACAATACCTACGAAGGCGAGTATTCGGAAGACGTAAAGAGTTTTCCGCCAGACCGCGATTCGGGCGATGAAGATAGGGAGAAGTAGTTCTGAGAGAATAAATTAAACCAATTAAATCAATAAGTTACATATTTTAGTGATAAAACGTCAAAAAAACGACAGTAAATAGTCGTTAAGCCATTGAAAAATCTCAGACTATCCCCATTATGCTTCACATCAACTAATTTGCTGTAAAAGCCGGATTTTCGGTGGCTACAGCTACGGATTGGTATCTTGAGGATGGTCATACCACCACCGGGGTGGAGTGGTCATTTTTTTCAATTCTGTTAATCAAATCATTTGATTTGGGAGTGATGAATAATGAATATCCGGCCTTTACAAGATCGTGTTGTGGTACGACGCATGGAAGAAGAAACAACCAGCACTGGTGGCATTGTGTTGCCAGGATCGGCGGCTGAAAAGCCAGCGCAGGGCGAAGTCATTGCCGTGGGACCAGGCAAGCGCCAGGAAAATGGGGAAACTCAGCCAGTTGATCTGAAAGTGGGTGATACCGTTGTTTTCGGTAAATATTCCAGTAATACAGTCAAGATTGACGATGAAGAGTTACTAATTCTAAGCGAAAGCGAAATTTTTGGTGTTATTGAATCTTAAGCGATCTCAACAGAGATGCAGAGTTCGACTCCATAATCACAGACTAGACAGGAATCATTAAAAATGGCTAAAGACATAAAATTCGGCGATTCAGCACGCCAGCAATTAATGCAGGGCGTGAACGTCCTTGCTGATGCAGTAAAAATCACCCTGGGTCCCAAGGGACGCAACGTCATACTGGACAAGTCCTTCGGTGCACCCACAGTGACCAAAGACGGCGTATCGGTGGCAAAAGAAATCGAATTGGAAGACAAATTCGAAAACATGGGCGCGCAGATGGTTAAGGAAGTAGCTTCCCAGACTTCTGATGCCGCCGGCGATGGCACCACTACCGCAACCGTACTCACTCAGTCGATTCTTAACGAAGGGTTGAAGTCAGTGGCGGCGGGCATGAACCCCATGGATCTGAAGCGCGGTGTCGACAAGGCCGTTATCGCCATGGTCGCAGAAATTGAAAAGCTGGCAACTCCCTGTACGGATCCGAAGGCAATCGCGCAAGTAGGCACGATTTCAGCGAATGCCGACGAGCAAGTAGGTGAAATCATTGCCAAAGCCATGGATAAAGTTGGCAAAGAAGGCGTGATTACCGTCGAAGAGGGGTCGGGTCTCGAAAATGAGCTGGATATCGTTGAAGGCATGCAGTTTGATCGTGGTTATCTGTCGGCCTACTTCATCAATAATCAGGAAAGCATGGGTGCTGACCTGGAAAACCCTCTCATTCTGCTGGTTGACAAGAAAGTTTCAAATATTCGCGACATGCTTGGCTTGCTGGAAGGCGTTGCAAAAGCCGGGCGACCGCTGCTGGTTATTGCCGAAGACGTAGAAGGCGAGGCGCTAGCAACCCTGGTGGTTAACAATATGCGTGGCATCGTTAAGGTTGCTGCCGTTAAAGCACCTGGCTTTGGTGATCGCAGGAAAGCGATGCTGGAAGACATCGCCATCCTCACCGGTGGCACTGTAATTTCGGAAGAAGTAGGCCTGAATCTGGAAGGGGCTACCATCGAAGACCTGGGCTCAGCCAAGCGTGTACAGATTAGTAAAGAGAATACTACTATCATCGATGGCGCTGGCGACGGCAAGATCATCGAAGGTCGTGTATCCCAGATTCGCGCGCAAATCGAAGAGACCTCTTCAGACTATGATCGCGAGAAGCTGCAAGAACGTGTTGCCAAACTGGCTGGCGGCGTAGCCGTAATCAAGGTTGGTGCAGGCACTGAGATTGAGATGAAAGAAAAGAAAGCCCGGGTTGAAGATGCATTGCATTCAACTCGAGCAGCCGTAGAAGAAGGTGTTGTACCCGGTGGCGGTGTCGCTCTGGTGCGTGCACTGCAAAATGTTGAAGGCCTTAAAGGCGACAACGAAGACCAGAATGTTGGCATCGGCTTATTATTAAGGGCTGTGTGTTCGCCGTTGCGACAGATTGTTGCAAACGCAGGCGAAGAGGCTTCCGTTGTACTCGATAAGGTTATGGTAGGCAAAGGAAATTACGGCTTCAATGCGGCTACCGGCGAATATGGAGACATGATCAAGATGGGTATTCTCGATCCGGCGAAGGTTACTCGAACCGCGATTCAGGCGGCGGGTTCTGTAGCGGGATTAATGATTACTACTGAGGCTATGGTTACCGAGAAGCCCGAAGAGAAGGGCGCTGCTGGTGGTGGCGGTATGCCAGATATGGGTGGTATGCCCGGCATGATGTAAACTTGCTATTCTAATCGCAGCTAGTATTAAGAAGGCTCGTAAGCCAAGTGTTTACGGGCCTTTTTTTTGGTCCTGAAAAATTAATTTGTCTATACCCCGGGCCGGTAAAGAAAGTTTCTTTTATCCGGTCGTGTTTGTACTATGGTGTTCGAATCGATTTATTGGAGGGTTTTAATGGAAATCAAGGCAGCAACACGGTTTTCTTACGGTGTATACCTTGTCCTGTCATGCCTGGCGCTAAGCTACTCAATTAGACCTCGTACATAAGTATGCATTTTATTTCTTTGATAGAGCAGCTTTATTGTTGACAGGGGGGGAGTCCACATAAGTTAATCGCTGAAATTGAAAGACTGGAAGAACGGAATTTCTTGCAGAAAAAAGGTAGAGCCGGAAAGCTCTGCCTTTTTTATTGCTGACTAACTAAATAGGGAGATTTACAGGAATTCTACGATCAGCAGTAGTACGGCGCCCAGGCCCAGGCCGCTGTGAATGACACCTGTTACGCTGGTCATGGGGCCGGCTTTGCCTTTTATGGCATTGAACTCCAGGCCGAGAATGATTACCAGGGTGAGAACCATAGCCAGCTCGCTGGTGCCACCTTCTGCTGACATTGGTGTCCGGCCAATTCCGCTCAGGTGCGCTGAGGCGCCCATGAAGAAGAGCATTGGTAGCGAGAACAGGGTGTTGGTTCTTGACGCCAGACCGGCTTTGGCGAGAGCGCCTGCGGCGGCGGGGTCGGCTTCGCCACCAGCTATCACTTTGTCGGTGGAGGCAATAACGATTTTCTGGGCCGGCCAGATAATTACCCAAACATTAAGGAACATCAAGGTGCCTATTACCATGGCCATGGTAATGTAGTAATTGATGGCGCTACCAAGGAAGCCCGCTAACACCAGCCCGGACAGGAATGTAAACAGTGCACCGTAACGGAACCACCAGAGGGCTCTGGGGACCAGCTTGGATATCGCCGCCGATTTGGTGCCTCCATCGGTCTCTTTGAAGAACTCAGTTTGCACAAAATTAAAGTAGTAAAGGATACCGATCCAGGTAACTCCGGCGAAAAAGTGTATCCAACGGACAAAAAAGGCGAGGAAATTTTCCAATTCCATAGCAGGGACTCCAATGTGGTTTGGTTTTTTTATGCCTGTCAACGCTACAGTAGCGTCAATCAGCTAACACTGACTCATGTTAGCACTAGCCTGAGCAGTTCGCCATCCATCGTCGGGGATGGTATGCGGCGAGAATTTCTAGGATAATGTCGGGCTATGAATGAAAACGATGAATTAGGTAATATTCCACCGATGGTGCCGGACCGCGACGATGTGAGTTCACATCTGAGTGATAAGAAGGCCCAGAGCCAGGATATCGTGAGGCCAGCCTACTACACTGAAAAAGTGAAGGTGAGCACCTGGCCTGTTCGCATCATGCTAAGCCTGCTCACGCTGGCAATGATGGCTGCGGGCTATGGTAGCTATTACTTTTTTGGAGAATATCAGAATGACTTGCGCCAGGCTGATTTGCGCATCAGCGACCTGGAGCGACGCCTGTCTCTGGCAGGTGACAGTGCAGATGACTCTGCTATCAATATGATCGATCGCATGGATTTCAATTTCACAGAAATCGATAAACTTTGGGCTGCACGACGGGTAATAAACAGCTCGCTGGAAGATCTTCAGTCTGAGTTGGCGAAATTGGCCCTGGTGAACGAAGGCCAGGACGAGGTGGTAGCCAACAACAGTCAACAGATAGCCAATACCAACCGCTCCTTACTGACCACTGATACCAGGTTGAATACAATTACCACAGAATTCAGTCAGTTGACACGATCTATGGCGACTCTGGACGCGGGAGTACAGGAGTTGCAAGGCCTGCGTTCTGATATGGCGATTATTAAGGCAGCGCTTAACAGTGGTGACAGCACTGTACTGGGATTGGTCGGCCGCTTGGAATACATAGAAGAATCCATGGAGTCTGTGAATGCGAACAGACAGCAGGTGAATGAGAGCCTGTTGCGCATTCAGGAAAGCATCGCAGCATTACGACGTAGCAATAATTCCCCTGGAGGCGGCCTTTAGGCTGAGCCAGGCTCGCTGGAATTCTGCTTCCTGCAATTTTCTTCTCTGCCCGGATTCGGTCTTCTATTTTCCCGTAAACTGAGGCTGCCGTTTTTCAACGAACGCACTAACGCCCTCGCGAAAATCTGCCCGCGAGGCGCAGTCTGAAAAGTACTCCGCCTCCGCCTGCAGCTGTGACTCAAATTCACTCTCCAGTGAGCGATATAACAGCGCCTTGGTATTGCCGTAAACACGGGTAGGGCCGTTGGCAAGGCGAGTCGCTAATTTTTCTGTCTCCGTCTCCAACTCACCAGTGTTGACGACAAAATTGATCATGCCCATGTCTTTCGCTGCCTGAGCATCGAAGCGGTCTCCCAGCAAAGCAATCTCCATGGCCTTCTTTATGCCCACGGCTCTGGGCAGGTGAAAGGAAGAGGATCCATCGGGGCTGGTGCCAATCTTGCAGTAGGCCAGAGTAAAGAACGCATCTTCGGCAGCAATCACCAGGTCGCAGGCGAGGGCAAGGCTTACTCCTGCCCCAGCAGCTGCGCCCTGGCAACTGGCGATAACAGGTTTCGGCATGCGTCGCATCGCAAACATGATCGGATGCAAGTCGTGAATTCGCAGCATGAATTGCTTGCGAAGCTCCAATGGGGATTGCTTGATTGATTCATACATACCTTTGACATCACCGCCCGCCATAAAGTGATCGCCAGCTCCTCTAAGGACGACACAGCGTACCGAGTCATCTGTTTCGATATCATGCAGGACGTCGCATAGCTGGGATCGCATTTCTACGCTCAAGGCGTTGCGGGCCTCGGGTCGGTTCATTGTTAGCGTGGCAATAGCGTTGTTATGAGTAACTTCTAAGTCGGGCATAGTGAAATCCTGGCGGTAAATTCTGGTTCAAATGAAGGCGAGAGACCCAGTATAGCGTGGGTTTCTTGCAACAATAACAGAGGATTAATGCGGCAGCATCCCTTCACACAGCTACGCTTGGCAAAGCTTCGGGTTCAGGTATAATACGCGCCCTCTCGATGGGTTTCAGCCCCGAAGCATGCGGACGTGGCGGAATTGGTAGACGCGCTAGATTTAGGTTCTAGTATCGAAAGGTGTGGGAGTTCAAGTCTCCCCGTCCGCACCAATCTAAGCTTTTCTAAGCTTCAGCAATGTCTGCAATCCCTTTGACTATCTAGGATAACCCCTAAAACAGGCTCTATTAGCGTCCAGTGCTGTATTGCAACACCCAGAATATAATGCAACACTGTTTGTAACATCAACTTCTACTGATGGGGAGAGTGTTACAATGGCGAACACGACTAAGCCGCTGACCAACACCGAGGTGAAGCAGGCAAAGCCTCGGGAAAAGGAATATAACCTGGCTAATGGCAATGGCCTCTATTTGAGGGTGAAGCCAAACGGCACGAAGCTCTGGATATTCAATTATTCACGACCATTCACCAAGAAAAGAGCCAATCTCAGCCTCGGGACCTATCCAGACCTCACGCTTGCCGATGCCAGGACTGAAGCGCAAAGTTTCAAAGGTTTGTTGGCAAAGGACATTGATCCCAAGGAATTCCGTATTGATCAGGACAGAAAGAATAGTGATGCCTGTTTCAATACGTTTGAGCACGTGGCGGGCAAGTGGCTCAAGCTGAAAGAGTCGAAAGTCTCGAAATCCTACTACAAGAAAATATCCAGCAGGCTCAATCTTCATGTATTTCCTAATTTGGGGAAATTACCGCTTCACAAAGTCAACGCCGTCGGTACGATTGAAATACTTGAGCCGTTAGCCAAACAAGGAAAGTTAGAAACGATCAATAATATCTGTGGCTGGATAAATGAAATCATGGTCTATGCGGTGAATACCGGATTGATTCACGCTAACCCTCTTTCTGGCATCAGCAAAGCATTCAACACTCCTAAAGCAGTCAACTTGCCTACCTTAAAGCCTGAGCAGTTGCCTGAGCTGATGAGCACGCTCAATGGAGCGAGCATCAAGCTTGTTACTAGGTGTCTAATTGAGTGGCAGCTCCATACCATGGTACGGCCAGCAGAGGCGGCAGGGGTGCGCTGGGACGAAATTAGCATCGAGAAAGCACAATGGGAGATACCAGCCGAGCGTATGAAGACAAGCAAGCCGCATATGATCCCATTATCTCATCAATCCTTAATTCTGCTCAATATTTTGAAGCCTATAAGCGGGCATAGAGAATATGTATTCCCGGCAGATCGCAATCCACGGAAACCGGCAAATTCACAGACCGCCAATATGGCGTTAAAGCGAATGGGTTTTGGTGGCAGGCTTGTTTCTCACGGGCTGCGAGCACTTGCCTCAACGACTCTAAATGAACAGGGCTTTGATCCTGATGTGATAGAGGCTGCTTTAGCTCACGTTGACCAGAACGCCATCAGAGAGGCATACAATAGGGCTGAGTACCTGGAGCGTAGAAAAGTTATGATGTGCTGGTGGTCGAGCCATATTGAAAGCGCAGCTACAGGGAATCTGAGTCTATCTGGAAGCATAAAACACCTTCAGGTAGTGTAAGAATTAACTGGGATAGTCGAGAGTTGATCACTCTTGATGAAAAGACGGTACCTCACCGTTTTCCCAGTTGACCTATTGAGGCAAGTGAAAAGAGGATTCGCTTATGAAATGGAAAAAATACCTGACCGCTGAAGAGGCAGCGCTTTTCGCTGTTGGACTTGGGGAATTTGGCACCTTACAACGAGCTAAGGCGGCAGCCGAAGAAATCATTGGTTCTGACCTTTCCCCTGAGTTAGTACCACTCGCAGGATGAGAAATTCATTTTAAGCTGCTCTTTCCGCAAACACCACTGGTGGCAAATAACCCAATGAGCTATGCGGTCGCACGTTATTGTAAT